>Ga0209777_10007719_pt1 | contig 11878 bp, 11 predicted proteins | sample FrelakmetHBP12HB_FD_187147 | JGI IMG/M metagenome (GOLD analysis project Ga0209777, IMG submission 187147) | Freshwater lake sediment microbial communities from the University of Notre Dame, USA, for methane emissions studies -HBP12 HB (SPAdes)... | ecosystem: Environmental > Aquatic >... | reverse complement strand
TGGACGATGCGCGTTGGTCCCGATTTCAGACAAAAATGCGGCTGATAGAGTGCGAAAGAAAGCGGCTGGCGGAGACGTTTGTGAGGCCGTCGGACTCGCATGTGCTTGAAAGACTCGGGATCGAAATTCAGGACCGATCTTTTTCACTGGAGGAAATACTGCGGCGGCCGGAGATCAGTTATGCGGATATCGCTCGTGCGGCGGGAAATGGGCATATCCCCGAGGATGTCGCCGAGCAGGTGGAGCTGGGGATCAAATATCAGGGTTACATCGACCGGCAGCGCCTACAGGTGGAGCAGGCCGCGAGGCTCGAGAGCAGGGCGATCCCGGACGGGGTCGGTTATCAGGCAATCAAGGCCTTGTCACGAGAGGCGAGAGAGAAACTGGACAGGGTGAGGCCGTCCACGCTCGGGCAGGCCGCCCGAATACCCGGGGTGACGCCCGCCGACATAGCCATATTGACGGTTTTTCTGCAGAATTTGAACCAGCGCCGGGAACAGATACCCCGTTAACGGCGTCTATACCAAATGGAGCAAGTCATCGACTCGACAATTGAACGAGTAACGACGCTTTTATATGTGGCTGGCAGGTCACTGGGCAAGCCGATTTCGGGAGCACCGAGAGTCGGCTTGTTCTTCATTACGCCCTGGGCCGCTTGGGGGGAAGCGCCCGGTGTTTCGGGATTTGAGTGCAACGGAAATCCCGAAACTAACGAAGCCCGCGTTCGAGAGTTGTTTCGGGAAACCCTTTTCCCGAAACCGGCGCCACTGAAGGAAGCCTGACATGCCATTTCTGCCTTTGGATATGCTGCGAACCGGCGCGGACGAACTGGGAATCGAGCTTTCGGACGCTAAACTCGCTCAATTCGATGATTTCGCCGCGTTTCTCGTCGAGACGAACAACTACTTCAACCTCACCCGCATCACCCGGCCCGAGGACATTGTCACATCACATTACCTGGACTCGCTCACGTGCCTGGCCGCGTTGGAGGTCAAGCAAAACGCGCAAGTGATCGATGTGGGTGCCGGCGCGGGGTTCCCCGGCATCCCGATCAAGATAGCCCGGCCCGACCTGAACGTAACGCTGCTCGAGGCCACACGCAAGAAGGTCGATTTCATGACCGAGGCCATCGAGCGGCTTGGGCTCGTAAACACCATCGCGATGAACGCCCGCGCGGAAGAGATCGGCCTGGACCCCGAATACAGGGAGCAATATGATGTGGCTTACGCGAGAGCGATTTCGGAGCTGGCAGTGCTTGCCGAACTGTGCCTGCCGCTGGTCCGCAATGGGGGATATCTGGTCGCGCAAAAGAGCCGGGACGTGGATGAAGAACTCGCCGCCGCGAAACCGATAATCGGCCAACTCGGGGGGCTGGTGGAGGATGTCAGGCAGATTCAGATCCCAGGCACCGATATCATCCGGCAGCTCATAGTCATCAGCAAGTTCACGCCCACCCCGGCGGGATATCCGAGGGCGTATTCCAGGATTGTTTCGAGGCCGAAGCGGCGGCGGTAGGCCAGGGAGGACGAGGCTCCCGCCGAGCCGCGGGTTGGGAAGAGACTGTTCAGTTTTGCGGGAATTGCAGCTGCACCAGCGAAAACAGGGACTGTCCCAGAGCGTAGCGGGGTGGACTGTCCCTGCTTTCGCGGTCGCACGAAGAACTGTTCCCGCAAGACTGAACTGACACGGGAAGGGCGGCCTTGTGCCGGCTTCGGCCTCCGGTATATAATTCTCGTAATGAACAATGCCACTCACGACTTTCTATTGGCGCTGGCGCAGGCGTTCACGGCGCTGTTGATAGTCCTCAACCCGCTGGGGCTGCTGCCGGTGATTGCCTCGGTCACCAGCAACCTCGAACCCCGGAAACAGCGCAAGTTGATCGGGCAGGTCGCAATGATCGGCTGCGCGCTGCTGCTGATATTCACCTTCGGGGGCACGCTGATCCTGTCGATATTCGGCATCACGCCGGATGACCTGAGGGTCGCGGGCGGGCTGCTGCTCTTGTCCATCGCGTTCAGTCTCGTCCTCAAAGGCAGCATGTCGGGGGATGTCAAGTTCCAGCACAGCCCATCCGCCGCGCCGATCGCTTCGCCAATCCTTGTCGGGCCCGGCGCGATAACCACGGCCGTGGTGTTGGTGAAAGCAAGCGGGGAACTGGTGACCGCCATAGCTGTAATCCTGGCGTCGTTTGTGACCTGGCTGGTGTTCCTGACTACCCCAAAAGTCTACGCGATCATCAAAGAGAGCGGGGCGGATATCATCGTGCGCATCATGGGAATTCTGCTTGCAGCGATAGCCGTGGTTTATATCAGAATCGGCATAGTCGGGCTGATCCACGTGATGAAATAGAAGATGGCGCGGGCGCACATTTGGATGTTTCGGCACGCGGCATTCAGTGAGCACGTAAAACCCAGTGTCCTGAGCCGCGTCGATGGGCGCGGTGGATTCAGCGGCTCCTATCTCTGGATATGCACACTTGACTAATAAGCTTTCGTGGATGCCTGCCCGACCAACGGCGTCTTTCCCAAAGATGGGTCATCCGGCCATAAAAACAGCCCGTTTCCGTCAACCGCAAGCCACTGCTGAATTTGTCTGCCGTTCTTCACTATTGGTGACCAGCCGGCAAGTCGCTTTACGCCATCGGGGGAAGGCTTCAGGCGCCCGTTGCGAAGATCAACCGCGCGCCCATCCACTATGGCGAATGTGCCCTCGGCATCCCAGGCAACCGGGAAAATGGGGCACCCGATTTTCTTAACGTACAATGCTTTCGACATGTTGCGGAGCACACTTGCCAGGTCTGCCTTGCGCGCGATGATGCCAAGGCACCCTTTGTTTCTATCGCAAGCAAGCGAAACAAATCTGCTGTCGGGAGACAACTCAATACTCTTGATGGATGACCATTCACTCTCGCTTAACCTCGCGGGGTTGAATGCAGTTCTCCCTGTATCTACCAGGCGCACGGGTTTCGCACTGCCGAGTTTCATTTCCCCCGACACGCAGGGCTTTCCGTTCACGTTGAACAGCTCTTCCGCGTAATCGAGGCCCGACTTGATCCGTCGTTCGCTCTTCCTGTCCAGGTCGTACTCATATACATAGGAATCACATGACGTATACAGAAACTTGCTCGGCTGATCAGCCCGCCACACGAGGGCTGTCACGTACTTCTTCGTTGGGATATCCGCTACCTTTCCATTCCGACTTATCAACCTGAGCCCCTGTTCGTCATCGGGAACATTAAGCCACTTACTGTCCGGCGACCATGTCCACTGCGCGGACAGTGCGCCGACGATGGGATCGACCTCCCCCACCAGCCTCTTCTCGACGACGTCATAAATGGCAATGACCGGGTCGGGGCAGAACCGCGCAGGCTTTTCATAGACGACCGCTATTCGCGAGTGGTCGGGTGACGGAAGGCAATCCACAATCTTGCCATTTACCTTCGGGAGACTGTCCCAAGCCTCCGGCTTTGGAACCGCCGCGCCCGCAGCAATGCACGCGATCAGCAAGATAATGACTACTGCCACCTTTGTTCGTGTCATACTCCGTTCCTCCGTGTTTTCGGCTCAAGCACCCTAACTCTATTTCAGCCCAATCTCCCAAAACGTCGGACCATCTGTCGCGTCCAGTATGTTCAGCCTGAACACTCTGGCCGTCACGGGCTCGAAATCTTTCTTGAAATCAATGCCGATTGTCTTGCCCGCAAAGATCGTCTTCCAGTCCGCGCCGTCCTGATACTGGACCTCGAACGACTTCACCCGATCGTACTCCTCCGAGATCGCGATCGAGGATATCTTCATCGGCTGCGGATACTCGATTGTCAGCCAACACTGCCTGGTTCCCGAGTCGGTTGCCCAGCGGGTGTCGGGATCGCGGTCGAAGGCTTTTTGTGGGCCGAAGTCGGCAGTGTTGTTTTGAAAGACGTTCGATGCCGAGACCTTCACCCCGTCCGGCATCTTGGCCATGGGCCTGATAGCCGCAAGCGGGGCAATGTCCATCGCCGAGCCATCCAGGGTCAGCTTCACTATGCAGTCGATGACTTGATCCACGGTCTCGCCAAACTGCAGTGATATGCCCTCGTCAGTCTGGGTGAAGCCAGCCTTCCTTCCGGGAAGAAGAACGTCGGCTTTCTTGATCTCACGTGGAATGGGAGGCAGCGTCACGTCCTTGACCGGCCCCATGAAGTGAAGGTAGATGACATTGCCCTTGCGGGTGCTGGCGAAATTGCTCGTGGGTTTGAACGGTCCGCCCCGGGTGCCGTAAATGGTCTCGCCCCATATCTTGAGCCAGTCCCCCATTTCCTGGAGTCGTGCCACTTGCCTGGGCTCGATCTCACCCGTGGGCATCGGGCCGACGTTGAGAAGCAGGTTGCCGTCGCCGCCCGCGCATCTGATCAGCGTCCGCAGGCACTCGGCGGTCGATTTCATGTTGTCATTGGGCTTCCAGGCCCACTGGTTGCAGATTGTTATGCAACTCTCCCACGGTCGATTGAACTGGAACCCGCCGATGGTCTGCTCGGGAGTGTCGAAATCCTCGCCAAGGCCGGCGCGGTTGTTGATGATAATGCCGGGCTGGAGCTTTCGGATCATCGCTATCGTGTTGACGCTATCCCAGGTTTCGGCGTTGCCCTGCAGTCCGTCGAACCAGATGATATCGATCTTACCGTAATTGGTGCAAAGCTCACGGAGCTGGCCTTTCATGTAATCCAGATACTTGGAATGGGTCGCGGTGAGGTAATCGGCGTTGCGCCAATCGGGCTGGGAATAGTAGAACCCGAGTCTCATGCCGGCTTTGTGGCAGGCATCGGCAAACTGCTTTACGATATCCTTTCTGTATGGGGAGTGCATTATATTGTAGTCGGACTGTTTGGTATCCCACTCCGAAAAGCCGTCGTGATGCCGGGTGGTGAAGACCATGTATTTCATGCCGGCCGCTTTCGCGAGCGCCACCCACTGCTTGGCGTCGTACTTGGTTGGGTTGAATGTCTTATAGAGGTTGTCGTAGACGTCCAGTGGGATTTCGCCGGTCCCGCCGACTCCCCTGCGCTCGCCGCCCCGCGACCAGCTTATCTCCGTGCCTCTCTGGCTGATAGGCCCCCAGTGGATGAACATGCCAAACCTGGCCTCCCGCCACCATTTCATGCGGGCTTGCTTCTGGGCCGCGGTTTCGGACCCCGCGGGGTTCTGATCCGTAACAGACGCAGCCGAGGCAGGCAATGCCGCGGCAATCAACGCAACGCAGAGCAATTTCAGCCTCATATCGACTCCTCCACCGGGACCAGCCTAATTGAACGGAGATTCATCACACCCACGCCTGGTTTGGCGACTGCCTTCAGCCTGATGGTATCGCAAGGCGGGTCTGTCTTGAACGTCGCCCCGGTTTTCAACTGCACGTAGTCGTCCCATGCCTTCGTCGACGTTAGCGCGAACTCCAGCTTGGACGCGCTCTTGCTGTTGGGTGTGGTCCCACTGCATTCCAGGCGCACCTTGCTTCCGTTGGAGTCCGGGGCGAGGGCATAGTCCAGCACTACTTCATACTTAACGCCTTTGCAGAGTTCGACCCTCCACTCGGCATAGTCTTTCTCATTGATCCAATAACCCAGGTTCGATTTGCCACCCGAGGTCTCCACCTCGAGCGTATCACCGACGATCTTCGCGTCATCCGCGGTCAGCACTACCGGCTTGCCCGGCTCGGCTTTGATCGCGGCGGGAGCGGGGACTTGGGGCTCGCCTACGATCTCCAGCACGACAACGCTTGCTATCTTGTCCGGGGCGGCGCTGGGCACCGATATCTCTATCGCGTTATCCGACTTCGCGACCTTGAGGAGTTTCTTCGGCTCGGCGAGCAGGTAGGCGGACTTCACATCATTGGTGAGAGGGACCGTCAGTTTGCCATCCTTGGGCCAGTCGAACACGCTCAGATACAGCTTGGAGCCCTTGCGAGTGCACCGGCCCCACGCGAGCTGCTTCGTAAACGGGCTGGGCTTGGCGCCGTAAATGGCCTCGCTGTTGACCTTCGTCCAATCGCCGACCTGCTTGAGCCTCTCGACAATCGGCCCAGGGAACACGCCTTCGGATGTCGGGCCGACATTGAGCAGATAATTTCCGCCCTTGCTCGCGATGTCTACGAGGTTGCGCACGAGCGTTTCGGTCGATTTCCAGTTGTTATCATAAGACTTATAGCCCCACGTGTCGTTGATGGTCATGCAGGTCTCCCAGTCGCGGCCGGGGTAGCCACTGGCGGGAATCCACTGCTCGGGGGTGGCCGTATCGCCGGGCAGACCGCCGCCCAGGCGGTCGTTGGTGATGATGCCGGGCTGCAGCTTTAGCAGATCGGCAAGCTGGGCCGCGCGCTCATGTGTCATGCCCTCCGGTGTATCCCACCACAGGACCGATATCTTACCGTAGTTTGTCAGAATCTCCTTCACCTGCGGGATGGCGACCTCGGTGATATATTTGTCCATATCGCCGTCCTGGGCCTTATCCCAATGTCCGCCGATCGCGGCCCCGCCGGGATGACCCCAGTCCTGAGCCTCGGAATAGTAGAACCCCAGCCTGATGCCGTATTTCTTGCACGCGGCGGCAAGCTCCTTTAGGGGATCGCGCTTGAACGGGGTCGCGTCATAGATGTTATACTTGCTCGCCTGTGAGTGAAACATCGCGAAGCCGTCGTGGTGCTTGGATGTGATGACTATATACTTCATGCCGGCGTTCTTTGCGGTCTTGACCCATTCCTCCGCGTTGAATTTCACGGGATTGAACTGCTCGGCCAGCTTCGCGTAGTCGGCGACAGGTATGCGGGCGTCGTGCATGATCCACTCGCCGATGCCGGGGATTTGCCTGCCATCCCACGTGCCCGCGGGGACCGAGTAAATCCCCCAGTGGATAAACATGCCGAACTTCGCCTCCCGCCACCACTTCATGCGCGCATCGCGCTGCTCGGGGGTCTCTTTTGTCGCCGCGCTCTCCTGCGCGTATGCGGCGGATGTAGCGCACAAACACAAAACCATAATCAACATGGCCTTCATGATCCTACTCAATGCCGGGTTCCTCCTGTTACATTGTCTCAAACATTACTTCCACGCGCCGGGGTCGATACCTCCTTGTGGCTCGCTCTCAATCCAAACCCTCGGAACTTCCAAATCCCCCCGCTGCCCGGCCATCTTGGAGCGCCCTTGACATTTGGTCTGGATATGACTATAATAGTCATAGCCAAAGACCTGGAGGTACATATCAATGCGGACTGCGGCGATAGCGAAGTTGAAGGAAGGGCTTTCCGGTTACCTTGAAAGCGTAAAGGCAGGTGAGCAGGTCGTTGTGACAGACCGCGGCCGCCCGGTGGCGCTGATCGTGCCCATCGATCGCGGTGTCTCCGAAGATGAGAGGAGAGCCGAACTTGTCGCCAAAGGGCTTGTAAGGCCCGGCGGCGGACCGATCTCAGCGAGCCTGATAGAGGGAGCCGGCGTTCCCGGTCTGACCTCTGATCGCGCGCTCCAGGCCGTTATGGAAGACCGCGAGGACAGGGTATGAAGTTCTGGGATACATCCGCGCTTTTCGTGCTTCTAACCGTCCAGGAAGGCAGCTCAAGCGTTGCCGGGGTGTTCAGTTCCGATCCCGAGGTGGCGATCTGGTGGGGGACACCTGTCGAACTGGCCTCCGCAGCCGCCAGATTGCAGAGGATGGGGGAAGTGGACGGCGCCGGTTATGCGCGCATACTCTCGAAGATAGGACCTCTTGCTCAGAGAACCGAGGAGGTTCAGCCATCCGAGGAGGTCAGGCAGACCGCTCTTAGGCTGATCCGGCTCCATGACCTGCGCGCCGCTGACGCGCTCCAACTCGCCGCAGCCCTTGTTTGGGCAAGACACGTCCCGACAGGTCTGGAATTTGTGTGCATGGACGCGAGGCTGCGCGTAGCGGCTGAAAAAGAGGGTTTCACTGTTTTGGGATAAGATGAGCGTCCAGTCTACTCCGAAGAACCAAAGCCCCCGCCCCAAGCCTCAGCGCTTCATCCGTAACAGCTCACGATTCGTGAGTACCACGTCATGCTGACCCTGAACTTGATTCAGGGGATTCAGCACCCACCTTCGCGAAGGTATGGACCCTGAAACGAGTTCAGGGTGACGTGCAGCCCGACCGTCGTACTCATCAAGAGTGAACTGTTACCTTCATCCCCTTCAGCGTCTCAGTGGTACGAACGCCCGTCCGGGAGGAACCCAGCCCACAAATCCTGAAGTAACTCATGTGGCGGGAACTCGAAAACACCCGCCCAGCAACAAGGAGACGACAATGAACATATCAGCACGCCGCGCGTTATGCGCCGCAATCATCACACTCGCAATGCCGGCCCTATGCGCCGCGAAGGACTCGGTGAAGGTCGTCCAGGCGCCCCCATCGACAGGCGCCAACAGCTTCTATGTGGGCAATCGGGCCCCGCTGCTGCCCAACCCATTGATCAAGCTGCCCGTGAGCAGCGTGAAACCGGCGGGATGGCTCAGGACTCAGCTCGAACTCGAGGCCGAAGGCTTCTCCGGCCATCTGACGGAGATCAGCGGATGGTGCAAGTTCGATGGCAGCGCGTGGGCGAGCCCGACGGGAGTCGGCAACGCGCCCTGGGAAGAGATGCCTTACTGGCTGAAAGGGTTCACCGACCTGGGCTATGTGCTCGGGGACCAGCGGGTGATTGGTGAGGCGGAAAAATGGATCGACGCCATCCTCGACGGTCAGCGGCTGGATGGCTACCTCGGCCCGGAGGATAACCGCAAGAACTCCGACATCTGGCCGAACATGCTCGCGCTTTACGCCCTGCGATCCCACTACGAAGCCACGGGGGACAAGCGCGTCATCAAGGCCATGACGGACTATTTCCGCTGGCTCAACGATCAGCCCATCGAGAAACTCCTGCCCGGAAGCTGGCAGAAGACCCGCGGCGGGGACAACCTCGACAGCATCTACTGGCTTTACAACCACACCGGTGACGCGTGGCTGCTCGATCTTGCCAAGAAGAACCACGAACGCACCGATGATTGGACTCGGGGCGTCGCCAGTTGGCACGGCGTCAACTTCGCCCAGTGTTTCCGCGAACCGGCGGAGTATTATCAGCAGTCAAAAGACATCGCGCATCTCAAGGCGACCCAGGACGACCTGGACGCGATGATCGGCGCTTACGGACAGGTCCCGGGCGGGCTCTATGGCGCCGATGAGAACGCCAGAGGTGGCTTTATCGGGCCGAGGCAGGGCACCGAGAGTTGCACGATGGCGGAGATGATGTTCAGCGATGAGATGCTGACGGGGATCACGGGCGACCCGAAGTGGGCGGACCACTGCGAAACGGTCGCGTTCAACTCGCTGCCGTGCTCCATGACCCCTGATCTCAAGGGGCTGCACTATCTGACCGCCCCGAACGAGCCGCTTTTGGACCGCAAAAACAAGGCGCCGGGCTATCAGAATGGCGGGGACATGCAGTCATATAATCCCTATGATTACCGCTGCTGCCAGCACAACATGGCCATGGCGTGGCCATACATGAACGACTATCTCTGGATGGCTACCCGTGACAACGGCCTCGCGGCAGTGCTTTATGCGCCCTCCAAGGTAGTCGCCAGAGTCGGCTCCGGCACACGGGCGTCGATCACCGAGACCACCAACTACCCGTTCGATGAAACGGTTACGTTCACGGTGTCCATGTCGAAGCCGGCGAAGTTCCCGCTCACGCTCAGGCTGCCGGCGTGGTGCGATGCTCCGAAGATCAAGGTCAATGGAGCAGCCCTGTATATGCCCGCCGGGTCCAAGGGGTGGGCGGTTATCGACCGCACCTGGAAAGATGAAGATAAGGTCACCCTCACGCTGCCGATGCAGATCAGTGTGAAGATCTGGGAGAAGAACAAGAACTGTGTATCGGTCTACTATGGCCCGCTGGCATACTCATTGAAGATCAGCGAGGAGTGGAAAGCCTACAAAACGCCGTCGGACAACTGGCCCGGCTACGAAGTGCTGCCCAAGACCCCGTGGAACTACGGCCTTGTCATCGACTCGGCCAACCCGGCGAAGTCATTCAAGGTGACAAAGAAGAAAGGCCCGATCGTCGGCCAGCCGTTCACACCCGAGAATGCTCCCATCACGATCACCGCGACCGGTCGCAAAATACCCGAGTGGCAGTTGGACGCAAACGGGCTGGTCAAGGAAGTCGAACCGAGCCCGGTCAAGTCGAGCGAGCCGGCCGAGCAGATAACACTCGTCCCGATGGGCTGCGCGAGGCTCAGGATATCCGCATTCCCGCAAATCGGGGACGGGCCGGATGCGAAGGCGTGGGGGGAGAAGTAGGCGGCGAGTGCTGTGGCGTGACTTAGCTGCGGGTAGAATCCATCAATGGGCCGGGAAGTCTGTTCCCGGCCCTGAGTTCATCACTTTGCCCGCAGCTTCTTCAGCGCATCCTTGGCGGAACTGCCCAGCGCGAGGTCGGGGTCTCGACTGGCTTTCTCCAGCGCGGGCTGCGCGCCCTCGCCACCGATCTCGGCAATGGCGTTAGCCGCCGCCTTCCGCACATAGTCGTCCCAACTCACCCTTGCCCAAGCCCCAAAGTACGTCGAGTGCGTATTCGAAGCCTCCAATGGACGCAGCAGCGATATCAAGACCGGTACGGCTCGCTTTTCCCGAAGCTTGGCAAGCGACGTGATGACCAGCACACATTGGTCGTCACAGTCCGCCTTCAGCGTTCGGTTGCGTTCCTGCAGCCAGGATAGCAGCACATCGGCGGATTGCTTGTTCCTGATATTTCCGAGAGCATACGCGGCCGCCCTCGGCGCATTCCAGTCGTTGGAGCGGAGGGCCTGGGCCAGGATTGGCACTGCCCTCGGGTCGCCGGTGTTGCCGAGCGCGACGATGTCCGGCGCACCCGTGAAGCTCCCTCCACTAAGCTTGGCGTCCAGCGCGACCCGCACCCTTTCGATCAGCGCCTCGGTGTTTCCAGTCTCGGCCAACTGCGCGCTGCTCTGTGTATGCGTGCGGATGGATGGAAACATGATCGCCGTCAGTATCGCGCCCGCGGCGATGCAGAGCAGCGCGGCATTCAAGCCCGCCCGCCGTGGTGCATTCGCATTCCGAGACAACGCATAGCCTGCGTGTGCTCCAACCGCCCCGCCGAGCAGGACAATGAGCACTATAATATTCATCGTGCCGCCGCCGTCGACAAGCTCGAAGTACTGTTGGGGTACGAGCAGTGTCACGGGTCCCGCTAGCACGCCCCCAAAGGCCAGCCCCAGGAGCAGGCCAATCCTGACCTCGCGTCCGCCGGTCGCGGCTTTCCAGACAGCCAGGCCGATGCACACGCCCACACATAATCCTATCGGCAGTCCGAGCGCCAGTGCGTAGAGCCCACCGCGGATGAGGCCAACGACCCACTCGCCGCTTTCGCGGAACCAGCCCATCTTGCTCGCCAGGTCGATAACTTCAAAGCAACCAAGCCAGGCGCCAAGGACTCCACCTAACGTTCCGGCGGCACGGCCTCGCGGATTATCGCAGAGCCGCCGCGCTGCCCATCTGGCTAGAACGAAGGACAAGCCCAGCACCGGAGCGTATACCCCTACCATCGTCAACAAAGACACGATCCACATCCCACTTCCTCCTTTACCGGAAAGACGAATGCCGTTACTGTGTTGCATCAGCCCCGCGCCCGCGGATGCAGTGCGCGATCTTGCCGCATATCCGCCGCATTGTATCGCAAGGCCGAAGGCATGTCAACGGGTTGTCTCATCCCCAGGCAACTCACAGGAGAATGTTCAGTTTTGCGGGAATTGCAACACCACCAGCGAAAACAGGGACTGTCCCAGAGCGTCAGCGGGGTGGACTGTCCCTGCTTTCGCGGTCGCACGAAGAACTGTTCCCGC
>Ga0209777_10007718_pt1 | contig 11879 bp, 12 predicted proteins | sample FrelakmetHBP12HB_FD_187147 | JGI IMG/M metagenome (GOLD analysis project Ga0209777, IMG submission 187147) | Freshwater lake sediment microbial communities from the University of Notre Dame, USA, for methane emissions studies -HBP12 HB (SPAdes)... | ecosystem: Environmental > Aquatic >... | reverse complement strand
AAAACTAGATCAATCATAATACATTGTAAAATCATAGTTTTATGCCATAACAGAGGCGTTAAAGACTGTTTTAAAAGTTAAGTGCTAGGTTTTTGATATTACATAAAGCTCTTTGTCCATCGCTATCTCCACAATGTTACATCCATGCGTATACCCGAAATGTATGTTTGTAAAAGGTTTTGGATAAATTAGATCAAAAATGAAGAAACGTAACGATTTAAAACTTTTAAACCATTACGTTCGATATAGCTCAGCTTATAGATCTTCTACTTGTTTTTTAATCTTAATTCTTTTTTCCTTAATCATAGCCGCTTTATTGCCCTCCAGCCATGTCTTTATGGCTTCTTCCTGTTTGATAGAAATCAATATCTTTTTATACTGGTCTTTTTTTGCTTCAAAATCTTTTTCATCCAGTTTACTCAAATCCTTGAGCTTAAATATGACATAAGCGTTATTGATGAAGAGCGGCTTTTCCGCATAAGGTTTGTTGGTAGAGAGCTGAAGAAGAACTTCGCTCGCATCCTTGCTAGATCCCAGCTTGGGAATAGCGTCCCCCGGCTGGAACAATCCTGTTTCGTTAACTTTCAAACCGTATTTACCGGCAATTTTATCGAGAGTGTCTCCTGATTTTATACTCACTAGCATCGACTGCGCTTCTTTTTCTGCAAGTATCTGCATTTCGCTTTCTATAAAGCGGTGTCTGACTTCATTTTCTATAGTGTCCAGTTTTGGCAGGTAAGCTGGTTTCTTGTCGATAACTTTCAAAAGATAATAGCCATTTTCGGCAGCAAGGACTTTACTGATCTCGTCTTTTTGCAATTCCAGAAGCATAGCGGTGAAGTTTTTAATGGATGTAAATTCCTGCGGCGGTTTATTTATCGGGAAAAATTCCACATCATGAATTTTTAAATTATTTTTATTGCCATAAGCTTCAAATTTATCTTCTTGATAAATAATGTCATGAGCCTTTTTCGCTTCTACGTAAGCGTTTTGCAATCCCCTTGTTTTCTTTAATTCTTTAACTATGGCACCCTTAACATCATCCAGTGATAATTGTTTGCCGTCTTTCGTCTTATATTTATCTTTGTAGCTGGCGTAATAGCCACTAATATCGGAATCACTGATATCCGAGGGAAAAGAATCGCCCGCAAAAAATATATATTTAATTTTTGTCTGTTCAGCGACACTAAATAAATTACTGTTGCGTTTCAGATAGTCTTCCAATTCGGTCTTGGTTGGAGTAATTTCCTTTTTGATATCTTTACCGGAAATTTGCACAAAATTAACGTTAATTTTTTGGTTCTGTAAAGCGTACAAATCGTAGATTTCCTGATTGGAAATTTTAATGCCTTCACGCACAATCGTTTCAATTTTATTGGCAATCAGCTCGGCTTTTTGGAGAGCTTCGAAATTTTCGGCGGAGAGTTTATTATAGCTGAGTATTTGCTGGTATTTGCGTTCATCAAATACACCGTTTGTTTGCAATGCCGGAACCGACATGAGCATATTTCTTAATTCCTCATTGGAAACTTGAATCTTTAAATCCTCAGCTTTGGCAATGATAATCTGCCGGTTCAGCACATCATTATACGCTTGTCGTTTGAGATCCATTTTCTTGAGTATTTCGGGTGTAAGCTTATTGCCTAAGCGAAGTTGGGCTTTGTCCAACAATTTTTCATATTCGTTGTGAAATTCGGCTTCGCTGATTATTCTTCTATCAACTATGGCAATTGCATTTGAGGTGCGACCGCCTCTGCTGGAACCAAAGTAAAGAACAAAGACAACAATGATGATACCTATAATTGCAATCATGAACCAGCCGCGTGCGTGTTTACGAAAAAACCTCAGCATAAAGTCACCTCGAAAGAATAATGAATTTGTCCAACAGTAAATGAAACTTTTGTTTTATTATTATAGTCATTTGTAAAATGCAAACATAATTTAAAAAGGCATTGATTAGGATAGTGAAATACGGTATAGAAAAAAACTCGGGGGGAGAAAGTCATTATCTTAATTTGTGAAAAAACGGGAGGATAGATGCTATTTGATTATATTTTAGGAAAATTTTCCAACGATCTTGCCATTGATCTTGGTACTGCCAATACCATTGTTTATGTAAAAGGGAAGGGGATAGTTTTAAATGAACCATCTGTTGTAGCCGTATACCAAGATTCAAGAGGAATGAAAACGGTGCGTGCCGTGGGCAATGAAGCTAAAAACATGCTGGGGCGTACTCCGGGTAATATTGTCGCCATCAGGCCAATGCGCGACGGTGTTATTGCCGATTTCGATATAACTGAAAAAATGCTAAAACATTTCATTTTAGCTGTTCATAATCGCAAGTCTTTGGTGCGGCCGCGAATCATTATTGCCGTGCCGTCGGGGATAACACAGGTAGAGAGACGCGCTGTGAGTGAGGCAGCGAGATCGGCTGGAGCCCAGGAAGAAGGAGTTTACCTAATTGAAGAACCGATGGCCGCAGCTATCGGTGCCGGCTTGCCTGTTTCCGAGCCGACAAGTTCAATGGTGGTGGATATTGGCGGCGGGACGACCGAAGTTGCCGTTATTTCCCTCGGCGGTATTGTGTATTCGAAATCGGTGAGGGTTGCCGGTGACAAGATAGATGAAGCAATTGTGCAGTATATGAAACGGAAGCACAACTTGCTTATCGGAGAAAGAACAGCGGAAATCATCAAAATAGAGATTGGTTGCGCCTATCCTTTTGAAGAAATTAAAATTGGTCACATAAAGGGACGCGATTTGATTTCGGGAATTCCCAAAATCACAGAAACTAATTCGGAAGAAATCAGGGAGGCTATCAACGAACAGATCACCTTTATTGTTGATGCAATTAAAGACACTTTGGAAAATTCTCCACCGGAACTTGCCGGTGATATCGTTGATCGTGGCATCGTTCTTACAGGCGGTGGAGCCCTGCTGCAAAACATTGATATTCTTATCAGGGAAGAAACAGGATTGCCTATAACTATTACTGATGATCCTCTCTCTGCTGTAGCCAGAGGCGCAGGCATGGCGCTAGATCAACTCAATGTGCTCAAAGATATTGCTCTTCAAATATAAAAAATGTCCGAGGCATAATACAATCTATTCTAGCAGATAGCGTTCGACGTAGCGTTATAATTTTTCCCCTATCAGGTAAAAAATGTTTTTATTAAGGAAATACAAAACAGCTATCTTCATTGTTACTCTTCTTGTCCTTGCACTGATTATGTTTTCCTATAATTTAAAATATGGGGCTGATGGAAGTTTCTTAAGAAAAATTGTATTAGAAACGATTGCGCCTGCGCAAAAAGTTTTGAGCACTTCCGTTAAAAGTGTAAACGATGCCTGGCTGCGCTATGTTCTTCTGGTCGGTATTGAAGAAGACAATAAAAATTTAAAAAATAAGATTAATGAATTAAAAGCAGCTCTGATTTTATATCAAGATGGTTATCTGGAAGCACAAAGGCTAAGAAAGCTTCTAGACCTTAGAGATGATTATAATTACCATTTCATTTCCGCGCGCGTTATCGATAGAGAGCAGGCTGCGCTTTCTAAAACGATATTGATCAACAAAGGTGCAACTCATGGTCTTAAAACAGGCATGCCGGTAATTGCGCCTCCGGGATTAATCGGCAGACTGGTCGATGTCTCCTGGCATGTTTCCAAAGTATTATTATTTATCGATGAGAACAGTAACGTTGGCGCTATCGTGCAGAGGACAAGGACGCAGGGGGTTATCAGTGGAGCAGGTCCCCGCGGGCTCATATTGAAATATATTTCTAAAACTCAGGACGTTAAAGAAGGAGACGTTATTGTTTCTTCCGGCATGGGCGGTGTATTTCCCAAGGGCTTGCTGATTGGTCAAGTCAGTCATGTTGACCGGCAAGATGCCAGTCTTTTTTTGAAAATTAATGTTGCTCCGTTCGTTGATTTTTCTAAATTGGAGGAAATATTAATTTTAGTTTCCGAGGAAAATAAAATTAAATAACGATGCTTTATTATTTATTACTGCCATTTTTATCAATATTATTAGTAATACTGCAATCAACTATTACCGATATAATTTTTTCCGGCCGGTTGGTGTTCGAACTATCGTTAATTGTTGTTATTTATGCCGGATTTCGTCTTGATTTAATTAGAGGATCAATACTGGCATTTATTCTCGGATTTGTATTTGATTGTGTCTCCGGTTCGGTACTGGGAGTATTCACTTTTATTTATGTTGTCATTTTTTTATGTTCATTTTTTGCTTCCGGCCGGCTGGCTACCGAAAAAATATATATTATTGCCTTGTTTAGTTTTTTTTGCGCTTTTCTGAAAGAGCTTATGGTGATTTTATTTTATTATTCAACTTTTAAATTTGATGTATTAATAAATATGTATTTTGTTTCTTTGCCACAGGCTTTAATTGTCGGCCTGTTTGCTCCCGTATTTTTTTACCTGATGCGTCGGGTAGAGGTATCTTTATATGAGAAAGCAGTATAGCCTGCTAAACGGACAGGAACCGGCCGAAATTCGGCAGAAAATAAAAATCGTCATCGCTTTATTATTGATCGCCATTTCCATTCTATTTGTTAGATTGGGTTATTTACAAATCATCAAGGGAGCCGAATTTAGGCAAAAATCGGAAAATAACTCTGTTCGTTTTCGGAAAATCAAGCCTTTGCGCGGCCTGATCATGGACAGAAACGGTGTGGTGTTAGTGGATAACAGGCCTTCATTTGATGTGATTTACATACCCAGCAAAGTTAAGGGTAGCGAATTATCGGTGGAGAAACTTAAAGACCTCTATAAAAGTAAATCTCTGGAGTTTTCTTATGATCAGTCTATTTCTAAAACCGCGAAACCATATTCACCGATCAAATTAGAGAAGAATGTGAGCATGGAAAAAGTTGCTCTCGTCGAAACCAATGCGCTGAATTTGCCGGGCATATATATTGATGTTTCACCGGTTCGTTTGTATCTGGATGGAGAAGTGCTGGCTTCGGTTATCGGGTACACGGGAGAAATCAGTCAAGAGGACCTGGAAAAGAATAATGACGAATACGCCTACGGTGATATTCTAGGAAAGCATGGTTTGGAAAAGTTTTTCGACGCCTACATTCGCGGACGTCGCGGAGCGGAACTGGTTGAGGTAAATGTTTATGGAAAAGAAATTAAAAATTTAGGACGTAATGATCCTGTTTCCGGTTACAATCTCGTTTTGACCATAGAAGCTGACTTACAGAAAGCCGTGGGGGAGGCCTTTGAAGGCAGAGCCGGAGCGGCCGTTGTTTTGGATACACGCGATGGCTCGGTGCTGGCCATGTTCAGTTCGCCTTCTTTTGATCCTAACTTGTTTAACAGCGGAATTTCTTATGATCAATGGGACAAGCTGCAAAACAATCCATTGTCTCCTTTATCCAACAAGGCAATTTCCGGGCAATATCCTCCTGGTTCAACTTACAAGCTAATCATTGCCGCTGCTGCATTGGAAGAGGGCATCATTACTCCCGATACTAAAGTGTTTTGCAAGGGATCCTTTACCCTCGGCAACAGAACTTATCGTTGTTGGAATAAACATGGTCACGGTTGGGTTAATCTCCATCAAGCCATTGTTGAGTCATGTGATGTTTATTTTTACACAGTGGGGAAAATGTTGGGAGTGGACAAGATAGCTGAGTATGCAAAACGTTTCGGTCTGGGAGAGGCTTCCGGCATTGATTTACCTGGTGAAAAAAGCGGATTGATACCAACAAAAGAATGGAAATTAAAGAGGAGAAAAAGCGCTTGGCAGATGGGGGAGACGATATCCATATCGATCGGGCAGGGATTTAATTTGACAACCCCTCTGCAATTAGCTAACGCCTTCAGTACTTTCGCCAATGGCGGTACTTTGTGGCGGCCGCGTTTAGTAAAATACATCGAGTCAACCGACGGGAAAATATATAAAGAATTTCTACCGGAAAAAAGGGGGGAATTAAAATTAAGTCCCAAAACAGTTGAGATTTTAAACAGTGCTTTATGGGGTGTGGTTAATGAACCCGGCGGCACCGGTCACGCCGCCAGAATGTTAAATGTCGATGTCTGCGGCAAGACGGGAACTTCACAGGTGCTTGGATTGCCTGAAGATGAAAAAGCGCGCCGCATGAAAAAAATAGGCGCTTTTTACAAAGATCATGCTTTGTTTGTTTGTTATGCGCCGCTGAAAAATCCGGAGATAGCTGTTGCGGTGATTTTAGAGAATGCCGGCGGTGGAGGCGCGGTTGCCGCTCCAGTCGCCCGTAAGATATTGACTGCGTATTTTGCAGGAAAGAAAAAAAATAAACAACCGCAAGTTATGGCGCAAAACTGGCCGGCAAACAAAATAAACCGTTAACTTTAATGACACTCGCTGATAATGAGACCCAAGCTTCAGAAACAAAGCGCACTGAAGCTTGCTGGACGAATTATACCAGGCGCGTAGCGCCGTGGTGAAATGAGTGTAACGATATTTTGAAGCGCAAATGGAATTATCCCGAGATGCTGAGTGTGATGAAATTCTTGGCGTAGGGTTGAATTAATTGCTTAAGGAAGTCTCATGATTTTTCTAAAATTTGATCGTCGCATTTTTCAGCATTTTGACTGGACGCTTCTAGCTCTCGTGCTTTCTGTTTGTGCAATCGGCATTTTAAATATCTATTCCACGGGGTTTAGTGCCAGCGAAGGACAATTTCCTCTTTATCTGAAGCAAATTCAGTGGATTGCCCTGGGATTAATTTTCATGATGATTATTTTTTTCATCGATTACCGCGTGATTATTCATGGCGCTTATATAATTTACGGTATTTCCATTGTGCTTTTAATGGTCGTATGTCTTTTTGGTTATGCGGCACATGGCTCACAGCGGTGGCTCGGCGGCGGCGGTTTTGCACTGCAGCCTTCGGAATTAATGAAGCTGGTGATAATAATTACCCTGGCGCGTTATTTTGATGATCATAAAGCCAATGAATCTTACAAATTAAAAGAGCTCTTGATGCCTATTTTAATCGTTATCGTGCCTTTTTTGCTTATTTTAAAGCAGCCGGATTTAGGCACAGCCCTGATCTTAATTATTATTTTCATTTCCATAGTTTTATTTATTGGAGTGAATTGGAAATCTTTTATGATTGCTTTGTCCGGTGGTTTGATATTAATTCCCATTGGTTGGCATTTCTTGAAAGATTATCAAAAAGACAGATTAATTACATTTCTTAATCCCGAAAACGATCCATTAGGCGCCGGTTATCATATCATCCAATCCATGATTGCTATCGGTTCCGGAGAAATTTTCGGCAAGGGCTTTTTAAGTGGTTCTCAAACCCAGTTGAAATTTTTACCTGAGCAGCAAACCGATTTTGTCTTTTCCGTTTTTGCTGAGGAATGGGGCTTTATTGGTGGGCTGATTTTGATCATCATTTTTATGGCCATTATCTTTTGGGGATTAAAAATTGCCTTGCAAGCCAGAGATTTATTAGGCACAATCATAGCATTCGGAATAACGGCTCTTATTTCGTGGGAAGTTTTTATCAATATAGGAATGGTTATAGGAATATTGCCGGTTGTCGGCATTCCGCTTCCTTTTTTAAGTTACGGCGGGTCAGCGATGCTTTCTTTAATGGCGGCAATAGGATTATTAATGAATGTAAGTGCGCGCAGATTTATTTTGCAGCGCTAGTAAGTGGAGCCACCTCCGGCAGGAGCCGGAGGCTCCCTATAATAATGAGACCCAAGCTTCAGAAACAAAGTACATAACCTAAAGGTCATCTGCGACTGAAGCTTGCAGGTCGAATCAATGACATTAGCTGAAAATGAGTGAAACGAAATTTAAAGCGTAAAGGGAATTGATCCCGCGAAGTTGAGGATAATGCGACCTCCAGCGGGTTACACCGTATTTCTCCCTCGATTGAAGCCGGGGGATTCCAGACCGCGGGATTAATATCCGGTAAGTATAAGAACATGGAAAGCGTTGCCATAAAGAGGTAAATTGATTAAAATAACTTTATATGAAAAACCATAAGGGGGATGCTGTGTGGGAGAAAAAGAAAGAAAGCGAAGAAATTAAAGCTTTTTTAGGCCAGGGTGCAGAGTTTATTGGTAAACTTATTTTTAACGGATCTGTTCGCATTGATGGCAATTTTCAAGGAGAAATTTATGGACAAGGATCATTGGTCGTTGGCCAAGGCGCGCTGGTTAAAGCTGACATTGTGGTTAAAAGTGTTTATATAAGTGGTGACGTGCAGGGCAACATTGAAGTAAAAGAAAAATTTAATATTCATCCAACAGGCAAATTTTTGGGCGATGTTCACACACCGGTGTTTATCATGGAAGAAGGAGCTTTTTTTGATGGCAGATCCCATATGGCTGAGGTGGCGGAAAAGAGAAAGGATGTTAATCAAGCAGATTGATGGGGAGCTAAACCTGCAAGCCAGACCTTATGAGAAATCATTTAATTAAGGCCGCACTAATTGCTTTTAACATTTTATTATTATTGCAAAAAATGCGGTAATTAAAAAAAGTTAGACTGCTGGTCAGAAAATACTTGACAAGCAAATAATGTTATGATTAGTAACCCGCAGTTTTGAGTATCAAGAGTAAGGTTTTCTATCCTTTTAATATATTCAAAACACCATTGAATAAAAAACTTCATGCATTTGAGGTTATGCATATTGATAAAAACTGCCAAGTAAACAAATGTTTTGCCCGTGGGTTTTTATAAAAAATGCAAGAGATAGAACAGAGGTAAACAATGGTTACAGTCATCCCTGATTATACCCTTCTGATCCAAATGGGTTTATTCCTAAGTTTAATTCTTGTGCTTAATATTCTGCTTTATAAACCAATTCTATCCATAATTGAAAGACGCAAAAAACAACTTGAAGAGTCGGAAAACGAAATTAAGCTCTTTAATGAATCGGTAGAAAAAAGAGTTGCTGAGTATGAGGAAAAATTAAGACAAGCAAAGATTAAAGGATCGGAAATAAAAAAAGAAATAATTCAAGAAGGCGTAAATCAAGCTAAAAATATTGTTGATGTTGTTCGCAATGAAATACCTGTCATTGTACGGGAAGCTCAGCAAAAAATGGATAAGGAAGTTGAAAAGGCCAAGCTGATTTTGGATAGCCATTCTAAAAAATTATCTTTGGAGATTGCCCAGAAAGTATTGGGGAGGCCGGTACAATGAAAAAAAAGATTTTTTTCTTTACGCTGTTCATCTTTCTAATTTCAATCAGCATTGCTTTTGCTGCCGCTGAAGGTGAGGGCGGTCACGATTCCAAAGAGTGGATTGATTTAGGCAAGAAGACTTTTGATTTTATTGTCTTGGTTGGTTTGCTTTATTGGCTTTTAGCTGCCCAGATAAAAGAATTTTTTTCCGGGCGTCGTGTGGAGATTAAGAAAACTCTTGAAGAATCGGTAGTGAAAAAGGCAGACGCCGAAAAAAAATACCGCGAGTATTCAGAGAAGATCGATAAAGCCTCTGTGGAAATTGACGGTATTTGTGAGATGATTAAGGCTCAGGGTATTACCGAAAAACAAAAGATTATTGAAGATGCTGAAAAAGCCGCTAAAAAGATGAAAGAGGATGCCCGAACGCGCATTGAACAGGAGTTGAAGGGGGCGTCAGACCAGCTGAAGGCGCAGGCAGTTCAATTATCGGTGCAAATAGCTGAAGAAATTCTTAAGCGAAGCATTACGGTACAGGATCACGAGGCAATGGTTAAAGAATATATGGATAAGGTGGTAATAAAACATTGATCAGCAATATTTCCAAGCGTTATGCGCGAGCGTTTTTTGAAATTGCAACTGAGGAAAAACAGCTAGAGCGCTATTACAACGAACTCAATCAGTTCGCATCGATTATTGCCCAGAACAAAGCTTTAAGCGATTTTTTGGCTAATCCGGTCTTTGAGCAGGGCAGCAAAAAAGGTGTTGTAAAAAGTATAATTGACAAATTGAAGCTATCCCCTATGACAATAAGTTTTTTAAATCTGCTGGTGGATAAAAAAAGAATTGATATTTTGTATGATATAGTTATTTGCTATCGTCAATTAATGGATGAAATACTTAAAAAAATGAGGGTAAATTTAAAAACAGCATTTCCTCTTTCCAGTAATATGCAAGATTACATCAAATCCAGTCTGGAGAAGTTAACCGGCCGGAAAGTTGAAGTATTTATAGAAAATGATCCCAGTCTATTGGGTGGCATAGTTCTTGGGGTTGGCGATACACTTTACGATGGCAGCATCAAAAATCAATTGAACAATATGAGGAATCTCTTAGGGGAGGCTAGATAGGGCATGGAAACAATTAAAGCGGAAGAAATTAGTCAAATTATTTCTGAGCAAATAAAAAGCTATGAAAAAAAGCTGGATATAAGCGAAACAGGGACTGTCTTATCCGTTGGCGATGGTATTGCCAGAGTATACGGTGTTCAGAATGCAATGGCGATGGAGCTTTTGGAATTTCCCGGTGGCATTTTGGGCATGGTTCTCAATCTGGAAACAGACAATGTCGGTGTTGCAGTATTGGGTGAAGTTACTCACATCAAAGAAGGCGACATCGTAAAAAGAACCGGCAAGATTGCGCAAGTGCCGGTTGGTGAAGGATTGCTGGGACGTGTAATTGATGCGACTGGTGCGCCGCTTGACGGCAAGGGACCGATTGAAACCAATGAATACCGCCGAATTGAAATGGTTGCTCCCGGTGTTATTCAACGCCAACCAGTCAATCAACCCATGTATACAGGATTGAAGGCTATTGATGCCATGACACCAATTGGCCGCGGACAGCGCGAACTTATTATCGGCGACCGCCAAATTGGCAAAACGGCAATTTGCGTCGACGCAATTATTAGGCAGAAAGATACCGGTATTAAATGTATTTACGTTGCTATCGGACAGAAAAAATCTACCGTGGCGCAGGTTGTGGAAAATCTGAAAAAGCATGATGCCATGTCCTACACTTGTGTAGTGGCCGGTTGCGCCAGTGACCCGGCAACATTGCAGTATGTTGCCGCTTATGCCGGTTGCTCCATCGGTGAGTATTTCCGTGACAAAGGTGAGGATGCATTAATTATTTACGACGATTTGTCCAAGCAGGCGGTAGCTTATCGTCAGATTTCGCTGTTGTTGCGCCGTCCTCCAGGACGTGAAGCGTATCCCGGCGATATTTTTTATAACCATTCCCGTTTGTTGGAGCGAGCCTGTCGTGTAAGCAAAGAACTGGGTAGTGGATCACTGACAGCTCTGCCTGTTATTGAAACTCAAGCCGGTGACGTTTCCGCTTACATTCCGACTAACGTTATTTCCATTACTGATGGACAGGTTTATCTGGAACCAAGTTCATTCTTCTCCGGTATTCGTCCGGCAATCAACGTTGGTTTGTCGGTATCCCGAGTCGGTGGTGCGGCGCAGGTTAAGGCCATGAAGCAGGTCGCCGGAACTTTAAAACTTGATCTGGCCCAATACCGCGAATTAGCGGCTTTCGCTCAGTTCGGCAGCGATCTTGATAAATCAACGCAGGCGCAATTGGACCGTGGCGTGCGATTAGTGGAATTACTCAAGCAGCCTCAGTTTATGCCTATGTCTCTTTCTCAGGAAGTTGTAATCCTTTTTGCCGGTACCAGAGGTTTTATCGATAAATATGAAATTGAAAAAGTCCGTGTCTATGAGCAGCAGTTGCTGAGTTTTGTGGAAAGCAAGCATCAGGATATAATGAAGGAAATTGAAGATAAGAAAATTATATCTCCGGAATTGGAAAAGAAAATGAAGGATATGCTGACAGAATTTGATTCTGTTTTTGTTGCAGAATAATTTAAACATAAATCCGTTGAGGAGAATTTTGTAGTGGCCTCGCTTAAAGATATAAAAAGAAAAGTA
>Ga0209777_10007717_pt1 | contig 11880 bp, 12 predicted proteins | sample FrelakmetHBP12HB_FD_187147 | JGI IMG/M metagenome (GOLD analysis project Ga0209777, IMG submission 187147) | Freshwater lake sediment microbial communities from the University of Notre Dame, USA, for methane emissions studies -HBP12 HB (SPAdes)... | ecosystem: Environmental > Aquatic >... | reverse complement strand
AGCTGTGGAAAGAAGGGAAAAATATAAAGAAAAGGAAATATATTTTCAGATCAATAGCCTTGTCGGTCCTGCAAAAGATAATAATTTTGTAAAAGATTTTTTGCAGGAAAGTGTTAAAACAGACAAGAATTTTTACTTGCTTTTCGTTTATTTTGATGAAATTAAACAAAAGCTCAGCGATTATATTTGGCTGGTACCGTCTTTGCAATTCAGAGATATTGCAAAAGTTGTGAAATCTTCAGACGGGCAAAATTTGTTGAGATTTGAAGCTCCGTTAAATTTCAAGGATAAAAATGAAAATTCAAAATTCATAGTAGACACAAAGGAATTGGGTAAGCTGATATTAGATGCGCTTGAAAAAGGCGGTAAGTTTGACTTCAAGAAAATGGGTTTTAAAGAGAGAATGACAATAAATTTAGAGAGTTTGAAAGAATTTTTATGCGAAGCGCGCGGTAACACTTATGCTGCAAATGCCAGTCCCGTTGATAACCCGCGGCTTTTGGCATCAATACAGCTGGAATTTCAAAAAGGAAGTTATTCCTATAGGGATGTTTATTTTTCCGGCGATAAAAAATTTATTGGCCAGGAAATTGTGTATCAGGATTCAAAACCGGTGTGGGGTGTGAACTATATTGGAAACTCAATCGGGAAATTAGAAACAAATTTTTTGAAGGAATCTTTGCTCAAACTGGTCAAAGTATGCCGTTTCGGAGGGGTTTGCGAATATGAAATGAGAGAATATAAATACAAGGATCATGGCCAGGGAAATTTAGAAGAATTTTCGGGCGTAGAAGAGATTTTTTTAGAAGATAAAAATATTTATAAGTTAAACTATCAAGGCGGATTAATTTCAGAAAAAATATAGAAACAGATTAGCTATTTATAATTGGCAGCGAACGAGGAAAAAAAGAATTTATTCTTATTTTCCGAGAGAGCGAACCAATTATATGAATATATAATTAATCGTTCAGTCGTAATGCAAAAATAAATTTTTTCATTCCTCCTTCTCTCATAATTATGAAGTTTGCAGCAGATTTTCATATACATTCAAAATACTCCAGGGCCGTTTCTCCCTTAATGGATTTGGAAAATTTAGACAGATGGGCGAAGATAAAAGGGCTTAAAGTTTTGGGTACTGGCGACTTCACCCACCCCAAATGGTTTGAGGATATAAAAAAAGAATTAGAGCCGGCTGAACCCGGTCTTTTTAAACTGCACGGTTCGGATTCTGGCACAAGATTCATTTTAACTTCGGAAATAAGTTGTATTTATTCTAAAGGAGGAAAAGTCAGAAAGGTCCACATTATTGTTTTTGCCCCGTCGATAGATGCTGTAGAAAAAATAAATTTAAAATTAAGCCAGATTGGAAATTTGAAAGCAGATGGCCGGCCGATTTTAGGGCTGGACGCAAAAGAATTGGCAAAAATTGTTTTAGATATAGATGAAAATTGTTTGATAGTGCCCGCCCATGCCTGGACGCCCTGGTTTTCTGTCTTTGGTTCAAAATCGGGATTCGATTCTTTAGAAGAATGTTTTGAAGATTATACAAAATATATTTATGCCATTGAAACAGGGTTATCTTCTGATCCAGCAATGAATTGGCGCCTGTCTCAACTGGATAAGATTACTTTGATTTCCAACAGCGATGCCCATTCTCTCCCTAAAATTGGCAGGGAGGCGAATGTCTTTGATACCGAATTAACTTATGAAAGCATTGCAGATGCTTTGAAAAAAAAGGATAAGAATAAATTCTTGTATACTATTGAATTTTTTCCAGAGGAGGGCAAGTATCATTATGACGGCCACCGCTTATGCAATCTGAGCCTGGCCCCGCAACAATCAAAAAAATACAATAATATTTGTCCCAGATGTGGAAAACCCCTGGTAATAGGGGTTTTAAACAGAGTAGAGGTGCTTGCCGACAGGCCCGAGGGGTTCTTGCCAAAAAATGCAATCCCGTTTAAAAGTTTAATTCCTCTGAACGAAGTGATTGCTGAATCAATCGGCTTTTCTGTCCTGTCAAAAGAAGTTTTGAAACATTATAATAATTTAATAAAAAATTTGGGAAACGAGCTGAAAATATTATTAGAATCGACAGAAAATGAAATAGCGGAAAAATCCTTGCCGGAAATTGCAAAAGCAATTATAAAAATGCGCGAAGGAAAGGTTTCTATTGAGCCCGGATACGACGGCGTTTACGGGAAAATAAAAATTTTTTCGGATAAAAATAAATCAGACGGGATGAAATCCAGCATAAGCCAAAAAACTTTATTTTAGGGGATGGTTGACTGTTCGGCCATTTTAGGTACAATTTAGTGAAGAGTTGACATCTCAAAGTATGGGGTATATAATTATATCGCTCGTAGAAAATAGATAAGCTACGACATATTTACTTTTTTCTCACTTATAATTATAATATAATAATCATGGACGGAAAAACTTTTTACATAACCAAGAAAAAACTGCAGGAGCTCAAAAAAGAGTATGAAGAGTTGCTGGATATTGAGCGTAAAAAAGCTCTGGGTCAGGAAGCGCCTAAAATTTTAGAATCTGAGGATTTAAATCCCGAGTTTGTAAGCTTTCAGGAGGATATAGGCTTCTTGAGGTCTAGAATTGATGAATTTAAAAATATTTTAGAGCACCACGACTTAATTAGAATCCCTGCAAAAGATAAGCAGGGTGTTGTCGGATTGGGAGCAAAAGTTAAAATAGACGTAGATGGGCAAAAAGATGAGTTTGTTATAGTGGGCACCCTTGAGGCGAATCCAGCCCTGGGAAAAATCAGCAATGAATCGCCCGTTGGTAAAGCTCTTTTGGGCCACAAAGTCGGAGACGAAATAGTCGTTTCTTCTCCGATAAAGATAACTTATAAAATAAAGAGCATAAAATACGAAATTAGTTGATAAAAAGAGCAGTTTTTTGCTCTTTTTGTTTAAACACAATGGACGAAATCATAAAATTTTTTTCAAATATAGGAAAATTAAAGGGCTTTCCCAGGCGAGGTTGGGTTATAAGAGACATTAAAAATCCGGAGAGTATCGCTGAACATACATTCAGAGTAGCCATTATGGCATGGGTTTTAGCCGTCCAGAAAAAATATAAACTTAATCTGGAAAAAATCATTAAAATGGCCTTGATACATGATATATGCGAGGTTTATTCCGGAGATACAACTCCCTATGATTCAATTCTTCCCAAGAACAAAAAAAAGAGGCAAGAGTTGTTAAAAACATGGCCAAGGTTTTCTGAAGAAGAAAAAAAAATATTAGCAGAAAGAAAATATAAAAAAGAGAAAGACGGATTAGAAAAATTAATAAAAGATTTGCCGCCAAAATTGAAACAGGAAATAATGAATCTTTGGCTGGATTATGAAAAAGGACTGAGCCCGGAGGGAAAGTTTTTCAGACATGCCGATAGGATAGAAACCTTTTTGCAGGCATCGGAATATTGGAGAGACCACAAAAATTTCCCCGTAAAACCATTTTGGATACAAGCAAGAGAGCTCCATGATGATCCGGTTTTGCTGGAATTTATCGAGCAGATAGATAAAGAATTCCATAAAAATAAAAAACCAAAAAACTAATATAATGCTTTCTTTAGACGCGATAGCCCAAATAGGCATAACAATTTTTGGGGTAAGCGCCATAATTTTGGTGGCAAGAAAAAATAAGTGGGGCTTTGTGCTGGGATTAGTTTCTCAGCCTTTTTGGTTAATTACGTCTTATTTAAACAGACAATGGGGAGTTTTTCTTCTAAGCGCAGTTTATGTGTTCAGCTGGGCATATGGCATATATGAATGGTTTTATAAAAAATAATCTTCAATAAAATCAAAAATCCCCGTACGGGGCTTTTTTGTTTACATTCTCTCTCACAATTATATGAACGGCAAAAGCCGCTCATATAATTGCGGCATTCGGTCGGAATACAAAAGTATTCTCTTGTATTCCTCCCTCATTTGCAATTATAATGTATTAATAATTAAAAAAAGACCGGTCGATTAGCAATTTTTTCGTAAATTGCAGTAGAAAAAGATTGCTGAGCGAGCGGTCCTGATATGGCAACTTTTATAAACAAGGTCATAAAAACAATGATAACAAGCGACTTTTTCCTGAATTTAGGATGGGGTTTTTTGTCGCCGGTCTTTGCGATATTCATTTTAGAAAAAATTTCAAATGCCGGGCCTGTGCAAGCGGCGGAAATCGCCGGACTTTCAGCTCTTTTTTATTGGGTGCCGAAGTCTTTGTTTGAGATACCAATTGCTATTTATTTAGATAATAACAAGGGAGAAAAAGATGATTTTTGGGCCATGATAGTAGGATTTTTTATACTGGCCGCGGTTCCCATAGGATATCTTTCTTCTACCGCTCCTTGGCATATTTATCTTTTTCAGGTAATTTACGCTTTGGGAATGGCGATGGCTCTTCCTTCATGGATGGCAATATTTACCCGCCATATAGATAAAGGCAAAGAGGCGTTTGAGTGGGGAATGGAAACCTCTGCTATCGGCATGGGAGCCGGCATAGCGGGCGGATTGAGCGGAGTTTTAGTCGCCCTGCTTGGTTTTAAGATACTTTTTATTTTTGTCAGCGGATTTACATTGCTTTCAGTAATTATAATGCTATTTATAAGAAAGCATATATTTGCGAGAGATGGGCATTTCATTATTTTTTCAGGACAAAAACCGATTGTAGAGCCGTAATAAAATATTTATGAAAAACCAGGAATTAGCGAAAATATTTAACGACATGGCAAGATTCCTCGCATCTGAAGGCGTGGCTTTCAAGCCTTATGCATATGAGAGGGCTGCTTTGTCCTTAGAGGCATTAAATAAAGATGTGGCAGAAATTTATAGAGACGGCGGGATTAAAGCGCTTCTGGAAATTCCCGGAATCGGCAAAGCGATAGCTGACCACATAGAAGAATATTTAAAAACAGGAAAAATAAAACATTACGAAGATTATAAGAAAAAATTTCCCCTAAAATTGGATGAACTGGTGAAAGTTGAAGGAATGGGGGTTAAGAAAGCAAAAATATTATATCAAAAGCTGGGAATTAAAGATTTAAAGGATTTAGAAAAAGCGGCTAAAGCCCATAAAATAGCTCCTCTTTTCGGTTTTGGAGAAAAAACTGAAAAAAATATTTTGCAGGGATTAGAATTTTTAAAAAGAGACAAAGGCAGATTTCTGTTGGGCCAGATTTTACCGACTGCAAGAATGATTGAACAGAGATTGAGAGGATTAAAAGAAGTGGACCAAATTAGCGTTGCAGGGTCTGTGCGCAGAAGAAAAGAAACAATCGGAGACGTTGATATTCTGGTTGTCTCAAAAAAGCCGGCCGAGGTCATGGATTTTTTTGTAAAAATGGATGGCGTTGAAAAAGTTTGGGGAAAGGGAGGCACTAAGGCTTCCATAAGGATGAAAGAGGGTTTTGATATTGATTTGAGAGTGGTGCCTAAAAAAAGTTACGGCTCGGCACTCCAGTATTTCACGGGAAACAAAGACCACAATATCATTACAAGAAAAATTGCCATTGAAAAAGGATTAAAGCTTTCAGAGTACGGAATTTTTAGGGGCAAAAAAATAATTGCAGGGAAAACCGAAGAAGAGGTTTATAAAGCAATCGGCCTGCCGTATATTGAGCCGGAACTTAGGGAAAATGAGGGAGAGATTGAGGCTGCCCTCCGGCAAGCTCAGGGCGAACTTCCGGGTTTGCCGAAAATAATCGGCTATAAAGATATAAGGGGCGATTTACACTGCCACACAAGTTTTGAAGCAAAGTCGCATGGGAGGAATTCAATGGAAGAAATGGCCAAAGCGGCAATGAATATGGGATATGAATATATTGGTATTTCAGACCACACAAAATTTTTGAGAATTGAAAGCGGACTGGATGAGAAACAGTTATTGAAACAGCACGAAGCAATTAAAAAAACAAATGATAAATTTAAAAATCAAAATATTAATTTTAAGGTTTTACACGGATGCGAGTCCAATATTTTAGATGATGGGTCTATTGATATCAAAGATGAAGTTTTGGAAAAGTTAGATTATGTCATTGCCGGTGTGCATTCGAATATGAAAATGGAAAAAAAAGACATGACTCAGAGAATAATAAAGGCAATGCAGAATCCAAATGTTGATATAATTTCTCATCCGACCGGAAGATTGATCGGCCGCAGAGACGAGTACCAAATGGATTTTGATAAAATATTAGAAATTGCTAAAAAAACAGGAACAATTCTGGAAATTAACTCTTCTCCGGATAGATTGGATTTAAGAGATTTATATATAAGAAGAGCAAAAAATCAGGGAGTGAAAATGATAATAAATACAGACAGCCACCAAAAAGATCAAATGAGGCAGATAGAGTATGGAATTGCACAGGCGAGACGTGGTTGGGCAGAAAAAAGCGATATAATAAATACCTTGCCAGTCGATAAATTAATAGAATTTTTTTAAGCCGGATGGTTAATTAAATGCCAAGAGAAAAATCAGCGGGAGCTATAATTTTCAGAACAGAAAATGGTATAAAATACTATCTGCTTTTGCATTATGCGCCGTCTGAACCGGGCAAGAGGGGGCAATGGGGATTTGCAAAAGGGCATGTTGAAGAGGGAGAAACCGAAGAAGAAACGGCGAGAAGAGAAGTTGCCGAAGAGACCGGCATCAAGGACCTTAAAATAATATCGGGGTTCAAAGAATTGGAAAAATATTTTTTCAGAAAAAGTTATGGGCTGGAAGGCGCGGCAAGAAAAAAAGCGCCATGGGTTTTTAAATCGGTTATTTTTTTTCTGGCAGAGACAAAAACCAAGGAAATAAAAATTTCTCCTGAGCATACAGGTTTTTTATGGCTGCCGATTGATGAAGCGCTAAAAAAAACAACATTTAAGAACTCAAAGAAGCTATTAAAGGATGCCCATGACTACATAATGAAATATGGAACATGAAACACAGAGCAGAATTTAGAGATAGAATTTTAAAAATTGTAGGGCAGATCCCCAAGGGAGCTGTTTTAAGTTATAAAGAGGTCGCAAAATTAGCAGGCAGACCAAAAGCTTTCCGCGCGGTCGGGAACATACTAAATAAGAATTACAATTTAGATATACCTTGCCATAGAGTTATCCGAAGTGGCGGGAAAATAGGCGGATATAACCGCGGGACAGAAATTAAAGAATCTTTACTTAAAAAAGAGGGCGTGGTAATAAGAAACTGAAAAGACTGCTTGCCTAATATTTTTTGTTATGAAAAATTATTAGGCAAGCAGTCTGACGTTCGTTGACATTTCATCCTAAGCCAGAAAGGAACTGACCATGTGCGGAATAATCGGAATAGCCAGCAAAAAAGGCACAGATGTTGTTGCAGACACAGTCTTGGGCCTTCACGATCTTAACCATCGCGGAGAGCAAGCTTGCGGAATAGCCACCTCAAACGGCATCCATCTTTTTCATCACTCTGCTGAGGGATTGGTTGCGGAAGTTTTTGGCGAGAGAAGCAGAGATTCCCTTTTTTCAGAGCTTAAGGGACACTTATCCATCGGTCAGGTTCTTTATTCTACCGTCGGAAGGAGTGGCGAGAAGAAACAAACCAGGACCTTCCAGCCGCTGATTGGCGATTTCCATGGCCAGCAGTTCGCTCTCGGCCATAATGGAAATTTAATTGAGCTCGACGGCCTGAGAGAAGAGGCCAGGCAGGCAGGATACCAGTTCAAATCAGAAGTTTCCGATACAGAAGTAATCGTCGCTCTCCTTTCAACCTCCAAAGAAACAGATTTTGTGGAAGCACTGAGAAAAGTGCTTCCAAGGCTGAAGGGGGCATTTGCTTTGACTATTTTGTACAAGGATAAGGTGATCGGCGTCCGCGATAGGCACGGAATCAGGCCGCTTTGCATCGGATATAACAGCCACTGTTTTGTTCTGGCCTCGGAAAGCTGTGCTTTCTACACCCTGAATGTCAATTTTATCAGGGAACTCAGGCCGGGCGAGATTATTGTTTTAGGCAAAGATGGCATTGAGGCTTCTTTTTTGTGGGCCAAAGATGCCAGCCTCAGGTTCAGCATTTTTGAGTTTGTCTATTTCGCCAGGCCCGACAGTGTGTTTTGCGGCCGGAGCGTTTGGGCATATCGTCATGAGGCAGGCAGAATATCGGCGCAAGAAAATCCGCTAGATGTGGATTTTCTTATGGCTTCCCCCGAATCAGGCAGAATCTACGATGAAGGCTTTGCCGCTGGATCCGGGATTCTGATAAGGCAAGGACTTTTTCGGAACCGCTATCACACTACAAAAACATTTCTGACGACCAGAGACACCGACCGCCGCAAGCTTCAAAGGAGGAAAATACACCCCTTGAAAGAAGTTGTTTATGGGAAAAGGGTCGGCGTGATAGAAGATTCATTGATCAGGGCATCTGTAATCCCTGAAACCGTGGGGATGCTGAGAGAAGCCGGGGCGACAGAAGTCCATGTAAGAATATGCTCCTCACCTGTTTGCAGCCGGTGCGTCCTGGGAATTGATATGCCTGATGAAAAAGAGCTGATTGCAGCGCACTTGAGCGTGGGAGACATAAATAAGTTGTTTGTCCATGCAGATTCTTTGTCTTATATCAGTCTTGATGGCATGATCAGGGCAACCGGCTTGCCGAAAGAAAGCCTTTGCCTCGGGTGTTTTACCAGCCAATACCCGATTGAATTCGCTAGAAAATAGAAACAAAAAGACCCACCTTTGGAAGGCAGGTCTCTTTTTTTGCTTTTTTATTTTTTTACTTCTTCTACGATTTTTATAAATACTTCGGGGTGTTTATTGGCCAACTCGGATAAAACCTTTCTGTCCAGTTCTATTTTATTTTTTTTCAGTCCGTTAATCAGCCTGCTGTATGTAATTCCATTTTGCCTTGCCAGTGCATTTATTTGCAAATTCCATAAATTTCTGAAAGTTCTTTTTTTTGCCTTCCTGTCCCTGTATGCATAAGTCCAGGCATGCCTTAACGCATCTTTTGCTGCTTTAAATTTTGATTTTCTTGCCTGCCTGAAACCCTTGGCATGCTTCATTATATTCTTCCTATGCTTGCGGGCTTGTACGGCTCTTTTTATTCTTGACATGGTTTTTTATTTAAAATATTTTTTAAGTTTTTGCGCTTCATTTTTTGCGAGAGGGATCCATTTGCGTCCCTTCCTTCTCTGCTCGCCTGTTCTTTTTGATCTGTAATGGTTTTGACCCGTTGCTCTCCTTAAAATTTTGCCGTTTTTTGTTATTCTGAACCTTTTTGTTAAGGCCTTGTGTGTTTTATTCATATTATTGCTTTGAGACAATCATTGTGAAACCCCTCGGCTCACGTTTTAATTCTCTCTCTGTTTTAATTGGTATTAATGAATTTAAATTTTCCAAAAATAATTTTACTTTTTCTGTGGCGAACCCTCCCATTGCTTTTTCCCTGCCCCTCAGCGCCATGTTTATTTTTACCTTGTTCCCCTCATTTAAAAATTTTTCCGCCTGTTTGCATCTTGTTTCCATATCATGAGGAGAGATGTTGAAAGTCAATCTTATTTCCTTCAGTTCTCCTCCTTTTGGCTTGGCGATCTTTTTTTCCTTTTTCTGCTGCTGGTAAAGATATTTTCCGTAATTGGCGATTCTGCAGACCGGCGGTTCAACTTTTTCTGTAACCTGGATTAAATCCAGGCCTTTTGATTTCGCTAAATCAATGGCTGCAAAAATATTCATAATCCCGAGCTGTTCGCCGGTTTCTGAAATAACCCTTACCTCTTTTGCCCTTATGAAATTGTTTATCAGTATTTTATCGATATTATTTGACTTAAATTTGTATTGTGGAAGTGGCGAGATTGAACTCGCGTCTGAAAAGTTTTTAAAAGCAATTCTACAAGTTTAGTTAATTTTTTTGTTCGGACGCTAAATAAAGAATTAACAAAATTTTTAACGCCTTATCTCCTTAGTTTTGGCATCTCACCGGAGAAGTAAGATGTCTATCCTAATAATATAACACCTTCATTCATTTATTAGGAGTCAATGGTGAAGATGCCGCATTAAGCGAAAGCTAACGCGGGTTGCTTATTAAATAAATTAGCAATTATGTTTTTTCCCGGAAGATTAAAGAGCCCCGAGAAAGCTCAACTTGCCTTACTTAAAAGAACTAGTCATCGAAACATTCACTCCCGCGTTATTCTGACAGCTCGCGGTTGACTTCCCTTTCTATATCCCTCTTCTTGATTTTCTCTTTTTTGTCGTATTTTTTCTTTCCTTTGGCTAATCCGAATTCGAGCTTTATCCTACCACCTTTATCATAAATTTTCAAGGGTATAAGGGAAAAACCCTTCTGTGCCGACTTTCCCATCAAATAATTTATCTCTTTTTTATTCAAAAGAAGCTTTCTCTGCCGCTCTTGGTTGTAATCAGCCCCGGCATTATTAGGCTGGTATGGAGGAACTCTTACTCCTGTTAAAAATGGTTCGTTCCTGTTAAATGTGACATAAGAGCCAGACAAATTTATATGCCCGGTTTTTATCGATTTTACCTCTTGGCCAAACAAAACCAGCCCTGCCTCAAACTTTTCCAGGATTTCATAATCAAATAGTGCTTTCTTATTTTCCGAAAAGGTTTTCATTAAATTTACTTTAACACTCATTTTAAGGTATCGCAAGCTTTATTTTTACCTCATTTTGTGATAGAAATAACTATAATATGCAATCAAAAACAAAAGAAACATTTATTATATCTTTGGGCGGATCTTTAGTGGTTCCAAATGACATTGATATAGGATTTTTAAAGAGTTTTAAGCACTCTCTACAAAAATATCTGGATAAGAGGCGCTTTTTTATTATTGTCGGCGGGGGAAAAATAACAAGAATTTATCAAAAAGCCTTATTAGAATTCGGGGCAAAAAGCAGCGACAGGGACTGGATTGGGATTAATATCACAAGATTGAATGCTGAAATTATAAAGCAGATGTTTGTTGGAAATTGTTATCCCGACACTATCACAGACCCGAACAAAAAGGTAAAAACCAACAAAGATATTGTGGTCGGGGCCGGCTGGAAGCCGGGCTGGTCAACTGATTACGACGCTGTCTTGATAGCAAAAAATCACGGGGTAAAAACAATAATCAATCTGACCAACATTGATTATGTTTATGATAAAAATCCGAGCGAGTTTCCCGGTGCGCAACCGCTGAAAGAAATTGATTGGAAAAGCTTTGAGCGCATTGTGGGCTCAAAATGGATGCCCGGGCTTTCAATGCCGTTTGATCCCAGGGCTTCAAAACTGGCCGCATCGCTGAAGTTAAAAGTTATAATGATTAACGGGAAAAAATTGGAAAGGCTTGAAGATTTTTTAAATAATAAACCGTTTATAGGGACCACTATCCAATGAAAGAAGAAATAAAAAAAATAATTAAGAAATCTTTTAAAGGGGAAATTCCTGATTTTTCAGTTGAGATACCGGGCGATAAAAACCATGGCGATTATTCGACAAATGTTGCTTTGCTTATGGCGAAAAGAATAAACAAGAATCCTAAAGAGGTCGCAAACCTGATAAAAGAAAAAATCGAAAAACAAAAATCAGATATTTTTAAGAAAGTAGAGGTTGCAGGTCCGGGATTCGTTAATTTTTTTATTTCAGACAAGGTTTTTACGGATTCTTTGAAAAAGATTGATGAAGATTTCGGTAGGGGTAAAGAATCAAAGAGCAAGAAAATCATAATTGATTATACCGACCCGAATATCTTGAAGGAGTTTCATATCGGACATTTAATGAGCAATGCAGTCGGCGAATCTTTGTCCCGTATTTTTGAATTCCAAGGGGCTGACGTAAAAAGAGTGTGCTATCAATCGGATGTGGGGCTTTCGGTGGCAAAAGCCATGTGGGGAATTCTGAAG
>Ga0209777_10007716_pt1 | contig 11884 bp, 7 predicted proteins | sample FrelakmetHBP12HB_FD_187147 | JGI IMG/M metagenome (GOLD analysis project Ga0209777, IMG submission 187147) | Freshwater lake sediment microbial communities from the University of Notre Dame, USA, for methane emissions studies -HBP12 HB (SPAdes)... | ecosystem: Environmental > Aquatic >... | reverse complement strand
GGGCAACGTCTATATGCAAGGCACCCAAGGCATCCTTGCGGCGTTCGCCGCTGACGGCACGCCGCTGTGGCAGCATTCGCTGATGGAAGAGTTCGGGCGGCTGACCTTTCCGAACAGCCGCACGGCTTCGCCGGTCATCGACGCCGACCTGGTGATCACCCGCGGGATCACCGCCAACTGGGGCACGCAAGGCCCCGGAGCGGACCGGTTCTACGCCTTCGATAAAAAGACCGGCGCGCTCGTCTGGGCGTCGAGCCCGGGGGCGCCGCCGAAGGACAATTCTTTTTCCCATCCGCAGCTTGGCTGGTACCAGGGCCGGCGCGTCTTCTTCGCCGGCACGGGTGACGGGAGCGTGGTATGCGCCAACGCGCGGACCGGCGAGCCGCTCTGGCGCGTATCCCTGTTTCGGGCCGGGATCAATGCCACGGTGCTCGTTCATCACGCGGACAAAATCATCGCCATCTACGGGACCCCGTACGAGCTGGGCCAGATGGTCGCGCTCAAGATGCCCGACGTGCTGCCGGCCAACGCTGCCGCCGCACCCGTGGTAATCGAGCGCAAGCAGCTCGAACTCTGGGCCGACGATATATCCTCCTCCACCGCCTCGCCGATCCTCGTCGGCGACACCATCTACGCGGTCGCCGAGAAGGGAGACCTGTTCGCGGTGGACGCGAACAGCGGCGCGATCAAGTGGAAGCTCAAACTGGGCATCGAGCAGCGGAATGCCTGCCCGCTCTTCGCCGATGGAAAGCTTTATGTGCCGATGCTCGACGACCCGGCGAGCAAAGCGTCGGGCGAGGCGGATGCGGGAACAACGGGGGCCTTTTACATCATCCGACCCGGCGATAAGGAGGGTGAAATTCTGTGCCACGCCGCGCTGGACGGCCGTTGTTTCGGAACGCCGGTGGCCTACAACGGCAAGCTATACCTGCAGACCACCCGCCACCTTTATTGCTGGGGGAAAAAGGGCGACAATCCCGGGGCTTCCACCCCGCCGGAGGTAAAGCCGTGGCCCGTGGCGGGACCGGCGACCCAGCTCCAGGTGATCCCCTCGGAAGTGCTGCTGCACCCGGGTGAAAAGGCGACCTTCCGCGTGCGCTCGCTGGACGCCAATGGTCTCACGGTCGAAGAATCCATCCCGTCAAAGCAGGTGACGTGGGCCAGCTACATACCCCCGACGGCGAAGGTCAAGGCGGCGATGAAAGGCGCTTTCGATGCGGACGGCGTATTGCAGGCCGCGCCGGACGCCACCCCTTCGGCGGGGGCATTTGAAGCCACGCTTGGCCCTTTGAAAGGCTATCTGCGTGGCCGGGTGATGCCCAATGTGCCGACCAAAGAGGATTTCGAGTCGTTCAGGCTGACCGAGACCAACGCCGACAGCGTGGTGTTTGGCTATCCACCCCTGCCATGGATTGGGGCCCGGTTTAAGTTCGACGTGCGGGGAAAGGACGGGAGCAAGGTGCTCGCGAAGACCACCGACAACCGCTTTTTCCAGCGCGCGACGGTGTTCATCGGCACGCCGGAGATGAGCCACTACACCATCCAGGCCGACGTGATGAGCGATGGGAACAAGCGCAAGATGTCGGAGGTCGGCGTCATCAACCAGCACTACCTGATTGTGCTAAAGGGCAACGAGCAAAAGCTGGAAGTGAACTCGAATCAGGAGCGGCTGCGGGCATCCGAGGATTTCAAGTGGTCGCCGAACGTGTGGTATCGGCTCAAGACGCGGGTGGCCCGGAACCCGGACGGCTCGGCCGTGGTGCAAGCCAAGGCGTGGAAGCGCGGGGACCCCGAACCGGCGGCGTGGACGATCTCGGTGCCGCATAAGACCGCCCACCAGGCAGGTTCCCCGGGCCTGTTCGGCTTTTCCCCGCAGGACATGCCGGTCTATATCGACAATGTGGAGGTCACGCCGGATGCAGGTTAAAGGAGTGAAATCAGTTAAATGAATTACAACAATCACATGGTGCGAGGGCTCTTGCGGGCCGGCTGCCGCGCGAAGCGTTTGGTTGCGGCTTTGCCCCTTTGCGCCTTTGCGTTACTGCCCCTTTCCGCCCACGCGCAGGACTGGCCGCAGTGGGGCGGCACGCCGGCGCGCAACATGTATTGCCCCGCCACCAATCTGCCCGACCATTTCACGACCGGGAAGTCGGGCGACATCAAGTTCAAGGGCGCTTCGGAGGAGGTCGACCGCTCCAACACGGAGAATCTCAATTGGGTGGCCAAGCTCGGCTCGCAGAGCTATGGCAACGTCACCGTGGCCCACGGCCGGGTCTTCATCGGCACGAACAACGAGAACCCGCGCGACCCGCGGAGCGTCGGCGACCGGAGCATCCTGATGTGCTTCGACGAGAAGACCGGCGAGTTGCTGTGGCAGCTCGTGGTGCCCAAGCTCGCCTCCGGCAAGGTCAACGATTGGGAAAGCCTTGGCCTGCTGTCTTCGCCGACGATCGAGGGCGAGCGGGTGTATGCGGTGAGCAGCCGCTGCGAAGTGCTTTGCCTCGACAGCAAAGGGATGACGGATGGCAACGACGGCCCGTTCAAGGACGAGGCCAAATACGTGGTCAAAGACGTGATCCTCGACAAGGGCAAGCCGACCGAGCGGCCCGCACCGCCAATCCAGCCCGGCCCGAAGGACGCCGACATCATCTGGCAGTACGATATGATCGGCGAGCTAGGGGTGTTCCCGCACAACGCGTCGGACTGCGCCCCGCTGGTCATCGGCGACATGGTCTACGTGAACACGTCCAACGGGCAGGACTGGACGCATTCGAACATACCCTCGCCCAACGCGCCCAGCCTGATCGCGCTGGACAAGCGCAGCGGGGAGTTCCTCGCCGAGGACGACGCGAAGATCGGCCCGCGCATCTTCCACGGACAATGGTGTTCCCCGTCCACTGGCAGCGTCAACGGCCGCCAGCTCATTTTCTTCGGCGGCGGCGACGGCGTCTGCTACGCGTTCGATCCCAAGCCCGTCAAGGAGGGCGACAGCAGCTACCTGAAGAAGGTGTGGTGGTATGACTGTAACCCCCCTGAGCGAAAGAAGTTTAAGTATCCGGCAGCCGAAGGTCCCAGCGAGATCAACGCCACGCCGGTGTTCTGGAAGAATCGCGTCTATACCGCGGTCGGCCAGGACCCGGAGCACGGCGAAGGGGTTGGCATCCTCACCTGCATCGACGCCACCAAGACCGGGGACATCTCACAGACCGGAAAGATCTGGTCGTATGACAAGATCCACCGCAGCATCTCCACTGTGTCCATTACCCCCGACGGCCTGCTGTTCGTCGGCGACTTCTCCGGTTTCCTGCATTGCTTTGATGCGGAGACGGGTAAACTCTACTGGACCCACGACATGAAGGCGCATATGTGGGGCTCGACGCTGGTAGCCGACGGCAAGGTCTATGTCGGTGACGAGGACGGCGACCTGGTGGTGTTCGAGGCCAGCAAGGAGAAGAAAATCCTGAGCACGACGAATCTTGGGGCGCCGATTTACTCGACCCCAGTGGTGGCAAACGGCGTCCTTTACATTTCCTCGAATACGCATCTGTTCGCCTTCCAAAGCAACGCCAAGCCAGTAGCGCATTTAAGCGAGCCTTCGCCATGAGCTTCAACGAAGTAGTGGAACAGGTGTCTCGCCTGCGAAAGCGTCGGCATTCCGCATGTGGCAGATATCTCGAAGAGGCGCGCCACCACCGGAGCATCCTGAAAGGATGCTATCTGTCAACCCAGGGTCGCGAGGAACAAGCTACCCTGGGTAGCAGCATCGCAATAGACCCAACCCTGAAAGGGTTGCGGAAAGGACGCCCCGCGATTTGCTGCAACCCTTTCAGGGTTGGCGTCGATTCTGGTCACTTACCCAGGGTAGCTCGTTCCTCGCGACCCTGGGCTGAAAGATGGAATCCCGTTGGGATTCCTTTCAGGGCGTTCCCCGTAACCACAGCTCCCTTCGGAATGCAGGCACAATTCCCAATGGGATTGGGCGAGACGCCTACCCCACTATTCCGCAACCCATGAAACTTAGAACCATTCTCCTCACTGCCCTCGTGGTCGCTGTTTATGTGCTCCACCAGGACTTCTGGAACTGGAAACAAGCTGATCCGCTCATATTCGGCTTCCTGCCGATCGGGCTGGCCTACCAGGCCGGTTACTCGATTCTGGCCGCCGCGATGATGGCCGTGCTGGTGTGGGCGGCCTGGCCGAAGCATCTGGAAAACGTTCAACCGGAGGTCAAGGATCCGAAGGGGGATCGCTCATGATCCCAGTCGTCGTCATCTCCATCTACCTGGTTATCATCGGGGTGATCGGCGGCTTGGCTTTCCGCAAATCGCAGGCGAACACGGAGGATTACTTTCTCGCCAACCGTTCGGTCGGCGAGATGGTGTTCTTCCTGTCGCTGTTCGCGACCAATATGACCGCCTTTGCCATCCTCGGCAGCTCCGGCCAGGCCTATCGTCAGGGCATTGGCATCTACGGCTTGATGGCCTCCTCCTCGGGCCTGGTCATCCCCCTCACCATCTTCTTCATCGGCACCCGGCTGTGGGCGCTGGGCAAGCGGTTCGGCCACCAGACCCAGGTCGCTTTCTTTCGGGATCGTTGGGAATGCGATACCATCGGTACGGTGATCTTTGCGCTGAGCGCGCTGATGCTGGTACCCTACATGATCATCAGCATCATGGGGGGCGGCACCGTCCTGGCCCACCTCTCAGACGTTGGCGGCACCCGACCGCCGATCATCCCCTACCCGGTCGGTTGCGCGGTCGTGGCGCTGGTAGTGACCCTGGGCGTCTTCTTGGGCGGCATGCGCGGCACGGTCTGGGTAAACATCCTGCAGACCACGCTGTTCCTCTGCTTCGGAGCGGTGGCGGTGGTGACGATCAGCCATGCGCTGCCCGGCGGCTTCGGGGAGTATATCTCCAAACTTGCCGCCGATCCCAAGACCAGCTTCCTGGTGACGCGCGAAAAGATGCCGCCCCAGGCCTTCTGGAGTTACACCCTGATCCCACTGTCGAGCATCATGTTCCCGCACATGGCGATCATGTGCTTTTCGGCGCGGAAAGTGACTGCCTTCCGGCGGACCGTGGTTCTGTATCCCCTCGCCATTATGCTGATTTGGCTGCCGTGCGTCTTTCTCGGTGTCCTGGGCGCCGCCACGCTCGGCAAAGTGGCCGATGCCGACGGCGTCTTGCTGTTGATGCTGGAAAAGTATGCGCCGGTCTGGCTGGCTGGCATTCTCGGCGCGGGGATTATCTCCGCCGTCATGGGCTCGGATGCCCACCAGGTGTTGGCGTTGAGCACCATGTTCACCAAAGACATCTACCAGCACTACGGCGGCCGGGAGAAATACGGCGAGAAGGCCGCCGTCCATTTCGCGCGCGCGTTCATCATTGTCGTGACCCTGGCCGCGTACGTCATCGCGCTCGAACTCAAAGCCAAGCAGGGCATCTTTGAAATCGCCATCCGCTACGCCTTCTCCGGCTTTGCCGCGCTGGCGCCGGTGATGGTCGCCGCGCTCTTCTGGAAGCGCAGCACCAAATGGGGCGCCCTGGCCGCCACGCTCTTCACCGCCGCCTGCCTGATCTATTTCGCCGTGCTGCAAAACACCTGCCACCCGGGCGACGTCATCTGGCAGATCGGCCAGGGCAAGGACGCGATCAAAGTGCTCTTCCTCAACCCGCGCGGCGACGTAAGCTTCTGGAACGGGTTCATGACCGTCGTGCCGATGGTCTTCGGCTCCGCCCTCTGCATGATTGCCGGCTCGCTGGTTTCCCGGCCGCCAAGCGCGGAGACGATTGCGAAGTATTTCCCGCCGCAAATGAGCGAGTCGCCCAGTCGGGGCGCGAAGGCAGAGCGGGCTTCCGAGCGGTTCACCTCCAGCGGGCGCTGAAGCGCGAGATGAACCATAACTATTCAGGTTCCTCTCGAGAGCGCGGCCACATAGGAGCGCAAAGCTTTGCTCCAATGCCGCTAGCTTTTGATAATCACCATCCCGTAGGGATGACTGAGAATAGCCCAGCGTTTCAACGCTGGGACCGCAGTCAAGGGGAGACAAGTCCCGAAGGGACGGCTGACGCAACGGTTGCCAGCCGTCCCTTCGGGACTTATCCCGCGGGCTGGCGATACCCAGCATTGAAACGCTGGGCTATTCTCGGCTGTCCCTCCGGGACAGGAAAAGAGCCGCGGCTCTTTGTTAGCGGCTATGGCTCAAATCCTGGTGGCATTGGAGCATTACTCTGCGCTCCCACCACCTTACCTGATCAGCTACGATGAGCCTCGACCCCGCCGCACTCTCCGTCGCTCAGGACCAGCTTGACACCCACGTGCGCGAGATCATCGCCTGGCATTTCTCACCCGAGACGGGTTGCCCGTTCTGGCTCGACTGGGCCAGGCAGGCCGGCTGGGATCCGCGCCAGGCAGTCAGGTCGTTCGCTGACATCGCGAGGTTCCCGCATTTCCAGGATGAATGGCTGCGCGAGCTTCAGCCGGACGTGTGGGTGCCGGCGAAATACAAGGGGCGCCCCTACAACATCTTTGAGACCGGCGGCACCACGGGCATGCCAAAGCAGCGCATCGGCTGGGACGATTACAAGACCGACTACGAGGAGTTCTCGTCCCGGCTTGCGGATGGGCATTTCCCCCGCGGCGCGGCTTGGTTGATGGTCGGCCCGACCGGCCCGCGGCGTCTGCGCCTGGCCATCGAGCACCTCGCCAACTTCCGCGGCAGCCCGTGCTACTTCGTCGATCTCGACCCCCGCTGGGTGAAGAAGGTCATAGGCGAGAAGAAGCTCGACCAGGCCCGCGCCTATATGGACCACGTGGTGGACCAGGCGGTGATCCTCCTCAAGCACCGCAAGATCAGCGCGCTGTTCACCACGCCGAAGCTCCTCGAAGCGCTGGGTGAAAAGCTCGACCTCTACGAGGCGGGCATCCGCGGCGTGTTCTGCGGGGGCACGACCATGGCACCGCAATACGTGCGCTTCATCGTCGAGGAAGTGCTGGAAGGGCGCATCGGCTTTTACCCCACTTACGGCAACACGCTGATGGGCCTGGCGGCCAGCGTGCCGCTGCGGCCGGAGGACAACTATTCGATCACTTATCATGCGCCCCAGCCGCGCGCCGTGCTGCGAGTCGTGAACCCACAGCGGACCGGGCAAGTGGTGGACTACGATACCTGGGGCCGGGTTGAGTTGACGACGCTGACCAGAGAGTTGTTCCTGCCACGGTTCCTCGAACGGGACGAAGCGCTCCGGCGCAAGCCGCGCGAACCCTATCCCTGGGACGGAGTGGGCGAGGTGCGACCCTTCGGAGCGATGGAGAAGAACATCGTGGAAGGGGTGTATTGAACGATGCCAGAGTTTCCTCACCTCCCCGCACTCAGGCGCGGCAAGCCCTACGCCAGCCTCGACCGGGTGACAGTCAACGACTGCCGCACCGGTGAAGCGCTGGCGCAGCTCAGCCAGGTTAACGCCGGCGTCATCCGCAAGGACCTCGCCCGGATCGGCGAGTCGCGGTCCGCGCTCAAACCGCTTTCGTGCGACCGCCTGCTTGAGATCTGCAGCCAGGCTGCCGGGTTGTTCTTGAACGAGACGTTGCCGCTGGGCGACCAGGGCCACACGCAGACACCCCAGCAATACGTCGAGACCCTCTCTGCAACGAGCGGTCTGCCGTTCGTGATGGTTCGGCGGAACATGGAGAAGATTGCCTCGGCTCTCCTCCAAATGCAGACCATCCTGAACAGCCTGACCCGCGGGCTCGACCTCGGCATCCTCGATCGCGGTCTAGGCGAACAAGCGGGCGCACGGATCAGCTTCTACGCCGCCGCGCCCTGCCTGGGCCTGGTCATGCCGAGCAATTCGCCCGGCGTGAACTCCCTGTGGCTGCCAGCGATTCCGCTCAAGATTCCGGTCATCCTGAAGCCTGGACGCGAGGAGCCTTGGACGCCCTGGCGGATTATTCAGTCGCTGATTGCCGCCGGGTGCCCGGCGGAGGCGTTCGGTCTCTACCCAACGGACCACGAAGGCGCCGCCGAGATTCTTCGTGGCTGCGGCCGGGCGCTGGTCTTCGGCGATAAGAGCACCACGGCGCCCTACGCTGGCAACCCGGCCATCCAAGTGCACGGTCCCGGCCTTAGCAAGATCATCGTCGGCGAAGACCAGATCGAGCGCTGGCCGGAGTTCATTGACCTGATGGTCGCCTCGATTGCCGACAACGGTGGGCGCAGTTGCATCAACGCCTCGGCGGTGGTCGTGCCCAAATACGCGACCGAAATAGCCGAGGCGCTCGCGCAGAAGCTCGGTCCGGTCACGCCGTTGCCTGCCCGGGACGAAAATGCCCGGCTGTCCGCCTTTGCCAATCCTCGCATGGCGGAGAGCATCGATGCCGCCATTGAGGAAGGGCTGCGAAGCCCGGGCGCTGTGGACCTTACCGCCAAGCACCGGAACGGCCCCCGTAAGGTCGCCTTTGAAGGAGCTGTGTATCTGCGTCCCACCATTGTGTTGTGCAATTCGTTCGCTCACCCGCTGGCCAACCGGGAGTTCCTTTTCCCCTATGCGAGCGTGGTGCAGGTTCCGCAGGCGGACATGCTCAGCCAGATCGGTCCTTCGCTGGTGGTCACCGCCGTCACCCAGGACAAGGCGTTCCGGGACGCGTTGCTCGAATCGCCGCTGATCGACCGGCTCAACCTCGGCCCCATCTCCACAATGCAGGTTGCGTGGGACCAACCGCATGAAGGCAACCTCTTCGAGTTCCTCTATCGCCGCCGCGCTCTCGAACTCGCTTAGCCGCAACAACTCAACACAACCACAGATGAACACAGATGAACACAGATTCCACGGGCAAAGCGCCCGGGAACGGCAATACGGTTGCGTAGCGCAGACTCCCAAGTCTGCTGTATCGCCGACTTCCAAGTCGGCAGGGCGTGGAACCGAACGAGACCTGACTGTGGGAAACAGCTCGGCTCAGATTGCTTCTTATCTGTGTTCATCTGTGTTTATCTGTGGTCTTCCCCTGCATGCTGTTTGATTATCAACCGCGTACCCGGGTCGTCTTCGGCGTCAACAGCATCGAGCGAGTGGGCGAGCTGGCGAAAACCCTCGACGCCCGGAGGGTGCTGCTCGTCACCGACAGTGGGATCGTGGCCGCCGGCCATGCGGGACGGGTCCGCGCCTTGCTGGTCGCCGCGGGCATGCACATAACCTGCTTTGAGCAGGTCCAGGAGAACCCCTCGACCCGTTGCGTGGAGCGCTGTGTCGAGGTGGCCCGCGGCTCCGCCATCGACACCATAGTCGGCCTCGGCGGCGGCAGCAGCATGGACACCGCCAAGGGCTGCAACTTCATTCTCACCAACGGTGGCCAGATGAAGGATTACTGGGGCATCGGCCGGGCCACGCGCCCCATGCTGCCCTTGCTCGCCATCCCGACCACTGGCGGCACGGGCAGCGAATGCCAGTCCTTCGCTCTGATCACCGACGAGCAGACCCACCAAAAGATGGCTTGCGGCGACCCGAAAGCCGCCGCGCGCATCGCCCTGCTTGATCCCGCACTGACCCTTTCCCAGCCAGCGCGGGTCACGGCTTGCACCGGCATCGACGCCCTGGCTCATGCCCTGGAGACCCTGGTCACCAAACCCCGCACCCCCTTATCGCTGATCTTCTCGCGTGAAGCGTACCGGCTCATCATCGCCGGCCTTCCCCGCGTCCTCGCCTCGCCAACCGACCTCGAAGCGCGTGGTTGGATGCTGCTAGGTGCCGCCTGGGCGGGGACGGCCATCGAGAACAGCATGCTCGGCGCGGCCCATGCCGCGGCCAATCCTCTCACCGCCCACTTCGGCGTCGCCCACGGCCAAGCCGTGGGGATGATGCTGCCGCACGTCGTGCGCTTCAACGCCCGTGAGGACGCAGCCGCCCGCGCCTATGCCGAAGCAGCCTGCTCGGCGCAGCTCGCATCGCCCTCAGCAACGCCTGAGGCCGCCGCCGAACATCTGGCCAAACGCCTGGAGTCGCTGCTCGAACTCGCCGGCCTGCCGCGCACCCTTAGACATTGCGGGGTAAGGACCAACGACATCCCTCGATTGGCCGACGAGGCCGCGCGCCAGTGGACGGCCCAGTTCAACCCGCGAACGGTCACCGCCGCTGACTTCCAACAGCTCTACACTGTGGCGTTGGCATCCGCTTAAAGCGCCCGTGAACAAGAGCCTCCTACTCTACCCGCTGATCCTAATCGTTTTTGGCCTGGCCATGTTCGTGGCCCTGGATCATGGGCGAAGACTGGAAGCGCCGCAGGAAAGCGCTTCGCCTGCGCCGACGGCGCGGGCGCGTCTTGCGAATACCCCCGAAATACCCGTGGCAGATCTCCCTCTCCTCCATGAAATGGAGGAGAGGGCAGGGGAGAGGAGGCGCGTTTGGGTCGATCCAGACGCGTTATCCCACCAAATCGGACCACCCTCTCCCGCTCCTTCGTCGCAGGAGAAGGAGAAGTCCTCTGGGGCAGTGCCAAGCAGGGTCCCGCTCGCCCTGCAGCCCAGTTCGGGCGTCGGGCCTTCCGCCTCGCTCCTGGCCAACCTGCGCCAGAACTTCGAGGACCCGCTCACCCGGCTGTTCGTGCAGCTCATTCTCATCGTCCTGGCCGCCCGCGTCTGTGGCAGCCTGATGCACAAGGCGGGGCAGCCGGCCGTCATAGGAGAAATGATCGCCGGCATCCTGCTCGGACCCTCCTTGCTCGGCTCGCTGTGGCCTGGCTTTTTTCAAATTGTCTTTCCGCCGGCCTCTCTCGGCACCTTGCGGATGCTCAGCCAAATTGGCGTCTGCCTTTTCATGTTCGTCATTGGGATGGAATTGGACGTCACCCAATTGAAGCAGCAAGCCCGCACCGCCGTCTTCGTCAGCCAGGTCGGCATCCTTTTCCCATATCTGCTTGGCGTATTGAGTGCGCTCTGGCTCTTTCCCAGCCTCGCGGCACCCGGCACCACCTTCCTGCCGTTTGCGCTCTTCATCGGCATCTCGATGAGCATCACGGCCTTCCCCGTGCTCGCGCGCATCCTCGAGGAACGCGGCTTGACCAAGACCGCCCTCGGAACCACCGCCCTCGCGTGCGCCGCAACCAACGACGTTGCTGCCTGGACCGTCCTGGCCGTGGTCGTGGCCATCGTCAAAGCGGGGAGGCTGGCCCCCACGGGGCTCAGCATTATTCTGGTCGTGCTCTTTGTCGCCGTAATGCTCTTCTGGATCAAGCCCCGCGTCCCGCGCTGGCTCGGTTACCTCGCACCGACCCCGCAAGGTCACGATGCGCCCGTCATGGCCGCCGTGGTGATCTTCCTCTTTGCTTGCGCCTTCGTCACGGATGTGATCGGCCTGCACGCCCTCTTTGGTTCGTTCCTGGCCGGCATTGTCATGCCTTCGCACGGCGAGTTTCGAAACTCGTTGCGGGTCCGGCTCGAACATTTCAGTTCGGTCTTTCTCCTGCCCCTCTTCTTTGCCTTTACCGGCTTGCGCACCCAAATCGGCCTGCTCCAGGCGCCCGCCGGATGGCTCATCTGCCTGGCGCTGATTGCCGTCGCAACTTTGGGCAAGCTCGGCGGCTCGATGCTTGCCGCGCGGATGACCGGGATTAACTGGGTTGACTCCTTTGCCCTGGGCGCGCTAATGAACACCCGCGGCCTGGTCGAACTCATCGCCCTGAACATCGGCTACGACCTCGGCATCCTCTCCCCTCCCATCTTCACCATGCTGGTCGTCATGGCCCTGGTGACCACCGGCATGACCGGACCGTTGCTTGGCTTCGGTGATTACCTCCGCGCCCGCCACGCCTTGCGGACCAAACTCATCTGAGCCAAGGCGGATTCAAGAATCCACTAGATCGTAGACGCCGACGGCAGTCGGCGCACTATTCT
>Ga0209777_10007715_pt1 | contig 11885 bp, 14 predicted proteins | sample FrelakmetHBP12HB_FD_187147 | JGI IMG/M metagenome (GOLD analysis project Ga0209777, IMG submission 187147) | Freshwater lake sediment microbial communities from the University of Notre Dame, USA, for methane emissions studies -HBP12 HB (SPAdes)... | ecosystem: Environmental > Aquatic >... | reverse complement strand
CATGTATTGAGGTATTAGGATAAATCTCACCATGGCATTACTCTAATAAAATCCACTTCTGCTCTTTCCCTGCATTAGAGATTTTCATTTCTAATTTTGCAGGTTGTCCAGTCTCGTGAGCTACCCCTATAGCGATGAGTTTCTTTACCTTCTCACGGAAGGCGCTCTTTTTTTTGTTGTCGGGTACAGCTCTCATTCTGAGCCATTGCCGATTCTCTAAAATCACTTCGTCAACAATTTCTCCACAGAAGATACATCTCCACCCCCAAAAACGTTCTTGGTCACCGAAGAATTGTTCATAGACCATAACACTACCACAGCGATCACACTTCATATAGGAAACCCACCATGGAATTCGGAAAGAGTTTATCAAGGGGAATTTACCAGGTCAACAAAAACCTAAAGTGAAAATGGGACATCAAATTTGCGAGGGCAGGATGTCAATTGAAACGTGGTGGCATGGTGGGGATCAATTAACCGAAAAGCTTTTACGGGAAAGCGTTTGGAAAGCGAAATTTTGAGGGGGTCAAAAATAAAAAACCCTGAAATCATGGGGCTTTTTATTTTCAAAATGGTGGAGGCGGCGGGAATAGAATTCCTTAAAGAGCCCTTTCCGGATGGTATTTGAATAGTATCTTGCCCCTTTTCAGAGAAGCTCCGCAATAGTTACTTCTTATTAGTGTCCTCTGCTGCCACCTCCTGAGGAGCCTTGACTCCAAATACCGCCACCACCGCTATGAGATCCCCCGAAAGACCTTCCGCCCGTGGAGCTGCCGGAGCCCGTTCCGCTACGATTGCCAAAACCACCTTGACGACTAAAGGAACTGCCCCCCATATTTCGGGAACCAATTCCTGCCTGGCTCCTCCCCATCCAATAGTTAGTTGCCGGTGGTCTTACTGTGCCAGCTCGCCCCCCAAAGCTCGATAAGTTGCTGCTCTTGTTTGAGAAGGCCTGCCTTCCAGCAACACCTCTAGTCCCGGACGAGATGGAATTTCCAACTTTCGTCCGTCCCTGGCTACGCTCGAAGATTGACGCAGCACCTCTCACGGCTTGTGGGGAAGTAAGCCCTTTTCTGGGAGATACATCTGCAACAGTATGAGGAAGACTTCCAGTTCCCCTCGTTGCGGGGTTAACTGAAACAACTCCTCTTGTCTTGGGGTCGATGAAATGTTTGCTGATTATCCCTCGTCTCCCATGCACAAAAACGAATCTGTGGAAGTCGTGCAGACAGAAGAACCCCGGGAACCAGAATCCAGAACACCAGAATGGATAAGGAACCCAGGCATACAAGTAATAATAATCCCAGGGTGGCGGATAGTAAGTCACAATGGGTGGACCCTCATTGTAGTAATAATTTGAATATTCACCGTAATCCCCTGGCGGTGGTTCAACACGTGGTTCAGCTCCAGCATACTGACTTTCGGTATCTGCTCTAACTGGTAACCCTTGCTGGGCAGTAAGGTCTTGCAATGCCTTGATTGCCTCATCCTTGTTCATCGCTAACTTGCCAGAATCCACTGCCAGACCGACCCCATTTTGCAGCTCTCCTATAACATCTGGTGTCACCGGATAATCAGCAATCCAACCATTTTTCGGTGTAATACCGACCGAAGCCAACATGCTCTCAGCTTCTGCCTCGCTTTTAGCTTGTCCTATCTTGAGTGCCTCAGCCAGTTTGACCGCAAAGTCACCCTCACGGATCAGAGTCTGTGCAATTGGAGGGGCTTGCGTTGCCACCTCCCTTGGCTGTGCACCAACCGCTATCTTTCCAGGAGGGGTTTGGGAAGGGGTTGAGGGTCCCATTTTGGTTATATTCACTTCTTCAACATTATTACGATAATCAGGAGGGACTTTGCTATAGTCGTCTGTAAAGTTCACCACTCCCTTTTCATCCACCCATTTGTAAATAGCAGCTGAGGCAGAGGAAGTGAAAATAAATAAGAATGACAGGATAAAAATCAGTTTCTTCATTTTTTTCCGTCCATTTTAATTAAAAATAAATTCTGCCCTCCCAGATTTTAATTGTACTCCTTTTGGTTCGTTCAGGCACTCATTGGCCCGGAATGATAAACACCTCTTTAATTCTTTAGACGTATTATTTAGGTCTTTTATTCAACCAGCCCACAAAATTTTCCCCCAAACTCAGAGATGAGTGCTGTCACCACTTCCATCCCCCTCCCGCTGGGTGAGAGAGTGAGGATAACACCTACTAACCTTCACTTCGAGATAGCAGGGAAGATCAACGATTACGGAGTGAAATATGCATAATTAAGATAATCTTTAAAACCACCTAGCATGTTATTAAATGCCTAGATAGGCCCTCTTTACATGTTCGTTTCCCAATAACCCTGATGCGTCACTGTCTAATATTATCTTACCCGTTACCATCACATAACCTCGCTGCACCACCTTCAAAGCCATATTCGCATTTTGCTCAATCAAGATAATCGTCACTCTGTTCTTATTGATATCACGTATGATCCTGCCAACTTCGGTAACCATCATTGGTGCTAGCCCAAGGGATGGTTCGTCCAATAGAAGAAGATTTGGCTTAGACATGAGGGCTCGGCCAATTGCTAACATCTGCTGTTCCCCTCCGCTCAGACTACCAGCCCGTTGCTCCAACCTTTCCTTTAGTCTCGGGAAATGCTCAAAAACTAATTGAAGATCCCTCTTTATCTTGTCCATATCTCTTCTTGCATAAGCCCCGAGGATTAAATTGTCCAAGACAGACATGAAAGGAAAAACTCTTCTCCCTTCGGGCACATGAGCAATACCCTTTCTGAGAATTTTTTCAGGAAGTTTTCCATCTATCCGTTCGCCTTGATAATGGATTGTACCACCTGCTGCCTTTTTTAAACCTGATATCGTTCTTAACAGTGTCGTTTTCCCTGCTCCGTTGGGACCGATGATAGCGATGATCTCTTCCCTCCCGATTTCCATGGAAAGACCTCTGACGGCTACCACCTTTCCATAATATACCCACAAGTCTGCAATCTTAAACAGCATTTTCATCCGCTCCAAGATAGGCTTCAACGACTGCACGATTTTTCTGTATCTCGCTAGGCGACCCTTCAGCTATCTTCTTACCGAAATTTAGAACAATAATACGATCGCACAATTCCATCACGGCTTTCATATCATGTTCGACCAAGAGAATGGTCAGATTTTTTTCTTGGTGGATCTTTTGGATGTGCGCTATCATAGACTTCGTTTCCTCCACGTTCATTCCACTAAAAGGTTCATCCAGCATTAACAATTCTGGCTCCGTAGCTAAAGCAATAGCTACCCCGAGGGTTCTCTGATATCCATGTGATAAGTTCTTTGCCAATTCATTTTTCAATGAAGTTAACTCAAATAGCTCCAAAATTTCTCCTATTTTCTTGGTGGTTATTCCTTGCTTTCCCTTAGCTGAGGACATCCCAAAGAGCTGTTCGAAAAAGCCGATGTTAGGACGTAAGTGGCAGCCAATTAAGATATTTTTTTCGACTGAAAAATCATGGAACAAATTCGTTTCCTGATAGGTTCTAGTCAATCCTCTTGAAGATATTTGAAAAGGTCTTAAATGAGTGATATCTTCCTCCTTAAATAGGACCGTTCCCTCCGAAGGCTTGTAAAACCCCGAAACAACATTAAAGAGAGTCGTTTTCCCTGCGCCATTGGGTCCGATTAACCCTACAATTCCACCTTTCTTGATTCTTGCAGAAACTTTATCTAGAGCTCGTAGACCGCCAAAATTCTTACTTAGCTCACTCAATTCAAGCAAAACCACTTTTTCCTCCAATTTAGAACTAAAATTTTCAAGGTAATCTTTTTGGGGAGATACTAATAAGCCCTCCGGGGAGGAATTTCATTATTAATATTAGGGTGCATCCCAAGAATAACGGTTCCCAAACCGGGTTAAACCCCGGCAAATGATGTATTAATTTGAGAGCCATGATTAATGTAAAAACACCAAAGATCGTCCCATAGATGGTCTGAACACCCCCAGTTAGAACGTAAATAAGCACATAAAATGTTTGATGGATGCTGAAATCGTCAGGTCCAATATAATGATAAAATGGGGCAAAGACACCCCCTGCAAGGCCGGCAAAGAAACTACCTATGATAAATGCAATTATCTTGTACTCGAAAGTATTTATTCCCACACTTTGCGACAAGCTTTCCGACTTTTCTAAAGTAAGCAGGATCATGCCAAACTTACTCCTATCCATTCGATGCATTATGAGTATGGTGAATAATATTAAAAAAAGAGAGAGGTAATAAAATGATGCTGTACTCTCAAATTTGAAGCCGAAGAGAGGGCTAGGCGCAGGAATATGGGGAATTCCACCTACACCTCCAAAGAGGCTCTTCCATTCTATCCAGGTTAGGCGGATTACTTCAGAAATAGCAAATGTAGCTATAGCGAAATGGATACCTCTCGTCCTCAGAGAAAGGTAACCAATAATAAGAGCAAAAAATGCAGCGAAAACTCCGGCAAGAGGAAAACAAATCCAGTAGTTTAAATTGGTTTTGGTAGTCATAATGCCGACTGTATATGCACCAAGCCCCATAAAAGAAACCTGAGCAAGACTTAGTTGACCCGCAGTCAAGATTAAGCGAAACCCCAGGGAGACAGTTGCCCAAATAAAGACCTCGACTAAGACTCTCGTCCAATGAATATTTCCAGTAGTGGGAAAGAGAAATAAAATAATGAGTAATGCCACAATAATAGTAAGTTTAAAATTTATTTTATTCACGACCAAATAATCCTGATGGTTTTAAAATTAATAATACGAAAAGTAGCAGATATACTGCTATACTGGCAACTGTACTGGTAATATAACTTCCCATAAACCCCTTAGCCAGGCCTACGATTAAACCCCCGACAATAGTTCCCGGAATACTCCCCAAACCTCCAAGAACTATGACAACAAGGGCATCCAAGAGCGGTTGTTGGCCCACCGTAGCTGTGATTGGATTAATTGTACCCATAAGGCAGCCAGCAACTGCAGCCATTGCAGCACTTAAACTCATGACAAGAGAGGAAATGTTATCAATACTTATTCCCTGTAAGGCAGCTGCATCAGGATCTTGAGCAACAGCCTGAACTGCCTTCCCAATTCGAGAACGATGGATGAAAATATACATGAGAACGACACAAAACATAGTAACGATGATCACTGCCAATCTTTCCTTAGAAATTACTAGGCCAAATGCTCGTAAAACCCCTTTAAATATAATGGGGGCAGGTACTCCCCGAGGTTGCTCACCAAAAAAGAGGAGAGCACCTGATTGTAGTGACAGGATTAACCCAATAGAAACAAGTAAACCTGGTATTAATTGTCCGCGTAGACTTTTGAAAAACATTTTTTCAATGAAAAAACCGAAAAAAGCGATCGCCAAAATAGAGATGAGAAAGCTTGGAAAGTAAGACACATTATACTGAACACCCATCCACCACAAAAGGTAGGCTCCAAGCATATAGAGTTCGCCGTGAGCCAAATTGACGATGTTCATTATCCCAAAGACTAAATTTAAACCCAATGCTACCAGAATAACAACCATCGCCATTATCAACCCATTAATTAAGCTTTGGAAAAAAAGAAAATATTCCATGATCCAACTCACATACAAAGTTTTCAGATCAACCTTAGAAATAGAGATTAACTATCCATTTAATAGTTAGACCTTCCATCTTTAGATAAATCCAACATCGAAAAGGATGGAGATGGAAGAGAACCGAGTCAAATCTCTTAGATTGGAATCAGTCCTCTTCCAAATGTGCTGATGTTCTACTAATCAAGCTCTAAAGGAGGGATTTGATATTTTTGAACCATGACATTCTTACCATCCCTAATGACCGAAAGAGGGACGTGGACTTTAATTTGGTGATTAAGGCCGTAGTATTTCTTCCCACCGAATTGTGTTTCTCCATGCTGATGCACGAATTTTTTGCCAGGTGTTTCAAAATACTTTCTGAGTACATCGGTGTCGAAACTTCCTGTTTTCTCAAAAGCATCCTTTAGCCAAATTACAGGCCAATATACCCATCCAGCTGAGACACTAAAGGGCTTTCCATATCTCCTTATGTACCTTTCAGCAAATCCTTTCATCCATGGAGTAGCATCTTCTGAAAACCAATTGACATTCAAGGAAATTAATCCCTCGCAAGCCTCTTTACCGATAATGGGTACCATCACATCGGCCTCGCCACTTATTGTATTGCTTACTTTTACTCCCTTATAACCAAGCTCATAAAGAACTTTTGCCATTTGAGCAGCATAACCTGTTGCAGCACTTCCAATTTCTATGGCATCAGGCTTCATTGCCACTACCTTTGTCATTAAGGGCATGAAGTCGGTGGTGGCAAGATCAAAAAGTTCCCTATGGAGCACCTCAATCCCCAGTTCCTTGCAGGCTTCTATGTCATGCTCAGTTTCGGCTCTTCCTGTTTCATCATTCTGGCCGAGTAGAACAGCATTCTTCACGCCGTATTTCCCCTTTATATATTTCCATAGGATAGGAGCGATTTCATGTGAAGTAGAACAAAGTCCACGAAAGTTATATGGAAACTGAGGACCAATGGCTTTAGGGGTGTAACTATTCACAAATGCTAAAACCTTATTTTCATTCACAATAGGTGAAACTGCAACTACTGGAGTTGAACCCAGAGGACCAATTAAATATTTAATCTTGTGTTCGTAGATTAAACGCGAAACTTCCGAGACTGCAACACTGCCAGTATATTTATCATCTGCTGAGATGAAATCGATCAGGTAAGTCTTTTTCCCAACTTTGACACCACCAGCGGTATTGACATCTTCTACAGCAAGCGAAACTCCCCGTTGGAAACCAATACCCCAAGCTGCTCCAGCACCAGACATAGGACCCATCAGTCCTATCTTTATCGTCTCTTTCGCTTTTTGGGCAAAACTATCTGTTGCAAATATCATGGAAAAGAATAAAAACATAACTAAAATAGTCCATTTTTTCATGTCTTCCTCCCTTCAATAAATAAATTTTATTGAATTTTGAATTTTGGAAATAACCACCTTCAATGAGATTTAATCTTTACACCTCCTTTCCAGATCAAAAATGACCATTACTATTACTACTTGCTTTTGGGGGAATAATATGACTTCGTCAATTGATCAATCCAACTCAAGTGGGTATTTTCCATATTCTCTGATCGCCTTAACCATCGCTATATAGTTTTCTGGTTTGACACCAGAATGAATTGTATTACTTGACATACAAATATAACCGCCCCCGTAACCCGCTTTCTTTATACATTCTCTTACTTCCTGTCGTACTTCTTCCAGAGACTTCCAACTTAAGGTGGCCCCACAATTTACGTTTCCCATTAAACAGAGATTTGGATATTTTCCCTTAACTTCTCCAAGATCCATGCCTGCGGAAGGATCAATGGGATGGAGGCCATCAATTCCAGTATCCATGAGCAAGTCCATGATTTTCCAAAGATTTCCATCAGTATGTTTAAATACCGGAACTCCCAGGCTATGACCCAGTTCGACTTGTTTTTTCAATGCAGGGGTCAAAAATCGAGCCGTGTGTTTCGGAGATACCATAGGCCCATTTGTAATAGCAAAATCTCCAGAAATCGACAGCACATCCGCACCTGCTTCAATCTGATTCTTAATAGATCGCAGGTTGTAGTTTAATGCAATTTCATCTGCTTGATCAACAAGATTCGGGTTCTCTATCACAGCCTCAAAGTATCCTTCCTCCCCCAGGAAACTTTCTTTTACTATGTCAAACACATCCGTAACATGGCCAATAATTGCCCTCTCTCCTTTCCATCTTTTCACGTATTTTTTCAAGGGCTCGTATCGCCACTCTTCATCAGGGTCTGGTGGTACATAATGATCAAGATCCTTTTCACTTTTTATGGCGTGATCTACCGAAAAACCTAGAGCCTCCGAAGTAAATTGAATTAAGCAACCCCATTGGTCCCGAACTATCCTTTTAGCCTCATCTATTTTTTCGTACTTCCAAGAAAATACTTTGTCAAAAAGCAAAACCCCATCCACATCCATGTACTCAATAAAATCTTCATAGGAGGCCTTAGGAAGTATGGCCTCTCTTACTTTTATGTCATGAATCAACTCGAAATGGGGAACCATATCATGTTCTTCTTTCTTTAAGGCTTTGACAACCCTTTCTACACCAGTCATTCTCATTGTAATTACCTCCTCTATTTACCGGCTTCTGCCCAATAACCTTAGCGCTTTAGCTACTGCTTCGGATGCATCTTTAGCATAACCATCAGCTCCTATTTTATCTGCAAACTCTTGCGTCACTGGCGCACCGCCTATCATTATTTTTAATTTTTTTCTTAGACCAGCTTTTTCTATAGCATTAATGGTCTCACGTGCAGCCGGCATGGTTACAGTTATTAAAGTGGACATTCCAAAAATATCATAATCGCCATTCTTAATTGCTTCACAAACCTTTTCGGGGGGCACATCAACACCTAAATCAGTTACTTCCCATCCGTTACCTTTGAGCATCATGATAACAATCTTTTTGCCTATATCATGAATATCCCCTTTGACAGTACCGATGAGAAATTTTCCCACACGAAAAAAGTCTCCCTTACCTTTACTTAACAGAGGGCCAATTTCATCTACTGCAGCATTCATAGCTTTACCAGAAAGTAGTAACTCAGGCAAATAGGTTTCACCTCTGCTAAATAAATCACCCGCAGCTTTTATACCGGGCATAAGACCTTCTTCTAAAATAATCTTTACCGATAATTCTTCCTTTAAGGCCTCCTTTGTAAGACTAACAGCTTCCACGACTTTGCCTTTGATAATTAAATCAGTTAGCTTTTTTAAAATTTCAGCGCTCATGATATATTCCCCTTCCTTCAGTTAATATTTATATTTGATGTGCGAATCATATTCGGATAAAGAAAGCCTTATAATCCATAAGGATCTCCCATACCTCCCATTCTCCCCTGCCAGCCCTTTTTTCAAGGATGTAACAAAACCGTTTTTCGTTGACCGCCACAAATGATTCGGCATTGCCACCGTCAACTTAAGTTTCGTTCAGGGCACCTCATTTCAGTATCCCATATTCCCTCGCCATATCTTCATTGTATTGGGCCTTTCTCCCCTCGCAGGATTGCCGTGGGCATAATTGACAACTGTAGAATGTAATTTCGGTTGGAAAATAGATGCCAGATACTGACTTTCTTGGAATCATGAGCAGATTCTCAGTAATTTTGACACCAATAGACGCCTCCGCTCCCTTTAGGATTGAAAACAAGGGTCGTTGTTCTTCAATAGGCCAATCTACCAAAGACCCTGGACTCATATATGATAGGTCACTGATGGCAAATCTGGAGTGCAAATGATCTTCTAAATGGTTTCGAGCCTTAACTAGAGCTATATTTCCAATTGTATCGAGATAATATTGCTCTAACAAATCCATACATGAATCAGCCTTTTGTTCAAGGTTTGCTCCGATGGTGATAACATAGGGGAAAACTCGCCCTACCTTTTCCAAATTCTTTCTCAAGACCCGACTGCTTAAACGAATCCCTTCAATGATTACTGTATCTTCGAGCTTTTCCTCTATATAACAAACTTCATAAACTGCCTTAGCTGAAATCAAAGATTTGGCTACTTCAAGTAGGGTTTGGATTTGGTCCCAATCCCCCGTCCGAAGTTTATTCTTAACCTCTTCAATGTCTAAACTGATTGATATCTGTTCAAGTTTCTCCATTAAAAATGATATTATCTCCCAACCGCATTTTTTGTTAAATTTCAATTTAGCATAAATGGGTTTGTGGATCAAATAATTAAGCTTATTAGAGCCGTTAAAAGGCATTGGAATTGCTTCCAACCTTTTTTATTTTTTTTTAACGGATTTCTAATGGAATCAAGGAAAGTTCTAAATCTAATCTAAATTGCAAAACACCCCGCTTAGTCCAATAAGTATCGATCCTTCTAGGCTTTTTATGAGAAGCCATAAGTAATTTTATAAGAATTGTATTTGAACTAAAAATACCAAGAGCAACCATTTTGTCAATACTAAAGATAAGGTTGTGAAAATTATCTTTTTGAGGATTATCACTTGAAATCTGGTATAGCGATATGGATTCATGGCTTGATGACTTCAGGAAGGAACATGCAAATATTTGGTTTATTGTAGGTCTGGACTAAGGACAAATTGCCATGCCAACAACAATAATCGATGACCAAAACTTCATTGTTTCTCCCCGTAATCGTTATCGTGATGATTCTTAATGCCCCTAAAAAGGCTGTTATCAGATAAACCGATATGATGATTTTAAAGGGAAAGCGTGGTTGAGAAGGTCTTTTCCTCAAAGAACCCACTTCCTAAAAGAATCTTCCCTGAAAATACTGAGACCTCTCCCACGCCTAATCATTTCCTTGGGAAGGTGAAAATGAACACCTAAAAGTTACCAATTAGAACTGATTTAAGTAGTGAGGATAACTTTCTGTAAGCGCCGATGACATAATACGTTTGATCTGCAATAACAGTAACGGTCTGCGAGGGTGGTGTTACATAGCCTTCCACATTGCCAAATGAGACTACATGGGATCCAACATCCAAATACCCACTCCAGAAGCTTGTGCCTTTGAAAATGTTGTCAATATAAATAGCTCCTCTTACAGGGAGTGTTGTAATTGACAGAGCACCTGTGTCCTGAGCTTTTGAGGAGGTAAAAAACCCGAGAAAAACAGAGAAAATGATAATAAGAAACAAAACCAGCAGATTACGAGCCATTACTTTCGACCAGCGGCAACCAAACTGTACCTTATTATTGCTTCCTACCTTTGATGATACCATCAGGTTTACGAAAAAACACTAAATTTTCTACGCATCAGAAACAAAGGAGCTAAGAAGGGAATTATTTCTTTCACCTACTATCCTTCAATAGCAAGGTTATCTGGGAATTGATGATTACCAGTTGAAATAAATAAAAAAGGTAAGACCATTTCTGATCCTGCCTTTGCCCTCCTCAAATTAAATATAGATTTAGTTTTTAAACATCTTTTCGAGTTATAGTGAACGGAACAGGTCGAAAAATTCTAAAGGTTTTCTCATCTATAGTCACTTGAATGAAGAAGATATCTTTTGTATTGAAGTCTTTACCAAAAATATTTTTTCCCCATCGCATAATAGATTCTTGGGTTACTCTTGCAGAGTTCTTTCTCCTTTCGGGTAGAACCCCCATTATCTGGTATCCCCCCTTTGGGTCAACCCAGTAAAATTCATAAGCCTCCATTCTCTGTTCCCCCCTCACTTGAGCAACTGGGCTATCACCCTGTCATATTGGAAGCTGTTCTTATCTTCCTTCTTTATGAATCCGAAGCCTCCGCAAACCTTACAAACATTGACCCCTTGAGCATCAGCAAAAGACCTGCCAGACCCACTACAACCTGGGCAAAAAGTCATGCCATATTTCTCTGGATTAAACCTTTCAGTTATCTTTGTTTTGTTCACCGCCTTCACCCACCTTTACTTCTTAAAAGGCGAATCCTGGCAGCCCTTGTAATTTACCTTAGACAAGGAAATTTATCTGGTAGGCAACCCGATGTGGATTAAAACCAAGGAAGGCTCCTCTAAAGGGATTATCCCCTTAGAGGATGAGTATTGGCACCTTTTGGAAACCCCATTTCATAATTACTTCAAAAGGTTTAGGGTTGTATTGTTAGGTTATTTTTACAGAAACTAACGGAGACGACCCCATCCAACATTTCGGATATCACAAAATTTTGCGTCTGTCAAACGAAAAACAGTCCTGTGAAAATTATCTTTTAAGGATTATCAGTTGAAATCTGCCATAGCGATATCGATTCATGGCTTGATGACTTCAGGAAGGAGTCGTTGGAAAAGGGGGTTG
>Ga0209777_10007714_pt1 | contig 11886 bp, 30 predicted proteins | sample FrelakmetHBP12HB_FD_187147 | JGI IMG/M metagenome (GOLD analysis project Ga0209777, IMG submission 187147) | Freshwater lake sediment microbial communities from the University of Notre Dame, USA, for methane emissions studies -HBP12 HB (SPAdes)... | ecosystem: Environmental > Aquatic >... | reverse complement strand
ACCAAGGAAAGGGATCATATATAGGATAGTCTAATTTAGATTCTTGCCAATATTGAGACTCTCCCGTATTGTATGGAGAAACAGCTACTACAACAAGTCCCAACATCAACGAAATCATAAAACCGACGAAAGTCACAACTGCAATTGATACTCCAACTAACACTATATTATTATGCATTTTTTACCCACTTCTGAATATATCCAACTTTTCTCATTACTTTGTCAACATATTCCTTTCCACTCTTTTTAGATGTCTCTTCAATCCAGCTATCCAATTCCTCCAAAGTTTTGCCTTTCGCTTCTCGAACTTCTAAATCAAAAGCTTTATTACTATAAATTGCCACTGGAATCATAAAAAGAAAACTAACTCCAATAAAAGCAAAAGGTTTCCACCACCAAAAATCTATGCTCTCAGTAGTCATTTTAACAAAATAAACGAAGAAAAAACATCCAATAAGCATAACCACCATACCAACTATTCCAGAATACAAACTTATCAATTCATATTTTTTCTTCATTTCCATCTCCATTGATTCTATTCAAGATCTGCTTCATTCTCTTAATTATCTTTTGACCATCTTTCCACAAAAGATAACTAACTAGAAAATTCAAAACAATAATAGATAGTACAATCCAAATAAATAATTCCATCTTAAAAATCCAACATCACGCCAAAATCTCTGTTAGCCAAAGGACACTTGCCCTGCTCCTCATAAGTACATGCCACATAGGAAACAAAACCCAAATTTAAAAGATGAATCATATCAATATTACATCTATATTTCTTATCCTCTGGTACACAATATTCACACATTTTATTTCTTTCCATAAGTTGTTGATAACAACTATCCTCACTAGCAACCAAATACTCCGCATTATCTCCTTGCCAACAACAATCTCTCCTCAAACACTGAAACTTAAAACCTCTTCCATGATCCAAAGTCATACAACCACATTTAGGACATACATAATCTTTAAGATTGCTCATTTCGCCTCCAACTGTTTGAGCATAAAGTCTAATTCTGCCGCAGAGACTACTCGTTCTGAATGAAAATAATACATCTTTTCTGCTATCAGATATTCCAGCAGTTTCTTTACCTGTGCTTTGCACATATCCCTATCACAAGGCTCAGGATCAAAGCCTGTAGGCAGTATGTCTTTCATTTCTGCGTCTGTTAGCATCCATTCTGCTGTCATTGTTTTGACTCCTCAACTGGTTCATAAGTGGCTTCAAATATATCTGGTTTACATGGATAAAACTCGCCTTTGATGCCTTTGATAATCCAATCGTCTTTACTTGCGTTTATCATGCCTTCCAATGTTTCTATTGATATAGAATTTGTATATATGTGCCAACAAAAGAATGTTTTCCCTGCAAATTGTTTTATCTCGTCTACATTGTCACGCCCACCTTTCCATTGAATAGCATCAATAATTACTGGCTTCTTTCTATATTTCATTCTATATTCAACTCCTTCTTGATATTTGCCATACAGTCGGGGCATAACCTCGCTTAAAACCCTATCCATCTTTTTCCTCCAACTTTTTAATACACTCCAACAAATAAGCATAAGTTTTAGGAGCTTTCACATCCAATTGAGCCAATCCAGTTCCCAATCCAGCCGAAGGAATAACAATAGTTTTGTCTTTTGGTATTTTTCCAAATGCCCTATCAATAACATATTTATTAATCTCCAATTCAACATCAGAAAAAAACGCATTGGGACCATTGGTAGGTAGTTTCTTCGTAGGAATTCCTATAGCATTTGGCTCATCTCTCATCTCCTTCGCCTGTCCTCCATATCCTTTTCTCGTCAAATTATCACCAAAAAGAAAAATCTTATCTGGGTTATTTTTCAAATCCTCACGAACAATATAATCCCAATACTCTATTGACACTTCCATTCCTCTCCTATTTATTCTAAATTTAATTCCTCATAATAGGCATAACACCAAAGTTTAATATCCAATTTATGTAACAATTTTCCCACAAAACCTAAAATATCATTCAACACATATATCATATTTTTATTATCGGGAAAAATAAGAAGAATAACACCATCGTCTTCAATAAAATATGCACCTTGTTTCTTTCCTTTGCATAACTGATAACTACAAACATTTCCAAACTTACGTATTTTCATTACTCGATTCGATATAGAAATAAGCATCGCAAAATTCTCTATTGCTTTTTATCCAATCGTTTTAACATAGCTTCCAAAGAATCTCTGAAAAACACCCACGCAAATTTTTCAACATTTCCCAATTCAGGATATTCAGTTTGAATTTCATAACAATTGTGCATCAAATATTCCAACAATTTTCTTTGTCCTGCAACAAATCCGTCCTCATAAGCACAGTGAGCATCATTATAACCATCCTCCAAACAATCTATAATTCCTCTCTCGCTATACTGATGAGGATTTATAATATCCATCCAATCTATCATTTTTGCTCCAACTGTTTACCACAATTTTTGCATATTTTATCTTGATATCCAACATAACCACACTGAGAACATTTTTTAATCACTGCTTTCGTACCCATTTTCCACTTTTTCAACTAGTCTTTCTCCAAACTTTCTTTCAAATCTTCCCATGCTCCGCACATAGGACCAAAAATTATACTGCACAAAGAATCACTCTGATATACACAATCGCACATGCAATGTTTAGAGATCTCCTCTACCTGCTCTATCCACCATCTATCACGAGAAGAAATATTATCCGTAAAAATCATAATTGTTCCTATAAATTATATTTCGATTTTATTGAGGAGATCTCTCTCTCAAAATCAAGATCAATCTTTCTCCTCTTTGTATCAAACCAATTTCGCAAATCATCCAATCTGCTCTGATAAAGCGGATAAGAAGGAGACATCTCCTCCCAACATTTTTTGTCTTTTGCTCTTCTGCAATCCAACTCTCTCATACTACCAAATCCATATTTTCTGAGAATTGGCTCAATAATTTCGAAATGAGAAGAAACAATTACATTGCTTTGTCTTGTGTTGTCTCTATACAACATATCAATTTGTCTTTTCCTTTCTTTTCTGAAAGGAGAAGCTTCCTTATTAAACATTCTTACCATTTTCTGCGCTTGCTCGATATTCATTACTTCTCTAGAGAAAATCATTTTTATCCTCGGATCATCGTACTTCTGACATCTTTATCTTTAAGTTTAGCCTTGCCACAATATTCACAATAAGCTTGATTACTACCATAACAATAACTCCATCTATGTTTTCCCAACCAACAAAAAAATCTTTTCATTGTCATTTCTCCTATCTCCATCAATTTATCAAATCCTCCTAAAATCCAAACAAAAAAGACGGAAAACAATAAAATAATTGCAGAGCACCATATTATTCCTTGTTGAATCACTTTGGGATCATTAATATCTTCTCTCACCAAAGGAATATGATTAACATTAACATACCAAATCACGAAAGCAATAGGACCGAAAACATTTAACGTCATAACAGCAATCAAACCAATCCTTTCCCAAACATGCATCGGAACCTCAATAGATGGATACGATCCGTTATCTATGCTCCAAACATCGAAAGGAGTCAAACCATTAATACGATATTCTTCTCCTCTTATTTTTCTAATTCTAGAGCAAATCCAACAAAACAAGATAGTAGGCAAAAATGCCAAACCACTTAACGGACTACCGACCATTTTTGCTCCCAAATCTGATACTTTCCTCAGATATTCTGTCATCACCAATTAAATCTATAACAATTATCCAATCCTCAAATCTTTTTTCGCAACAATGTCCTATCGGAAAACTTCCACCAGTAGACAATGACTTATATCGTTTTCCTCCATACCAACTAAGACGATGATCTGCTCCACAATGAGAGCAAAAAGGAAACAAAGCTACATTAAAACTTTGAACCAATTTCTGAACTTCCTCGTCAGATAAACTATTTTTCTTAATAGTTAGCTCATTTCTATTCATTTTCGAGACATTTCTTATCAAGATAATAAGATGAAAAAGTTGTTATGCTCTCAGACGTATACAAAGAATCCTTTCTTATTTCTCTCAGAGTCTTGCCACATTCATCACACACTTCCACATCATAACCAGCGTAATGAGCTATCGCCCAATAAAAAGGCATAATAGTAGTCTGTTTATGCTCACAGTTAGATTGCAACTCCTCTATTTCTTTTTCGTGTCTTTCTCTCAGATCTTCAATAGCACTCATTCTTTTTCTCCTTCCATTAATCTTCAAAACACCAAACCAGAAACCCTAAATGCTTTTCATTAATTGCCTTCACAACTCTCTAAATTTTCCAGATAATTTATTGCATCCTGAGGATAAGAAAATACAGTTTGTTGATATTCCTCCACATCATCCGACGAATTATTCAATATACTCACATCTATCAAATAAGTACTATCGTCATCCAAAGATTTCAACGTTTTCAGATAAACTATAGCATCCTTTGGAAACCAGCCAACAGATGTCCAATCACATATACTCGTCCATTTAGATCCCTGCCCGTCTCCCGCACCCGCTTTTTTATCTATTATATCCACACTAATACTGTATTTGTTCACTAAACTCGGATTATGCAAAGGACTTTGCCAAGTACATCTCTTATTATTCAGAGAGTTAATCCTGATAATCTCATTCCGTTGTTGATCTATCATTGCCTGTTGATTATCAAAACGATGAGGCATAATCTCGTTTACTGTCCAAGATAAATCAACAACATTATTATTCAATAAATTGACGCTCTGTTGCAAAGAATCCACTCTATTCAACAAAAAACCAAAAAGTAAAAGACAACCCAATATTCCGCATGCTATAAGAATCCTTATGATTTTAATTTTCATCATCTTTCCATCTCCCTTAGAGTAAGAATTATATTCCAAATACACACACCAAGTCCCACAAAACTCATCATTATAAGAGAAATCACATTCTCGTTGCTCAGTGCAAGAAATTTATTTGATAACAAAAGACCAAATAGAAAAATAACCAACGTTAAAGTTACCAATATTAACTCAGCAATCAAATTAATTTTCATTATTCTTCCCTATCATCACAATCCAGATCACAATTACAACATACTCTATCATTCTCACATTCTTTGCATTGTTCTCTCATATTACAATCATCACATTCCAATTTTGACTCTTGAATTTCCAACTCATTATTCTTTTTACATACATTTTCCATTCTTTTGCTCCTCATAATTGTTTTATTTCTTTTTTTCTCGCCTTCCATCTTCCATTTTGTTCCTCAGAAGGATATAAATAATCATTAGAATACTACAACTACGTAAATTGAGATCATTATACTGTTTATATTACCAATCAGTCATTTATCTCTTTCTCCTAATTTCTCCACGATTCTCATAATTATTTTTTCTCTCTCACAACACTAATCATTATAAAATATAAAATAATCGCAAAAATAACTCCTACTATCAATGGCATCCATTGCAAAAATATGTTATTCCTAGCAAAGTTACCCATCCACACCATCTAACATTCCCCATACAACTATTCCGCCCATTAAACTTAATGCGATTGAAACTAAATCCATTTTATGACCTCCAAACTCCCTAAATTTATATAAAATGTTTTTTATCAAAAACAAACAGAATGCCAGTTATTATGAAGAGCAACCCAAGCCCCGCTATCATATATATACAATTAGATAAATCTCCATAGGATATCTGACCGAATATAGTATTCTTCATCATCATCGATGATTCGCGATTAAAAATCTCAGGAATAGTAAACCATGCATATATCAATACTCCAATATTACCGAAAAGACCAGTAAAGAAACATTTTATTCCCATCCACGCAGTGTCACTCATGCTCTGTTTACCTCCATACGTAATAATAACATACCAATACTTTAATTTTAATGTATTCTCTCCACAAATTCAGGAGTCTCCCAAATATTGCCAATGATCTCCACATCATCAATGATCTCTATTTCTCCATACCAATCCAAAAAAGAATCAAATCTATGATACAACCAATAACCAAAAGATCCTCCCATCATTCCCACCTGACAGCATTCAGATTCTCCCGTAGGATGACTCATTGTCGCATCCTGCGGCATCAAAAGAATATCTCCCTCATAAATTTCCTGCTCATTTTTATCCTTCAATCCCGTATATTGCATCAACTCACATTCTTTATCCTCATATCCCATCACCATATCCACAGAAGTAGTCCAACCACCTCCTCCATATATGACAACATCATCGCACCAAACATTCATTCCTCTGTGCCAAGCTCTGAACTTAATATCTCTGCTCATTTTATTCCCATTCCATAGTAAATTTAACGCACAAAAACGCTACAAAAATCTCGCTGAAAAAACTATCATTTTCCATTGTATCTCTCGGAATATAAGCAATAGTGGGAAGAAAATACCAATTCCAAGAAAACCATTGAAAAGTACATCTCATCATTTCATATCTCCCGTTACTCTCTCTCAAATTTATCATTTATAAATTCTTCCAGCAAAAATTGTACATTGTCATAATATACCGAGCCACCTTCTTTAGCAAACCACTTGTCTTGATACCATTGGGAAAATTCTGACAAATCTATCTCAACAGTATTTTCCATCGCATAAGCATGTCGATGATTATCAGGAGCTCCATCACAATCATAAGGCCAAGGAATTGCATTCGGCTTAACTACTCGCATTATCATTTAGCAACTCCTTATTCTGATAAACGTTCCCCATAATTTTAATCGGTTGTATATTATTCATTTTATTCTCTTTATCATTTTCTATCATCCAATAAGCCACCGTTAAATCATCGATCTCTCTATTATCTTTTCTAACTTTATCATAATATATATCCCCAAAATAAATATCCTTTCCCATACAATCCCTAAAACCCGTATATTGCATTAATTCCTTTTCCCCATGATGAAAAATAAAAGACTGAAGAGTCTCCAAATCTGGAGAACCCTGATAAATCATATAATCCCCTTCCCACACTCTAAATTTTAGCTCTTTCATTTCAGCAATTCCGCATTCTCATAAATATTTCCTATAACTTTTAGCTCCTGAAAATTTTTGCCATCTGGATAAAAAATAGGATATTCACTCTCCGTCACGTCTCTCTCTATATCTCTCAGAGAATTCAACTGATTATATAGCACAAACATAGAATTCTCATACAAAACAGACCAATATTCATGTCTTCCTCTTCCAAATTTATTTTTGATGCAACAAACTATATCTCCCTCATAAATATCTTTTCCGTTCCTATCCTTCAATCCTATATACTGCATCAAAACCCATTGAGAAATATCTTCACTGCCATCCGTAGCACCGAAACCGCTATGTACAGAACCCAAAATATCCATCTCATTAAAAAGTTTACCACCAAAAAATAATCTCTCTATTCTATCTTCTCCCACTTCCCAACTCAACTCGGCAACTCTCAACATCCTAACATCACCATCTATCTTCCAAACTCTAAATTTGAATTCTCTCATTTTATCCTAAAATCCAATTCCATCCTAGCTTGAAAGCATAGGGACTCTCTTTAGAAAGAGTGCCAATCCTCTCCCACCATGATCCATCCCAAGACAAAAACTGTCTTTGTTTATCAAGACATCTCAGACAAATCCTATAACTACCTCTATTAAAGGTGTCCGAATCAAGAAACCATTTGATCCATTGGTGAAATCCCAATTTACACAATATATCCATCTTTTTTCCTCCTATACCAGAATATCCACTCCCACTCTACCATCCATATGAAGTGGAAAAAATTTCAAAAGAGAAACTTTGTTCTCGTCAATGGACAAATTAATCTGCCATGTTTTCACTCCCTGATCCCTAGCTTTTGTCGCAGCTTCATGAATAGTTCGATTAGAATTGTTCAAAGCAGGAGCCACAAAAGGATCTGCATCATACATATAACACAAAGCTACCACCGAATTATTTCCTTTTTCCGCATTATCTCTCAAAACGTTGAAATGCTTAATAAACCGATCAAAAGAATTGAAAGAGGAATAATCCGTACTGCGATTCAGAAGAGAAATCAACGGCATTTTCACTTCCAAAAGAAAATTATCCTCACTAGCAAAATCTATCCTAGCATCTCCTATCTTCTTCTCTCGTTTAAATGCCCTATCTCCCACAATATCCTTCAATTCTCCCTGTCCCAAAAAATATTCAATGTACCTGTTGATAGAAGTTTGATTAATACCCACCCATTTTCCGTGAACAAATATTGCTTCCACCGTCCACTCCGTCTTTATTCCGCTATTTTTAGAGACTAAACAGGAAACATTATTGAAAACAATATCTCCTATTCTGCCCGTAGAAGGACAATAGCACTTCACCACATCATCCCCAACCGAAGTACTCAAAAGAACCATCATCACAAAACGATTGGGTCTACTAATAATGTTACCTTTAATTAATTTCAACGGAAAAAATAAATCTCTCATTTACACTCTATAGATCCTTCCTTAACACAAGGAGAAGGAGATTATCTATGATAAACACCCAAATAGTAATCCCTAAAATAAAAACAAACAAATACCTAAGAACATTTGCTTTCCTCCTGTATTACTTTCTTCTCAGTACCTACTTTCGTATTTACCTGAATCATATTAATTATTGATTCCAATTCCTCTCTCTCTATGAATTCTACCTCTATCAGTCTCTGAGCAATCCTGTCCAAAACCTCCCGATGATCCATCAATATTGCCCGAGCCGTATCTCTCCCCTGACCGATGATCTCCTCCACATCTCTATCTATCTTACTACGATTTTCTCTGCTGATAGTTTTATCAGATTCTCTATATCCCAAACCAAAAGTTTTGCCCATTCCATAATGTTCCACCATTTCCCGAGCCAGTTGATTAGCTCTCATCAAATCATTATGAGCCCCGCTACTCACGTCCTCCAAAACTATTTCCTCCGCCAATCTCCCTCCCAAATACACTGCCAGAATATTTAAAGCCTTAGTTCGAGACAGCATAATTGTTTCATCATTCTCTGGAGATAGACGAGTAAAACCTCCGGCATCACCTCGAGGCAAAATAGAAACTCTCTGCACTCTATCGCCATTGGGCACCAAAGAAGAAACCAATGCATGACCAGCTTCGTGATATGCCACCAATTTCTTCGTCTCCTTTGACATTAAACCACTCGTAGCACTTCCCACCAAAATCTTATCAATAGCCTCTGCAAAATCCTCCCGTTCTATTTCCGTTTTATGTTTCTTACCCGCAATAATAGCGGCCTCATTCATTATGGAAGACAAATCAGCACCGCTCATTCCGCTGGTTTGTTTTGCTACATCCTCCAAATTTACCTTTGGAGATAATTTCCTTCCCTTCTCATGAACCCGAAGAATTTGACCTCTTTCCTTCATTGTTGGCAAAGAAACATTAATTCTTCTATCGAATCTTCCTGGTCTTACCACCGCAGGATCCAATGCATCAGGAAAATTCGTAGCCGCTATCACCAAAACCTTCGTATCCTGATTAAATCCATCCATCTCTGCCAACATTTGATTCAAAGTATGGTCAAACTCTCTTCCCACAGAGCTATCCGTCATACCTCTTTTCATAGCAATTGAATCAAATTCATCAATAAAAATAATACTAGGTTTTTTCTTCGCTACCCGAAACAAACTTTTAACTCTCATAGCTGCCTGTCCCACAAACATACCGTGAAATTCACTGCCCGTTGTATAATAAAAATCCACGCCCGCCTCCGTAGCCATCGCCCTCGCCAACATCGTTTTACCCACTCCTGGAGGACCACTCAAAAGAATACCCTTCGGTATTTTAGCTCCTATCTCTTTGAGATAACTCTGATCCTTAATAAAACTTACCGTCTCCATAAGAGAAGTTTTCACATTCTCCACTCCTCCAACATCTGCAAAAGTAATAGAATTTTTATTATCCTTATCAAATTTGTTATAGGACTTCAAAAAAGTTTGAGATATCATTACTCCTATAAACACCAAAAATAATAATGTCATCACATTAGAAATCACCACCGACCAATTAACATCCGCAGGAGGATTTGCCAATTGGCGATAAGAAGAAGGAATAATCATTCCCAAATCCTTCAAATCCTTCAAACTGGAAGATGTATTCACCCGAACCTTCTGCTCTCCCTGCAAAGTAACAGATTCTTCTTTAATATTAGTTGTAACTCTGTCCTTAACTTCACCTACAACGAACAAATAAATAAAACCATTGCCCATCTCCATTCTATTAAACGTCTCATTCTTCGATAAATTTATAGCTTCGCTCAAGGGCAATTCCACAATTACTTCCTTAGCAGCACTCTGAGATTGATAATATGAATATCCCCACCAACCTGCTACTCCCAAGACTATAACTCCTCCTGCAATAATAGCAAGGACAATTTTCCATTTCCTGTTCATTTGTAAAACCTCTCTTTATGTTTTTTTAATTGAATATCTCCACATCATCCAGAGACAAATTTTTAAGATTGAAAGAAATATCTTTCCCTTCATATTTCGTAGGAACATAACCCAACATTTTACCATTTTTATCATAGCACTCGTACAAAGTAGCATCAAACTCAAATGGCTTAACCTGCAAATATATTTTCACCCTATTCTCATAAAGAAACATCTTTTTCTGAGTATCGTCCATTTATATCTCCTATTTTACTTCACCAAATTGTCTGGTACTACTTGCTCCGCATTCTCTACAAACAAAATAGTCCTCCTCTCCCTCCAGATGACCAACCTTGCATTTCCTCACGCTATGATGCTCACAACTCTGTTGTTTACGCTGAATATCTTTGCATTCTTCAAGCTCCTTTAACGAGATATCCTCATCATCTCCTATTTTTCCATCTTCATATCTTTTAATTATTGAAATCTTTTCCGCTTCTCTTCCAAAATGCAGAAACATCAGAAAAGATATCGCGAGAATAAGAGCAACAAAAACAATTAGCATCATCAAACGTCTCCAAATTGTCTTACTTTTTCCAAAGAAGGACATCGAATATTCTTAGATCCATTAGGACAATTTATAGAATAACCCTTTTCTCCTCCTAAATTCCATTTCCACCAAAGATAGTTGCAGAAATCCTCATCCTCATTAACCTCCGCTATAAAAAAAGGGCATCTGCGAGCACCCAAACAACTTGAACCTTCAGGAATTTCCACTTCTATTTTCATCATTGCCGTCCTTTTATAATTTTAGGCTGGATTCACAATCATTTCCAGATTGATTGCTTGCACCATTTAACAGTTCTGCAAACGCCTGTAGATTTTTTGTACTAGATAATCTCTGGATTTTCATCGTTCCAATTCGCTCTGCAAAGTATTATATGTCAAAAACTAGTAACCCGCAAAAACGAAATCCGACTGCTGCACCCAAACTCTATTCTAAATGCTCTCTCAAAGTATTTTCCACCATTTTAACATCGCATGAGGATAAGTACTCATTAATCTGTTGATACATAATGCTTTCACCACACGATTTAAAATGCTGCTTGATATCAAACTTTATTTTTTTGATACAACCTATCTCTGCATCCTGCAACGACACGTTGCTAACTTCCAGATGATCATCTCCTTTCAGCAATTTATCCTGCATATTTACACTTGGAGCACTAATTAGACATTCGTAGTGGAAAACACATAAAACCGCCGATAAACCCATGCTACCAAAAAAAAGTACAGTCACGAATAAAATACTAAGTACCATTTCTTTGCCGTTCATTTTTTATATCCCTGAGGAACTATACAATACAAATAAAACCAATGACTCCAAGAAGTTCTGTATATGTCCAATTTTGTACCTCTAGGAATCTTCAGAATATCTACATCAACATTGCCTTCCCCAACACAAGGAGAATAATAATAGTGAGATAAAGAAA
>Ga0209777_10007713_pt1 | contig 11886 bp, 5 predicted proteins | sample FrelakmetHBP12HB_FD_187147 | JGI IMG/M metagenome (GOLD analysis project Ga0209777, IMG submission 187147) | Freshwater lake sediment microbial communities from the University of Notre Dame, USA, for methane emissions studies -HBP12 HB (SPAdes)... | ecosystem: Environmental > Aquatic >... | reverse complement strand
TTCCTCAAGGATGGCAACCTTGAATGGACCGTGATCCAGGATTATGTAGAAAATTCTGGGCTTGGTCAGAATGTTGACCTCGTTCTCTTCGACTACTGTATCTCGAGAGAACGGATTGTCGCCGCCCCTGCCAACAACGGCTGTTGATGTTTTCAATGTTACAGCATCAAGAGGCAAAGTCTTTACCGTGAGGTCGTTCTGTCCGGCTGTCTCAAGATAGGCAATGAGATCTTTGTACCGCTGCGCGATTTCATTGTAGAATACTTCTTGTTCAGCAACGGGAAGCATAGCAACGCGTCCGGTAACTTTCGTCGCGGCATCTTCGATAACGTCTATCTTCGACAATTCCTCGTCAGAAAGTTCCGAGAAGTGAAAACGGTCGCCAAGTCTCTCATTGAAATCGGGATTCTCAAGAATATACTCAGTGACGATTTTGTCGCCGTACTTGTTAATGAAGTCCTCGATGTCTCCCAGTGTTTGAGCAGACTTTTGACTCGATGTTGTGTTCGCATCGAGAGACGCCATTTTCTTCTTGAACACCATCAAAAGCCGCTGTTCTGCCGGAATCGAACTAAAGAGGTAGACGTAGCTCGGGAGTTTCGTCTGTCCTGTCCTGTGGATGCGGAATCGTTTCTGAACCTCGTTGTCGATGTTCAATTCGATCTGATGGATGATACCAACACGCGGCCGCTGATCCTTAAACTTGGGATCCGTATGTGCTGAGGTTCCCGTGCTGCCAGAGGCATTGAGCATCATTCCGTCATACTCGCCATTGTTGAACTTGCGGAAGATGTGTGTAACATTCCTCTCTATCCGCGCCTCGTAATACTTCTTTCCAGCTTTTGTGACCACTCTTCCCTGTCGTCCCGTGACCTCGGCCATTGTGATTTTCCGGCCAACCTTTTGCAGCGATTCGTTTTCAATTTTCTCGATAATGTGATCGATCGGTGAAATCGGGATCCCTGTTGTGGAATCCTTGATCTTCTTCATTATCCGGTCGTACTCTTTTTTGGCGAGAGGTCCTAGCTCCTCCGGTTTGATCCAATCCGACGTTTTCTCTCCGCTCGGATGGGTAATGCTTATCTTCATCACGTTCCTCAAGCCCCGCTCGAGACTCGTCGCAAAGTCAGCGTTCTTTACCTCGTCTCCGGGCTTGTACCCCATGTCATTGAAGAAGCTCTCCATGGTGTTTGAGAACATGATCACCGGCTTCCTGCCTTGAGGATAATCGTCAGATGGTTTCAGCATCTCCATTGCTTTGTCTGCAATCGCGTCAGCTTTGATCGCAAACAGCATTTGACCAACGACGTTGTGAATCTTTGAAGCAAAAGCAGCGTTATCGATTCCCATTTCCTTTGTGCCCCTCTGAATGGCAATGGAATCGACAACATTACCCGTTGCAGCTTCTACTTCCGCAGGTTCCAAACTGTTGACATGCGGAGTAACGAAATTCGCCTGGAACTTGATGATGTCACGAATAACGTCAGTAATAGCATCAGAGGTTTTTCGATGTTGTTCTTTAAGATTGTCGAGCGTTTCGTAGTCAATCTTTACACCGTCGAACGTCCTCTCTCGTCGAATCATTTCACCGGCTTCGACAAGATCTGCAGACAACACTTCCTGCAATGCCGGCCCGCCGCGCTTGATAGCGTCAATGATCTCAGCAGGTGTCATTGTTACATTGCTGATGGAGGTTTTCGGCAGATAGACAAATAGATTGTCAGGCCGCTTTGCGAATGTTCCCGACAAGTAGACAACACCCTCGGCACTATGCACCAAACCGCCAATGAACTTTCCGGTGTTCGAATCGCCGGAGGCCGTATGGCTTTCGTCCATGACAACGATATTGCCCTCAGCCTGATTGCTCAGGAAGATTCGTTTTCTCTTTGCCCTTTCTGAATTGATCTGAGAATAAGTGAGCACAACAAAGTCGTAGTTCTTCATGTCCTGGGACTCAAGGATCCGGTTGAACTCGGCCTTGTTCGGAGGACTGTAAATAACGTCCCCCTGTTCGTTCTCCATGCGTCCATCGTCGTTGATGATCAGCGGACGCAATTTGTCCGAACCCGTGCCTACCATGTCCCGATAGAAGTCAGAGAACAGATGCTTCTTTTGCGTAATGAGAATAGGTTTCTTGCCCTGATTGATGGCATATCGGACAATGGAAATGGCAACACGGCCTTTACCTAAGCCGGCCTGATCTCCCACAATCAGAGCGCGGCCCTCCTTCAACTTTTCAATCGCTAATCCTACGGCGTCAATTTGTTCTGCACCGAGAGCTTCATGCACCGCCTCGGTTGTCGGATATTTGAGATTGGTTTGTACATAATGATCGATCGGGCCGTTCCGATCTTCAAACTTCTCAAGAGCTTTGAAATGGTCGTTTGCCATTCCCGTAGGAACTACAGCACCCATGTAGCCGCTCTTGGATTGCGGCTGATATGGAACATTCAGGTTATGTTTTCCAAAAGACTCCAAAGCGTCGTTTCGTCGTACAGTCCTTGCGCCTGGTCCTTGGTCAACTGACTCAGTTTTTCCTTGGCCGGCTGCTGCATCCGGAGTTGGATAGCGAGAGTCCGGTTCTTCATCTGGGAGGACTCCAGTATCGCCCTCGCCTTCTGTCTCGCCGGCCACTCCTCCTCCACCCCCAACTCCGGTCCCAGAAGGTCCGAGATCAGGTTCGCCGCTCCCCCGCGGTCCTCCGCTTGGGACACCAGATGTTCCAGCCTGTCCAGGAGAAACCCCTCGAGGGCCTCCGGATCCTTTAGCTGGCCGTCGGGTGTCATTAGCGCGAATACCTCCACGTCCAGATCCTTCATCACCATCGGGTCGAACCACAGTTTCATTGTACACCTCCATCATTCTGTCGTACACATCTTCGAAAGAACCTACTACCCGATCCCGGTCAGCATCGGCAGTAGCAGCAAGGGCGTGTTCGTCCCGCTCTGGCCGGCGTCCTTCAATCAATATCATTCGAATCGGGAACTTGCTCCCCTGTTTCTGATACAAGTCACCATCGATATTGATAACGTCTGCAACGTAGTAGTTTTGGTTCAGATAGTTGAAAAACACTCGATCGTTTTGGAGTTTGCCGTTCTCGTCGTATTCATTGTGCCCACCGATGATGATAGCTGCTTTCCCATCGTCGGCCATGTGCTCCAACGCCCTGAGAGAAATTAGGTGTTCGAGCTTGCCGATCTTGAAGCCATCATAGGTGACGAACTTCTTGTCGCCGGGGACTCCACCAAAAGGAGGGTTCATCTGAATCGATTGAACGCTGAAATCCCCTACTGGCTGACTTGCATCGAGAGCGGTAACAACGTCGAATCCCTGTTGCTGCAGAATCCAGTTGCGCAGGAGATCAATCTCGTTGACGATCGTGCGCTTTGGATCTCCGGCAAAGACGAGCATACCGTTTCCGGCAGTAGGCTCATAGGTACTTGTGCCTTGGTCAGAGCCGGTGTAAATTTGCATGATATAGGCCAAGGGAACCGGCGTCGAATACTGCTGCAGATCTACGATCGTGGAAGAACGAGCGGTGAGATTCGGCTGATTTTTGTAGACACGAATCAAATCTACCAATGTCGAAGATTGCGAACCTCCGGCCTGCACAATATCACGGGCCAAACTGATAACGGCATACTCAGCGGCCTCTTTTGCAATCCGTGGATCCTCGATACCGAAAGAACGGGCCATCTTCTCGAGAGCCGGCTTGTTGAGAACATTGCCTTTGCCGATCTCTTTGGAAATTCCCTCAGCGAGAGCGTGGAAGTTCTTCATCCCAGGAGGAGGCGCAGTAGGAGCGGTTAATTCGGTTTCAGTCTCTACCGTTGCTTCTACTTCCTCTGGTTCCGGTTTTCTGAGTTCCGGCTGATCCTTCCACTTCCAATCAACGGGGGGAGCGATCGTCAAAAGCTCCTTGGGATCAGTGACCATCTTGATTCCCTGTTCCGCGAGCTCCTTCTCGGACCAAGAGCCGTATTCGTTCTCATAGCCCTCGACGTAGCCCTCCCAGATGTCGCCGGATTTCTTAAATCCCCACCATTCCCACCCACCCATCCTGATACTATTCGCCCATCCAATGATTGTGTGTTCTTGGCCCTCCGGATTGATAGCAACGGGATATTCAGACTTCGCGTGTTTGACGGGCTTTGGCGGCTTCTCCGGTTTCTCTTCGGGAGCCGGCTTGATAACGGGTTTCGTTTTCGTCGGTTTGGCAGCGGTTGGGGCCGGCTGATGCTTTTGTTTCAGGCTCTCATAAACCTCTGGGTATTGCTCTTGAACTTCTTTGAGTAATTGGGTGTGGATCTGCTTTCGCTGATTCTCGAGGTCGTCCATCTTGTCCTGAACGGCCCGTGCTGCAGCGTCTTTTGCCGACATCCCGCGCTTGATATAATCCTGAGTTGCGCTCCTGATCAACTGCTGGTCAGCAGGAACGAGTTTCGGAAAGTGTATTTTGAAACACGGGTTATCGACCGGCATAGAGTTTATCGAGGGCTATCTTGACAATCTGTTCAATCTCCCGCAACTCTCTCTGAGTTGTGAGAAGTGCATATTCCTTTCTACGCTCTCCCAAGTATTCTTCATAGTCAGCAGGACTCCCGAGATTCGAGACAGCAACTATCGGAACGGGCGTTGGAGGTGTTGGGGGAATCACCCCAGACAACCCGAAGTATGCTGCCGCCCAGTATCTTGCTTTGAAAAATCCAGATCTGAACATTAACTTGCATCCAGAGTAATTGCTGTCCTGTTGCCGTTTGCATCGACGGTCGATGTGACTCTGTTTTTCGTATTGTTGATGTCTCGAAATACCTCTGTCCCTGTGCCTGCGCCGGAGATCTTACTCAGGAGCACGGAAGCAAGGAGTCTCAACACCTGCCGCAATGTGAATCCAGATTCCACTCCACCGGCTCGATCAAGGAGAGCATCGGCTGTTGAGTTCCTCTCTGTAGTTGTTAACGCCATTGCTGCCCCTGCCGGTGCTGCGCTTTTAGCCGCGTCATAATCTCCCGTGAGGGTCATTGCCGCACCAACGGGAGCCGCATCGTCTACCGTCTGCGTTGTGCCGGCAAACTCACCGATACCGTCTCTGCCCGTTGCACCGTTGACAACGGCAGCCGCATAGAGTGAGTATGTGCTCCCCGCTGCGAATCCGTTACCAACTGTCGCAACGATAGTGACACGATAGAGTCCTGTCGTTACGTTCGTTACCGTTGGAGCATAGCCCATCGCAACGCCATCTTTTTCGATCGTCACTGTCGGCAAGCTATCAGCGTTCACCGCTGCCCCAGTATAGGGGTCAGACGTGCCAAAATGAACATATACCGTTTGGCCTATTTTGACAGCGTTCATTGGCTGAGTCTCCGAATGATGCTTGATCCGATCACTCGCTTACCGTACCTGACGATGGGCACGGTCCATCTCGTCCAGGTGATGTTCGTCAGTGCGCCCGAGTGCGTTACGTTGATCGGAGCGGTGATATTTCTGTACTTCGCATCTTGCGTGATGTCCGTCAGTTGCCCTGAATGTGTCAGAGCAATCTCCGCTGAACCGATGCTTTGGAAGTTGATGTCGTCCAGTGCCATCAGACGAGTCCTGCAATGTACTGCGCTTCAAATGCACAATATGAAACCTCGGGAGACTCTTTTCGCGCACATGCAATAAGATCGTCGGGCGCGTAGTCCCCCGTTGGCGAAAAGACAATGAGGGTCGGCTGCCCTGCTGCATTGAACTCCTGACCGTGCTCAAGGTGTATCATAATGTTCTCCTACAAGAGTCCGAGTGTTGCCGTTGCTTTGACGTTATCTGCCATCGATGCCGGCGTGTATCGATAGTATGTCGTTGCGTTACCTCGATCGGTTCCAACCCAACCGCCCCAATTCGAACCACCGTCTGTCGTGCGCTCCCACGTTCCGGACGGTGACGTTGTGTTGTCATCAACGAGCAAACTCGCCGGATTGTCCGTGTCATATATCTTGATACGGAGAGCCGGAACTACACCGCCGTATGCGGTCTTGAAGTAGAATCCAAACTTCTTCGTCGTGATGTCTGTGAACTTCGCAGAGCCAACGAAATTGGATAGACCAACGAAATCCTGATAGGTCACAACGATTTTGAATACTCGACCAGGGACACTTGACAATCCAACCGTCCGCGCAAGAACACCAAACTGAATATCCGTTCCAGAGATACTCAACGCGGAGAAATCGTCATTGTTCGGGAACGGAGTCCATGAACCCGAGTTGTCGGCAATTCCGCTAGTGCGATAGAACTCATACAGAGCTTCACATGGAACCGCAATTCCCGGTGTGACACCGCCTCCTTGCTCGTCTTGATGAATCACCGAAACAGAACTTAACATCTGCCCTGCCGCCAGCGTTATCTTCGGACTTATGAGCATTTGCCCCGTTGCTGAAACCGTTCCACCTGCGGAGAGCGAAGCAATCTGGAACTGACCATCTGCTCCTATCGGCAAGATGCGTCCGATGTTCGTTATCGCCGTTGTTCCTGTTCCCGCCATTGCAAGAAGTCCCGCCGTGACGCCCATCGTTTGAAGGACGTTTTGCGTTGTTCCATGAACAACCGCACCTTCGTTGAACGATGATTGCTGGTCAAGTTGCTTGTCGTCCGTCAGGAATATCTTTTGAAATCGGCTGTTGTCCGTGTAGTATTTCGTCAGGTAAGCACGGAAGCCCGTGGCCTGAGTTGTGTTGACAATAAAAGCATCCAGCGTGTCAACATATTTGCAGAACGCAAGCGCACCTGTCGCGACAAACAAGTTGCCGCCGCCCGGAAGAACTTCCGTTCCAACATCCGTGACGAAGTTCGTACTTGCACCTATGATACTCGCAACTGCCACTCGATACCAACGAGAAGCGGTCATAAAGTAGAATGAATCCACTCCGTTTCCTGCGCCATGGCCTGCTACGGTTGTGGCTCGCTCATTGTTGTCAACGATCGTCACGTTGCCCGTGAGGGCTGTCTGCTGCCCAGTCTTGACGACGTTGATACCCGCTGTCGTGAAGTCCTTGCCGGAAGCTAAGTTGCTTAGGGCATTACGGAAATTGTAGCCGTAGATCGTGATGTTGGTAGTTGCGGCAGAATCGCCAATATAAATCGTGTGGTGAGTCCAATCTACAAAATCAGATTGACGATAAGCCAGTCCGACAGCGTTTGTATTGGTGACGGTTGTAGCATCTGCCAGCCAGTAGCACGCCTTGATGTTGTCAGCGTTGGTCGCTGCAGGAATCGCCGTGCCGCCGCCTGTGAAGTCGCGGAATGAAAGACCTTTGACGATGTTCAACCCGCCATTGGTTGCTGTCGTGTGGCGAGTCGAGAGAATCAGGATTATATCTTCAATGACGTAGTTTCCGTTGCCGATCGTGCCAAGGTTATCGGCAATCGTAATCGTTCCCTCCGCGCCAATGTTGGTAATGACAGAACTATTCGCCGCATTGAATGTCGTTGGGTCTTGAGTTCCAAAGACGATGCGAGAGCCAACGCTCATTCTATTTGTCTGCCAGAGGGTTGATGTGCCGGTGACTGTCGTTCCGCTGACTGAGGCAGTTCCTACCGTGTAGAGCTTGTAGCTTACGCCCGCTCCCTGGAAGGTGTAGCCAACACCGCCTGCAGGAAGCGTCAGCGTAACAAATCCCTGAAATGCAGGAAGGTTGACTCCGGTTCGGTCAATCAGAAACAGGTTGACGCGTCGTGTTGCTGCCGCGGCCGCGTTGTCAAACGTGAATTGCCAATCAAGCGTTGACGACCATTGAACATGGCGTGGCAGAATACCGGGAATCGCGGCAGAGGATTCAACAGGACGGAAGTTCTGCGTTTGGATTGGTCCAATGAAAGCCCCACCCGCGAGATCTGTTCGCTTCTTCCAAAGGGTCGGAAGATTCCATTTTGTCGGATCGTATGATGCCAGCGGTGTGTTTGCGTACCCCTGACCGATTTCAATTCCCAAGAGAGCCATAGCTAAGTTCCTTACGGTTTAATGTGAATATCTACATCGATTATTTCACCCGTGACTTCATTTCTTCGGATCCCGTCAACTTTGATCTTGACGGGCTGTTTTGGCACATCCATTGCAGCTTTAGACTTTTCGAGATCGACGATTCGGCCAAGGAGGTTTGTGATCTCTCCGGCCTGATTTTTCACCTTTTCCGAGAGCGTGCCGGCAAGCTGCTGAGATTCTTCAAGTTGCTTGTGCAGCGTTTCGAGCATCGGCTTGACTGATGGATCCTGACTCGGGACCGGCCTTGCATCTGGTTTCTTTCGAGCGGGAAGTGGCATAGGTTATCCCTTCTTCCCTTTGATGCAATCCAAAAGAGCCTGAAATGCTTTCATGTCTGTATCGATCGCTTCGAGAGCGTCATGCGCCGGATGCTTTTCCACAACAAACCTGTTCGCCTCTCCATCATAGGCTTTCACGTTCACTTCGATCGAGCGCAGAATGTTTGGAGGAAGGTCCTTGATGATGTTCTCATTCACCCTCGCCGTAACCTGCTCGGGGCTTTCTCCTTCTGCATAGCGAGGGGAGAGTCCTGTTTTTGCTATTCCAGCATCAATGACTCCTTGGACCTCTTCTTTATGTGTATCGAGAATTTTCTTCGCGTGTTTGATTACTTCGTCGCGTGATTCCGATGGCCCTGCTATACGTAGCCCGGTTTGTCCTTCAGAAACACTCCAGAGATCCTCCTCGCCCTTCTTGCCGTGCGCTACGTTGACGAAAAGGTCTAGATTCTCATGGCCCTCAATCTTTATGGCCTCTGCTTCGGGGTCTTTTTCAAATTTCGCTGCGGTCGACTGTCCCGGTTTAGATCGAGCAATGTAGAAGTCGTTCGGCTTGACGACACGATATTGTTTCGGTCCTGCGGCTGCAGGTTTCTCTTCTATCGGATATTTGTCGGCCAGTTCTGCGACTTGAGCAGGCGTAAGGTCCTCGCGCGTCCCTTCAAACTCCGCTTTGTCCCAATCGACCATAGCGGACCAGTGCGCCTTTTCATCTTCTTCACTGGCGAAATAGATGTCGTCCTCTGGCTCGACGGAAACGGGCTTGTCATGTTGGAGTTCTTCGGGAACCTCTGGCTTCACTTCCTCTGCTGGCTTCTTCTGTGCTTCTGCAATCGCCCTATCTAATCGCTCTCCGATGATTTGACTACCTGCCCCCCCTCCCATCAATCCTGTAGAATAGTTTTGCAATGTTTCCATCTCATCGGGCGTAAGCTCGGCGATCGTTTTATCAAGTATCTTCGAGACGTGCCACCCCATACTCTTCGCATCTTCGGTTTCAGCCTTGCCAATGATTGAAGCGATACTATTCGGCTTTGTCGCAATCTCCGCGTGATACTGCTGCCAAGCCTCGTCGGGGCTATCGAAGAACTCATTCAGGACCGCTCCACGTCCACCCTGCAGAGACTTCGGATTCATTACCTTTGAGCCATCAGCTTTCTGAATGAAGTATTTCTCGCTGTCTGGATCTTGAATCAGAACAGCCTTTGCCTCGTCCGGTGTGTCTCCACCTACCCATTGGATAGGCTCTCCGGGGATAGCGGCCATCGGCTCTGCGCCGGTCTGAACCTCTTCCGATTTCGCAGGCGGTTTCTTCGTATCGTCAAATACAGTCCACTCGTCAAGTTGCTGCGGGTCTGAACCTTCCTCATTGTAGGCGAACTTTTGAACCTCTGCTTTGACAGCTCCCTTGCTACGGTAGAAGTCGGCTATTGCGTTAACATTATCTTCATCTACAATTTCATCAAAATCTGTCGATGTGTTCTTGTCGTAATAGACTGTGAGCGTGTGCTTTTCTGGCCCTTGCGTATCGCTGTTCATCACCGGATAAGCAATCTTATCGTCGTCGAGGATCTTCATTACTTCTTTTGGTGTTCCACCACCCTCTTCTTCAAACTGAGGGAATCCTTTGTAGGACGTTTCCTGTTTCTTTCTCGCCGCTTCCGCTGCAGACTCAATGGCTTCACGATATTTCGCCGCACGGGTGGAAATCTGCAAGGACTGATTACGAAGCTGTAGGCGTTTCGTTTTATCAGTCTCAGTCTTTGCTTGTTCGGAAAGCTGTCCCGCTTCTGCTAGGAGTTGGGCTCTCCTTGTTTTCATCGTCTGAACTTGCTCGGGGGTTGCCGTCTTACCGAACTCGACCGCGAAATTCGAATCCTGTGTTTTGTCGGCAAGGTCTGGGATCTCCGGCTCTTGCTTTGCCCCCTCGGGAACACCGGCTTTTTCTCTCCACAACTTGCGCTGATCAGCCTCGGTGAGATTGACAACCTGCTTCTCTGGAACACCTAATTGCAGCAATTCCTCCATCACCTGTTGACGTTCTTCCGGCTCTTGGGGTATGCTTTGAACACCCTTCCACGTCGACGGAGGAGCCTGTGTCGCATACTTCTGCTTCCAGTAATCCGCGCGTTGTTGCTGCAAAGTGGCTTGAGCACGTTGTGTACGCCCCTCTTCCTCTTGCTTCTGTATCTCTTCTTGAGGTTTGAATCCCGGCGTTTCAACCTTCCCAGATGGAACCGGAGCTTTGACTTCTTCGGCTGTGCGAACCGCAGGAATTGGCGTCTCAAGCGGTGTCACTCCACCCGTTCGGACTTCTGGGGGAGCGTGTGGTTCTCCAAATACTTCACTGAGAGGATCGTGGCTGACAAGTAATCTTTGTGCGTTCTTGTAGATCTTCGTTTCGTCCGGCGTGAGCGGCGTTGTCTTTGCCTTCGCCTCATAATGCTCTGTGACCTTGCCGGCAACGCCCTGGACGAAATGTAGGAGCACACCCTGACCAAACTCTTCCATCCAGTTCGGCGGCTTCTCTCCGGTCATTAACGCTGATGCCGTAGTTCCAGAGGCGAAGGCTGTACCAGAGAAGAGTGCTTTCAAGAACGGCGAGAAATACGGAATGAACTTGTACTTTGCGGGAAGCATCTGCTCGACCATCCCAGTAATATCACTGACGGTCTCAAACCCCGCTCCACCAACCGCTCCTTGCACGGGCTGTCCACCCGTTGCCGCTGCCTGCAAGCCGAATTGTGCGGCTCCTCGAGCTGTCGCCTTGATGATGTTCGAAGCAATCGCCCGTGCAGCCTCTTTCCCCCTGAGAGACTGTGTAACGATGCTTCCGGCATCTTCGGCTGTCGCTTCCACGACTCGAGACAGAGGACTTGAAGCAAGTTTCGGCATGAGCCCGACAACGGTTTTACCAGAGGCAATAAAGGACGGAAACAGACCGACCATCTCTGCCGCACCTTTGGCGAACCGCTCAAAGCCCGATGGCTCTCTCGTTGGAATATGCTCAAAGATGCCGGCAATCTCAGGATCCGATTCCCGGAGTGCGCGAATCTTCTCCATCTTGTCGGCCTGAGATTCGTAGCCAACAATCTGATTGGCCAGTGTTCCCCAACCGAAACCGGCGAGAAATGGCAGACCCTTTGTGGCCCCCCTAACGGCTCCCTGGATAATGTTTTCCACCGGAGGGGGCGGTCGATAATGGTCAAACTCTCCATTAACAACTGCTTCGAGAAGTTGTTTTCGTTCACCGATGATTTCTTGATACGAGTCCGGGGTGATTGCACGGCCTTTGAAGAGTCTCGCTTGTTCTTCCGGTGTTCCGAGTTTTTGCAGGGCCGCTTTCGCCATCTTTTTGTTGACGATCGGCGTTTTCTCAGCGATGATCTCTTGTTCGGTCTCTTCGTCCCTGTATGTGTGATAGTCACCTACGACCGCGTTGTGGTAATCGATGATGTCCTTATTCGACTTGTAGAAGGCCCGCGCTTCATCTGCGACCTTAGTGAATGGCGCAGCTTGTTGTTGATAGCCGTTAAGATCCTGCTGATTTTTGAATAGGAGCGTTCCGTCCTTCTCTGTCGCTCTACCATT
>Ga0209777_10007712_pt1 | contig 11888 bp, 7 predicted proteins | sample FrelakmetHBP12HB_FD_187147 | JGI IMG/M metagenome (GOLD analysis project Ga0209777, IMG submission 187147) | Freshwater lake sediment microbial communities from the University of Notre Dame, USA, for methane emissions studies -HBP12 HB (SPAdes)... | ecosystem: Environmental > Aquatic >... | reverse complement strand
CACCGTTACTAACATCCAGAGAGGCGGCCGTGCGGTCGTTAATTTCAACAACGGGGTCGGGGTCGAGCTCACGCAGCCAGGGTATCATGCGGTGTTCCGAGTGGAAAAAAACCGGTGAACGGCGGCCTGTCGTCAGGATAAGCGGATACTTTTTTGCCAGGTCGGGCGTGGCAACCGGGCTCTCTTTGGGCTCCTCGTAATACGGCAGGGGGTCGAGTCCCCATTCTTCATACCGCTTGGAATAAAGCTCGACCTTGCCGGTAGGCGTATCGAACCCGGGTTTGCCGTCGGCCCGTAGTTGACCTTTTTCATAGCGGTAATAGGGACGCGTGTTGTGACCGGCAGGGCCATCCGGCGGGAATTCCCAGCAACCCTTGGCCTTTAGCTTTTCGAAGTTAGTGTTACCGTCCTTCAAGCGGTCGTCGATAAGCTCTCTGACGGTATTGTATTTTATTGGTGTGGTAGCCAGTCGCTTGGCCAGTTCCAGGTTGATTTCCCAGTCGGACTTTGCCTCGCCGATTTCAGGGATGGCCTTAACGGAAACGCCCAGCGGCTGCCACCAGGAGCGGAAGCTTTCTTTTTCACAGATGGTGCAGGCCGGGAGGAAAATGTCCGCCAGTGCCATGGTCGTCGGGGTCTGGAAAAGGTCAACGCAGACGATAAAGTCGAGCTTCTTCATGGCGTTATAGTGCCGCCTCGGGTCGGCGGCCTGACCGCCGATGATGTTGGAGGTCTGTATCCAGGCGGCTTTAACGGGGTAAGGTTTGCCGGTTTCCATCTGTTTGATAAGGATATCCGGCTGCACCCAGCCGCGGAAGCCTTTAATCATGGGATAATCGTTAGCGCCAATACGCTTCTCGTTGAGTCGCTTGACCAGGTCGGCACCGTAAAGCTGGGTAAGCTCGGCGGAACTGAAGGGGTAAGTGGTCACGCCGTGCGAGTTGCGGGCGATGACGTTACCGCCGGGGTTATCAATGTTGCCGGTGATGGCCCAGAGCTGGGTGATAGCCTGGGCGACCACGCTGCCGGCCGGCATAGCATCCACCGGTTCTCCCCACTGTATCGCTGACGGCTTGTTGTTGGCGAAAAGCCGGGCGGCTTTTCTAATGAGGTCGGCAGGCACCCAGGCAATCTCGGCGGCCTTTTCCGGCGGGTATTCCTGCACGCGTTTTTTCAATTCGTCAAAGCCGTAGCACCATTTCTCCACGAACTGTATATCATAAATGCCTTCGTTGATAATGACGTTGAGCATCGCCAGCGCAATCACGCCGTCGGTGCCGGGGCGGTTCTGTAAATGGACTTCCGACCGGCTGGTGAACCAGGTGGAGCGGGGGTCGATAGTGATTAACTTGGAACCCCGCTTCATGCAGTCGATAATCCAGTGGCCATAGAAGCCGTCATGGCAGCCGGCGGAGGGATTCTGCGCCCAGATGATGATGTACTTGGGGGGCGTCCATTCTTTTGATTCGTAGCGCTTTTCCAGGAACTGTGAGGCGTCCAGGACGCTGTAATGCCCCTGGGTGGCGAACATGGCGCCCAGCCGAGGAGTATAGCAGGCATGGCCGGCCAGGCCCACCTGCACCCAGTTAGGGCTGCCGTAGGCATACATCAGGAAGGTGATGGGCCCGCCGATATCCCGGCCCGTCCCCTGACAGAAGATTACCGACTCGGCGCCGTGCTTGGCGCGGATATCCTTGAGTTTCGTTTCAATAGTATCATAGGCTTCATCCCAGGTAATCTGCTGCCATTTGCCCTCGCCCCTCTCACCCACGCGTTTTAATGGGTGAGTAACGCGGTCGGGGTGGTACATATACTGCGGTATCGCCAGGCCTTTAGCGCAAAGCCTGCCCTGGTTGAAGGGGTGGTTCTTATCACCCTCAACACGGGTGACCTTACCGTTTTTAACATATATCTCACAGCCGCAGCCGCCGTGTGAACCGCAACCCGCCGACCACAGGGTAGAAATAACCGGATTTTCTTTGCTTTTTGCCATGCTTGTCTCCTTTCTGCGAACAACAACGAACGTATTATTTTAACTATTATCTGGCAAGCGTGTCAATTAAGAGGCAGGAAATTTGAATGTGTATTATATGGGGTAACACTAATACATACACTTATTGTACTTAAGATACTTTACGCTCAACCGTATTATCTGGTAAAATTAAGATAGTGGTAGGAATGGGTGGCGGTACGTATCAGAAGTTAGCTATCCATGATAGTCGATTCAGAATAGTATAAACTAGCAGGGAAAAAGGAGATATCAATGGCGCAAACAAAAAAAGCATGCATCGTTGGCGGTGGGACGAGTAAGTTTGGCGTAAGACAAGCAACTATTTTTGATATGCTGCAGGAAGCTGCTAATGCGATGTCCAAGGACATCCCGGGACTACGGCCAAAGGATATTGATGGCCTGATTTTTGCATCCACTACAGCCGGGAGAAACTCTAACTCTTTAAATACGGCACCTATCGTAGCCCATAGATTGGGAATTTATCCCAGCTCTATTTGTGTCAGAGTTGATACCCTATGCTCGGGATCTAATACTGCTATTATTTTAGCCACCGGACTCATAGAGAGCGGAATCTCTGAAGTGGTCTTAGTCACTGGGACTGAGAAACTGAACTTGCCCCAGCGTTGGGAGAGTACTTTTATGAACCTCTATACCAACGATCATGATTGGGATTCAGCCATGGGACTGGCTGTACCGCCTCCTTTCTTTGGGATGATAGCCCAGGCACACATGAAAAAATACGGTACCACCAAAGAGCAGATGGGGGCTGTGGCTGTCACTAACTATGCCTACGGTTTCAATAACACCAATGCGCAGTTCGGCGGAAAAACCCTTTCTCTCGATGAATACCTGGCCGCTCGTAGCGTCTGCGATCCCTTCGGACTGAATGATTGCTGTCCGGTAACCGATGGGGCGTCAGCCGTGATCATTGCTTCCGAAGAAAGGGCGAAAGCCATGACTAACAGGCCGTTGGTCTATATTCGCGGAACAGGACAAGTTGCAACTCACGGCATGTCCGCCGGTTGGCCTGGCGAAACCCTGGCGGATTGGCCTCATCTGAAGAAAGCCGCTGACATAGCCTACAAAGCCGCCCAGCTCACTCCAAAAGATATCGATGTAGCTCAGACCCATGACTGCTTCACTATCTCCGAGATCATCGAGGTCGAAGAGTTAGGTTTCTGCAAGAAGGGTGAAGGCGGGGCTTTTGTCGCCTCAGGACAGATCAAAGTAGATGGCCAAACTCCCACCAATACCGATGGTGGTCTGCTGGCAGTAGGCCATCCTTATGGAGCTACCGGCGCCCGTCAAGCAGTAGAAATCTGTAAGCAGCTTCAGGGACGGGCCCTTAATCAAGTTAAAAATGCCAAGTTTGGGATGACCCATAACTTAAGCGGTGTTTGCGCCCAGCATACCGTGGTTATTTACGGCACTGAACCGGTCAAATAATAGCCAACTTTAATAAATCAATAGCTGAATCAAACCGAAATATTAGGAGAATAAAATGGCAGAACTAAAAATAACCCAAATTGTTGGCAACCCCCATCTGGATGGTAAATATATAGCGGAAATGGACATGTGGCCTCTGGAGGACCCGGCATTAAACAGGATTTATCCATTTTATGATAATATGAAGCAAGGCCGCTGGACTACCATCAAATGCAAGAAATGCGGTCGTATTTCTTATCCACCCGGTGTGGCCTGTCCCAACTGCTGGTCGGACGAACTGGAATGGATCGATCTGCCCAAGACCGCTAAAGTAGTCGGCATGACCGAAACCCTGGCCGGCGCTCCGACCGGTTTCGATTCTCCGTTGATCATAGCCTGGCTGGGCTTCGATAAAGCCCATCCCCTGAAGCACCTTCTGGTTCGTATCATCAATTGCCAGGCAGGACAGTTGAAAATTGGGGATGAGGTTAAATTCGTCACCTTCGAGGTAGCCGCTCATCCCATGGATGTCAAGAAAGAGTCCAAGGTCTGTGAACGTGTTTACTACGCTTTCGAGCCGGTAAAGAAATAACTTAACTAAATACTTAACGACGGAAAGGGGCTGTAATCCATGAAAAAGATAAAAAATATCGCTGTCATTGGCGCCGGCGCTATGGGAGCGCAAATAGCCGCCCTGGCCGCTGAAGCCGGCTTCAACGTTAAGGTAAGGGACATAGAACAGCGTTTCCTGGATAAAGGTAAACAAACTATTACTGATATGTATGATAAGCGTATCAGTCGCGGCCGGTTTACCGAGCAGGCGAAAAAAGAATCCATGGGCAAACTCACTTTCCTCATCGACCTCAAGGAAGCTGTTAAAGATGCAGACTTCATTATCGAGGCTATTCCTGAAATAATGGACTTAAAGAAAAGCGTCCTTAAAGAAGTTACCGCGTTATGCCCTGATGATACCGTTTTCGCCACCAATACATCGTCTCTAAGTATTGCGGAAATGTCCGCCACCGCTAAGCACCCGGAACTGGTTGTCGGCACACATTACTTTAACCCCCCGAGCCGCATGACCCTTCTCGAAATTATCAAAGGCGTAAAAACCAGCAAAGAAGCCATTAAAGTCGCCAATGAAGTCGCCATAAAGATGGGACGCGACGTCGTTAATTGTGCTGATGTCCCGGGTTTCGTTGCCAACCGTATCTTCTGCAACATGTCTAATGAGGCTGATTGGGCTCTCGCCAACGGGGAAGCCTCCAGTCCTTTTGAGGTTGACTCCGCCATTAAATACAAGCTAGGCCTTCCCATGGGTATGCTGGAACTCCAGGACACGCTGGGCGGCGGCTCTATCGATACGCAGTTCCATGTCATGGAGTACTTCGGGGACATGATGGGCAAAAGCTATGGCCCCGCCCCCGTCCTGGTTAAGCTGTTTAAAGAAAAGAACTGGGGCAAGAAAACCGGCAAAGGTTATTATGACTGGACCGGCGGCAAGGTTAATGAAATATCCATGAACGCCGGCGCCAACTTCGATGCTATACGTGTGCTGGCTGGTGCTGTTAATGAAGCTGCCAAGCTTATCGAGATGGATGCAACTACCCGTGATGATATTGATAAAGCCGTGCTGCTTGGTCTCAATTATCCGCGCGGTATCTTCCGCATGGCAGATAGCTGGGGCCTGGATGCCATCGTCAACGAGCTTAATAGATTATACGAAAAATACAACCATGAAGAACGCTACAAGGCTTCCTCTGTTCTTACCAAGCTGATAAAGCAGGGCAAACTGGGTAGAAAGACCGGAGAAGGTTTTTATTCCTACGGCATCGGCGAATATGAAGCTCTTATTGTTGATATCAACAAAGAAACCAAGGTAGCTAAAATTATACTGAACCGCCCTAATAAAGCCAATGCTTTTAATACGGAAATGATGTCTGAACTCAATAAAGCACTTGGCGAACTGGAAAAGAACACTGACGTCCGTTTTCTCGTAATCACCGGCGCGGGCGCTAACTTCTGTGGCGGCGCGGATGTCTCCGCTTTTGCCAGCGGTAGGGTGGAAGAGGCTTTCAATTTCTCCGAAGCCCCCCACGACGTCTTCACCCGCATTGAAACTTACCCCAAGCCGGTTGTCGCGGCTATCAACGGCGCGGCTATGGGCGGTGGTCTTGAACTGGCTCTTTCCTGCGATATCAGAATTATGAGTAAAACCGCAATCCTCCAGTTGCCGGAGTTGACCATCGGGCTAGTACCCGGTGCTGGCGCTACCCAGCGTCTCGGCCGCCTTATCGGCTGGTCGCGCGCAAAAGAAATGGTTCTGCTGGCCGACCCGCTTAATGCGGATAAAGCTTTAGCCTGGGGTGTCGTTAATTTCGTCGCTGAACCCAAAGAATTTGATAAAGTTGTTGGCGATATCATTGCTAAACTGTCCGCCGGCGCGCCCATTGCTCAGCGGTTCGCTAAAGGCCTGCTTTATTACGGCGCCCAGGCCGACCAGAGAACGGGTCTTTACCTGGAAGCGGCTATTTCCGGTGATTTGGCTCTCACCAAGGACCTCAATGAGGGCTTAACCGGTATGAACTACCGCCGCCCGCGCAAGTTTACCGGCAAATAGAGATAGGTATAATGTCATTGCGAGGGAGCGTTAGCGACCGTGGCAATCTCCATGATATATTTATTCTGATGACAGAGATTGCCGCGCCTTGCCTTCGGGAATGGCTCGCAATGACAAAGCGTACAGGAGTATTTAGTGGACTTTAAGTTTTCTCCTGAAGAAGAAGCTTTCCGCAAAGAAGTAGCCACGTTCCTGGAAAAAGAAGGACCACAGGAATGGCAGAAGAAGAAAGTCAGCTTCTTCGATATGTCCGGCCAGGAAAACTGGATAGCCATCCACCGGGATATGTCTCAGAAACTAGGCGCCCGGGGCTGGCTATCCCTTCACTGGCCGGTAGAATACGGCGGCAAGGGCGTCTCTCCTTTTTATCGCCTTATCCTCCGGGAAGAGCTGGCTAAACATCACTGCCCGGGTTATCATTCGCTATCAGTGGATTTCGTCGCTCCGGCTATACTGCTCAAAGGTTCGTCTGAACTGAAGAAACGCTTTCTGCCCGGGATTGCCTCGGGTAAGGTCATGTGGTGTGAGGGTTTAAGCGAACCCGGTCACGGCTCCGACCTGGCGTCACTGGAAGCTTTTGCCAGAGAGGAAGGCGATTGCTTCGTGGTGAACGGGCAGAAGATCTGGACCACCTATGCCCACTTTGCGGATTGGATGTTTCTCCTGGCCCGGACCGACCGACAGGCACAGCCCAATTACCGCGGCCTCACCTTTTTCCTGGTTGATATGCACACCCCGGGTATCACCGTAAACCCGATTATTAACATGGCCGGTCATCACGATTTTAATGAGGTATTTTTAGATGATGTCCGCATACCGAAAGAAAATATCGTGGATAAAATAAATCGAGGCTGGTATGTGGCCATGGCCGTATTAGACTTCGAACGTACCTCTGACCTCGGTTATGCCATTGCCGGGACGCTACTCGATGATATTGTGGAGGGTGCCCGGGAAATGGATATCCTGGATAACGAGAATAAAATTCGGATGGCGGAATTGGTCGCTGAATGCGAAGTCGCCCGTCTCACGCATTATCATGTAACCTGGATGCAGGCTCAAGGAAAAGTTACCAGCTATGAAGCTGCCATGTGTAAATTACTCGGTTTTGAATCGATTCAACACGTGGCAGAATTCGGGCTGAAGGTCTTTAAACAATATGGACTCCTGTCCGATGTCTCTTCTCTGGTGCCTTTATACGGACGCATATCTTCATGTTATTTGCGTTCGTTCGGCCATAGCATGGAAGCTGGTACTTCGGAGATCGATAGGGATGTGATCGCCCAGCGCGGACTAGGCCTACCCCGCTTACGTTAAGGTATCTTGGAGGCAAACATTGGATTTCGGTCTCAATGAACAACAGGAAATGATGCAGACACTGGCCAGGGACTTCCTGACCGGTGAATATTCCGATAAAGTCCTCAAGGCCATGGTCAAGGACGAGAGAGGCTACACTCCGGAGCTCTGGAAAAAGATGATGGAGATGAACCTTATGGGGCTTTCTATCCCGGAAAAATACAGCGGCGTGGGCGACTTCCTGGATTTGATTGTGGTGCTGGAGGAAATGGGGCGGGTATGCTTCCTGGGGCCTTATTTCACCACGGTGGTGCTGGGGGCTTCGGCTATCATGGAAGCAGGAAATGATGAACAGAAACAGAAGTTTCTCACCGGCATCGCCGAAGGTAAACTTATCATCACATTAGCTTTAGTCGAGACGTCGGCGAAATACACAGCGGACGCTATCCAGGCTAAAGCGGTTGCTCAAGGCGGACACTATATTATCAATGGCACCAAACTCTTCGTGCCTGACGCGCATGTTGCCGACTACATTATTTGTGCCGCCAGGACTTCAACAGCCAAAAACCCGCAAGAAGGTATCACGCTATTTATTATTGATAAAAACACTCCTGGGGTTACCTGTAAACAGCTAAAGACCGTTGCCGGCGATAAGCAGTGCGAAGTTATTTTCGATAACGTAAAGATGACTGCAGACGATGTATTAGGGGAGATAAATAGGGGCTGGGTGTGTGTGGAAAAAGTCCTCCAGAGAGCTAACGTTGCCCGGTGCGCGGAAATGGTCGGCCTGGCACAGCAGGCGTTGAAAATGACATTGGATTACGCCAAGGAAAGAATAGCCTTCGGGCATCCCATCGGGGCTTTCCAGAGCATCCAACACCGCTGCGCCGATATGCTTATCGATGTTGACGGCTCGAAGTTTGCCACGTATCAGGCCGCCTGGAGAATCAATGAAGGGTTACCCGCCGTCAAAGAAGTTGCCGTGGCTAAAGCATGGGTCAGCCAGGCCTGCCGGCGGGTGATGACTTCCGCCCACCAGGTCCACGGCGCTATCGGTTTCACGGAAGACCATATGCTACACTACTATACCAAGCGGGCTCGGGCTTATGAGTTCAGCTTCGGCGGGGTTGACGCGCAACTGGAAAAGCTCGCCGAGCAATACCGATAATCCGCTGCATATATTCTTCAGACTCGCGATTAAATTTATAATATACAGAAGACTTTTTGTATTATTTCGAACGCATATGTTAAGATTGTGGCCATGAAGAACCAGAAGTATAATATCGTTTTCCAGCCCTCGGGGGTGAGGGGTAAAGTACAGGACGGCACGACCATGCTTAATGCCGCCCGCCAGCTTGGTGCGAGCCTGGAAAGCATTTGCGGCGGCAAAGGCACCTGCGGCAAGTGTAAAATCAGAATCGAAGAAGGCAATTTCGCCAAGTACGGCATACAATCGACAATTACCGCGGTAACCAGCCGGGAAGAAGTTGCCGCCAAATTCCTTAACAAGCTGCAGTTAAAGCAGCACTACCGCCTGGCTTGCCAGACCCGCATTCACGGTGATGTGGTCATCTTTGTACCCGAAGAAAGCCGCAAAGGCCAGCAGGTGGTGCGCAAGGAAGCTACCGACCGTAAGATTAAGCTAAACCCGGCGGTGAAGAAATACTCTATCGAGCTTAAAGCGGCAACACTGGATGATGCCACCGGAGACTTCGAGCGGGTCGTGGCAGAGCTTTCCAGACGGTATAAATTAGGTGAACTGACTATTGATTATCCAATCCTGTTAAAGCTGCAAAACACCGTGCGGAAAGGAAATTGGAAAGTGACTGTGTCCGTCTGGAAAGACAAAGAAATAGTCGATGTCCAGGCGGGGCTGGTGAAAAAGGGCTATGGACTGGCGGTGGACATCGGCACGACTACCGTCGCTGGTTATCTCTGTGACCTTACCAGCGGCGAGGTAATGGCTACCGCAGCCATGATGAACCCGCAGGTAGCCTACGGCGAGGACGTGATGTCGCGCATCAGCTACGCTACCAAAGAGAAGGGCGGCCTGAAACGACTCAATGACGCCATTATCAAAGGTTTAAACCAGATTGCGGCAGAAGTAACTAAAAAAGCTACCATCAAGCCGGCGGACATTGTCGATATGGCGATAGTGGGCAATACCTGCATACACCATCTCTTCCTGAAAATCGACCCGCGGTATCTCGGTAAAGCGCCGTTTCCTCCCGCTATCCACCACTCCGTCGATGTTAAAGCGCGCGACCTCGGCTTAAAAGTAGCTTCCGGCGCTTATGTGCACGTTTTACCCAACGAAGCTGGATTTGTCGGGGCGGATAATGTGGGTGTGCTGATTGCCGAGGAACCCTATAACCAGGACGAGATGCTGCTCATCATTGATATCGGCACCAACGGTGAGTTGATTCTGGGCAACCGTAAGCGATTGCTTTCCTCCTCCTGTGCCACCGGCCCGGCCTTCGAAGGGGCGGAGATAAGGCACGGTATGAGGGCAGCCGCCGGCGCTATCGAAAAGGTGAAAATAGACCCAAAGACAAAAGGCGTGCAATTTAAGGTAATCGCCAACGATAAGTGGAATACCGAAGATAAGAAGATAGGCGCGCGGGGCATCTGCGGCTCGGGGATTTTCGATGTGGCTGCCCAGATGTTCCTCGCTGGTATTATCGAAAAAAGCGGGCGTTTTAACATGAAAGTGAAGTCGCCGCGTCTACGCCATGATGATACAGGGCCAGAGTTCGTTATCGCCTGGGCTAAAGAGACCGCCATCGACCATGACATCGTTATCTGCCAGAAAGACATCCGGGCAATACAGCTGGCCAAGGGCGCCATGTACTCCGGGGCTAAAATAATGATGAACCGCCTGGGAATTAAAAAAGTCGACCGCGTGATACTGGCGGGCGCTTTCGGGAGCTATATCGATAAAACATCAGCGGCGATTATCGGTCTTTTCCCGGATTGTGACCAGGAGCGCGTGTACGCAGTCGGCAATGCCGCCGGAGACGGCGCGCGCATAGCCCTTCTGAACCAGGATAAAAGAGATGAAGCGGACTACTGGGCGAGACGTGTCGAGTACGTAGAATTGACGCTGGAACCGGACTTTAACCGGATTTTCACTCAGGCGCTGATTTTCCCGCACGCAGCAGATAAATTTCCCCACCTTGCGGATATGCTTCCCCGGGAAAAATAGGACGACGTCTTTTATCTTAACCTGACTTCACTAAACAAAACCCCGCCGAATGTGATAATAGTTACATTGCTCTCATAGGGATTCCATGTTACAATGACAATATATAACGATATAACGCCATGAGTTACACCGTATTCGATAGCAGTTTAGCCGACCTGGAGACTTACCGGACTGATTCCCAGCAAAAACTTAGCTGGTCATCTGTATTCGTATTGCCGGATTGGATGCAGGTCTGGTGGCAGGTGTTCGGGGCGGGATATGAAATGTCCATACGGACGGTCAGAGATGGAGATAAAATTATCGGAATAGCGCCATTGATGATTAAAGATAGGACGGCCTGTTTCATTGGCGGAACTGATGTCTGTGACTATAACGATTTTATTACTGTTCCCGGCCGGGAAAAAGACTTTTTCAACACCTTGCTGGATGATATGAAGAGCAAAAATATCAGTAGTCTGGAACTGAAGCATGTACGGCCGGACTCCACGGTGCTTAAAAACCTTGTGGCAATTGCTGAAGGACGCGGGTACGAAGTGGTCAGCGTTAAAGAGGACGTTTCGGTAGAGATGGAACTGCCCGCCACGTTTGAAGAATATCTTGAGAAATTAGATACCAAGCAGCGGCACGAGGTCAAGCGTAAAATGAGGCGGCTGACGGAAGAGGGGAAAATTGAATACCGTTTTATCGCTGAAGGCGGCGCGCTGATGCCGGCCATGGACACTTTTTACCGGATGTTCGTGGAAAGCCGGCAGGATAAAGCGGCCTTCCTGACGGAACAGATGAAATCGTATTTCAACCTGCTCGTAAACACGATGGCCGAAAACGGTTTGTTACGCCTGGGTATTCTGGAGCTGGATAACAAGCCGGTAGCGGAAATCATGTGTTTTGATTACCATGACTGTATCTACCTGTATAACAGCGGCTATGACCCACAATACGTTGCGTTGAGCGCGGGGCTGCTCAGCAAAGTGTTCGCTATCAAGGACAGCATCGAGAACGGGAAGAAAAGGTTCGACTTTCTCAAGGGCGCCGAAACCTACAAATACCGCCTTGGCGGTCAAGAAGTACCTTTATACCGGTGCCGGATAAGGATAAAATAAGAAATGGGAAATATGATCAATAGTAAACTAAGGATTGCCATGCTCAGCGCCCACAGCTGCCCGGTGGGCGACCTCGGCGCAAAAGATACCGGCGGCATGAGCGTCTATATCCGCGAGTTGACCCGTGAACTGGGGAAAATGGGGCATACCATCGATGTCTATACCCGTATCCACGACCCGGCCGACCCGCTGGTTGAAGACTTGAACGAACGGGCGCGGCTGATTCACCTGCGG
>Ga0209777_10007711_pt1 | contig 11888 bp, 8 predicted proteins | sample FrelakmetHBP12HB_FD_187147 | JGI IMG/M metagenome (GOLD analysis project Ga0209777, IMG submission 187147) | Freshwater lake sediment microbial communities from the University of Notre Dame, USA, for methane emissions studies -HBP12 HB (SPAdes)... | ecosystem: Environmental > Aquatic >... | reverse complement strand
GTGCTCTTCGATCTGCTATGTTACATCTTTCGAGGCAACATAGCAAGTTATTTTAACCATTTCGCCTTAGGCGTCGTTGAACAGGTTATCAAACACCTTGGTTAGTTCCTCGGTGGTTGTGGTAGCACCAGCGGCTGCTTTTTGAGCAGTCGGAGAGACTGGTGCTTGTTCTGTGGGGGTTGCTTCAGCCTTTGGGGCTGGTGCTGATACTTCAGCAACGGGCACAGTTGCCGGCACGCCAGCGATGATTTGTTCCTCGGTTGGAAGAACTACATTGGCGCCGGCGGGCGCTGCGGTTTCATCCTGCTGACCTTCGCCACCCTTTTTGAGATAATCTTCAAGAGCTGCGGAGAGAACTTCGTAGGTCGGAGTTTCATACACATCAAACAGATTTGGCTGTTTCGTAGTAATCAATTCCATGATTTCCTTGGCTTTTGGAGCGTTTGGTTCAATTACCGGACGAGGCTTCGGTTTAATCATGATGGTGGTCTCAGGATAATCCTTCTTGACTTCTTCCTTGGTCTTGAAATCCACTTGGATATCATAACCTTGGTTCAAGTCGGTGATGTCACCATAATCCGGTTCCACCATCGTTTCCATGAGCTGATTGTAGATTTGATTTCCAAATCCCCAGAAACGGACGCCTTTTTCCTCTTCCCCACGAACGATGATTGGAACATAGGTGCGGAGTTTCGGTTCAAGTGCTCGGCCTTGTTTCCAAGTGTCACTATTCTTCTTGAGACGCTCAGACAACTCTACAATGGGGTCTGGCTTGTTGAAACTAGACGGCGAGAGATAGTTCTTTCCAGCGAAGTCATAGTGAAACTTCAAGCGGATGAACGGGTCGTCTGGTTGACTTTGGAGTGGAACGATTCTTACGACTTGTTTTCCGGCTTTTGGTTTCCAGATGATGTCTTTAGCCTTGGAATCGGTCTTGCCTTTTTTCTTTGAGGATGCGAGGCGGGCTCTTATTTTGTCGATGTTAAGTGACATTTGTGGTCTTTCTCTTTAATTGTTAACTCTGTAAATCAATCACTAACTATCAACAGTTAATTCTCGATTTACTCTATAAGTAGAATACCACAATTGAAAACACACGTCAATTTATTTTAACCAAAATGCCTAACCTTTCGTTGTATCGGTAAAACTCGCATTTGAGAGTTTCTATAATTTCTCGTTGCCGCGTCACATCTTTTCCCCTTAAATTCCCATCTACATCATAATGTTTCGGTTCATCATATTCAACCACAATGTTTCTGTTTTTATCATACCCATCTACCCAATAACCAAGGTTTTTTACGAAAAATTCGCCTCCGTTGTTAGCATACTGTAAATTCCACCCACGATTCGAATTTAAGGATTCAAAATATTTACACGACTTCAAATTATATCGTGGAGATATATCATACCCATACTTTTCTTGTAACTTTCGTATAACAGTTAATCGCATTTTCTTTTTTGTATCACTGCTTTGGTGGGTCCCATACAACGGGTGATTTTTTCCTGACATTCGAATACTATGTTGCTTTCTTTGTTTTATAGAAGGAACTCTACCTGTGTTTGCTTTGCTTACCATTTGTTTTACATGTTCGGATTGCCGGCGTCCAAACATAGGGTGATTTTCTCCTTTGTAATTCCTACAATCTAAACATTTAGATTTTTTATCTAATTGCCGTATCATGTCCAACTTCAACCCATATAACTGAATTTTCCCGCACCCATTACAATGCTTGAAATATTTACGATTTCCATCAATCACAACATATTGATAATCGTGTGACCTATCAAACATACAATCATAAACAATCTTTCCAACTTTAATTTGCTCATTCATAGTGCTTTATCAATATTAACACCCATAAATATAAACGGCAAATATTAAACCAACAAAAAAGTGGTTTAGGAAACAATTTCAAGTAACTTGATGGGCAGTAATCGGATGGAGGGGTCGCCTGTAACAATAAGTACATTTTCATAGAGCTGCCAATTGACCGAATAGGCTTTGTCGAAGGTGCCAGAGTTTTCCTTTTTGATGATTTGATTCATCGCGTTCAAAGTGTACAAGGTATTCGTTTGCTTCTTACGATGGATGGAAATCGTATTGGGGAATTTAGGCAACTCCTTGCCCTCATTCAGTATGTTGTAGGTTATGAATACTTCCTCTTTGGAAGCCACATTTGAGAACACGAAAAACCGGTTGCTGTAAACCGTGTAGAACTTCTTGATTTCTTCAATGGTCTCCCTAAACTGGGGTACTGAACAGAAGGTGCAAAGCAACTGTCTTCTCTGCTCGTTCATATTATGGTTCTAGTTTACTAATCAAGATTTCTGACAGGCTTTTGATTCTTCTTAACGCATCCGTCTCATCCTTACCAATTGATTCGTTGCACATTTTTACAATATACTCAAGTACCCCTTTCATTGTAGCACTATCAAGTGGAGACGATAAAATGCTTTCAAGCATGTAATCATCGCCCTTTAGAATGTTCTTGATTACCTTTTTGTCAGCTTCTTTTTCCGCTGTTGATTTTACGGGTGGCGGGGGTGGTTCTTTGGGCTCAACCGGCGGCTCTTCGGGTTCACTTGTTGGTTGGGGAGCGGACACCGTAGGAGTTTGCGGTTGTGTTTCTGAAGCTGCTGTATCCGCTTGGGACAACGGTAATGTGGTTTTTTCCGCACTCTTAGGTTCGGCTTTTACCGGTTCTTTTGTTGGCTCTTTGGCCGCTGCAGGTGGTGTAGCGATGGGTTGGTCCGAGAAAACATTAGAGGCTCTCTTAGTAGGGTCTTCTTCAAAGTGTGTTCCTCGTTTGATGGCATCTGCCTTGTATTCAGGGGTTGGGAATGTAACAAGAATACCTTTAATGTTGTAAGCCTGTCTTTCGGGATACTTCCCTTCAACAACCTTGTTACAGAACTCCACCGCAGCGGATTCGTCTATGCCTTTGTTGACAAGATATTCACGCAGAACATCCATATGTGTCTCTTCCTCAATACTGAACGTGCCGTTCGGGATTCTTGGGTCTAAAGACACATCATTCAAAACCTTTTCAAATATGTTATTTTTCATGTCTGATATAAATATCCAATCAAACTCCGAAAATTACGGATAGATTTGAGACACCGAAGCATAGGAATCGCCAGCATAAACCTTGATGGGAAATCGTTCTCCCATTTTCATAACTGTCATTACACCATTCAGTGTCGTTGAACCGTCATCTTTGTGAAAATCAAACAAAACCGAATCATACGTGTATAAAACGGCTCTAGTTCGTTTGTTCTCAAGGTATCTATTCACAGCGTTTAGTGCTTGAATGGCAATTTCTGATTCGGTGGCTTGGAGAATGTAGTTGAACAGTTTGTTGGGATTGGGGTCAAGCAAATGCTTGTTGGTGATTTTCCGTTTGAATATTGGAGTCAACACAAATCCCTGTTTTTTGAACTCTTCCCAATTTTGGTCAATGAACGACTTCAACCGAGCGAAATACTTGATGGTCTCAAATTGGGGTTCGACTCCACCATAAAGTTGCCGGAATGTTAGTTTTTTGGCCTCACCTATTTCGTAATCCCCAAGATTCTCCCGTTTGAAATACATCTGACCGAGATACTGATAAATATCAACATCAATGGCGAGTGGGAACTTCACAAGATGACAAATAATTCGTGGATGGAAAGCAGCGTAATCAATCAGCACCATCTTCCCATCTTTTCCATACCGTGAAGTAAAACAATTCCTCACGCCGTTTTCTTTGTTGAGGGCAGCGTAGTTCACATTGTCAAAGTGATTGCTGGGCCGACCTGTTACAGTATAGATGTTGTATTGACTGAAAACTGTGTTTGGGCGTGGTATGTTGGCGGCGAAGTGTTTTCGGAAACACTCTTCGATTACATGGATTCCATTCTGTTCCAATGCAGCAAGCGTTTCAATAACAATTTTGTTTTCTTTCAGATAACCCACATCCGTATTTCCGGGGGTGAACGAGTCACACATTCCATCAAACATTTCTTGGTGTTTGAGAATGGGGATGACATTGTTCAGATTCGCTACACCTGACCGATAGAGAATTCGGTGAGCAGGAGTTTCAAATTTGGAGGCATCCATCGTTTCTCCCTCACCAAGAAACTTATGTAAATTGGCGTCCAACAACCCCACAACAGGAACCATCTGGATGAACGACTTTTTATCAAATACCCACTTCCGGTTTGGGAGTTTTGAGAGGTTTAGACTCAAAGTTGACTTGTCAGTTGCAAGGGAATCACCATGATTTAAGGAAAAAGCGTGGGTTTTTCGTCTTTTCACGTCCCGCATGAACACAACGGAAGGTTGTGTAACGGATGGGTGCAGAAAAGGGTCACAAGGAACTATGCCGAGAACGACATCACCGCCATGTTCACATACTTCCTTGAAAACTGAATCGTAACCTGAGTTTTTAGACTCCATTATCGTTGAATGATACGAGTCCACTGTCAAACTGTCAACTTTTTATCGTCCGTAATCCTTCGGCCAAGAGCCGTCCGCCGGGTTTGGTCCGGGTATTCGATTGATAATATATTTCCTCAATGGTGCCAATTGGGCACGGATGGTGGTTTCCCAATTTCCTGATTCTAATGTCTGATGAACGTCGGTGATTCGGAAAATGACATTTCGGTGACTGTAAGGTTCGGGTAAATTTTTGATGAGGAAATATTGGAAAGTTCTCAGACCCCCGATTCCTAAAAGAACCAATTCCAAATAGATTCCCGGCTGAACCGCACAATATCTTGGGTTGTTATCGTAGTCTTGGTCATCCAACAACATTCTCAGAATTTGTTGTCCTGAGGGACTGGGCAACACCAACTTAACAATCTCCTTCTTTCCTTTTGGAATATCTGGGAAAAACGGACCGTTTTCAAGAGTCATTTGAAACGACCCGTCATTAGCATCTTGATTGATATATTGAACTGTGCTTATCAAATCCGCCAACTGGTCTTTGGATGTTTGCGCTTTTTCAATTTGACGTTCTTGGTCTCCTTGGATTCGTTCTTCGGTGTTCAAGATAACCGAATCTCTGAACTGATAATCCAACAAATCGTTTTTGTCAATGTATGAATACTTTGAGCCTGAATTGTTGATGTTTCCATACAATACACGAGTCGCTTGGAGGTTATTCATTACTGGACGGAACTTCAACGACTTAATCAAACTGTCCGAATCAAAATAATCAAAAGTGTATATTGAATCTACTACAGGTTTTCCATCAGGCTTTCTGACTATTTTTATTTGACCGATGTATTTTCTGTCGGTAATGGTCATGGTGTTTTCATTCTCCACCAAGTCCAACTCCCAAAAATTATCCGTTGCTTCGTTGAGCAGTTTAAGAATGGCTTCGTAAATGCCTGTATAGGTTTGTTCTTTAGGCTCCGTACTTTCAATGATGGTCTTGAAAGCGTAATAACTAATGTAAATGTTCGTCAACAATCCCGAACGGTCTTTCTCCACATAATTGCCGTTGGAGCCAAACGGACTAGCAGGCAATTGAGCGTCTTCCGCTGATGGGAAACTATAACTCTTTAACGGCCCGCCCAGAAGGTATGAATATCTTATCATATTGATAAGAGAATCCAAATCATTTCTATAACATACTTTTGCTCCCTGAGAAAGTGTTTGGTTCAACTTCAAGTCTGCTTTGGTGATGGCTGTGATGGTTTTAACATATTGGTCTTCGTAATCCGAATTTTTTCCTTCCTTCACGTTGCGTAGCAAGCCACGTAGCCCATATTGGAATTTTGGTGCCTGACGATTCGGAATCAACACACGTGGGTCGCAAGAAATCAAGTTTGGATGTCCACAAATAACAGTGTTTTGGATATCTACTTTGAACATGGGTTGGCCTGTTCCTCCCGGCACAGTGGAAAAACGGTTCAATATTTCGACTATCATACCCATATTTATCCAGAGTTTGCTTTCTAGGTCACTCGCTAGAGTGGTATTGTCGAAATCCTTTGGAGCAGGTTTTCCAAATATGGAATATGAGTTAGGAGGACGTCCGGTGAAGACGCCGTAAACGTAAGGCATTCTCATGCCTCTTACATCCTTATCTTTTTCATTCAACAACGGAAGTATGATATCTTGCCACACTTCGTTTTTCGGATTTTTCTTTGACAGCTTAATAATTTCAGCTTCGGGGTCAAGAGAATCGGCTATGATTGGCAGGTTTTTTACGACATCATCTTTGGATACAAAATCCTTGATGGATTGGAAAATTCCATCGACAATCGTTCTATCCTGTTTCACCATCAAAGAATTATCCTTGACCATGCCAGCGTAAAGACGGTCTTTGGAAGTAATTTCCGTTGAACAGATAATCTTGTTGCCTTCAATACTCCAATTGAAATTGCTAACGATACCGTAGATGACATCGTAGTTTCCTTTTGACTTCATGATGTTTTCGGTATAAAGCGGATAGGAGTTCTTCCATATTTTCTTCAATTCGCCTGTATCATACAGTGGAACAAGAGACGCTGGATTGAAATGATTCCATCCCCATTCCACCATAATCGTCATCCCCGGAACTAGGAAATAAGGCGTCATATATTCCAACTGTTTCCATGAGAAACACACCCACTCAATGGTGGCCCGTCTAAAAAACTCTTTCATCATAACAACTTCTATTCTTGAAATTTCAGGAGTGGGAACATGAATCGGATAGTTCCCTCTTTCGCCTTGAGGAACAATCAACGAGTTCTCTATGGTGTGAGGAACAGCATACATTCCATTTTCAGGGTCGCCGGGAGTATATCCAATTATCTGATGGGTGGAACCGGGCGGTGTGCCTTCTACGGACTGAAAACCGTAGGTCTTGTAAAACCCTTTTCCGCCATACAACACAAACCGTTCTTTTGGAGGTTGAGTTAGAGGATGGCCAGCACTATTGGAACACATACGAATCCAAGACACCATCGGTCCTTTGTAGGCATTCCAATCTCCGGTGTCTGAACTCCAGCTTGATTGTTGGTTCTTGACAAAGTTAAAACTCCGATTGACCTTTCTTCGGTTCAACTCCGATTGAACCTCAATGGGAATGTTACATGGTTGCCAAGGAATGATGGGTGCTGGCATAACTTATTGGTTGATATTGTGGAACTGAACTAAAATGTTGTTGATGCTAACAGGAACACGAAGTTGTAACCCCGGTTGTACACTCATTCTTGCTTTACCCAAACCGTTTGCCAAAGCGATAACCCACCAAAGAGTGGGGTCTCCGTAATACTTGTAAGCCAGTGTGTCCAAATAGTCACCTTCGTTGGAGATGACAATGGTATCACTTTCTTGTGGTTTGATGTCAGGATATTGAGTGGTCTTGTAAACTCTTTTTCCGTCAAACCGAACCGTTACTTTCGTTGCATCGTATCTTTTCATGGCTGTTTGATGTAAGCTCCAAAATTGTTACGTACCGTTGTTTCTTTGTTAAAACTACTAACTGGTGGTATGTAGGGTTTTACGCTTGAAATAAACGGGTCTTTTGGAGTTCTTTCCCATTCATCTTTTCTTGGAGAATGCCCAAAATGTGAACCGCCGACAATGGCACGTTCCTTTTCGAGCAAGTTACAGGTAATAGCGATTTCAGCCTCTCTTGGAACTTGAGCGTAGTTTTTACCGAGTTTTGGAGAAGTGATGATGCCAGCAAGATAACTCCAACCCGTCACCGAATTTTCTTCGTTTAGAGTTTCCCAAGCGGCATCATCTGGTATGTTGACATTGATTGATGTAACAACGATTGGTTGGAACTTGTACAAATCACCAATGGTCAACATGAACATCGGAGGAACGATGAAACGGTTGTGTTGACCCAATTGTTCAAACAAGGTGTCTCCGGTCGTATAATTGGATGGTTTGACGCATGATGCCATGTAATTGATTTTCTGCCAAGTCGGCATCAATTCTATTACGCTGTTGATTACCACATTGAATGTGAAAGAGAGGGTTCGGCTGAATCCGTTGTAGGAATACAACTGGTCAGCACGACCAATGAAACGAAGTTCATCCCAGAAAGCGGTGTTACCTTCTGATATACCTTTAACTGTAGCACGGAAAGGAATGTATTTCTGATTGACGACATCGTAGAAGAAGAAGGCTATCAAATCATCTTCATATGGCTTGTATTTCTCCCATTTGCCTTTGTATGTATCGGGCAAGGAATCTTCTGGAATCAGAATATCTCCGTTATCTTCTCCTTTGAGAACGCCCAGCAAGTTCATGCCATCAGAGGTAAATGTGGTGGCCATTCTGAGATTTCGGGATGAGAAAAGGTTGTCAATTGGACGGACTCCAGAAAATCTGGAGTTTCTGTAATCCTCTCCCACGCCTCTTTCGTTCTTTGATTGGTTTGTTTGAACATTTCTGTTCAGGCGGTCATACCCAACGGTTTCTGGTTTCCCTGATGCTAACAATCGGGAATAAGTGTTGGTAAGAACTTTGTATGTTCCGGCGTTATTGATACCACTAATAACCTTTTCAAGAGACTCATTTATATCCTTAACTTTTTGAGATTGTGGGTCTGTGAACTTGGTTTCAAACTTATTCTTCTCTTGAACATAGGCACCAAAATTTATCAATACATCGGAGTTTGTGAAAGTGCCTTTGTCAGATGGATAAACAACATCACTATATTCCATCCCACGTTCTTGTGATACATCATATCCTACCGCTTGACCATCAATCGTGAACTTTGCCGCTCTATTTGAAACGGTGTCCAACAAAAAAATAGGCCATGATGTGTTGTTGACGATTCCTTGTGGTAGTGGGAAAAACTTTAACCCCACAATGGGAATTTTTTGCATCGTGTGATTGCTATACCACGGTTGATAGAAACTGTAAAACATCATGCCCCCACGTCCGTTCTTATCGTCACGGAGATGTATTTTACTTGCGGCCATCAAATCATAAGCGCTTTCATCCGCTCGATAAGAGCCGGGGGATTTTTGGGGAGAACCAAAAAACGATTTGAACGATGATGCAACACTTGATAACAAATTGTCCAACGCTTGAGAAAAACCAAACCCAGCACCGCCCGAAGTCACACTCCACCGATTTTGGAGAGCCACCAAAGCATTGTTGGCGTCAGCTCCACGAATCATTCCTTTTCCCTGACCCGAAGCAAAAATTGACAGAGCTCTTTCATCGCCAGCCGTACTGGATGGTTTAACGAAACCATTCTGCATGTTTATACCAACAATTGAGGTAACTGAGTTTAACAGCCCACCAAGAATTCCGCCCTCGATATGTCTCATGGGCCTGTTGCCCAATCCCATTGTCATTGGTTGAACCGTAGCTAACAACGGAGTCAATGGATTGTAAAGTCGTGTTTCATCAAAGATTTGCAGTCTTTGCAAAGCGAACTGTTTAATGTTGTAGTTGATTCCATTCGGAGATATCAAAAACTTGGATACTCTTACAACATCATCAACGGTATCTTGAGTAACATTGTCAACGGCAGCTACCGTCCTAAGAATGGCAGGTAGGTTTCTGAAAAACCCTTCCTGACCCTCATCGGGATAACGATAGATGAACGGTTGCTTGTTCGGGAAAATACCATAAACACCATCTCCCGTCGTGTATGGAGAAAACTTGTGCCACATGTCGTGGTAGTTGTATTTCCACAAAAGGCTTATCTTGTTAGGTGTGGGTGTGGTAGGCCAGTTTGGAGGCACATTCTGAGTTTTCTCTGGAAAACCCGTGACCTGACTAACTTGAGGATATACTACTGACATAGATGTTATCGACTTCCTTCAATGCCTCTGAACTCCAATGACCTTCCGAGTGCCGAATCTACTTTCATGGCATCAATGTTAACCGTAGCTCTGAGTTTACCCGCGGCAAAATCATCCCTCATTTTGTCCAGAGAGACCACCACTTCATTCAGTTTGTCTATAACCTCTTTGTTGGAAAGACCGCCCATAGGCTGACCAGCAAATCCAGAAGGAACGCCTGCTGCTCCGCCCCTTGCTGCTACTTCTGGAGTGACCGCCAGTGTGTCTGGCATGAGTTTCTTGAACACTCCACCAATCAATGGCATGTTTTTGATGTATTCCCATGCCATCTTAAACGGAGATACCAACGCATTGAACAACATACTTCCAACGGCTTTTAACCCTTCTACTATCGTCAACCCCAATTTAGAAGGTGAGAACCCAAGCCAATCTTTTATGCCGTTCCATGCTTTATCAAACGCACCAACTAAAGTCTTCCAAATAGCCTCACTAACAGAAACTATACCGTCCCATATCTTAAAAAGAAGCAACCAAACCCATTGAGCCGCAGCTTGAATGGGTTTAAGTTTGTCCAACAACATTCCTACTCCAAACCCAGCAGCGAATGCTGCCACTATTGCAGCAGCCGCTCCGGCCACCGTGGTTGTAAAAAATGCTACTATTGATGTACCAAGACCAGAGAAGAAACTAGCTAACCAAGGACCGATGGAAGCAAGACCACGTACTATCCAAGGACCGATGGAACGAAGAAACGGCATCAACCTAGCTCCCACTCCGGTAAAAATTCCGCGAATCATAGTTCCGATATTACTAAAAACAGGTCCAAGGGATTTAACCAACTGAGAAATATACCAGCCGGCCTGCCTAGTATACAACCCAAAAGCACGCATACCTGTGGTTGTCAATCCCCATCCCTTCGATATTTTCATTACCCAACCAGTCATCATTTTCCATGTAACATAAACTGCCGTGCTCACTCCCAATACCGACTTCAAATTATCAGCGATAAATTTGAGAATTCCTTCAATTACTGGAAGGAACACCTTAGCCAATTGCATTTTAATTTCTCTCCACGAATTTGAAATGTTGTTAATCCTTGTTTGATTTCCTTCCATCGTCAATTGCGTTGCGGCTATTTTAGCGTAATTTTTAGCAGTGTCAGCAGTAGCAGCCTGCATTTCTTTCAACTTCCTCTGTTGTTCTCTGAGTGCTGGGTCCTTGGCAATGGCTCGTTGTATGTTTCTTTGTTCTTCACTAGCTTGTGCCATCTTAGCCATAGCCTCTTCTGTCAAATTTAGAGCTTTAGCTGAGGCAGCCATCGTGATTGGGTCTCGCTTAAGCAGGTTATGTTTTTCTATCAATCGAAGTTGCTCTTTGACCACCCCTAAAGTATCGCCCTCATAAGCTAGAGTACGAAGTCTTGTTAGGTTCATGGATTCTCCAAGCAAAACACTTGCCTGCATTTCACTCTCAATGCTTGTGGTAAAATCCAAAAGCCCTTTGGATGATTGTCCTACATTTTGTAAGGATGTTCCCATTCTTCGGGCTTCAACCGCAGCCTTAATCAACTCCAATGAACCACGGCGAATAAACTGATAGAAATTCTTTGAGTAATTGCTGACATCCTCCATGACATCTTTAACAGGAACTTGGGCTGCACCTGCCAACGCAAACGCGAACAGCATCGTGTCCTTTTGCATCAATTGGGTTGACCTTCCAGCCATAGCCAAGTTTCTAGTAAACTCTGCGGTTGTTGCCGAGGAAATTCCCAACTGTGCTTGAATCAAGGCAAAACTTTTACCTAGTTCGTTAACCGTTGGTTGAAGACCATATGTTGTTCTATGAAAAGCGACCGCAGCATCAGCAGCGATTTCTGCTGTAACTCCAAGGCGAGCCATACTAATTGCGGACTCTTGGATAAATTTGGTTGACTCCCTAGCATTATCTCTGGTCACGCCCATTTCTTGACGGAATTTGAAAGCCCCCTTGTCCAACTCGTCAAATGTATCGACCAGCATTTTTGTAAGCTCGACCAACAATGTAAATCCTAAAACAATTGGATGTTTTCTCCATAACTCCCCAATGGTATTCGAAATTTCTACTAACTTTCCAAGGCCCGCCTTTCCCGCCATAGCATCGAC
>Ga0209777_10007709_pt1 | contig 11890 bp, 7 predicted proteins | sample FrelakmetHBP12HB_FD_187147 | JGI IMG/M metagenome (GOLD analysis project Ga0209777, IMG submission 187147) | Freshwater lake sediment microbial communities from the University of Notre Dame, USA, for methane emissions studies -HBP12 HB (SPAdes)... | ecosystem: Environmental > Aquatic >... | reverse complement strand
CGCTTAACTATTCCTCAAGCGGCTCTACTACGCTTACTTTATCAACACCTATCTCGATAGGAAAGATGAACCAGACAAATGGAACTATAGTCGATAACGGCAACACCATATCTGTTACCGGCATAGGCACTGTGTGGATAGAAACAGGGACATTCATAGCCACAGGCACTATTTCGCTCACCAATACTAGCGCGAGCGCCAAGACGTTTGCCGGCGGCGATAAGATCTATAATAATCTTACCATTGCCGGAGCCGCGGGGGCAGGCGCAGTAACGATAACGGGCAGTAATACCTTTAATACGCTTACGCTTGATCCAAATTCAACCCTGACTCTAACGCATGGAACGACCACTACTATCAATAGCCTCTCCGCCACAGGCACAGCAGGCAATACCATAACGATAAACTCCGATACAGCCGCGTTTGCCACGTTCCTGAATAATACGAATAATGTGACGGTCCATTATGTATCTATAGAGAATAACCACGCCACCGGCAGTGTGACATGGAATGCCACCGATAACTGTACCAGCCTTGGTGATAATAGCGGGTGGATCTTTATCTCAGGGGCTACCTACTACTGGGTTACCGCGGGAAATGGCGGAACAGGCATCTGGTCGGTAAATACGAACTGGAGCGCTTCATCAGGCGGCATCGGCGGAGCCGGTGTTCCGGGTCCTTCAGACAGCGTTGTCTTTGATAATAATTCCGGCGGCGGCATTTCAACTGTTGACGCAGGCTTTGCGGGCACGATCAGGAACCTCACATCAGGTTCAGGGGCCACAGCCTACGCGGGCACGATCACCTTGGCCCATCCGCTCACTCTATCAGGAAACTTCACGCTCGCCACAGGAACCTTTGACGCGTCAACATACCTGACAACCATCACAGGAAACTTCAGCGTCACAGGCACGATTAAAGTTAGCGCGCCCACATTCGCGGAGAACTACTCAAAGACGCCGACCCTCAACTCCGGCTCTACTGTTAATTATTCAGCTTTGGGCGATCAGACAGTTGCCACCATCAGCTACTATAATCTCACGCTCTCAGGCAGCGGCACAAAGACGCTTGCAGGAACAACCACATTGACTGGCAGCTTAACTATTTCCGCAGGGACGCTTGACGTTTCCGGGAGCAACTACGACTTAAACGTTGCCGGTAATTGGTCCGGCTCCGGAATATTCGATGCGCGCCACGGCACCGTCACATTTGACGGCGCAGGCGTTTCTACAATATCGGGCTCGACCACATTCTATAACCTCGCCTGCACCACAGCGGGAAAGACGCTTACATTTACGCGCGACACGACACAGACCGTAACCAATAGACTTACTTTAACAGGCGTAGCCGGTAATCCCGTAGTGATCAATGATACGGGCGCGGGTGCGATCCCTAAACTGACGGTAAATCCCGGCGCGTCACAGAGCATCAATAATGTTGGCATCACCAATAACGATGCCTCCGGCGGCGTGAAGCTTGAAGCATATGGGGCTTCTATCCTTTCCGGCATCACCACAAACTGGGTCATAGGCTATAGCGGCTCCAGCGCCAAGACCATTGACCTCGTGGCTATGTTGGCCCAATACAGATCCACGCATGATAAGGCATTAAAGAACATGCTCCTCAGCATGTGGTCTCAGGAGAGAGGGCTTTCGGGAACGTGGTTACCTCTGATACAATTCTCAACAGACGGGACCGGCGTAACCCCCGGCCTCTTCACCATCGGTAAATAAGTAGAATTTTAGTGTACCACAGGGTCCACGCCTGCTATAGGAGCGGCAGGACTCAAAAATTCCAAACAGTACAAGATAAAAGTGGTATAATATTATCATGAAAAGAAAGATGAATCCCGTTAGAAACCGGGTTCTCTATCGGGCTAAATTCCGTTAGAAACCATGTTTTCTATCAGGATAAATGAAAGTTTCTAACGGGATAAATGGAGGTTTCTAACGGGATGAAGAGGATAGGGGTGCTGACGAGCGGCGGCGATGCGCCCGGAATGAACGCTGCCATACGCAGCATAGTCCGGACCGCTATCTATTACAAGATGGAAGCCGTGGGTATCTTCAGGGGTTATGACGGCCTTATCAATGAGGATATGAAGACCCTGGACCACAGGTCGGTATCAAACATAATCAATAGAGGCGGGACTATGCTCAAGACCGATCGAAGCGATAGATTCAGAACTGTGGAAGGCCGAGCCCGCGCCTACGAGGCGGTAAAGAAGAATAATATAGACGGCCTTGTCCTGATAGGCGGCGATGGAACTTATCGAGGCGGCTATATATTCAATAAAGAATGGGGTATACCCTGCATAGGCGTGCCTGGAAGCATCGATAATGATATTCATGGAACCGACTCAACGATAGGATCCGACACCGCGGTAAATACCGCTCTCGAAGCGATAGACAAGATAAGAGACACGGCTACGAGCATGGAGCGTATATTCATAGTGGAAGTGATGGGGCGCAGTTCCGGATACATAGCTATAAATGCCGCGTTGAGCGGCGGCGCGGAAGATGTCCTGGTCCCGGAAAGAAGATACGATATGCGGCAATTATGCCAGGATATAGTCGAGGGCAACATAAGAGGCAAGGTGAGCTGGATCGTCATCGTTGCCGAAGGCGTGGCCAAAGCAGGCGATATAGCCAAGATCATCACTAAAACTACAACTCTCGAAACACGCGTCGTTACCCTCGGGCATATTCAAAGAGGCGGTTCTCCCACGGCAAAAGACAGGATACTCGCGACCCGGTTGGGATCGGAAGCGGTCAACCTTTTAAGAAGAGGCGCTTGCGCAAAGGCAGTCGGAGTGATAGGAAGTAAAATAAATATTGTAAGATTGGGATCCGCGGTTACGAAGAGAAGCCCGGACGTCAACTCTCTCTACGGGCTCATCAAGATATTAACTTAGTTTACATAACGCATATTAAATCGTATAATAACGCGAAATAATGGGAACTTCAGGGGCTTTTCATTTTATATATGTATAAAAAATTCTTACTGATAGGATCAGGAAATTTTGTCAATGAGATAAGGCCTGCCCTGTCCGGCCTTGCGCTGAAGTTCAAAATAGCCAATAGCCATCGCGATATCTGCTCGAAATTAAGAGCAGGTGATATAGACCTGATCATATTGGACGATGATTCCGCGAAGTTCACCCTGCCCGTACTCCAAAGATCGAAGATAAAATTCGTGATACTCTCAAGCAAAAGAAGCGCTCATGCCGTATCATGCGCCAGGAAGGCGGGAGCCAGCGATTATATCCCGAAGCCATACAATACGCGCGAACTAAACCTCAAACTCAGCGCCATAATGAACGATAAGACGAGGGTCTCCTGCATAGGCGGCGGAACGGGCTTATTCAACCTGCTAATGGGTCTGAAGAACGTCCCCGGATTGATCCCGTCTTCGATAGTAAGCATGACGGATGACGGCGGTTCCTCCGGCCGCCTGAGAGAGTCTTTCGGCATCCTGCCTCCGGGCGATGTCAGGCGCTCGCTCGTCGCGCTCTCAAACGCTCCCGAAGTGATGAACGAGATAATGACATACCGTTTCGACAGGGAGAGCTGCTTCATAGGGCATAATCTCGGGAATCTGTTGTTGACCGCGCTTTCGAAGATAAAAGGCTCTATGGCCGATGCCGTGAGCAGCATGGGGGACGTGCTGAATATCCAGGGTATAGTATATCCCGCGTCGCCTACGATATCAAAATTATGCGCGCTCTTTGAGGACGGGACGGTCATAAAAGGAGAAAGCGATATCGATCTATGCAAGAGAAGGCCGCACGACCTGCGTATAAAGAGGTGCTGGCATGAGCCGGAGTCAAGATGTAATATCGGTGCGTACTCTTCTATAATCAATTCCGATTTTCTGATAATAGGGCCCGGTGACCTCTACACAAGCGTAATAACGAATCTCCTGGTCAAATATATAGGGAAGGCGATAACAGAGACCGAGGCAAAGAAGATATATATCTGTAACCTCATGACGAAGCCCGGAGAGACTTCGAATTTTGACGCGCTCGACCATATAAAAGAGGTGCTTAAATATCTTAAAGAAGATTGCCTCGACTATATCATAATTTCCGATAATAATAAGTTCTCGAAAGATTCCATAACAAGATATTCCAGAAAGAAACAGTACCCTGTGGAAGTGGGTGACTTAAGAGAGATAAAGAGACTCACAAAAGCCAGGATCATAGTAGCGGATGTCGCGCACGAAAGAGAGCTGATAAGGCACGACAGCGAGAGGTTAAAAAATGTCATACTGGAGATCATAAAAAAGAGAGGTTAAACGATAGCTATGTGTAAACCGCATATACTTATAGTGGATGATGAGGCGTTTGCTACGGAACTGATCTCGGTCAGATTGGAAGCTAATGGATTTAATATTTCCGTGGCTAATAGCCCGGAAGAGGCGCTCGCTTTTCTTAAGACCAATAAGCCGAATCTGATACTTCTGGATTTCTTAATGCCCAGAATGAACGGTTACGAAGTTTTGGGTAAGATACGCGCGGACGACACCACCAAAGATATACCGGTCATAATGCTTACGGCAAATAGGATACAGACAGATAAGGTCAAATCGTTGAATGAGGGACTGGACGACTACATAACAAAGCCCTATGACTCCCAGGAGCTTTTAGCCAGGATCCGTGCGGTGCTTAAAAGGTCGAAACCCGCCGTGGCAAAAAAAATAAAAGATGTGCTGATAACCGGCGGCGCCGGATTTATAGGCTCTGCATTGACGGCAGAGTTATTAAAGGGCGAGTATAATGTGACGGTCATCGACGATTTCTCGACCGGGCGTAAAGAAAATCTGGGAAAATTCTCCGGCAATAAAAATTTTCATCTTATCACAGGGTCGATCACCGACGAAGCCCTGGTGGCCAAAGCGGTCGAAAAGTGCGATATCGTATACCACCTTGCCGCTACCGTCGGAGTAAAGAACGTGGTCGATAACCCTCTCGAAACTATTATTTACGATACGATCGGTACATCGATCGTCCTGAAGTACGCCTCCGCCAATGGCGTTAAGGTGTTCCTAACCTCTACATCCGAAGTCTATGGTAAGAGCGAAAATTACCCTTTTAAAGAGGGCGAAGATGTGGTGATAGGCCCGCCGGATGTTAACAGGTGGAGCTACGCCTGTTCAAAGCTTTTGGACGAATTTTTCGCGATAGGCTACTACAGGCAGCGCGGCCTTCCGGTGGTAGTAGTGAGGTTATTTAACGTCGTGGGGCCTGGACAGCTCGGCAGATACGGCATGGTGATACCGCGCTTCTTCAGGTTCGCGATGAAGAATGAGCCGATACTGGTATATGGCGACGGCAAACAGATACGCTGCTTTACATATGTGGACGATGTCATAGAGATGATAATAAAGTTGGCCGAGACCGAGAAAGCGAACGGTGAAGTGATAAATTTAGGTTCTGAGAATGAAGTATCGATAATCGATCTTGCGCACGAAATTAAGCGCATTACCGGAAGCTCATCTGAGATAATACTGGAACCGTATGAAAAATATTACGGCGCCGGTTTCCAGGATATAAAAAAGAGAGTGCCCGATCTGACAAAGCTTAAAAGGATAGCCGGCTCCGTGCCCAAGACGAGCCTTAACGAGATACTGGAGAATACGAAACGGTATTTTGAAGAAAACCCGGAAGCGATGGAGGGGGTCTGATTATGGCCAAGAGGAAGATACTGGTGGTGGACGATGAAGTGGATTTTGTAGATCTTATGAAGATGAGGCTCGAAGCCAGCGGGTACGAAGTGATAACCTCCAATAACGGTAAAGACGCGCTGAGCAAGATAAGGGAAAGCAACCCCAACGCAATATTGCTGGATATAATGATGCCGGAATTAGACGGGTTGAGCGTGCTGAAAGAAGTCAGGGCTAAAGACGCGACGCTGCCGGTCTTTGTATTGACCGCATTTTCTAACGAGGAGAGGGTCAAGGCCGCGGGCAAGCTGAACGCTACGGGGTTCATCGTCAAGACACAGGACCTGAACGCCGAGATAAAGAATATAACCCAAGCCATAGATATATACGAAAAATTCAAAGGGAATCGTGGATAGATTGCCTGCCCGACTGCACAAGAATCAATGTAAGGCAGACGGGCTTTGGCCGCTTTGCGGCCTCGCAATGACGTTAACTCTTCTAGTGGTTTTTACCCCCGCCCACGCCGCCGAGCAGGCGTCTGTAGAGAGTTTAGTCCAGAGACTCACTCCGCCTCTTGCCGTGACCGCAGTTAAAGAACCTGAAAAAGATAACTGGTATTATGACGCGTACTTTGAGCCGAGCAATGTGCTCCAGGGCACAAGAAGGGGCCACTGGGATGAGCTCGACTATAACTTCGGGTACGTTCATAAAAATATCACCGGCTACCTGTCTATATCCCAGCAGGAGAGGTTTGACGTAAAGAACAACGCGGCCGCGTTAGGCGCATACGTAAATATGGATAAAGACCAATATGTCCATTTTGAATGCGGCGTTGGGTGGCCTACAACTTTCCTATACCAGCTGCAGTCTATAGTCGAATATGGCCACAGGCTTTATAAAGACCTCTTCGGACAGATAGGCTATACATACCGCTCTTACAGGGGCTCTTTCGACGATACGCATCTGGTCACTCCCGGTCTCATATATTATTTTGGCGATAGTTTCTTAAGCGCTAATTACGGCGCCAGTTATATGGAAAGCCATGATACCGCCTCTATCGGCATATTCAAAGGCGATTTCGCTATAACCAAATTCTTGCGCTGGAACTGCGGCATAGCCGTTGGCGGCAAGCTATATGATATCCTGGGTGAAGACGCGCATGATGAGCAGGGTTATATATTATTCACGGGGGTCAATATCAACCTGTATAAAGGTATAGGCTGCAGATTCGGATATATTTATGGGACAGAGGCGCCGAAATTCATAAAGCGCGGCCTCTACTACGCCGTCTCGGCAAAATTTTAATGCACTATAACTACTATAGTGATATTGTCTGGGCCATTGACTGGGCGCTGGTTTTCATAATCATATTGACAAGCGCGGTCATACTCCTTTATGCCGCAGCAAAAGACCGCCGTTGGAATAGGCGCAGGGATGGCCTGCTTGGCATAAAGAAGGATCTCTACGAGATGGTGCTCTCCGGAAAGGATCCGTCCTATCCCGCCTGCCAACTTTTCATCTCTTCGGTAACTCCTCAGCAATTCATGGACATAGTTACTAATAGAAATAAAACGGCCGTATTTTTCAATGCCGCGGAACAGGGATTCTTGAAAAATTGCTTCGCAATCCCGAAACAGATAGAACGCCTTGAAAGAACGGCGAAATTTTCCCTGAATAAATGGCGCAGGATAGAAGCGATATTATGCTTGGGATACATCGGAAAGAAGGAAACGATAGGCATTATCAAGAAGGCGCTTTCCGGGCGCGATAGCGATATTATCTATTTCGCGATAATTTCGCTGGGCCAGATAAGAACAAAGGAATCGGCGAGAGCTCTTTTAAAATATTTGAGAAAAAACAGATCGAACAGTTACAAGATAATATCGATACTCGAAGGCTTCCCCGCAGAGATAACGGATGACATCTTTGAATTGGTCCGGGACCGCGATCCGGATGTTTGTCAAAAAGCCGCCACGCTTCTTTCAAAATTTGATACCTCGCCGTATATTAAAGAACTGAAGGATCTTGTCCGTGACGATTCTGCCGGAATCCGCGCGGCAGGCTGTGATTGTCTGGCCTCTTGCAGAATATGCAAAGAAGAGACCACAGGAATATTGAAAGCATGCCTCAAGGATGATAACTGGCTTGTAAGAAGGCATGCGGTGCTGGCGCTGGAAAAGGTGATGGGCAATAAGGCCATAGAAGAGGTCATTGATATGATAAATGACGTTTCGTGGCTGGTGGTGGACGCGGTAAGGGACGTCATGATAGCCCATGTAGAAAGAGCCGTTCCTTACATGGAAAAATTCCTGAAAGGCAGCTATGATATAGCGAAAAAATATTCTTTGTCCGCACTCGAAGAGTCCGGATATCTGGCCAAGCTGTTAAAGAACACGGCGTCGGATATCGATAAAGATCGCGCTCTTCATCTTGTGGAGCTTATAGTGAAGGCGGGTTATCTTTCGAGCATTGAATCGGCCGTTTCCACGCTCGAGCCTGCGACTCGATCCAAAATAGCCGGAATATTGGCCGGCATAAAACAGGCATAAAGCATGTTTATTCCAAAAGTCATATACTCTGTTTTTCTTATCTCTCTTGTATATTTTGTGGCCCTGACAGTCTACTATATGTTTCTTGCCGTTGTAGCGTCTTTGGAGGGTGCCAAAAAGGAGCTCGAGGGCGCCGGCGAAGACTATTCTTTAGTATATTTTTCCACGTTTAAGATACCGGTGAGCTTCGTTATTCCCGCCCGTAATGAAGAAGAGTGGATAGCCGATTCCCTGAAGTCTATTTTGAACCTGAATTACCCGGAATTCGAGGTGATAATCGTAAACGACGGATCGACCGATAATACGCTTGCGGTCCTTGACTCGATATTAAAGCTCAGGCAGATAGATACGATCTATGCAAAACATTATCGCGATGGGGTGGTGCGCAGAATGCTGAAGAGCGATAATTATCCGAAAGTCACGGTAATAGACAAAGAGGCAGGCAACAAAAAAGCAGGCGCCGTTAATGCCGGATTGAACATAGCTAAAAACAGATACGTTTGCGTCATAGACGCGGATACGGTTCTGGAGAGGGATTCTCTGCTTAAAGTCATGGCGCAGATAGAGAAAGATCCCGACCGTATAATAGGCGCGGGAAGCTATTTCGGACTTGTTAACGGCCTGAAGGTAAAAGATGGTACGGTCATGGAATATAATTTCCCGTACAATCCTATAATAGCGTATCAGAACATAGAGTACATGCGCTCGCTCATAGGCAACCGCATGGCGTGGTCCAGATACAACGCGACTCCGAATGTTGCGGGCGGATTCGGCATATGGCGCAGAGATATATTGTATGAACTCGGGGGTTACTCGAAGGATTATACGTGTGAAGATCTTGAGTTCACATTTCGCGCCCAGGATTATGCGGCCAAAAATAGAGAGAAGGGGTACAGGATATTGATGCTGCCGTATTATGTCGGATGGACCGAGGGGCCGAGTAATATAAGATCTTTGATATCGCAGCGCAACCGCTGGCAGAGGGTGGTTATCGAGACTAGCTGGGAGTACAAATACATGACATTCAATCCAAGGTACGGCTATTTCGGATTTCTCACAATGCCCTATTATATTATTTATGAAGTATTTGGAGTGTTCGCCGAGATCGTAAGCGTAGCTTTTGTCGCTTTTGGGGCGTTCTCAGGAGTTTTGAATTGGAACGTATTTTTGGCATTCTTTCTGTTTATGCTGCTTTCTCAGGCCTTCACATCGCTATTGTGCATACTGACTTTTATGGAGGGAGAGAGGCTCTTCAAGGTCAGGTATATACTCTATCTGATAAGTCTTACTCTAGTAGAGTTCTTATGGTATAGATGGATAATATCAATAGCTAAATTGACCGGCACCTGGGATTTCCTGCGAAACAAAAGAACGTTTGATCAGTATGCGCGCCCGAAGCGCGCCTGACAGCAAATAATTGACAAGCATCCGGAAAGTGGTATAATAAAAACGGCGTAAGAAAAAGACATAGATGTCTTCTGGTAAAGTATGCTGGAAGACATTTTTATTATATGACCAGAATAAAACAGGAGAGTGGAAAATGATGTACGGCCTCAGCTTTTTCGAAATGATCGCCATATGGAGCGTATTGGGCGTCTCGCTTCTCGGATTATTATACGCGCTCTTTCTGCGCAGCCAGATCCTGCGTGAGGATAAGGGCACTAAAGATATGCAGGAGGTATGGAACGCGATACGCGAAGGCGCCAACGCGTATCTGCATAAACAGCTATTTTCCATACTGCCTCTCATCGGCGTTCTCGTATTCGCACTATTCTTCTCGGTCTATATCGTTCCCCCATCGCAGGAGGCCCTTCAGCGTTTTGCCGGCCAGAGCGAATCATCGGTCCGCCTTATAATAGGGTTGGGCAGGGCGATCGCTTTTATTATGGGAGCGGTATTCTCTCTTCTCGTAGGGCAGTTAGGCATGCGCATGGCGGTCCAGGCGAACGTGCGTGTGGCCTCGGCCGCGAGGACATCTTTCAATGATTCACTGAGGATCGCGTACCGCGCGGGGACTATTACCGGCATGCTGACGGACGGCCTCGGCCTATTTGGCGGTACGATAATATTCATAATATTCGGCATAGCCGCTCCTGACGCTCTTTTGGGATTCGGTTTCGGAGGGACGCTTTTGGCGCTCTTTATGAGGGTCGGCGGAGGCATCTACACAAAGGCGGCCGATGTGGGCGCGGATCTCGTCGGTAAAGTAGAGGCCGGCATACCGGAAGACGACCCGCGCAATCCGGCAGTTATCGCGGATCTGGTAGGAGACAATGTCGGAGACTGCGCGGGTATGGCCGCCGACATATTCGAATCGTATGAAGTCACTATAGTCGCTGGTCTTATCCTGGGGCTCGCGCTTTATCACATAACGCACAGGCTCGAATGGATAGTCTATCCGCTGCTCGTCCGCGGGATCGGCGTCATATGCTCGATAATAGGCACTTACGCGGTCAAGGGCGATGCCTATAAGGAAAAGAGCGGAGACGCGATGAAGGCCATATTCAAAGGCTTCCTTACATCCGCGGTAATATCTGTAGCGCTATTCGGCGTATTGGGTTTCTTCTATATGAATAGGATACCGGGCGGATGGTGGAGGCCGTTCCTGGCGACCACTATCGGTGTAATGCTTGCCATCTCGATAGACCGTCTAACGGAATATTTTACCGGCACTCATTACAAGCCCGTCCAGGAGATAAAGAGATCGATGCGCACAGGACCGGCCACGACGATCCTTTCCGGCATAGCGGTAGGCTATGAATCTTCGGTCTGGGCTATATTAGTAATCTCGGCCACGATATTCGGATCGATATTGATATTCGGCACGATCCCCGGCATAAGCGCCGTGGAAAGGGTCACGTACATACTCTACGGTGTCGCTATGACGGGCATAGGCATGCTTACCCTGACGGGCAACAACGTGGCGATGGATTCTTTCGGCCCTATAGCCGATAACGCGAACGGCATCGGCGAAATGGTATGGCATGACAAGGATGACGATCAGACGCGTTCGGCGCGTCGCATAATGTCCGACCTCGACGCGGTAGGCAATACGACAAAAGCTATCACGAAAGGCGTCGCTATAGGGTCAGCGGTAATAGCCGCGGTCGCTCTATTCGGTTCATATATGGTAGACGTAAGCAAAGTTCAGGCGGCTATGGGCGTGCCTGTTTTGGAACAGCTCAGCTCGATCGGCATACGAGTTTCGGTGCCGCAGGTCTTTGTTGGCATGCTTATAGGCGGAGCCATCCCGTGGCTCTTCTCGTCATTTTCTATCCAGGCCGTCAGCCGCGCGGCATCCCTCATCGTTCTGGAGGTACGGCGTCAATTTAAATTGGGTGTCCTGGAGGGCAAAGTGAAGCCGGATTACGGCCAGGCGGTTTTGATATCTACAACCGCCGCCCAGAAAGAGCTCATAAGCCTCGCTCTGATATGCGTTATCAGCCCGATACTCGTGGGGCTCGTTCTGCAGGTCGAGGCGCTCGGCGGATTTCTCGCGGGCATCATCCTTTCAGGACAGCTTCTTGCCGTATTCATGTCAAATGCGGGCGGCGCCTGGGACAACGCCAAAAAAACTATAGAAGATGAAGTAAAGAATATCGTAGAGAATACGGGCAAGGGGTCCGAAAGGCATAAGGCCGGCGTTGTAGGAGATACCGTCGGTGATCCTTTAAAGG
>Ga0209777_10007708_pt1 | contig 11892 bp, 17 predicted proteins | sample FrelakmetHBP12HB_FD_187147 | JGI IMG/M metagenome (GOLD analysis project Ga0209777, IMG submission 187147) | Freshwater lake sediment microbial communities from the University of Notre Dame, USA, for methane emissions studies -HBP12 HB (SPAdes)... | ecosystem: Environmental > Aquatic >... | reverse complement strand
GAGGCAAGAAAAAGAGCAGCAGCACGAAGATGACAATTTGAATGGGCCACGCAAGCTTAGCAACATACGACAACATGTTCGTCTCCTTTTTCCGTCACCTAACGCCAGGTTCAGTGGGCCGGAACTCTTTTCGAAGGACTCCCGAGCGAAAGAGCACCCTCGAAGCTTAGCCCCACTTGAGCGTACCGGTCCACTGCAACCGGTTGTTAGGCACCATGCTTCTTGTTTTTCGTGCCCTTGCTGATGAGTCTCTTTTGATAGCTTTCGACTGCTTTTTGAAAAGAGCCCTCGTCAACGAAATCGCTTTCTGCCTCTTGCGGTACAGCTGCTGAAGCAACGAGTGAGAGCCAGTCTGTGTTGTTGAGCAACCCACCAATAAAGGCAAGCTCTTTGCGGACTTCTGTTGTTTCCTTTGTGTTCAGGTAATACGTAGTCAACAACATTTCGTGCGGATACGGCACAGACTTGATTATCTTGACTAGGCCTCCAGCCGCCAATCGCTTCAGAGCGGACGCAAGTTCTTCGTAGGAAAGGATGCAGTGATTAATGTAATCTGCCGCAGCTATAATGTTGGTAATTGTAATTGGAGGAGTCTTGCTCGCGTAAATAATGGAGAGCAGCAACCAGCTGTCGGAAGGCTCAAAGCTCTGTTCTGCCATTTTGCCTTTGGTGCCTAACGCCAGGTTCAGGGACCGGACTTCTTTTGCGAAGGCCACCCGAGCGAAAGAGCACCTTCGAAGCTTACCTCACCTTGAGTGTACCGGTCCCCTGCAACCGGTTGTTAGGCTTGTCACTGGATTCTCTGCGCATTCTTAATAGGGATGATTACGAACTCCGATACGACTCGATAATAATGATAGTGCTCAACACAAAGAGTGGGATCTGGGCGGATTCCTGCGCGCACAAACAGCAGCTGCGCATTGGTAGGGTGGACATCGAAATGGGCATCGATAGACATTTCTTGATGAGGCTTAAGAACGTAATAGTAAGGGTCGTGACTTGGATTACCTGGGGAAAACTCCAAATCGTAGAAATTATCGCGAATCAGGCAGCTACCGAACCTCTGAACAAGGCCAAAACGCACCTTATACGAAGCAGTATTGATGATGGTGATAACGACAGGGACTCTCTCGCCAATACTGACTGATGAGCGATTTACGGAGATTGTTAGAGCGAGAGCCCTTTGATGTCGATACGCGTCCATGCTAGCAACTGCGCAGCCACACAACGACAGCAGTAACGTCAGCGTGAAGATATGATCAAACCCCACTGCCCGATATGCTTTCATGTCACAAGCCTAACGCCACGTTCACCGGACCCAGGACGTTTTTGCGAAGGGCTCCGAGCGAAAGAGCACCTTGGAACCTTAGCCCCCCTTGAGCGTCTGGGTCCGGTGCAACGGGTTGTTAGGTAGCGGTCTCCTATCTTGAGGCTACTTCTTGTTCTTTTGATTTGCGGTTTCTGCCGCCTGCTTAAGCTCTGCACTGGCCTGTTCTATTAATGCCTTGGCTTTGCTAGCATGCCCGCCGAGATCCCATTCATTCGCCGACTGCGCTGCGACGATCTTGTTAAATGCTTGACCCAGCAGCTGCTGGGCGGCGGCGAGATTCGGATGTTTAGAAGGACTGATGTTCTGGTGTGGCTTTGCGGCATAAAGAGCACCTGCGACAAAAAGCACCACTAGTACAACGACGGCCAAACCTCTCTTCTTCATTTGCTACCTCCTCTTGACAGATATGCGATTGTGACAGTGGCATATAGAGCACACACGATAGGATTCATTATAGCAGCTACCTAACGCCAGGTTCAGGGACCGGACTTCTTTTGCGAAGGACTGCCGAACGAAAGAGCACCTTCGAAGCTTGGCCCACCTTGAGTGTACCGGTCCCCTGCAACCGGTTGTTAGGTTGCGGTCAGCTTTCATTCGCACGATCGCAGGTTCTTTTCTAGAGTGGATTCATCAATGTGTGGGGCCTCGTACAGGTTAGGATCGCCTGACGTGTTCTGAAAACCCTGGATGGATGTCAGAAGCTCAGATGTGCTGTACAAGGTCACCCTAACGCGAAACAAAAGATAGCGCCTTGGTTCCTTGGATATGGCATAGACACCCTGTTCGAAATACGCAGAACCTCCGTTGGAGATAGGCAGCTCAAACTCGAGAACTTGCTGGTAGCCGTCAAGCGGCGCATAAGTAAGATAGCCAGGAGCTTTTTTCTTTAGGAGATACCTGTCTTTGCCGTCTAGCTGAATCATCCAGGTAGGATGCTCAGTCCATTTCTTTATGTCCTCGATACCATGTTGCCGCCAGTAGGCTTGCGCCGCTTGTGCCGCGTTCCTGATGGTTATAAGAAGCTCACCGTTTTCGTGGCCTTCGAACCCTCTGTGATTCTGAAAGTGAAAACCAAATGCTTGCTCATCTTGTAAGGGTGTTATGAAGGCGTCAGGGCGAACGGGATACTTAACGTACATTGTTTCAAGTTTGACGGGAGGCCCATGTCTCAGGACTTGCATGGAGATGTCTAGTCTACCCTTGTTGGTCGAATCGAAATAGTACTCATCATCTATATTCGGTTTGGTGTCAGTCCCGTGGGGACATTCATACTGTGAAACGTCTATTTGCCGCATTCGCAAATTGAAAGCGCGCCCAATTTTGGGATGCAACGTTGCCTGGCCGCGCTGATCTGTTTCTATGACGTGGCACGAACTGGAAATACCTGTTAGGGGAAGAAGTCTGTAATACCAAGGGACAGAGGCAAGAACGGCCTTAAACCTAAATCGATTTGCAGGCTTTCCCTCTTGATCGCGGATTCGAAATGTGACATTAACTGGCTGCTGCATGGCATGCATTTTCTGCTCAAAGGCCCATAACTGCTCAGAATAAGGATTGGCCCCTATTATTGCGTATTGGACAAGTGAGACAGTGACAATTACCAGGACGGCGACAAAGACGGGGACGAGGACGCGCTTTGGCAGAGACGGCCTGAACTTCTTGGTGGCATTCACAGGTTCAGTGGAGGAAATGGGAACGCGGCATATTGGACATACCCGTATGTCCTCGGCCAGACTGGAGCCGCAGATTGCGCAATTCACGGTCGGCCCTCCATCTTGAGCAACCTAACGCCAGGTTCAGGGACCGGACTTCTTTTGCGGAGGACTCCCGAGCGAAAGAGCACCTTCGAAGGTTACCTCACCTTGAGCGTACCGGTCCCCTGCAACCGGTTGTTAGGTGCGCCTTATGGGAATGACCTTGCTTCATTTGCCCATTTAATGACGACAACAGCTGACGCATATTCTTCGCTCTTGCGCGACGCAGCCCCACGGACTCTAAATGCACTCTCAGAATGTGGCAAGACAACGATGTAGTAGTGCTTTTCGGAAACCACGTCGATTAGCCGCTTCTGGACGTCATAGTAGCGCACCTCTATGACGAGATCTGCCCACGGTACACCACTTGTGTTCTTGACCGTGCCCACGGTTGTTATAAAAGGACCTTTGTCTGTCTGGATGTAGCTGAAGCTTGAGGATGTTACAGATAAACTATCTGGATAGTCGACAAACTCATGTTTGGGAAGTATCTGCCTGAAGAACAAGAACATGAAGAGAAACATCAAAGGGATGACTAGGAAGCCCATAAAAACCTGCATCGTCTGCGGGTTCTGATACCATTTGGCCCATTGCTGGCAATGCGGACACTTTTTCGCGCCTTCTTTCATGAGCTCCTTGCAATAACGGCACTCGTGAGCCTCAAAGTCACTCATAGGATCTCCTTTCGCATTCCGAAGCACACCTAACGCCAGGTTCAGGGACCGGACCTCTTTTGCGAAGGGCTGCCGAACGAAAGAGCACCTTCGAAGCTTGGCCCACCTTGAGTGTACCGGTCCCCTGCAACCGGTTGTTAGCCTGCTTTTGCTGATGGTGGGCGCTTGTGGGAGGGCTTAAGGACGCGCGCTTTGGCTATGCGCGCTAAGGCGCGGAGGGTTTCATTTACTGACTTCGAATCAGGGAAGAGAGCTACCAAATCGGGATCAAGGACAATGATGTTGGTGCCCTTTGCATACTCATGCGCGTATTTGCCACGTACGCCCTTAGAGAAATCGTATTCTGCTCTCATTTCTGGGAAGGAAGCCGCAGCTTTAGCCTTTTTCATGGTCTTTCCTCTCAAGCCTCGTCGCTAGGCGAGCACTGATTATTCTGATGTTGCCACCTCTGTCGGTATGAGCGACCACAAGAAGTCGGTTTATGCTCGAGAATCCGACCAACAGCCATCGTTGTTCTCGGTCAGAGTGGTCGGGATCGGCAACGCTAAGGGAAAGGACATCCCCGAAACATGAAGCCGCCTCTTCGAAAGACACACCGTGCTTCTTGATGTTTTCGGCTGCCTTCTTGCGGTCCCACTCAAACCGAAGAGCCATGATTCACGATACGGCGCTTCTTGCCGTTTGTAAAGCAGGCTAACGCCAGGTTCAGGGACCGGACTTCTTTTGCGAAGGACTGCCGAACGAAAGAGCACCTTCGAAGCTCGCCCCACCTTGAGTGTACCGGTCCCCTGCAACCGGTTGTTAGGCCACTGTTCTGAATATTCTCAGGTCTTCTAATTTCTCCGGAATCTCCTGCAGCCTGTAAATTGAATAGCAGCCTGGGCCACGAAAACTCAGGTGCTTATCAAACGTCACATCTGCCTGCGCATGTTGCCCCAACGCTTTGTATGAAAAATGCGAATGGAGCAACGCGTCGGCCACCAGCCCTTTAGCCTTCGCCCTATGCCTCACACAACAAGATGGGCAGTTGGCAGAACCTACAATTGATACGGCTGTGACGTAGGCGTGAATTGCTTCATAGTGCCTGCCACCCTGTTGCATCGCGTTGCCGACTACCCAATACACCATTGGGCAATACGGATTCGATAGCATGGCCTTCGAGATTACCCTTAGACCGATTCTGTTCTGCCTCTTTTCGAGATGCGCCATTGCCAGCAGCACTTGACTCTGATGGATCAGGCCTTGCTCGGGCGGCAAGGAGCAAATGATTTGGATTACCTTGGCCCAACTGCGTTGAGCCAATGCCTTGTGCAGAGACGCTGGAGCCCGATGTTCTTTCATTTCAGTGGCCTAACGCCAGGTTCAGGGGACGGACTTCTTTTGCGAAGGACTACCGAGCGAAAGAGCACCTTCGAAGTTTTTCCCACCTTGAGCGTACCGGTCCACTGCAACCGGTTGTTAGGGGGCGTCTTTGCAGTAGTCACCATGGCCAGCATCACCATTAATGTAGCAAGGAATTCTAATGATATCTGGTTGCTCGGTAGGGCTGCTTCTTCTGGGCGAGGAAAATGTAATGACCAGATACCATGGACTTTGCCTCTCGGCTCTATCGTCATAACGGCGGAGTTCAACGCCAACCAGACACCAATGCACGGCGTCTGGAGCGAACTTGGTAAATGCAACTCGTGCAGACGATACCGACTTTTCGATAGGCAGGTTGGCAAACGAAGGTGCTTGTTCTAGAGGTTTCATATTGCGTTCATCAAGGCAGAAGCTGATGGCCTTACCAGATACCCGTGATGGATATTGAACCATGCAATGCGGCCCGGCTTCCCGGCACTGCTGCTCCAGGGACTGACAGAAGGAAGTTGTTGCGGCCATGGCAAGGAGGAAGAACGAAATGATGTGACCCATACTACTCATGCGAAATTGCATAGCTACCCCCGAAAAATCGTTTCTTCAAGCCCCCTAACGCTAGCGTTTAGCGGCCGGGCAGAGCGATAGAGCAGAGGCAGAGGCAAGTTCCCGCCGCGGACGGGCCGGGTCCGCAAGGACCCGGTCCGCTGCAACGCGTGGTTAGGCACTCTCATTTCCAGCCTGTGCTTTTCAGGACGAGCCTAGCGGGGTACTTGGAGGAACACGGCTTCTTCACGGCTAAACGTAAGCGATACTGTGCGCCGGGATAGGCTTCAAAGGAGGAGCCCCAAACAAAGTCGAGAAGCGGTCTCTCATCGCAGCCACCGTCAAAGAAACAATGCATGCTCCAACCCCAATTACGATATGTTACGTCTCGTGTTGCTTTAGATAACGGTTTATCAAGAGCAATCAAGTAGGGTCCACCTAACTTGAGCAGGAACAAGCCAATTTCTCCATCGAGAGGAATTTTGTCTGGATCTTCCTCTCTGGACTGTGCAGCGAAATCGATGCCAATGAAGAACCAGGCGCGTGGAGGCCCATTAATCTCGTATGAGTAGACGCTTGTCTTGGACAGGTCGATTGAACCAAGATCGATAACATAATGACACGTTGGGTTATCTTCGCCATAGTCCGTGAGGATACCGTCGCCCTTGTAAGGTTGGGGCGTATTCTTGCATGAGGTCAAGGCGAGCATGGCAAATAGTGCTAACAAGGCAAGCTTTCGCATGCTATTTTGGGAGTGCCTAACGCCACGTTCACCGGACCCAGGACGTTTTTGCGAAGGGCTCCGAGCGAAAGAGCACCTTGGAACCTTGCCCCCCCTTGAGCGTCTGGGTCCGGTGCAACGGGTTGTTAGCTGCCTTGCCTTCATTGGATTGTGACAACCGTATCGGGAAAGGAAACGCCGATAAGATGACCAATGTAGTTAACTTCATATGCGACATAAAGTGTATACGCGCCCCTAGCCTTACTTGCAAGTGGGTTCACTTCGACGTGCTGCCATAAATCGCAGGTTTGCCAGGAGGCTTGCGCTAGATTGACCCGGAAGGCAACAACTTCGCCAGGAGAAAGGGTCAGTATAATGTCTTTTGCGGGCGAAATATTGAGATGCGCACTCGAAGCAAGATCAATAACGCACTTGTAGACGCATGCCCGATTTCTCAGTAGGCAAAACGCGGCCTTCCGGCTCAGGGGACATTCTTGAGAGCCTTTCGCGCTGGAATTTCTCATAACCATAGTAATAGATGCAGGCCCATTGCCGCACCAGTTTGACTCTTGCATGACTAATGCGCACTTGAGGGGACATTCGGGGATTTCATCACTACTGACAAATACTGGAGCGGTAGACTGCTTGGGGCCCGAAGAAGGATTAGGATTGTTGGAGCAAGAGAGGAGCAAAGCAAACAGCAACGCGAGCCCTTGAAGCCGCTGCATCATGCGTTCCTTTATTTCAGGCAGCTAACGCCAGGTTCAGGGACCGGACCTCTTTTGCAAAGGACTGCCGAACGAAAGAGCACCTTCGAAGCTAGGCCCCCCTTGAGTGTACCGGTCCCCTGCAACCGGTTGTTAGACGACGCGGTGCTCCCTTTTGAAAGAACTCTACCTTGAGAGATTCCCACGTGTTGCGCGCCATATTGCCCTAAAGACAACAAATAAGACCCCGCAGTAGGCCGCACTGACAAATGCGGAACTTATGGCTTGAATTAACCTAAGCTGTCTCGGATTTCCTGCATCACTAAGCCAATCGATGCCAAAGATGTTGCAGACTGTGATGAAAAGAACATCTGCTGGGAAAGTGAACCACGCGGCGTACCAAGGCGTATAAGCGCCATTCCACCAATAATCAGGTGTGACGAATGGCAAAGCTAGGCCGATTGCGCTGCCTATGAGCAGAAACCCAAGAAAGCTGAGCCACACTTCATGAGCTTTCATTTTCGTCGTCTAACGCCACGTTCACCGGACCCAGGCCGTCTTTGCGAAGGGCTCCGAGCGAAAGAGCACCTTGGAACCTTAGCCCCCCTTGAGCGTCTGGGTCCGGTGCAACGGGTTGTTAGGTAGCGGTCTCCTATCTTGAGGCTACTTGCCCTTTTGGTTTGCGGTTTCTGCAGCCAACTTGAGCTCTGAGTTAGCCTGCTCTATAAGAGCCTTCGCCTTGCTAGCATGGCCACCGAGATCCCATTCGTTCGCCGACTGTGCTGCGACAATCTTGTTAAATGCTTGCCCCAGCAACTGCTGGGCGGCGGCGAGATTCGGATGTTTAGAAGAACTGATGTTCTGTTTCGGTTTTGAGGCATAAAGAGCACTAGCGACAACCAGCACTACCAATACAACGACCGCCAAACCTCTCCTCTTCATTTGCTACCTCCTCTTGACAGACATGCAACTGCGACAGTGGCCTATAGAGCACACACGATACGCTTAATTTTAGCAGCTACCTAACGCCAGGTTCAGGGGGCCCAGACTTCTTTTGCGAAGGGCTCCCGAGCGAGAAGCCTTCGAAGCTAGGCCCCCCGAAGCGTGTCTGGGTCCACTGCAACCGGTTGTTAGGTTGCTGCATGGTGTATTCGCTCTACAAAGCCCTTAACATAGGGCAAACACTGGGATCTGCTCATGAGCTTGTACCGAGAGAGATGTGGCAAATGGGCCAGGACTATTGGTGAGCCGGCCCGCTCAAACTTGTGGATTGAAAATGCGTAATCGCCCCAGCCAGTCGGGAGCAATGTAACCCGGCCTTTAGAATTGGCCAAGAGGAATAGAGTCTCGCGGATGAAGGGGTAGGCTATCGTGCCCATGCAAATTATGACCCGTGGCGATACTTGCGTGAGAATGGCGTGCCAGAGACTTGCCGAGAACGCAATGGCCTCCGATTGCCGTGGCAATTGACGCCACGTGGGCGAGCGAAACGGACAGAAATTGGAAGTCATGGTTTCGGATAGCAGAGACTCTCCATCGCCGCGGCGGCCCTGAAACTGTGTTTCCAATAGATCGAAGAGCAATCGAACCTGATTCTGGAGACCAATGCCTTCTCTTCCCCAATCTTCTACTATAAAAGCGTTGCCGCTCTCGACTGTCTTAGAAACCTGATACCTGTCGCCACCAGGGTTTGTGCCTAAGAGCAAGAAACCGTTGGCGCACTGCATGGTGCGTGCTGGTGAATAGAGAAAGCGCCACCCTAGCGAATAGTCAAGCCTTGAATATGCTTTTGCGATAGCCGAAGTGCATTCCGTTAGCACAGTGGCGCCTCCCCTTTCAGCAACCTAACGCCAGGTTCAGGGACCGGACTTCTTTTGCGAAGGACTGCCAAGCGAAAGAGCACCTTCGAAGCTTATCTCACCTTGAGCGTACCGGTCCCCTGCAACCGGTTGTTAGACCTCATTTAGTCCCTGTTCTGGACTGGCAGATGTTTCCCGTTCCACTCTTTCAATGTGCCGCTGAAGCGAGAACGCGGATAATAGAATGGTGATGCAGGACATGTAGTAATAGGCAATTTCTTGCTTCAAGAAGGTAAACAGGATCGCCACCGCCACATAGAGTAGAGCCCAGAAGGCCTTGTTCTTCCGGTTTAACGGGACCTCATTCAGTACCAAAGCCGAAGACATCGTGAGGACGAATAGGGCAGCCATATGGAAATACCTATGCCACGGAACGTAGGTAGGCTGGGCCGGTGGGGGAATGCCAACTGCGAGGGAATGGACCCGAGTAGCCATGACGGCAGCCATCGCTATGGTGCTAATAGCTAGTAGACCTGCAATAATGGCATTGAAAGCAAACGAGTAACGGGAAATCATGCGGTCGCGCAATAAAACTCTCTTTCTCACCCAATCGGCGCAAGCAATAAGGCACAAAGTAAGAGCGATATAGAGCAGGGAAATGACCATGATGTCTACCATAACAAAAAGCGCAGTTCCAGAAGGTATTCCAGCGGAACGAACCTCATTGCAAAAGGACGCCCAGTTTCGCTGGTAAGCCAATCTATCGAACGAGAAAAGAAGAACCACTGAAACGCAGAAAAGATAACCTGAGCGTAATCTGAGGCGCTGAAGCACGTCTTGCACGTTCATGGAGTCTCCTTCAAGTGAGGTCTAACGCCTGGTTCAGGGGCCGGACTTATTGTGCGAAGGACTCCCAAGCGAAAGAGCACCTTCGAAGCTTACCCCGCCTTGAGCGTACCGGTCCACTGCAACCGGTTGTTAGGTTTCATGGGCTTTCAACAGCTTCGTCATTAGATGTCGCTTGTGATCGTGATAGCCTGACCTTGCATAAAGGGCCGTTGCCCTTTCGTTGTGTGCTTCTGATTCAAGACGCACAGCCTTCATGCCCAGAGTAGCGCATAAACTCTCGACTTGAGCCAACACTTGAGAACCGACTCCTTTTTGCCGACCAGTAGGCTCGATAAACAATTCATCAATGAATGCGATGGAACCATTGAACTCAAGGCTAAAGGAGAAGACGAGCAAGACATACCCGATCGGGCTATCGTCATGCTTGATTAGCATGATGCGGCCTAGTGACTCATCTTGTATAAGATGACTCAGAACGTCGCTTTTTTGTGCTTCGTGATAGGGATATTTGAAATGGTGGTAGAACTGCTGGACGAATGGCAAGAGAGTGGGTATGTCTTTTTGTTGAACCGGCACCAGATGCACCTGAGAACCAAGATTGGAATGCGTCACGCTACACCCTTTCACTGAAACCTAACGCCTGGTTCAGGGGCCGGACTTCTTTTGCGAAGGACTCCCAAGCGAAAGAGCACCTTCGAAGCTTAACCCCACTTGAGCGTACCGGTCCACTGCAACCGGTTGTTAGGTTGCAGCTTCTTTTTAGCGGCACGACTGGATGTTGATTGCTCAGTGGAAACGGAAATGACCCAATTCGTGTAATGGAGCAATGATGCCGCGCAATGTGGGACATTTGCACGCTGTTTCGACGCATTTGCGAAAACCTGTGCAGCGACGTTGCTATTCATGTTCTTGCGATTCGTCTCTACGACCGAGCGGCGCGGCCCGCCCTTGCGAGAAGCCAGCAGGCCCAAGCGCAATAAGCGGTTGACGCGGGCAGACCTATGTAGGAGAGCCAAAATGGGATGGTGGTCGTGCTGACAAGAATAGACCAGTGATTTAAAAGCCTTAGGAGGTGAAAAACGGCAACAAGAAGAAAGACTGCTCCCGAAAGGATGACATAAACCCTCGTGCTGGTCGTCACGTATTCCTCTCTTTCTGCAACCTAACGCCAGGTTCAGGGACCGGACTTATTTTGCGAAGGACTGCCGAGCGAAAGAGCACCTTGGAGCCTTGGCCCCCCTTGAGCGTACCGGTCCCCTGCAACCGGTTGTTAGCCCGCTTTGGGTGATGCGGTTTCAAGATTCGCCTGATGCTTCGAGCCTATGACGAGCATTTGCGATGGATATTGCTAGACTTACCATTTGAGCATGCAGGCTAGCCAATTCGATAGCAGCAAGAACCTCATTGAGTTTACCAGCAACCGACTTTGTAGATAAGTTCCAATGGTCCTTGGATTCGTGCCCATGAAGCATGAATTGATTTGTTAAACCATTAAACAATTCCATCGCAGTCAGATAGCCACCATGAACATATTGGTCATAGCCCTGGTTAAGTGTCAGAGTCAAACGATGCAGCTTATCGGCATCTACCCCCCCCTTAGTTGCAAGGCGACGCTGGGCCTTTAGTATTTCTTTTCGACTTACGTACTTTCCCTGGCGTAACCGTTCCCAATCGGCTTCTGTCTGGGGCATCGATATGAAGTACTGCCTGACGAATTGCTGTTGAGAATCGTTGAGGCCCCCAGGCAGCAGGCCTTCGACAACGAAGACCATTTCGTGAGATAAATCGGAGACCATTCGAAGCAAGCTGTGGCATTCTGCGGTGAACCCGGAGTCGGCTAGGAAAAGAGCTGCATTTATTGCGCTAACCATAGTGACTGCCTTTCCAACTAACAAGGCCTCAGGTGTCTCATGAGTAAATGCCCAGTGAAATGCGCCATTAGCGAGCTTGACGCGCTTGAGAGGCAAGTGCGGAGCTGCAAGGTCTCGAAGCCAGCCATCAAGCTCCCCGATGATCTGCCTGGTCATGGGGTATTCCATTGTTTTCTCCTAGCGGGCTAACGCCAGGTTCAGTGGGCCGGACTTCTTTTGCAAAGGACACCCAAGCGAAAGAGCACCTTCGAAGCTTCGCCCCCCTTGAGCGTACCGGTCCACTGC
>Ga0209777_10007707_pt1 | contig 11893 bp, 15 predicted proteins | sample FrelakmetHBP12HB_FD_187147 | JGI IMG/M metagenome (GOLD analysis project Ga0209777, IMG submission 187147) | Freshwater lake sediment microbial communities from the University of Notre Dame, USA, for methane emissions studies -HBP12 HB (SPAdes)... | ecosystem: Environmental > Aquatic >... | reverse complement strand
CCCGGGAGCGAAGCGATACGGGATGTTGACACTGGCTGAAAACGAGCAGAGTGAAGTTTGAAGTCTTAGTGGAATTGTCCCGGGAGCGAAGCGATACGGGATGTTGACACCGGCTGAAAGTATATATAAAATACGGAAAAGCACCCATGCTTTACATAGCTCTTTTACATTATCCGGTTTACAGTAAAGCAGGAAAGGTTGTGACCACGGCCATTGCCAATATGGATATTCACGATATTGCCAGGTTGGCCAAAACATACGGACTGTGTGGTTTTTATGTGATCAATCCCATATCTGCTCAGCGGGTTTTGGCTCAAGAAATAATCGATCATTGGCGGAAAGGTTACGGCGCAACTTACAATAAATCACGTAAAGAGGCGTTTGAGTTAGTTTCGCTCAAAGAAAGTCTTGATGAAGTAACAAAGGAAATTAAAACGCAAAGCGGCCATGCGCCCAGGACAATTGTAACCAGCGCCAATTTTAAAGAGGGGTATTTGACATTTACTTCATTGCGTAAAATGCTGAAAAGTAATAATTTGCCTTATCTTTTGATTTTTGGTACAGGATCTGGAATTGCTGATGAAGTTATTCAAAACGCTGACTACCTGCTGGAAGCAATAAAAGGTGATGGAGGTTACAATCATCTTGCTGTGCGATCGGCGGTGGCAATTATTCTGGACAGGGTTGTAAAAATTTAAATTATAATATAAATATTGCGGTTATTGCAGGAGGAAATATAAGATGAATGTTATTGAAATGATTGAAAAAGAACAGATGAGAAGTGATATTCCCGGCTTCAAAGCTGGTGATACGGTAAAAGTGCATGTGCGCATTATTGAAGGTCAGAAACAGAGAATTCAGGCATTTGAAGGAGTTGTCATCCGCAAGCGCCGTGGTAATAGCCGGTCAAATTTTACAGTAAGAAAAGTTTCTTATGGTATTGGAGTAGAGAGAACTTTCCCTTTGCATTCTCCAATCATTGACCGGATTGAAGTGATTAGCAGAGGGTTGGTGCGCCGTTCCCGTCTTTATTATTTGAGAAGCTTGCGGGGCAAAAAAGCAAGAATTAAGGAAGTAACAAACATCCGATAGTCAATGGATACTTACGAAAAGCTTGCTTATCTGGAAGGTTATCGGTGCGTCGCCGGCGTTGATGAAGCCGGCAGAGGACCGCTGGCCGGGCCTGTAGTCGCCGCCGCGGTAATTTTCCCGCCGGAATATAGAAATAAAGAAATTAACGATTCTAAAAAACTCTCGGCAACTAAAAGAGCGTATCTCTACGACATAATCAAAAATGAAGCGATTGCTGTTGGCGTTGGAGTTGCGGAATCAGATGTGATTGATCGAATTAATATCCTCAGGGCTTCACTTCAGGCGATGTACGAAGCAGTACAGGAACTTTATACCTCGCCAGATTATCTTTTAGTGGACGGTTTACACCGGGTGCCTCTTCCTACTCCACAAAAACCAATAGTGAAAGGTGATGCTCTCAGTATTTCCATTGCCGCGGCATCAATTATTGCTAAGGTATCGCGGGATCGAATTATGGAAATGTATCACCGACAGTTTCCACAATATAATTTCATGCGCAACAAAGGTTACGGCACCGAGGAACACCGCATCGCCATTGAGCAGTTCGGCATGTGTAAAATACACCGCCGGTCATTTCATCTTAAGGATCGAAATATAAACCAAACAATCCTGGATTTATCTTAATTGGAAAAAATAAAAGATACTGAAAAAATTACAATCGGTAAAGAAGGTGAAAAGATTGCCGCTGCATATCTTAAAAAAAATGGCTACGAGATAATTGAAATAAATTATCGTTGCCCTATCGGGGAAATAGACATAGTAGCTAAAGAAAAAAATGATCTTGTTTTTGTTGAAGTAAAGACAAGGAAATCCATTGATTTAGGGTATCCTGAGCAAGCGGTTGGAATGAGAAAACAAAAGAAGATGTCTCAACTTGCTTTATGGTATATGCAAAAAAGAAAAATTGCCGATACGAACGCGCGTTTTGATGTAGTGGCCATAACTCTTATACCCGAAAAAAATGAAGTTAAACTAATCAAAAACGCTTTCGATTTTGTTACATCTTAAAATGATGATTGATCTTCAAAACGGCTTAGTGCCGGTTTGCCTATTGGATAAACATTAAACCCGATATCAAAACATTTTTTGTGGTCGATAATATTGCGGCCATCGAAAATAAAAGCAGGTTTGACCATGGACTTGTATATTTTCTGAAAGTCCAGTTTTCTGTATAATTCCCAATCGGTGAGAATTGCCAGGGCGTGGCAGCCGGAGGCTGCGCTATATGGATCTTCAACGTAGCTGATCTTGCCTTTATCCGAAGCCAGATCGATTGCCGCATTTTTCAGTGCTTTGGGATCAGAAATAACTACTTGGGCATGTTCCGCGAGCAGTTTGCGTGTGATATAAATTGCCGGACTTTCCCGAGTGTCACCGGTGTCGGCTTTGAAGGAAAAACCTAAGACACAGATTTTTTTACCTGCCAGTGTATTAAACATGCTACCGAGAATATTTGCTAAAAAACGATCTTGCTGATATTCATTAATCTTAACGACGCTTTCCCAATAATCGGCTACGTCCTGCAAACCATAGTAGCTGCAAAGATAAACGAGATTTAGAATATCCTTCTTGAAACAGGAGCCGCCAAAGCCGATACCGGCTTTAAGAAATTTGCTGCCTATCCGGCCATCCATTCCTACTGCCTTGGCCACTTCGGAAATATCGGCATCAGTTTTTTCGCATAAAGCGGAAATAGAGTTAATCGATGATACCCGCTGCGCCAAAAAAGCGTTGGCGACAAGTTTGGATAGTTCAGCACTCCAGATATTGGATGTGATTATTTTTTCGGCAGGAACCCACCGGGCATAAATATCAACGAGTTGGGCGCGGGCTTTCAATCCACTTTCTGTTTCGCGTGAACCAATGAGCACGCGATCGGGTTTTTCCAGATTGGTCATAGCAGTCCCTTCCGCCATAAACTCCGGATTAGAAAGGACCTCAAAAGTAATTTTACCTTTGGCCGAAGCCAGTATTCTTTCCATAGCCAAGGCGGTTTTTACAGGCAGAGTACTTTTCTCGATGACGATTTTTGGCGATTGGGAGTGTTCCAGAATTTGCCGTGCCGTTTTTTCCAGGAACTGAAGATCTGAGGCCTGACCTGCTCCGGCGCCGAAAGTTTTCGTTGGTGTATTGACACTGACAAAAATAATATCATTTTCTTTAATCTGGTTTTCTATATCTTTGGCGAAGAATAAATTTTTACCACGAGTTTTTTTTATTATTGCATCAAGACCAGGTTCATAAACGGGAAGCTCTGTGGAATTCCAGGCGTCAATGCGTGCGGAGTTGATGTCCACTACTGTTACCCGGTAATCAGGGCATTTATAGGCAATCATGGCCATAGAGGGACCGCCTACGTAGCCGGCTCCTATGCAGAGTATATTCTTCTTAAATTTCATTTTATTATGCTGCCCCCGCTAATTATATTTTCTTTAGAGCATTACGAAAATATTCTATTGTATGAATTAACCCTTCCTCTAGCATTACTTTTGGTTCCCAGCCCAATTTTTTATTCGCAAGTGTTATATCCGGCTTTCGCTGAGTGGGGTCATCCGAAGGTAATAGATGAAATTCGATTTGAGAATTACTTTGAGTTAATTTTATTACCATTTGCGCCAATTGCAAAATAGTAAATTCGTAGGGATTGCCCAAATTGACCGGACCATAAAACTCATCGGCAGCATTCATCATGCTGATCAGTCCGCAAACCATATCATCGACATAACAGAAAGATCGAGTATGTGAACCATCTCCGTAAACGGTAATATTCTTGTTCTGTAGCGCTTGAATAATAAAATTACTGACCACCCGTCCATCATTAATCGCCATACGAGGTCCGTAGGTATTGAAAATACGAGCTATTTTTGAATTAACGCCATTTTGTCTGCGATAGTCCATCATCAAACATTCAGCAGCTCTTTTGCCCTCGTCGTAACAACTGCGAATTCCAATTGGATTGACTCTTCCCCAGTAGGATTCATTCTGCGGATGAACGTCGGGATCGCCGTATACTTCTGAAGTCGAAGCCTGCAGTATTTTTGCCTTTGCTCTTTTGGCAATACCCAGAACATTTATCACACCCAGGACATTAGTTTTAATAGTTTTAATCGGATTGAGTTGGTATTGCACCGGTGACGCTGGACAAGCAAGGTTGTATATTTCGTCAACTTCCAGATAAACCGGGTTAATTATGTCATGACGGATAAGTTCAAAATGGGGATTTTTCAAAAGATGAGAAACATTGTCCTTACTGCCTGTAAAAAAATTATCCAGACAAACAATGTCATTGTCGCATGAAAGTAGGCGTTCACAGAGGTGAGAGCCTAAAAATCCGGCGCCGCCGGTAATTAATATACGTTTTGTCATCATATAAACTTATCATTCATGGTGGTAATTTCCTCAAGGTTTTGCTATTTAACCTGAAACAGGCTGTATATGTCAACAATAAAAAAATATTTGGTGAAGCTTATATGGACAAAAAAACAGGCGAACGTGGAGTGCTTTACATTGTAGCCACGCCCATTGGAAATCTGGAAGATATTACATTGCGGGCAATAAGGATGTTAAAAGAAGTCGATCTTATTGCTGCTGAAGATACACGCCACACCAGAAAGTTACTTAATGCTTATGAAATAACAACATCGCTCATTAGTCTTCATGAACATAATGAAAGAGAAAAAAGCGCGCTTCTCATCGCCAAAATTAAGGGAGGAATGAATGTTGCCTATGTATCCGATGCCGGAACCCCTTGCGTGTCTGATCCTGGTTATCAACTGGTTAAATTTGCTCAAGCTGAAAATATTCGAATCATCCCCATACCAGGCCCTTCGGCATTGATCACCGCTTTGAGTGCCGCTGGTTTTCCCGCTGATAATTTTTCATTTTGCGGATTTTTGCCCCCGCGGGAAAACAAAAGGCGGCTATTTCTGGAATCACTAAAAGATGAGGAAAGAACAATTATTTTTTATGAATCACCCGTAAGGTTTTTATCAACGCTTAAAGATATTTATGAAATACTGGGTAACCGCGAAATTGTGGTAGCAAGAGAACTGACGAAAATATTTGAAGAAATCAAACGCGGTGAAGTTATTGATTTTATCAAATCTGGCGGTGAAAATAAAACGAGGGGAGAATTTACAGTTATTTTAAGGAGTATTAAAAAAACTCCTGTATTATATACAGATGAAGATATTGATAAAAAGCTTTTACTGCTTTGGGAGGATAAAAAACTCTCCTTGCGTGATGCTGTTGCCGAAGTAGTTAAAAAAACAGGTTTACAGAAGAAAAAAGTTTATGATCTAGCCGTTAAGCTTCGCCTACAAAAAAACAATAGTTGATCTTAGAACCAGCCATATATATTGCTTGAACTGTTTTGAACGCTGTGGTAGTTCCGCAGACGTAGAATAAAATTAATTAAATGCGGCTTGTTTTATTGGTGAAACTCCAATTCTAATGAAACTCAGATATTACAAGCGCAGTGCAGTAATATCTGTAAGTTGAATTATCCCACGTGCGAAGCTAAGTGGGACTATTTTAATGAGACCCAAGCTTCAGAAGCAAAGTGCACTGAAGCTTGCTGGTTGAATTATCCCGTGAAGCGGAGTGTATAATAAACCGTAGTTCGCTGCGGAATATTTTTCCAAAGTTTGCTTTGGGGTTCATACCCGTGATTAAATGCCGGGCGTTTTGTGGAGAGTAAAAATGGACGGCTATTCCGGTTCAGCGGAAGATAAAAAGATTTATGATCTAACGGAAGTATATGAAGATAATAATGGGTCAGGCCAAAAATTATCCGACTCTCGAAACAATCAGGAAGTTATTGTAGTTGATAGGAGAGGTTATGAACGAGTAACGAGGGATAATAATATACACGATCTCGCGGATGTAGTTGAAGATACTAATTCGTCAAATAAATTAAATGAAGAAATAATCAAGCGAGCAACAGAAATAGCTGAAAGAATTGCGCGGGAGATAATGCCGGAAATTGCCGCAAGAGTCATTAGAGAAGAAATTGAAAAAATAAAAAAAATGAGTGACAAAGGATCAGCAAATAATAGTTAGTCTATGAGAAAATTTCTGTTCATGTCATATTTTGTTTTGACGCTATTTTTGTCGGTTTGCGTTTATGCTCAGGATAATTCCGCTATTTTAAGTCTCGATGTTGAGGGAAGCTCAGCCATAAGCCAAAATGACGCTGCTCGTGCCCGGGAAGAAGCAATTCAAGATGCTATAGAAAAAGCGATACTGAAGGCAACGGCTAAGTTGATGTCTATTCCCGTTAACGATGACAGATTTCAACCGGTAAAAAGTATAATCATTGACGAGCCGGATAAATATGTTAATAATTATAAGATTGTCGCAGAAATGAAGAAACCGGCTTCTTATGAAGTGAACGTCCATGTTGTTGTAAATTTGGTCAACTTGAAAAATGATTTGAGCAAAATGGGATTTCTGCAGTTAGTCCAGACGGAAAAAACCTCTCCGATAGTTTTGTTGGATGTTAAGGGATTAAAAAAATATTCGGATTTTTTACGCTTGAAAGAATTTCTGCAAAGCCGGACGAAAATTGTAAAGAATATTTATCCCCGCCGTTTTGAATGGCAGCAAGCTCATTTTGAAATAGAAATAAGTGGGGATGCACAATCTTTGGTTGATGAATTGACCCAAACGGGTAGGTATGCTCTTGATTCTGGGAAAACCGGCAAAAATCAAATAGAGATGACCTGTCTGCAAAAAAAGGAGGAAGAATGAAAATTTGTAAATTTTCTTTATATTTACCTGTAATCGTTACATTAATCATTGCTGGGTGTTCTTCCCAGTCGCCATACAACATGAAAAATGATAATGATCAGAATGCTGCCAATATTATTGCAGTGCTGGCAGTTGATAACAAAACTGTCGATAGCGAAGCTTCTGTGATACTGCGCAACAAAGTTATCGACGAACTATATTTTAAGGGTTATACAAAAGTTTCCCCCGAATTTATTGACAAGAAATTGGAGCCTTTGTATGGTAAAAAAAGCAAGGGTAGTGCTGGTACTGTAGCCCCGCAGGTATTGAAAGAATTGGTAGGGGCTGATGCAGTTATGTATTGTACGTTGATAAGAAGTAAAAGATCGGTTGGCTGGTTTTATGCGCCCGTGAGCATCGCTGTCCGTTGCGAATTACGAGGTACTCAAACGGGTGAAGTTTCATGGAGTGCCGAATATAAGTCGACCAGTAGAAATTTTGACATAACCAGCAATCGCATGGAAATTAAATCACGTGCGGCTTTTGAAGAATTGATGGCGGAAGTTGTCAATAAGGTAATGGAAACTCTGCCGGATGGACCGAAATTGCGGGGCTGATAGTTAGAATTATTGTTCATGTCAGAGGGACGCTAGTAAAGCAAATGAAGGGGGCAAATTATGAAGCAAAATATACAAATAGCTTTAATTTCATTCATTTTGTGTATGTTCTCTGCCTATGCTTATGCCAAACCACCGGTTACCGTAAAAATGCATACAGGTGAAGCAAAAATTACCGCTCTGGAAGGTACGGCACAGGCATTTTGTCCTGGTCATAAAAAAGCCCGATATCTGAAAATCGAAGCTGTCCTTAAATCAGGTTGCGAAGTTTCCACAGGCAAAAAAAGTCTTTTGGAGATTACTCTTCCCGATAATAGCATCATTCGTTTTGCCGAAAATACAAGATTTAAACTTCTGCAGGCAGATGTGGATGATACCGGAGTACGAAATGTAAAAATTTCTGTTACTCTGGGCAAAGTCTGGTCAAATGTGCGTAAGTCTTTGGATGGTAAGGGTGAATTTGAAGTCTCGTGTGAAAATGCGGTTGCCGGGGTTCGGGGTACAATTTACCGGATGGATGTTGAAGCTGACAAATCGGCATTAGTTAAGGTTTACGACGGTGAAGTGAGCGTAGCCGCCGTCAAATCTCCCCAGCAGCTATCTGCAACCGTTTCCGGAGCGCCACAGCCTGTTCCCGGGCCGAAAGTTATAGCCGGACCAAAGCCGGTTTCACTCGAAGAATGGGTATATATAGTTAAGTCCATGCAACAGATTCGTATTAAACCGGATGGAAAAGCAGAAGAACCAAAAGATTTTACTGAAAACGAAGATCGCGATGACTGGGTAGATTGGAACAAGGCGAGAGATAATAAAAAATAGAAAGAATTATATATAACTATAAATGAACATACCAAATTTTTTATCTTTGACTCGGATTATTCTTGTCCCGGTATTTGTTATTTTACTGATTCAAGACGAATATTGTAAGGCTTTGATTATCTTTGTTATTGCTGGTTTAACTGACGTTCTTGATGGTACAATGGCACGTTTGTTGAACGCTCAAACTAAACTTGGTTCTTACTTGGATCCTATTGCCGACAAGTTGCTCTTAAGTACTAGTTTTGTGACATTGGCAATTTTAGGGATTATTCCGAGTTGGTTGACAGTAATTGTAATGAGCAGAGACTTTATAATACTTCTTGGCATAGCAATCCTTTCGTTGATGTCGGTTCCTTTCGAAATTAAGCCGGCCTTCATCAGCAAAGTTACTACTACTTTGCAAATCGGCACGGTTTTCTTTACACTTCTTCATAAGGCTGTTACCTATGATTTAAGCTACAATTGGATTTTAGCTCTTTTATGGTTAACGGCGTCATTTACTGTTGCTTCCGGATTAGTTTACATAGCCAGAGGGATCAAAATCATCAATAGAACCAACCCAAAAGAGATTGAAAAATAAGATATTTACTTGACACTGTGGAGTTTTGCTGCTAATTTCGCAAAATTCTGAAACTGAATTATTTGTAGGCAAGTAGCTCAGGGGGAGAGCGCCATCCTGACGCGGTGGATGTCCAGGGTTCAAATCCCTGCTTGCCTACCATTTTTGATAAAAAGAGTGAATGCCACAAACGCCAGTAACTAAAAGGGCATCAGCGAAATGGTGATGCCCTTTTAAAATTATTTTTCCGGAAATAGCCGGAGCATATTAATTAAAATTATGAATGCTAAAATCAATTTTTCCGACAATATCGATATTTCTTCTAAAGATGGCTTAGCTATTTTGCGTCATAGTATATCACATGTCATGGCTCAGGCTGTTCAGGATGTTTTTAAAGGAGCTAAAGTAAGTATCGGACCATCTATTGACGATGGTTTTTACTACGATTTTGACTATAAAGAACCTTTTACCACAGAAGATTTTGCCAAGATAGAGAAGAGGATGAAGGAAATTATCGCTTCTGATTATCCTTTTATCCGTGAGGAAGTTTCTCGTGCGGCGGCAGTTAAACTGTTTGAAGAAAAAGGCGAAAATTATAAAGTTGAATTGATTAATGATCTTCCATCTGATGTTACTGCCGTCAGTATTTATCGGCAGAATGATTATACCGATTTATGTCGTGGTCCGCATATTCCTTCTACGGGTATGATCAAAGCCTTTAAGCTTTTGAGTGTTGCCGGTGCTTACTGGCGAGGCGATGAAAAAAATAAGATGTTGCAGCGCATTTACGGTACGGGATTTCCGGATGAAAAAGCCCTCAATGATTATTTGAATTTGCTGGAAGAAGCCAAAAAAAGGGACCATCGTCGTTTGGGTAAAGAGCTCGATCTTTTCCAGATAAATGAAGAGGCCGGGCCGGGTTTGGTTATTTTTCATCCCAAGGGCATGATGTTGCGTTACCTGATTGAGGATTGGGAAAGAAAAGAACATCTGAAGCGCGGTTATGATATGGTTATGGGTCCCCAGATTCTCAAAGTTGATTTGTGGAAGAAATCAGGCCATTTTGATCACTATCGAGATAATATGTATTTTACTGAGGTGGATGAACAGGTTTATGGCATCAAGCCCATGAATTGTCTTTCACATATGTTGATCTATAAATCGAAAATTAGAAGTTACCGCGATTTGCCATTGCGCTACTTTGAGTTGGGTACAGTCCATCGCCACGAAAAAACAGGAGTTTTGCATGGTTTGATGAGGGTAAGGCAATTCACGCAGGATGACGCTCATATACTTTGTGCACCGGAGCAGTTAAATTCCGAAATTCGCGCTATTGCAGATTTTGTCAATTATGCTATGGGAGTTTTCGGATTTGAATATGAAGTGGAGTTAAGCACTCGACCACAAAATTCCATTGGCTCTGATAGTGATTGGGAGTTGGCTACTACAGCCTTAGAGGGTGCTCTTAAGGATAACAAAATAAACTATGAAGTCAACCCAGGTGATGGCGCTTTTTACGGACCGAAAATTGATTTTAAATTAAAAGATGCCTTGAAAAGAAAATGGCAGTGTGCGACGATCCAGTGCGATTTTACACTACCGGAAAGATTTGATTTGAGTTATATCGGTGCCGATGGAAAAAAACACCGGCCGGTTATGCTGCATCGGGTGATACTTGGTGCTGTCGAACGTTTTATGGGTATTCTTATCGAACATTATGCCGGAGCTTTTCCAGTTTGGCTTTCGCCTACACAGAGCATTTTATTGACAGTTACAGATAAGCAGATACCTTATGCCGAAACAGTTTATGATAAATTGATCGCAGCAGGTATTCGGTGCGAGAAGTTTTTTGAGAATGAGAAATTAGGCTATAAAATTCGTCAGGCTCAAATGCAGAAAATCCCCTATATTTTGGTCATCGGAGATAAAGAAGTGGAAGCGCAGTCAGTTGCTCCACGGACGCGTGAAGGCCAGAATTTGGGTTCATTACCTGTTGACGAATTTATTGCTTTTATTCAGGAAATATGTGAGAAAAAGCAATAAGTTGCAATCTTTAAAACTTATTAGTTTCAGGAGGTGACATATAGTTAAGGATTTAAGAATCAATAGGGAAATAAAGTCGGCCACTGTCAGAGTGATTGCCGAAGAAGGCAAGCAGCTAGGTGTCATTACATTGGATGAAGCGATAGCCAATGCGGAAAGAGTCGGTTTGGATCTGGTGGAAGTGTCATCCAGTACAGAGCCGCCTGTCTGTAAGATAATGGATTACGGCAAATATCGTTACCGCAATAGCAAAAAATTGCATGATGCAAAAAAGAGCCAGACAGTCATTCATATAAAAGAAATTCGATTAAGGCCGAAAACGGAAGAACATGATATTCAGGTTAAGGTTAAGCACATTAAAAATTTTTTGGATAAACACGATAAAGTAAAAATATCCATGGTGTTCAGGGGGCGGGAAATTGCTTTTACCGAGATAGGCCGCAAGATAATGGATCAGATAAAAAGCGAACTGATCAATGAATGCATTATTGATCAGGAGGCGCGTCTCGAAGGACGCAACATGGTGATGATAGTTTCACCAAAAAAGTGATAAAAAAATAATAATAATGATAAAGGGGTGATCATATGCCAAAGCTAAAAACACATAGGGGAGCGGCAAAGCGCTTTTCGCTTACGGCCAAGGGCAAGGTTAAACGTAGTAAAGCCTTTGCCAGCCACATTCTCACAAAAAAAACTACAAAGAGAAAAAGAGCATTAAGAAAATCAGCGCTGGTTGATTCGGCAAATTCCAAAGCGATCAAGAGGCTTATCCCTTATCTGTAGGCAACAGGGATTATTATATTATTTATCAATTAGGAGAGAAAAATGTCTAGGGTAAAAAGGGGCGTGACAGCCCGCAAGAGAAGAAGAACGATATTGAAAATGGCTAAAGGGTTTTTCGGCGCCCGCAGCCGATTGATCAGAACAGCCACTGAAGCCGTAAATAAAGCGATGAAGTATGCTTACCGTGATCGTCGCGTGAGAAAAAGAGAATTCCGCCAGTTATGGATTGCGCGTATCAATGCTGCCGCAC
>Ga0209777_10007706_pt1 | contig 11897 bp, 11 predicted proteins | sample FrelakmetHBP12HB_FD_187147 | JGI IMG/M metagenome (GOLD analysis project Ga0209777, IMG submission 187147) | Freshwater lake sediment microbial communities from the University of Notre Dame, USA, for methane emissions studies -HBP12 HB (SPAdes)... | ecosystem: Environmental > Aquatic >... | reverse complement strand
CTGCAGGAAATACCCCAGTGTCAGGCGCATCCCCCGCGCCAGGCCCGCCAGGACCGACGGCGCCGAGGGCGCCCGATCCAGCGGCCGAACCACGGCCACGGGGATGCTCTTGCCCCCGAAGGTCATCTGCTTTCGCTCGGTATCCTGAAATCCGGTCACACGATCCTCTTACACAGGAAAGAAATACCATTTCGACAAAATTACCACCGCCGCCACGACGAGGTTACAAAAGCCCAGCGGCAGCAGGATCTTCCACTCCAACCGCATGAGCTGATCGACCCGCATCCGCGGGAAGGTCCAGCGAAACCACATCATCACAAAAACCATCACGGCGGACTTGCCGAAAAACCACAGACTCGGCGGGATCAATCCCATCAGGTTATTGAAGCTTTCCCAGTCGCCGATCCTAAACGGCATCCAACCGCCCAGAAACAGCGTTACCGTGATCGCTGAGACCACGAACATGTTGATGAATTCCGCCAGGAAGAAGAACGCAAAGCGAAGCCCGGAATATTCGGTATGAAAGCCGCCGGTCAATTCCGATTCGCCTTCGGGAATATCGAAGGGCGTTCGGTTGATCTCGGCCGTTGCGGCGACAATGAATAGGGCCATCGACAGCACTCCGACGCCATGCGCCCGCCAGACCCACCAACCCTGGGCCTGGCTCTGGACGATCCCCGACAGCGTCAGCGTGCCGGAAAACATCGTCACCACCAGCAGGGCCAGCGTCGCGGTGATTTCGTAGGAGATCACCTGTGCCGCCGCCCGCATTCCACCCAGAAGCGACCATTTGTTATTCGAGCTCCATCCCCCCAAGAGCAGGCCCAGAACGCTCAGGCCGCTCAGTGCCGTCAGGTACAGCACGCCGATGCTCACATCCGCAAGCTGCATCAGCGGGCTATAGGGGATCACCCCGAGGATCAGGATCGTCACGACCAGCGTCAGGAATGGCGCCAGCAGATGCAGGACCCGATCGGCCCGTGCGGGAACGATATCCTCCTTGAGCAGCAGCTTGATCGTATCGGCCACCGATTGCAGGATTCCGTGGTAGCCCACCCGCATCGGGCCCATACGGCATTGGAAATGTGCGGCGATCTTGCGTTCCCCGTAGATCAGGCCCATTCCCAGCGCCACAACCATTGCCGCCACGGCCACCAGCGCCACAATCATGTACGCGACCGCGACATACCAGCGAGACTCCAACGATGCCGATGCGCGGTCGGCCACCGTCACCACCTCCCAGGTGGGTTGACCGACAACCGCCATTATTTTCAGCCACGCCAGCGTCATCAAATCCTCAACGGTCGATATCCGGGATCACCAGGTCCAGGCTCGACTGTATCGCGATATAGTCCGCGATCCGCCAGCCCGGCGCGATCTGGGTGACCGCCCAGAGATTGTTGAAATTCGGCGAACGAAAATGCATCCGGTACGGCGTGTCGCCATTGCCGTCCGAATAAATAAACACGCCCAATACACCCCGCGCTGTTTCCAACTGGCCGTAGAATCGGCCCTTCGGCAGCTTGAGGCGAGCGTTGTATTTGGTCACCATGTACTGCCCTTCGGGGATGTTGTCGATCAACTGTTCGATGATCCGAATGGATTGCCGCATCTCCTCCATCCGGACATAGTAGCGGTCCCAGCAATCCCCCTTGGTCCCGACGACGACATCGAATTCGGCCTTGTCATACACGCCATAGGGTTCGACCTTTCGCAGGTCGTAGGGCACGCCGCTGGCCCGCACAACCGGACCGGTACATCCCAGCGCCACAGCATCCTTCGCCGGGAGAATACCGACATTCCGCAGCCGCTCCTGCAGGATCGCGTTGCCCGACAACAGGGTGTCGTATTCGTTGATCATGGGACGCATATAGGCCAGCAGTTTTTTCACCTTCTGGGCAAAGTCCGGCAGGATGTCAAACATCAGGCCCCCCGGCTGAATGTAGTTCATCGTCAGCCGCGCGCCGATGGTCTCTTCGAAGATTTCGCCGATGATTTCCCTATCGCGGAACGAATACAAAAACGCCGTGAACGCCCCCAGGTCCATCCCCAGCACGCCCCACCACAACGCATGGCTCTGGATCCGCTGCAACTCGGCCATCAGGGTTCGGATGGTCTCGATGCGGGAATTGGTTTCGATCCCGGCGGCCTTTTCCACCGTCCTGGCAACGGCCCAATTGTTCATCAGGGCCGACAGATAGTCCATCCGATCGGTCAGGGTAATGATTTTGCGATAGGACATGTGCTCGCACATTTTTTCGATTCCGCGGTGCACATACCCCGGCACGGGAATGACCTTGCGGATGGTCTCGCCATCCAGCAGCAAAATGATCCGTAGCGAACCGTGCGCTATCGGGTGCTGCGGCCCCATGTTCACGAAGTATTCCTGCGTGGACAGCGGGCTGTCGGCCGCGGTCGGCGGCGTCAGCAGTTCGTCGAGGGTACGGACCGTCACGCTCATCAGGCCGGCTCCAGCATGTCCGGGTCCGTATACCCTTTTCGCAAGGGATATCCCTTCCAGCCGTCTTCCAGAAACAACCGGCGAAGATCGGGGTGGCCATCGTAGCCGATTCCGAACAGGTCGAACACCTCTCGTTCCTGCCAGTGGGCAATCGGCCACAGGTCGCTCAGGGTCGGGGCTATCGAGTCCATCCGCGGGATTTCGCAGGTGACCATCAGGTGATGGCCGTGCCGAGTGGAATACAACAGGTATACCATCTCGAAAAGCCCTTCATGGATATGATCGATGGCCGTATGATCCAGCAGCAGATCGAACGAAAGGGGATCCTCATTGCGGAGTTTGCGCATCAGCGGTTCCAGTGCCGAGACCGGCACATCGACCGCTGCACGATCCGCTTGCTCGCGTTTGCGGCATTGGGCTTCCAGGCCCATTACGAGTTTTTCGAGGGCTTCGGTATCCATTGGTCCAATCGTGTTGCCCAGATTTTTTGAGCGGCGGCTTGTTCAACATCAACCATATTGTCATGTTCCAGCATTTCTTGCTGCTGGGCGTGAAGATCATCGATTGTAATCCCTTGCGGCAAGGCCGCCAGAACGGGTTTTTTGCGGATTCCCGGCTTACGGATCGTCTCGCCCTGCCGGATCATCTTCTGCAAAGTCATCAGGCCATAAAAGAACGCCTCCGGCCTGGGAGGACAGCCCGGCACATAGACATCCACCGGCACCACCTCGTCGGCCCCCCGCACAATCGAGTAGGAATGGTACATGAACGGCCCGCCCGAAATCGCGCACGACCCCGTGGCCATTACATACCGCGGCTCGGCCATCTGCTCATACAGCAACCGCATCCGCATGGCCATCTTCTTGACGATCGCGCCGGCAATGACCATCAGGTCGGCCTGCCGCGGGGTCTGCCGGGCGACTTCAGCCCCGAACCGCGCTAAGTCCTGATGGGGAGCACCGGTGGCCATCAGCATCTCGATCGCACAACACTTGGTTCCAAAGGCCAGTGGCCACAGACTGTTGGACCGCGACCAGTTGATGATCGCATCGATGGAGGTAATCAGAACGGATCCGCCGGGAATGGGTTCCAGAAATCCGGGAAGTCGATCAAGAACTATGCCCATTCCAGCGCCCCCTTCTTCCACGCATAGACCAGGCCGAGGATCAGTACCAGTAGGAAAATCCCCACCTCGATCAGTCCGGGAAAACCGAAAACCCGCAGGACCACCGCCCACGGATACAGAAACGCCGCCTCCACATCGAAGATCAGAAACATCAGGGCAAACAGGTAATAGCCGACATTGAACTGGATCCAGGCCGACCCCAGCGGAATCTCGCCGCACTCATACGGCATATTTTTGATCCGGCTCGGACGGTGCGGGGCGATCAGATACGACAAGATCAACCCACCCAGAACAAATAACGCCGCAAGGCCGGAAAACAACAACACAAAAAAATAATCCACGACTACCTGACTCCCTTGATTCCAAAGCTTCTGTCACGGCTCAATACAATCTGTAATTGCGCAACGCCGTGTGGGAAATCCCGAAGGGTAACCTCTCCTGCCCGTTGTTATCCCGACAACCGCGACAGCCCGTTACCACAATTTCAAACCCGATCCGCCCCCGAATTCCCTTCGGATTTTTTGAATGCTTCCAAGGTCGGGGACTGTATCAAACTCGGGTTTCCAAGTCAAGCAAAAATCCCCGGTTCCGGCCCAACGGTCCCTTCGACATTGATACTGGAAAACACATCCCCTTCTTTTTACCAGGCCTTCGATGGAAAATGCGCACACACCTTCCCCATGACCGGCAGGATATAGCGAACCATGCCGTAATGGTCGCAGTCATACCACACGGTCTCCACCTTCGATGCTGATGCGGCAATCAGTTTTTCAGCACAGGCGGGCGGCACGATGGGGTCCGTGCGGCCGTTAATCATCAGGATCTTGCTTGAGCCCAGCCGGTCGGCAAAGGTGAGCGGCTCGATCGGCTCGACAAGCTTGTTCAGGGCTTCTCCGGCAATGCCGCGGGTTTGCAGTTCGCGGCGGATTCCGCGGACCTCACGGGCTTCGGTGGTCAGCACGGTGGCCAAATCACCCCCGGCCAGAACGAAGGCGGTCCGGGGAAATCGGCCATCAACACCGGCAGTCAGGGCGGCGACAAATCCACCCAGACTCGTTCCGCACAGGCCGATCCGCGAGGCATCAATATCCTCCCGCGCAGCCAGAAACCGTGTCGTCTGGCGGACATCCTTGACGGCCTGACGGACGGAGGTAACCCAGAAATCCAGATGTTCGGCCGGATTCTCGTAGCGGCCCGGGTCCTTTGAACGGCGCGGGCCAAAGTGCGGCAGGGTCATAATCGCCGCATCGACTCCGCCGGAGGCCAGCGAATGGGCAATAATCCGGGAAACCGCCATGGACCCTTCGAGGATATCCAGCACGATCACAGCCGGGCGTTTGGCATTCGCCGCGGACATATAGTACTCGCAATAGACGGTATTGTTTTCCGGAACATCCGTCGTATCCGGTGAGGGGAACGACACGCGATAGACCTTGTACAGGTCATTGAACGAGACAAATTCCATCCGATACGAAAATTCGGTCTGCGGAAATTCGTAGGTCTTGAGCAATTCGATCTGTCGATCCGTCGCACCCACCGTCGACAATTGGGCCGATCCGGCCGCGACCTTGCCGGTGATATCCGGCATCTTCTGCGCCGCCGCGCCGGTAACGGCCAGGGTCATCTGCTCCAGTGGCTTGGATGGGGCAGGAACCTTCTCGACCCCTGCGGGAACCGAATCCGGAATCATTGCCAACAGACCGCGGAAATCAAACTCCACATAGGGCTGATAGCAAGCGGCAAACTTGGGCGTCTTCTCCGGGGAGACGGCGTTGGCCACCCACAACTTCTGCTCCCTGGGCCCGAACAAGACCCGATGCAGGCAGCTTTCCATCGCAACCGGTCGGTTCATCAGGTCCAGGGCATAATTCAGATCGATCTGGCCGTGTTTGGCCTTGACCAGCTCAGCCAGTCGCTCGTACCGCTGATCGGCGCTCATTAACACCGCATCTTCCATCGGGTGAGGCAATAGCGGATGGCTCTGGTTGGGTTTGATAATTTCACACTTTTCCGGCGTGCAGGCCAGGCCCCGGGCATCGGGAATCTTCGCATCGGAGATCACATAGTAATACTCGCAGGTCCGCGGCGTGGCGCGAAAGAGAGCCACTGCCTGATCCAGCGTCGCGGTCTCCTCAAAGCCCTTCCGCATCAGAAACGACATCGGCATGCCATCCCATTTTCCTTCGCCGCGGCCGCCCATCTCACCGAAGGCGACCTGCTTGTCATTCATGCCGGTTACGGAGCCAATAAAACCCACATAGCCGACAGTTACAAAGGCATTGAATCCCTTCGGCTTGGCGATAGTCAACAGGGCATAATCCTGCAGACCTACCTCAGTCATGTAGTCGAGGATCCGCCCGTGGTAGAGAGTGCCTCCCTGAGTGGCCTTGCCGAACAGGGCAAATCCGCTGCAGTGGAACAGCTCCGGGAAAATGTTGGTCAGTTGCACATCCTTAACATCAATGCCGGCCCCGTCGGCCAGGCCCTGCATCTCCTCGAAGTACCGCTTGTCGATAAACTTGCCGGCCCGCTGCAGCGCACCTTCGAGGGACCCGTTGAATCCGCTACCCCCTTTGATACTCTCGGCGGCCTGCGCGACGAATAGGATGTGCTTGATGAATTTCTGGACCTGCGGTTTGAACAGGGTCCCCTGCTGATACCCCATTTCATACGGGCTTCCCGCTAACAAGAGAATCTGCACACCGTTTTGCTCCAGGATGGCTGCACGGTCGAATTGCCGAACGAGCTTTGGCTTTTCAACCGGCCGGATTTCGGCGGCAAGGATCGCCGCCGGAAGTCCCGATACGGCCCAGGCCAGCAGAAACAGGGTCAGCAAACGGCTGATCGAGGCGGGTCGTGTGAATGGGTGTGGACGGTTCATCGTCCCCTCCTTTCCTTCAAAAGGATTGGAATTCCGAAACTTCATTTCTTGTGCCTGAATCCCGGATTGACTTACACCAATTTTTGAGCGGTCGTGGACCACAGGGTCGTCGGTTCGGTCTTGATCATATTGAGAATCTTCGAGGGCGTCTCGGGATTGGCCGTCTTGGCCGATAGATACGCCGACTCGATGACCGCCATCGTATTCAAATCGGCGTCCCGATCCATGAACAGGGGGTATTCCTGGGGTTCCAGGATGTTCATCGCGACATTCTTGAACAGTTTGAATGTCCGTTCGGTCTCCGAGGGCGGATAGGTTTTTTCCGAAAGGATTTTGCCGTCGTTGTCGCTGACGACAAAGCGGTTGTCGGAAGCGGTAACGATCGAACGATCCCCATGCAGGCGGATATACCGTTGCCAGGGACCGAAGGACCGGCTGGCCGTGAGGTTGCCGATCAAAGTATCAGAATATCGCAGAGTTAAAATGGCGGTATCTTCGGTAATCGACAGACGCTGTTGCTTATCCGGAGCGCGATTGGTGTTGAGTGAATAGACCAGTTGGGGAACGCCAAAGATGGAGACAACCTGGTCGATCAAGTCGTAGTTGTTGTGCAGCAGCACGCCGCCGCCGGCCGCCTGCGGGTCGCTGAGCCATCGCTGATTGGGCGCGTCAAAGGGCGGCGGAACATGACAAACTACGGAGATCAGGTGGAAGGATTCCGGTCCCTCGGCGGCGACATAATCCTTGAGGTCGCGAAAGGCCGGATCGAAACGCGTCGTGTCGGCAATGACGAATCGCACGGATTCCCGGCGGGCCAGTAAGGTCAATTCCGCCGTCAACTCGAAATTCATCGCCGGAGGCATCAGCTTGAGGATGTGGCACTTGTGCTTCATGGCCGTACGGACCTGTTCGGCACACAACAATAACGGCGCCGCAACGATCAGGGCTTCCAGGTCGTTTTGCACGACCATGACGCGGTAATCTTCGTAGGCCTGGCACTGGAACTTGGCCGCCAGCCCCTTGCTCATTTCCGGATCGCCCCCGCCGACGGCGACGATCTGATACAGGCCGGTCCGGTCGGCGATGTCGAGGATCTCGCGACCGAACTCGTTGAGTCCCAGAATCCCGGTTTTGAGTTTTTTGTCCGACATACCCGGTCCTTGGGATGGATTCGGATCAAAGGACGATGTTCTTGTTGTCGTCCTCGGTCTTGGCGCTCATGGCATAGTTCTTGTCTTGCCGAGCGTGATTGACGCGAAGCTTCTGCATATACAGGTTGAAGGCGTCCTCGGCGTCCAGACCCACGCACTGGGCCAGACTGATCCAGAAAAACAGCATATCGATGACCTCGACGCGGGCGTTCTGCAGGTCGTTGAGCTCGAAGCGGCGGCCCTCCTTAGCTTCCTTACACCAGTGCTTCCAGAAGGTGCAGTCCCGGAGTTCTTCCAGCTCGTTGCTCATCGCGGCGATATAGTTGTTCAGCCACACGCCGGCCTGCTTGGGGTCAAAATTGGCCCGCAGGGCCTTGGCGTCAAAGCCCGTTCGCTGGTTCAGTTCGGCCTGTTTATCGAATAATTCCTTGAACATGGCTGGCTTTCCTTGGGCTTAGACAATCGGCCGGACAAAGGTATCGGGCAGGGGAAAGGACTTGCAGAACTCAGTCACTTCCTGGCGGACCTTCCGGATCATCGTTTCGTCTTCGACATGGTTGGTCACACGGTTGATGAACTCGGCGATCTGATCCATCTGCGGCTCTTTCATTCCGCGGCTGGTGACAGCCGGAGTGCCGATCCGCAGTCCGCTGGGGTTGAAGGGCTTGGCCGGATCGTTGGGGATCGTGTTGTAATTACCAACCAGCCCCGCACGGTCCAGGGCTTGCGAAAGCTTCTTGCCCAGCATATTCTTGTTGCGGAGGTCGATGAGGATCAGGTGGTTTTCCGTCCCGCCGGAAACAAGCGTAAACCCATACTTCATAAGCTTTTGCGCCAATCGCTTTGCGTTTTTGACGATCTGCTTGGCATACTCGGCAAATTCGGGCGTCGAGGCCTCGGCCAGGGCAACTGCGATACCGCTGATGGTGTGCATGTGCGGCCCACCCTGCATGCCGGGAAAGACCGCCTTGTCAACGGCGGCGGCGTGTTGCTGGCGGCACAGGATCATCGCGCCACGGGGTCCGCGAAGACTCTTGTGGGTGGTCGTGGTAACGACATCGGCATGGGGGATGGGACTGGGGTGAGCGCCGCCGGCGATCAGGCCGGCAATGTGGGCCATATCGCACATGTGGATCGCACCAACCCGTTGGGCGATATCGGCGAAGGCCTTAAAGTCGATGATCCTCGGATAGGCCGTCGCGCCGGAAACGATGACCTTGGGCTTGTTCTGCTTGGCCAGATCTTCGATCCGGTTGTAATCCAGCCGGCCTGTGGCAGGGTCGAGTTCATATTGGACCGAACGGAAGAACCGGCCGGTCACGGAAACCTTCCAACCATGTGTCAGGTGGCCGCCATACGGCAAGGCCAACCCCATGATCGTATCGCCGGGTTCGACAAAAGCGGTATAGGCCGCAAAGTTGGCCACGGAACCGGAATAGGGTTGGACATTGGCATGGTCGGCCCCGAACAGCTTTTTGGCCGTCTCGATGGCCAGGGTTTCGATCTGGTCGGTAATCTGCTGGCCTTCGTAATACCGCTTGCCCGGATAACCCTCGGAATACTTGTTGGTCATCCAGCTTCCCGTGGCTTCCATAACCGCCCGGGAGGCGTAGTTTTCCGAGGGAATCAGCCGAATAGAGTCGCTCTGAAGCTGCCGCTCCTGCATCAACAGGTCGTAGATTTTCGGATTGCTCTGTTTCAATGTCGAAAGCATACTCGTCATCTCCCGCATAGTCGGTTGGTTCGAAGGTGCCTTCATACCACACCCCGGAAAGGATTACAAGTAAATCTTGTTGACAAAAATGGGCATTAATCGGTAATCTACTGTGTTTTCCGGAACCCTAAGGAGTTTGATCGACCCGGATGTCAGAACAAGACCGAGATGAGAGCTTGGAAAAGGCGGTGGCCTTCTTCCAGCGTGCAGAACAGGTGGCCGATACCGACAACTTCGATTACGCCATCGACCTGTACATGGAGGGGTTGCGCCTCTCGCCCGATGCTCTGGAAGCGGGACATGCCCCGCTTCGCAAGCTCTCGCTGATCCGCCAGGGCAAGGGAGGCAAAAAGCCCTCGATCATGGATCGTATGACACACAAGGGCGGCAAGACTTCTCTGGACGAGATGCTCAATGCCGAGTATCTCCTGGCCAAGGATCCGGACAATCTGTCCTATGCCGAATCTATGATCAAGGCCGCCGTTTCCGGGGGATTCCGTCGAACGGGGGCCTGGATAGCGGACCTGGTTTTTCAGGCCACCAACGCCAGTCCCAAGCCTTCGGCGGCAACCTATCTGCTGCTGAAGGATTCCTATAAATCGCTGGAACTGTTCGACAAAGCGGTGTCGGCCTGCCAGAAGGCCGTGGATATCAGGCCCGGCGATGGACCGTTGGCCGACGAATTGCGGGATCTGTCGGCACAGCACACAATGCAACGGGGCCATTATGACAAGGAGGGTGACTTTCGTAAGGCCATTTTGGACAAAGATAAGCAGGATCAACTCCACTCGCAGGAGTCACTGGTCAAGACGGTGGACTTTCGCGCTCGAGCCGTAGAAGAGGCCCGTCGGACCGCGGCGAAACTCGGATCGGAGGCCAATGTGATTCGTCTGGCCGATGCCTTGGCCGACCTGGAAACCGATAAGGGCTACGAGGAGGCCAGTCAGGTTCTCCAAGAGGCCTACGAGCAGAGTCGCAACTTCAATTTCCTCCGCCACCAGGGCGACCTGAAAATGCGCCGGCTGCGGGCGATTATCACGATCATTCAGGATGCCCTCAAACAAGACCCGGATAACGAGACGCTCCGGGCCAAACTATCGCGGGCGACGGAAATACTGCTGGCCGTCGGTTTGGACCATTTCCGTCAGTGCGTGGAGAACTATCCGACTGACCTGAAAATGCGGTATGAATACGGCATGCGGTTGCTTCAGATCAAGAAAATCGACGAGGCGATCCCCATGTTCCAGGAAGCCCAGAAGGATCCGCGGTACCGGGTCCTGGCCTTGGACAAAGTGGGGGTCTGTTTCTTTCAAAAGGGCTGGTACACCGACGCCATCGACATCTTTAACCAGGGCATGGAGGCCTGCGAGATTAAAGATAGCCCTATTGCCAAAGAGTTGCGGTATAATCTCGCCCGAAGCCATGAAGCCCACGGACAGATCGAGACGGCCATGGAACTGTACCGGAAGCTGGCCCAGTTGGACTTCGGGTATCGGGATGTCCGCGAGCGGATCGAAAAACTGAGAAATGCAAGCAAATAGTTTTGCAGGTTACTATTCACATTACAGGAGACACAAGTGGCACATTCGTTATCGGCAAAGAAGCGGGTAAGGCAAAATGAACGACAGAAGATGGTCAACCGGACGCGGCGCAGCAAGGTTAAATCCGAGGTCAAGAAGCTTGATGAATTGCTTCTGGCGGGCAACGCGGAAGCGGCCCAGGCACAATTTAAGCTCGTGACCAAGAAACTCGACCAGGTTTCCTCCACCAGCACGATGCACAAAAAGACCGCCTCGCGGAAGAAATCCCGGCTGGCCAAGCGCGTCAACGCCCTTAAGGGCAAAACCGCCTGATGGGATTTCCGACTACGGTCGGGATCCGTTTTGCGTAGAGAATCGGCGTCGGGTCGATGAAAGAGACATCGACCGGACGCCTTTTGTTTGTCCGGATCGAGTCCGATACAATTCGGATGGTGGATCGCGATGGAAACGCTGAAACGAAAAATCCTCGATGTCGTTCGGAGGAAGGACTATACGCCTCTGAAACGATCGGCGCTGGCACAGAAACTGTCCGTAAACGAGGAACAATACCCCGATTTCGCCGCCGCACTGAAGGATCTGCAGACCCAGGGCAAGATCGCCGTCGGGCCCAAGAACCTGATCCTGCTGCCGACAATGTCCAACCGCGTGACGGGGACCTTCCGGGCCAACGCCCGTGGGTTCGGTTTCGTCGTGCCCCTGGAGCCGACGAACGAGGGCGACCTGTTTATTGGTCCACATGACACGGCCGATGCGATGGACGGCGACACCGTTGTGGCCAAGATCGTCCGCAAGGGCCATCAGGGGGGGCGACAGCGGATCGCCGGGATGATCACCGAGATCCTCGAACGCGGGCACAACCGGTTTGTCGGCACCCTGCAGCGGAAGGGACGCGAGTGGATCGTCCAACCCGAGGGCAAGGGGTACTTTGAGCCGGTCATCGTCGATGATGTGACGGCCAAGGGAGCGCGGGTCGGCGACAAGGTGATCCTCGAAATCCTGAGTTTTCCCGCCCAGGACCTTCCG
>Ga0209777_10007705_pt1 | contig 11897 bp, 6 predicted proteins | sample FrelakmetHBP12HB_FD_187147 | JGI IMG/M metagenome (GOLD analysis project Ga0209777, IMG submission 187147) | Freshwater lake sediment microbial communities from the University of Notre Dame, USA, for methane emissions studies -HBP12 HB (SPAdes)... | ecosystem: Environmental > Aquatic >... | reverse complement strand
GACTGGCAAACATGATTCACCACATCAACACCATCCGCAAGTCAGGCATCAACCCGGTGGTCTGCATCAACACCTTCCATACTGATACCAGGGAAGAGATTGAAATGGTAAAGAAGGCGGCAGAAGCTGCAGGTGCCCGCTGTGCCAAGTCCACGCACTGGGCGCAGGGCGGAGAAGGGGCCGTGGATCTGGCCGATGCGGTTATTGATGCCTGCAATGACAAGAATGACTTCAAGTTTCTTTACCCGAAAGAAATGAAGCTGCGCGACCGGGTGGCGCTCATTGCAAAAGAGGTCTATGGCGCTGACGGCGTGTCATGGTCAGCAGAGGCTGAGGCAAAGGCAAAGGCATTTGAAAAAGATCCACAGTATGACGACTACGCCACCATGATGGTGAAGACCCATCTGAGCCTCACCCACGATCCCGCGCTGAAGGGCGTGCCCAAAGGCTGGACGCTGCCCATCCGGGATGTGCTCATTTATTCAGGGGCTCAGTTTCTCTGCCCGTGCGCTGGCACCATCAGCCTGATGCCGGGCACCAGCTCAAATCCGGCCTTCCGGCGCATTGACGTGGATGTGAAAACCGGAAAAGTGAGCGGGCTGTTTTAAAAGGCAGCTGTCAGCACGTATCTGGAAAGCCGGCGTTTTCATGCTGCACGCCGGCACCCGCTGACTGCATAAAGAAGACATGAGCATGCAGGGGTCAGAATTCAGACAGTTTTTATTCTGGATTCTGACTCCTGATTTTTGTATGCTGTAATAATGGAAAAAATAACCATCACCTTTCTTCCCGCAAATAAGACGCTTCAGGAACAGAAGGGCAGCAACCTGCTGGCTCTGGCGGTTGAGGCGGGCATCTACATCACTGCTGCATGCGGCGGGGTTGGCGCCTGCGGCAAGTGCCGGGTGCTTATCCAGTCAGGAGAGGTGGATTGCCGGGACTGCAGCCAGGTTCCTCCTGAGGAGTTTGCCAAAGGGTACCGCCTTGCCTGCCAGTCATATGTTTTAAGCGATGCCGTGATCCTGATCCCGCCGGAGCTGCATCCTCCGGAGGCAATCGGCAGCACTGCCGCACCCTGCAGGCCGGCCCACCGGCAGGCAGTATCCCAGGAGCTGGAGCACCTGGTAAGCGGTGCCTGGTACAACCCGGCCCTGCAAAAATTCACCGTTACCCTTGACCCTCCCACCATCGCAGATAATGTCAGCGACCTGTCGCGGCTGCTGCGGGCTTTGAAAAAACAGCACAACCTGGAAAGTATCTCCATTGATTTTCTGCTCCTGAAAAAACTGCCGCACCTGGTGCGCGCTGCTGGATGGGAAGCCACGGTAACCATAGTGCAGACCAGGATGGAGTCACAGCTGGGCGAGCACCAGCTGCGCGGCTCCCGGCGCCCCAAAATGATAGCGGTTGAAGCGGGCAACACCTGCGACCGGCACTACTCCATTGTGCTTGACATCGGGACCACGTCGCTGTGGGGCCAGCTCGTTGACCTGAACCGCCGGGAGAGCCTGGCCCAGGCCTCGGAATATAACCCGCAGATTCGTTTTGGTGATGATGTCATAACCCGCATCATCCATTCCCAGCGGCCGGGGGGGCTCGGGCAGCTGCAGGAGGCGGTTGTCGGCGGGCTGAATAAGATTGTAAGCGAGCTCATAGAGAAGGCCGGGGTGGAAAAGCGCCACGTGTCCCATGTCACTGCTGCCGGCAACACCACCATGACCCATCTGCTGGCAGGGCTTGATCCCAAATACATCCGTGAAGCTCCCTATACGCCGGTGGCCGCGTTTATTCCGCCGCTGCGGGCCATGCGGCTCGGGCTTGACGTGGACGAGCATGTGTATGTCTACACCTTCCCTTCTGTTGCCAGCTATGTCGGCGGCGATATTGTGTCGGGCGTTCTGGGCTCGGGTATGTACCAGAGAGCAGAGCTCACCCTCTACATTGATATCGGCACCAACGGGGAAATCGTGGTGGGCAACCAGGACTGGCTTATGACCGCTTCCTGCTCGGCAGGCCCGGCGTTTGAGGGCGGCGGGCTCTCCTGCGGCATGCGCGCCATGACCGGCGCCATTGAAGGGTTTAAGATCAATCCCCGGACCTGCGAGCCGATGCTTCTGACCATAGGAAAGGCAAAACCGGTGGGCATCTGCGGGTCAGGGGCGATAAACATACTTGCCGAATTTCTCCTTTACGGCGTCATTGATCAGAACGGAAAATATAACAGTACCGGTAAAACCAAACGGCTGCGCCCGGGTGCGGACGGCATGGAATACGTGCTATCCTATAAAGAAGATACAGGGCTGGACCACGATATCGTGATTACCGAAGCAGACATTGATAATATTATCCGCGCCAAGGCTGCCATGTTTGCCGGGTATCAGTCGCTGCTCGGGAAAGCAGGGCTCGCGTTCAGCGACCTGGAACGGGTAATCATTGCCGGCGCCTTCGGGGATTTTATCAACCTGGAGAATGCCATCACCATCGGCCTGCTGCCGGAGCTTGCGCTTGACCGCTATACCTTCATCGGCAACGGCTCGCTGCTGGGCGCAAAGCTCATATCGCTGTCGAGTGAGCTGCTGGATGATGCGGAGCGCGTTGCGCGGAAGATGACCAACATTGAGCTGAGCGAAGACCATGCCTTTATGGATAATTATATGGCCGGCCTGTTTCTGCCGCACACGGATGCGGGCCTGTTTCCTGAAACGCTGGCGCGCACAGCTGCTACGGTAAAATGCAGTTAATCTCAGAGCACGGAGCAGGGCATTGACCAAGATAGTTGCTGTTGCCGGAAAAGGCGGCACGGGAAAAACCACCATTGCCGGGCTGCTGGTCCGCTACCTGCAGGCGAGCGGCAGGACCCCGGTGCTTGCGGTGGATGCGGACCCTGACGCCAATCTGGCCGGGGCGCTCGGGATGACGGCGGAGAAAACGATCGGCGGCGCGCGGGAGGATTTTTTCCAAAGCAAAGGCGATATTCCCGCCGGCATACCCAAGGAAGCATACCTTGAGGTGAAGCTGCATGAGGCGGTCGTTGAGGGAAAGAACGTAGACCTGCTGGTTATGGGCAGGCCTGAGGGCGCGGGCTGCTACTGCTATATAAATAATTCACTGAGAAAGTATCTGGAAGTTCTGGCGAAAAATTATCCCTATGTCATAATAGACAATGAGGCGGGACTCGAGCATTTGAGCAGGCGCACGACCCAGGATGTTGATATCTTGCTGGTGGTTTCAGATTATTCAGCCAATGGGGTGCGCGCGGCAAAGCGCATTGGAGAGCTGGCAGATGCATTGCATCTGCGGGTGGGGGCGCGGCATCTTATTATAAACGGCGCCCCGGCAACCCTGGCCCCGCATTTTGCCGGGGAAGTGGAGCGGACCGGCATCCCGGTCGCGGGCATTGTCCCGGTGGATGAACTGCTTCCGCAGTATGAACGGGAAGAGAAGCCGTTAACAACGCTCCCCGACAGTTCTGCTGCAGTACAATCCATACAGCACATAGCGCAAAAACTTTTTTAATTTCAACAGACCCCGCGGCGCCGCGGATACGCATATGCGCTGCGGCGACAGTGGAGGGCGTCATGACAGCAAAGATTATCAGCGGGACAGAGATTGCGGCGCAGATACGCGAGGAGATCAAGGCCGAGGTTGTGCGCCTCAAAGAGCAGCACCGGGTGGTGCCGGGTCTGGTAACGATCCTGGTCGGCCAGAATCCGGCATCGGTCAGCTATGTGACGGCAAAGCAGAACACCGCTCACGAGCTTAATTTCTATTCCCTGCAGGACAGCCAGCCGGAGGATCTCTCAGAGGAAAAGCTGCTGCAGCTGATTGCTGCCTACAACCGGGACCCGAAAATTCACGGCATCCTGGTGCAGCTGCCGCTGCCCAAACACATAGATGAAAAAAAGATTTTAAATGCCCTCGATCCGGACAAGGATGTTGACGGCTTCCACCCGGTCAACGTGGGCCGGCTGATGATCGGCGGCAGGGAGGCAAAGTTTCTGCCCTGCACCCCGGCCGGCATCCAGCAGCTCATTGTCAGGTCAGGGGTGACGGTGGACGGCGCCGAGGTGGTGGTGGTCGGCCGCTCAAATATTGTCGGCAAGCCCATCGCCAATATCCTGCTGCAAAAAGCCCCCGGCGCCAATGCCACGGTTACGGTTGCCCACACAGGAACCAGGGACCTTGCCGGTCACTGCAAGCGCGCTGACATCCTGGTGGTGGCAGCCGGCGTGCCGGGGCTGGTGAAGCCTGAGTGGATAAAGCCCGGCGCGTGTGTCATCGATGTGGGGGTGAACCGGGTCGGTGAGAAGATAAGCGAGAAGACCGGTAAAAAGATTGCCATCCTGCGCGGCGATGTTGACTTTGATGCGGCCAAAGAGATTGCCGGCTTCATTACGCCGGTGCCGGGCGGTGTCGGGCCCATGACCATTACCATGCTTATGGCCAATACCGTGAAAGCGGCAAAGTTTGCCGCGGGAATTGAATAGCAGGGTTCAAGGGGCCAAGGATTCAAGTGTTTAAAAAATGCAACTGGACCCCTCGAATCCCGAAAGCTTTCGGGAAATCCTATAACCCTATAAACATTTATTATTATAATAAATTCAGTGAGGTGCCTATGCCAGTAGAGTTTCCAAAGCAGCAGTACACGGGAACCATCAGGGAAATTAATCTCGGGAAAGGGGACAAGCAGTTACTGGTAGGCGGGGAGACCGCGTACCCGTTCTATACCTTTGAAGGCACGATGCCCCATGCGCCAAAGATTGCCATCCAGGTGCTTGATTACGCGCCGGATGACTGGGCGGAGGCATGTCTTGAGCCCTACCGGGACGTGCTGGGCGACCCGGTCGCCTGGGCGCGTAAAGCCCAGGATGAGTACGGTGCGGACATGATCCAGCTGTGGCTGAAGAGCACTGACCCCAACGGCCTGAACCGGCCCGCGGATGAGGCGGCGCAGACAGCCAAAGCCGTGGCATCCGCAGTATCGGTTCCCGTGATTGTATGGGGCTGCGCCAACGCGGACAAGGATGCCGAGGTGCTGAAGAAGGTTGCCGAGGCCTGTGCGGGCCTTAATATCATCATCGGCCCGGTTGTTGAAGCCAATCACAAGCAGCTGGGCGCGCAGGCGCTGGCGTATAACCTCACCATTGTGGCCAATACCCCGATTGATATCAACCTGGCAAAGCAGCTCAATATCCTGCTCAGCAACGTGGGCGTAGGCCTGGATAAAATCATTATTGACCCGACCACCGGCGGCCTTGGCTACGGCCTGGAGTACACCTTCTCGGTGATGGAGCGCATCCGGCAGGCAGCGCTCACGCAGAATGATGACAAGCTGCAGTGCCCGTTCATGTGCAACTTTGCCGACGAGGTGTGGAAGACCAAAGAGGCCAAGATGCCTTCAGACGCGAAAATGGGCGATGCCCGGCAGCGCGGCATCATTATGGAAGCAATCACCGCGGTGACCGTGCTGATGGCCGGGGCAGACATTCTCGTCATGCGCCATCCGGATGCAATTCAGCAGGTGCGCGACTACGTGGCAGAACTGGGCGGGTTTGAGCAGCCCAAAGCTGTGAAACGCGCCGCCCCTGAGGTCAGGGCTGCTGCAGCTACAACAGAAGCTTCAGTGGGCATCGCCGTTTCAACTATTGCTGAATCTTTGAAAGAAGGCGCGCTGTGCAAGATCGTCCAGATTATGGATTTACCCATGAACCTTGCGCCGGGCTATGCGGTTGCTCTTATTAAAGCCCTGGACAGGGAGGAACGGGGAGAGGGACTGGTGCTGATGACCAGGTGCGCAGCCTCAGCCCAGCAGGGTGCCGCGGCCCAGCCTGAAGCGCAGTCCGGGGCGGACAAGGGGCCGGAAGCCAAAGAGGAATTCAAGCCGAGCCGCACCTGGGTGCCGCTCCAGGACACGGTAGGCGATTATCAGTACCAGCTTGAGGAAAAGCCTGATTTTGCCGGGCATCCGGTAAAGCTTATTAAGGACAATTATGATAAGGGCGTACCGACCGGGAAAGAAGACTGGCGCAGCATAGAAGAGGACCGCGCGGAAATGCTCAAGCAGGTTAAGACCAGCCTGCGCTACTGGTACTCGGAAAGTTACGGCAGTGAGAAGCGGAAGAAACCAGCATAAACGATAAATTCTAAAAACTAAATTCGAAATCCTAAACATTAGATAAACAGGCAGTTTTGAAATTTGAATTTAGGATTTGTTTAGGATTTCGATATTCGAATTTAGAGATTTACCATGGAGGTAACATACAATGGCACAAAAACAGGACAAGGATACCGGAAAAGAAAAAGCCCCGGAGAAGCTGTTAAGCGTATGCGATGCTTCGCTCCACATGATCGGCAAAGCCCGCAAAGAGGGCATCTCAACTGTCTTTGACCGGGCAGAATCCATGAAGGCCTGCCCGATTGGCGCAGACGGCAGCTGCTGCAAGAACTGCGCGATGGGCCCCTGCCGTGTTCCCGCCACCAAGAAGGGCGAGGAGCCCGACAAGGTCGGCGTGTGCGGAGCGACCCCGGCCACCATTGCCGCCCGGAACTTTGCGCGCATGGTTGCTGCCGGCTCTTCAGCCCACTGCGACCATGCGCGCGGCGTTGCCGAGGTGTTCCTGCTGGCCGCCAAGGGAAAAATTCCCGGGTACGGCATAAAGGATGTGCAGAAGTTGCTGCAGCTGGGCATGGATTTCGGCCTTGAGGTGGAAAAGATGAGCCTGCAGGATATCGCCATCAAAGTCGGCGAGCTCTGTTCGGCTGAATTCGGCAAGCAGTCAGGAGACCTGGTGTTCACCAAGCGCGCGCCGCTGAAGCGGCAGGAGCTGTGGCGCAAGAACGACCTGATGCCGCGCGGCATAGACCGCGAGATCGTGGACCTGATGCACCGCACGCACATGGGCGTTGACCAGGACTACCGCAACCTTATTACCCAGGCAGGGCGGGTGGCGCTGGTCGATGGCTGGGGCGGATCCATGATTGCCACCGAGCTGCAGGACATCATGTTCGGCACGCCGGTGCCCATTACCGGCAACATCAACCTCGGCGTGCTCAAGGAGGATGAAGTGAACATCATCGTGCACGGCCACGACCCGCTGATCGCGGAGATGGTCGTGGTGGCCTGCGAAGACCCGGAAATGAAGGCGCTGGCCAAGTCCAAAGGTGCCAAGGGCATTAACCTTGCCGGCATGTGCTGCACCGCCAACGAGGTGCTGATGCGCCACGGCATCCCCATTGCGGGAAACTTCCTGCAGCAGGAGCTTGCCATCATCACCGGCGTGGTGGACGCCATGGTGGTTGATGTGCAGTGCGAGATGCAGTCCATCCATCAGGTTGCCGAGTGCTTCCACACGGAAATTATCACCACCTCGCCCAAAGCAAAGATTGAAGGTGCCACGCACATTGAGTTTGATGACCACGACGCCATCAATTCGGCAAAGAAAATCGTGACCGCTGCCATTGAGCGCTTCCCGCACCGCAAGGGCAAGGCGGATATTCCCAAAGAAACCAGCCCCATGGTGGTGGGGTTTTCCCATGAGACCATAAACTACCTGCTTGGCGGTACGTTCCGGGCTTCGTACCGGCCGCTCAATGACAATATTATCAACGGCCGCATCCGCGGCATCGCCGGTGTGGTAGGCTGCAATAACGCGCGCACCGTGCATGACCAGGCGCATCTGGTGCTGATAAAAGAGCTCATTAAAAATGATGTCATCGTGCTCACCACTGGCTGCAGCGCCATGGCCTGCGGCAAAGCGGGCCTTTTAGTGCCGGAAGCAGCCAAGTACTGCGGCGCAGGCCTGGCGGAAGTGTGCGAGGCAGTCGGCATCCCGCCGGTGCTGCACATGGGCTCCTGCGTTGACAACAGCCGCATCCTCGCCGCGGCAACCGCGGTGGTGAAGGAAGGCGGGCTCGGCGACGACATCTCCGACCTGCCGGCCGCAGGATGCGCTCCCGAGTGGATGAGTGAAAAGGCCATCGCCATCGGCCACTACTTTGTCGCCTCCGGCGTCTACACCATATTCGGTGTCACCTTTCCGACCACCGGCAGCAAAGTGGTCACTGACTACCTGTTCCAGGAACTGGAAGAGAAGTGGGGCGGCATGTGGGGATTTGCCAAGGACCCCCTGGAAATGGCCAGGATGATGATCGCGCACATTGACAAGAAGCGAAAAGCCCTCGGCATTGACAAGGCCCGGGAGCGGGTGCTCTTTGATATGGAAATGCGCCGGGAACTGGACGCAGTATAAAACAGCAATGAGTGCCGGAGTAACGAGTACTGAGTAAAAACTCGGCACTCATCACTCAGGAACTCAGCACTAAATAATAGACAGGAGGTACCAACAGTGTCAAAGATCATAGCATCTGCAGCTATTCGAGGAGCGCACAAGATAGCAGCGCGCGTGGAAAAAAAGTATGCAGAGGTCTTGCAGAAGTACGGGCCTGACAAGGAGATCGGATTCCCCGATACCGCGTATTACCTGCCGATAATTTACGCCATGCTCGGCATCCCGGTAAAGAATCTGGGAGACTGCCAGCTGGTGTTTCAAAGGGCGCGCAGGCTTCTTCCTCCCCCGGTGCATGAAAAAACGCATCTGCCCTATCTTGCTCCGGCGCTTGATGCCGGCATGGCAACGCTTTTTTATGAGGAGATCGAGGAAGCGATCCGCTACCTCGAGCAGCCTGATTTTTATCTGCGGGGTGAAGAAGTGACCGATGAAAACATCTGGCTGGGCGCGGCCAATGACGTCATCATGAGAAAGCGCGGCGTTGAGTTTGTGGACGGCACCGCCCCCGGGTTTGCCGCGGTGGTCGGCGCGGCCCCCGATAAAGAGACCGCGGCTAAAATTGCCCATGAGCTGCAGCTGAAAAATTTATACGTCTTTATGGGCGCGGAGAACAACGGGGTGAGATTTTCCCGGCAGCTGGTGGAGGCTGATGTCCAGATCGGCTGGAACACGCGCCTGGTATCCTTCGGCCCTGACGTGTCAGCCTGCGTATTTGCCCTTGGCTTTGCGTCACGCGCGGCCATGGCCTTCGGCGGCGTCGCGCCGGGAGATTTCAGGAAAAACCTCATTTACAATAAGGACCGCATCTTTGCCTTTGTGCTGGCGCTCGGGTTTGTTTCTGATGAGTGGTATGCCAATGCAGCGGGTGCCATCAATTACGGGTTCCCGGTCATTGCCGACACGCCCATTCCCGAAGTGCTTCCCACCGGCATCTGCACCTATGAGCACGTGGTGTCAAATATCCCCCATGACCAGATGGTTGCCAAGGCCATCGAGGTGCGCGGCCTGAAAGTTACCGTGACCGAGGTTCCGATACCGCTGGCCTACGGCCCGGCCTTTGAAGGAGAGCGGGTGCGCGGTGATGATATCTGCCTTGAGTGCGGCGGCGGCAGAACCCAGATGATTGAATTTTCAACGCTGAAGCGCATGGATGAGGTGGAGGACGGCAAGATTGAAATTGTCGGCCCGGATATCACCGATGTACCGGTCGGCTCGAAGCTTCCCCTTGCAATTTATGTCGGCGTTGCCGGCCGCCAGATGCAGGAAGATTTTCTCCCCATCCTGGAACGGCAGATACACCACCTGGTCAACTACGCCCAGGGGCTCATGCACATCGGGCAGCGCGATATCGCCTGGGTGCGGATAGCAAAGCAGGCCGTGGAAAAGGGCTTCTCGCTGAAGCACATCGGAACCATCCTGCATGCCATGTACCATAAGGACTTCGGCAAGATTGTGGACAAGGTGCAGGTGACCATATACACCCAGCAGGAACAGGTTATGGAAGTGCTGAAAGAAGCCCGTGACACCTTTAAGCAACGCGATGAACGGATCGCCGACCTTGCCGACGAGAGCGAAAATACCTTCTATTCCTGCACCCTGTGCCAGTCCTTTGCCCCGTCGCACGTGTGCGTGGTAACGCCCGAGCGCACCGGGCTGTGCGGCGCCTACAACTGGCTTGACTGCAAGGCTGCCTTTGAGATCAACCCCACCGGCCCCAACCAGCCCATCGAAAAGGGCGCGGTTCTTGAAGACCGGCTCGGCCAGTGGGAAGGGGTGAGCGGCTTTGTCAAGCAGGCGTCGCGCGGCAAAGTGGAGGTGGTGAGCGCCTACAGCATTCTCACTAACCCCATGACCTCATGCGGCTGCTTTGAGTGCATTGCTGCCGTGCTTGATAAATGTAACGGCGTCATGACTGTGGACCGGGACTACCGGGGCGAAACTCCCTGCGGCATGAAGTTTACGACACTTGCCGGCGCTGTGGGCGGTGGTGCGGTTACCCCCGGCTTTGTGGGACACAGCAAGCACTTTATCGGCTCCAAGAAATTCATTCGCGCTGAGGGCGGCATCAAGCGCCTGGTCTGGATGCCCAAACAGCTCAAGGAAGATCTGCGGGAAAAGCTCAATGAGCAGGGCAAACTCCTGGGCATTGAGAATATGGCGGACAAAATTGCTGACGAGACGGTGGGAGTTACCCAGGAGGAAATCCTTTCCTTCCTAAAGGAGAAAGGACACCCGGCCCTCACCATGGAGCCGCTGGTGTAGCTTGTAGCTAAAAAGGGTCAAGGGGCAAAGAATAAAGGCAGAATGCAGATTGCTGAATGCGGAATTATTAAAAGGGGTGCTATTCTGCAATCTCAATTCCTAAATCCGCATTTTACTTCTCCCTGGAACCCTTGAATCCTTGAACCCTATACTTTAGAGGAGATTGAATATGGCCCTTTCCGGAATGGACATCTTTAAACTGCTGCCGAAGACTAACTGCCAGGAGTGCGGTGTTCCCACCTGCCTGGCTTTTGCCATGAAGCTTGCAGCAGGCCAGGCAGAGCTTGCCTCCTGCCCGTATGTGTCCGAGGATGCGCGGGCAAAGCTCGAGGAGGCCTCAGCTCCGCCGATCCGGCCGGTCACCATCGGCGCTGGAGACACGGCGCTCAAGGTGGGCGGCGAGACCGTTATTTTCCGGCATGAAAAGACTTTTGTCAACAAGCCGGGTATCGCGCTGCTGCTCACCGATGCCATGGACGACGCGCAGCTTGACGAAAAGCTCAAGCGCTTTAAAGAGCTGCAGTATGAGCGCGTGGGCCTCACGCTTAAAGCTGACTGCGTTGCGCTCAAGGAGACCGCCGGCGACGGGAAGAAGTTTTCCGCGCTGGTGGAGAAGGCAAAGAGAGCGGGTGCTTTAAACCTCATCCTGATGAGCGAGAAGCCGGAGATACTGGCCGCGGGCGTCGCCGCATGCAAAGAGCTGCGGCCGCTTATTTATGCTGCCTGCAACGGCAACGCCGAGGCCCTGGGCAAGCTGGCAAAAGAGAACTCCTGCCCGCTCGCGGTAAAGGGGAAAACACTTGATGACGTTGCTGAGATGACGAATAAGCTTACTGCCATGGGGCTCAAGGACCTGGTCATTGATACCGGCGCGCGCCAGCTGAGCCGGCTGTTTCAGGACCAGGTGGCGCTGCGCAGGGCCGCCCTCACCAGTAAATTCCGGCCGCTGGGGTATCCCACCATCGTGTTCCCCTGCGAGATGACCGATGACCCGCTGAAGGAAGCGCTCATTGCCTCCACCTTTGTCCCCAAGTACGGCGGAATACTGGTGATGTCTGATCTCACCGGGCAGAACCTTTTCCCGCTGACGGTGCAGCGCATGAATATCTACACTGACCCGCAGCGCCCCATGGCAACCAGTGAAGGCATCTATGAGATAAACAACCCGGATGAGAACTCGCCGGTGATTATCACCAGCAACTTCTCCCTTACCTACTTTATCGTGTCAGGGGAAGTGGAATCGAGCCGGGTGCCCACCTGGATGCTCATAAAAGATACCGAGGGGCTATCGGTTCTCACGGCCTGGGCAGCGGGAAAATTTGTGGCTGACACGATTGCGCCGTTTGT
>Ga0209777_10007704_pt1 | contig 11898 bp, 8 predicted proteins | sample FrelakmetHBP12HB_FD_187147 | JGI IMG/M metagenome (GOLD analysis project Ga0209777, IMG submission 187147) | Freshwater lake sediment microbial communities from the University of Notre Dame, USA, for methane emissions studies -HBP12 HB (SPAdes)... | ecosystem: Environmental > Aquatic >... | reverse complement strand
CAGCATGGGGTAGTTCAAAAGAATTTCTTGAATATAAATCAAAGGCGTTTCTAAATAATTTATACATTTTTTTGCCTAAATTTTCTAATAAGTAATTACTAGTAACATCTAAATAAGCATTTTCAGTTATAAAATTTTTAAAATTATTATCACAAATAAGTTTATTTATAGCATTAATCCACTCATCCACATTATTTTCAATAATAATTCCATTTAAATTATTTTTTATTGCAAACTCATAAGGAAGACTTTTAGAACTTATTATTGGAATTTTAGCCAACCCACAATGTAAATATTTAATTTCTGACTTACAGTTTATAAAGTCATTTGTATTGTCTATTAATTTTATTTCTTTTTTCATTCCTGAAGAAACTGGATTTAAATATATATCACATTCTTTAAAATATTTTATAAATTTTTCATAGTCTACTAAAGGAACACAAAAAGTATTACTAAAATTTTCAAAATAGAAAGAACTTCCTCCTCCTATAATATAAAAAACAGAATCAGGAAATTTTTTACTTATTTCTGGTATTAATTTTTGCATAAAATCAAAACCCAGTAAACCAGTAGATGACCATAAAAATTTTAATTTATTTTTAGGCAAATTTAAATTTGATTTAACATTATCAAAAAATTCTTTATCTATAAAAGTTCTTGTATAAGATATATTTTCATTTAAAGGATAAATATATTTATCATAACCTGTATTTGGGACTAATACTAAATTTACTATAGATATAAAATACTTACTAACATAGTTTAAAATAAGATCATCTATGTTATAAATTGTTATTACTTTTTTTCTATATTTTTCTATTAGTCTAGTTACTCTATTTAAGTATTCTTCGGAAATTTGTACTCCATTAGCACCAATTCTTTGAAAAATTATTATATCATATTCATTAAAATGGTTTTCAGATAGGTTATTATAAAAAAGAGTTTCTACTTTTTTTACAAAACTTTTTAATCCTTTGCTTAATTCAAAGGTATTTTTTTTAGTACAAGAACAGTTAATATCGCTATAAACGATAAGAACCTTCATTAAAGTTATTCCCTTTCCATATAAAAAAGGTCATCTACTTCTTTTATCTTTTTAAATCCAAATTTCTCATAAATATGTATAGCTTTTGGATTATTTATTTTTACATAAAGAACAATCTTTTTGTTAGGAAATTGTTCTTCTGCTTTTTCTATAGTTTTTATAACTAGGTCTTTTCCATATCCCTTCCCTTGAAAATTGGGGTGTATAGCAAAGCCTACCTCTAAATGAGTATCCGTAACATCATATATTTGAGAATACCCTATTTTAATATTATCATCTAGAGCCACGTATATCCATCTTGTTTTATTTAAAACCTTATCTAAATAACCTAAATGTTGTTCATAATTTTGGGGGGGTTCTCCAGAGAGCATCTTGTCTATATCTGGGTGAGTTCTTGTATCATATAAAAACCTATAATCTTCATCATAATTAGCTAATTTAAGGGAAATTTTCATGAGAACTCCATTTTAAAGGCTCTATATATCATAATATATAAATAAAATATCTTAAGGATAATTTATTATTAAAATTTTTTTTGTATAATAATACTACTAGGAGTGTAAAAAATGGATTTTGTTTGTAAAGTTACTGGAGAATTAGTTATAGCAGATCTTAATTTAAACCTTGTTCACATGGAAATAATTGATTTATACCCTGATGATTTTAAGGTTTCCCCAAGATTAAGAGAAGCTCAAAGAAATAAGGAAATTGAGGTTTATAGTTCACAACACCATAGAACTGCTAGAAGACTTAAAAAAAGAAATACTGAACAAAATAAAATTCAGATTATAAAAGAAAATTCCTCTGAATTTTCCCTTAAAGAACCTTTAGTTAGCATAAATAATAAACTTGATTATTTAATGTCCAGAATTGAAATAATTATATCAAAAAATAAAAATGAACCAGAACTGAAGAATTTACCTAATTTAAAAGAAGATATTCTTAATAAAATTTTATCACAAAACCAAAAAATTGAAGAATATATAAATAGCACTAAATCTTTAGATGAGGGTAAACTTAATGATATTCTTAATAAATTTGAAAATTTACTAGAAAAAAGATTATCTATTAATAAAGAGTATTTAGGAAAAACAGATAAAAAAGAAATGGAAAAAGAGGATATACCTATTTATATACCAAAATTAGATGATATTGATATTATTGAGAAAAATATAAAATCACAAGAAATAGTATCTGAAGGAACTGATAATATCCTAGAAAAATTAAAGAAATTAAAAGGAAATTTGTAAAGGAGAAATTATGACAACAAACCATGTAACTGGAATAAATACTCAGGTAACTTCTGAAGCAAAGCCAGCTCAACCTGTTGCTACACCCCAACAAGCTCAACCCTCTACGCCTATTCAACCAGTACCACAACCTGTTGCTACACCTATTCCAGCAAAACCTAATCTAGTTACACCAGAACAATTAACAAAATATGCTGGACTAGATATTGGAACAATGAATATTATAGCTTCAAGACAAAAAGGAAAAAATGTTGAAACTAAGAGGATAAGAAACGTTTTTATTGACTTAACTATGGATCAGGTAAAAATGCTTAAACTTAGTGGTGAAACTAGCTTTATTACAAAAGGGGAAACTTGCTATGTTTTAGGTGATGATGCTGCTAATGTTGCTAATGTTTTTGGTCGTCAATTAAGATGTTCTATGCGTAAAGGAGTTATTTCTGCTGGTGAAATTGAAGCAATGGAAATGTTAAAAATTATGGTTGGGGAAATTTTAGGTAAAGCTCCAGAAGGAGGTTTATGCTATGTAAGCTCCCCAGGCGATCCAATTGATAATGATTTTGATGCTTTATACCATCAAGCTGTTGTTTCTGACATTGTTTCAAGTTTTGGTTGGAAAGTAGAAACAGCTAGTGAATCAACTGCATTAGCTTATGCTGAATGTGCCGATACAATGTTTACAGGATTATGTATTTCTTTTGGGCATGGAATGACAAACGTATCTTTAGTATTTAAGACTATTGAAGCCCTTAAATTTTCCGTAGCTAGGGGAGGTTCTTGGATTGACGAGCAGACTGCAAAAGTTTCAGGAAAAACTTCCCCTCAAATTTGTGCTCTCAAGGAAAAAGGAATTGATTTATTAAACCCTATTGGAAGAGAACAGTCAGCTCTGGTTGTTTATTATAAGCATCTTATAAAATATGCTATTTCTAATTTTGTCACAAAGTTTAAAGCAATACAGGGAAATATTGAATTACCTGATGCTATTCCAGTTGTAATAGCTGGTGGAACTTCATTGCCAAAAGGATTTGTAGACCTTGTAAAACAAGCTATTAATGAAGCAAAAGGTTTTCCTTTTGCTATATCAGATGTCAAACATGCTACTGACCCATTAAACAGCATTGCAAAAGGATTACTTATAATGTCACAAAATAAGTAACTGGGGTATTGATGTACAATTATTTAATAAATGCAACAAAAAATAGAATTATATCAGAATTTAAAGATATACTATCTAGACACCCCAACTTTAAAACTTTAGAAATTTTTAATAGATATCCCTACAATGAAAGAATACAAGAAGGGATAATTGTAAAAAATACTTCTGCTGGTAGACAACCTATTTCTGCAGATAATTTTCAAGGTAATGTTTATAGCTATGTTACTGTTGCAAAGCATAAAAATTTTCCTGGGATGTCTATTGAGTGGGTTAGAGAAGATGAATCTCATTTAACTACAAGAATTTATAAACAAGATTTTTCCAACAGCACATCTCCCATAGTAGGGCCAAATAATGCCCCTATTCAAATTAAAATAAATATAGATCAAAATATGTTGAAGGGTGGGAAAGATTTATCTTATGCAGATGATATTAGGAATGTAGAAGTTTTTGTAAATAATAGTAAGATAGTTCCTTTAAGTGTAGACGGAGAGAAAAAAGAAATTATTATATCCTCTTTACCTATGACTAACCCAAAAATAGAAGTTTCATATTGGATTAGAAATTTAGCTCCTGCAGGAATTTATCAATTAGAAATAATTGGTGGAAATCCAGTCATAGGAAAATTTGAGTTTATGCTAGATGTTTTATTGGATAAATATGAAGTTTTAATAGAACAAGCAACAGGAAAAGAAACTTCTGTGCAATTATCTTATAGCCCAGTATTTAAAAAATCATTAATCTTAAAAGAAAATAATGCTATAATGACAGAAAATGTAGATTATTTTTTAGATGAAAATACTGGTATTATAACATTTAATTCTTCTAGTACACCTAATGGTGAAGTAACAATTTTAAAAAATTCTAAAATAGAAGCTTCTTATAGAGTAAAGGGGTTATCTACAGGTCCTTTTGAAATTCCAAATCCAAATTATGCTAATAATACTGCTATTCCAGGAGTTGTTTTAGCTTTTGGTAATGGTGTTTCTATTGGGGATAAACACTTTATAATAATAAATAATGATAGAATTCTTACTGCTTTAGAATATAGCGGTAAATGGGATCTTTCTATAAGTTTAGATATTTTTGCAAAGGATTCTTATAAAATAGAAGAAATAATAGATATAACAACATCATATTTAAATACCTATAGAAAAGAAGAATTAGATGCTGAAGGAATTTATTTAGTTGATGTTTCTTTTGGTGGTGAAAGTGAAGAAGTTTATGATGATGCCACTGGAGATTTATATTATAAAGGTTCTGTAGATTATAAATTTTTAACAGAATGGATTATGCATAAACCTTTAATAGAGGGAAGTATAGACGGTTATATTTTGGAAACAAATACATTTGTAAATCCAAAACCATATATTGAAGATGAAAAAGATACAAATAAAAAATTTGAAAATATAAAATAAGAGAGGAGAGATTATGCCAGTTTATGATTTTAAATGTCCTAAATGTAACTTGAAATTTGAAAGAAGTTTAAAAATTGATGATACTTATACAAAAATAGAATGTCCAAGTTGTTCAGAAGTTTCTAATAAACTTCCTCCTAAAAATGTTTTAGGTATTGTTGCAGAATCTACTAGTATACCAAAGGATATTGATAAAGTTGTTGGAAAAGATGCAGAAGAAAGATGGCAAGAATATGAAGAAAAAAAGAAAGTTAAAGAAAAATTAAGACAAGACTTAGGCACACAAAGATTAGCTAAAGATCTTGATGGGGATTATGTTCCTTTAGAGATGACTAAAGATGGTCAAAAAGTTTCTGAAAAAGAAGGTGTTGAATTAAGAAAAGAAATGTTTAAGGATTTTAATGAAATTAAGAAAGATCCTGAGACACAAAAAATAGAAGTACCAGAATAATCAATTAATATTTAACTTAGTATATATTATTTATACTGTAATACTTTATTGTATTAGAACTATTCAAATTATTACTTTTATCTAAAAACTCTTATTTATCTATTTATATTTATTTACTTTATTGAAAAATATTAATTTTAATTTTTAACATTTTGGAGGATTTATGCCAGGACCATTCGCACAATATATCGAGCCAGGTGTTTATACAAGAACACTGACCGAGAATACATTAGCCACTTTAACTGGTGGGCTAAGAATTCCTTTATTTATTGGAGTAGGCAGCGAAACTTTACAAATCGTTGACTATGAAATAGTTAGAGGTTCAAGTTCTATAGTTGATAACTATTTGGGAGACGAAGATGTTTCTCATCAATTTACAGGAACAAATAGAGAATTTTTCACAACAAAATTCCCTATTGTTACTGGAGAAGGTCAAGGAGTTACAGCTTTTGACCCCAACAAAGTTGCTGTCACTATTAATGGGCAGCCCCTTGGTGTTTCACAACTTTTAGGTGATATTGGTAAAGTAGTTTTATCAAGTATTCCTAGAGCTGAAGATGTTGTTAAAATAAGTTATTATTTTAAAAGAACCGATACTAGAATTGAAGATGATGATGTAAGTATTCAAGCTGACGGCTCAAATAAAGAATTTAAATCAAACTTCAGTCCTATTGTTGATGGTTCAAATGGTGGTGTTGCTACAACAGATGTAACTAAAGTAAAAGTTGTAGTTAATGGAACAGAATTATTACCACAAGAAATTTTAGAAGTTAATGGGCAAGCTGGAACAATTACAGTAGTAACTGCTCCTGCTAACGGAAGTACTATAAAATTGAGTTATTGGACAAATACATGGCAAGATACTTTTGATTATCTTCCTGTAACAAATATTACAAATGTTATTAGAGTTGGCACAGCCCCTGGAAGAAGTGATTTCACAAATACATTAGATTTTGTAATTGACGGAAATAAAATTCAATGGGGAAATAGTTTTTCTGTAAAACCAGAATATATTTATCCTGCCAGCACTCCTTTTGATTCACAAATAAATAGTTATATTTATGATAACCGTGTGTATATGAGACCTTGTACGGGTTTAAGTAACAGCTTAAATAAAGAATTTATTCTTGAATTTGTTCCCACAGGTGGAACGGGTAAAGGTGATACTACTGAAGATGTAAGTAAACTTATTGCTTATGTTGGTGTTGGGGTATATGACGCTTTAACAAACGGAACTGTTGAAATATTGAAAGTTTATGGAGAAGATAAAAAAGTTGTTCTTAAAAATGCACCTGCTTTGGGTCAAGTAGTGTATGTTACTTATTATTGTAATTTAATTTCAGATGATACTTTTGAATTTACTTGTACTCTTCCTAGTACACCAACAACATCTGGAAAATATACTATTACCTCATTAAATCAAGGACCAGTTTTAAATATTACAGAGGATAAACCTTCTCATTCTGTTGCTAATCCACTTTTTGCAATTGAGGGTGTTACTTTTCCTCCTGGTGGTTTTGATGGGCAAACACTTCCAGGTTACGGTATTTTAGAATCAATTCTTCTAAACTTCATTAGTGAACATGATTATTTAGTTATGAGTTCAATTGGGCCTACTGGTTCATGGGGATCAGGAAGTTTAGGACAAACTTATATTGATGAAAAAACTGGAACTAGATTTACAATTATGCCTGGAAGTACAGATCCTTTTTATGCCGCAGGCGATTTACTTGAGTTTGATGTTACAGGTGATTTTTCAACTGGTGTTTTACCTCAATATTCAGTTCCTGGCATAAAAACAACAATTTCTAATTTAAATGGTGTTGCTTTAACCAATAAAGCTTTATTAACAACATATAATAAATCTGGTTTAGAACCTGCTGTTGGTGATTTTTATTACATTACAGCAGATTATGCAAAAACAGAATATCCAATTTTAATTTATACAAGATTAAAAGATGTTGTTACTGATATTGGCGCAGTAAATACGGACAATAGACTTTCTTTAGCCGCTTATTTAGCTTTCTCTAATGGTGCTGTTGCCGTTGCATTAGCTCAAGTTATTAGAGATTCTTCTGGTATTGATGCTCCAGTAAATTCTTACTTAGATGTTTTATCAACAGTTGAATCACCAATTAAAAACTATGGAGTTAAACCCGATATTATTTGTCCTATTACAACAAAACCTGATGTAGTAAATGCTGTTAGAGTTCATTGTGAAAAAATGTCAACAATTAGGTATAAAACAGAAAGAACAGGAATGTTTGGTTTTGCTGTAGGAACAACTCCAGAACAAGCTCAAGAATTTGCTAAAAATATGATGTCAGAAAGATTAGTTGGTATTTATCCTGATGGCGCAATAATTGGATTAATTGATGAACTTGGTAATGTTAATGAAGCTGTTGTAGACGGTTCTTTCTTAGCCGCAGCTTTAACAGGTCTAGCTGTAAATCCTATTTACGATGTTGCTACACCTCTCACACACAAAACTATTACGGGTTTCAGAAGATTAGTAAGATCAGTTGACGCTGTTACTATGAATCAAACAGCTATTGCTGGAATAACAGTTCTTGAAGATCTTGTACCTAATCTTTTAATTAGACAAGCGATGACTACAAATCCATCAAATGTTTTAACTCGTGAGCCTTCTGTAATCTATATTAAAGATTACACACAGCAACAAATGAGATATGCTTTAGATCATTTCATTGGTGTTAAATTTTTACCTAATGTTTTACAAGATGTAGAAAATACAGTTGATGGCCTTATGAATCAACTTATTAACCAAGAAATTATCTCAGCATTTACTGGAACAAGTGTACTACAAGATGAAGTTGACCCAACTATTTTAAGAGTTGAGACATACTATTCTCCTGTATTTCCACTTAACTGGATAGTAGTTACTTTAAATCTCAGGGTAAGATTATAAGTTATTGATTTTATTGGTATTTTTATGGGGGTGGCGTGAGATTAAATAATTTCAGCCACCCTTAATTTTTCTTAACTTTTTATAAAAATCTGTTATAATATAATTAAGATGGTTAATATATTAAAAGTTTGGACAGAAGAAGAAATAACCCTGCTTAAAGAAAAATATCCTGTCTTAAAGAAGACTGAGTTAATTAAACTTTTTCCCGATAGAAGTGTTTCTTCTATTGAGGGTAAAGCTTATTTTTTAAAATTAAAAAAAAATAGTAATCCAAATGATAATTCTTCATGGACTCCTGTTGAAATTAATATTTTAAAAGAAAAATATTTTAATACTAATAAAGAAGAACTCTTAAAGCTTTTATATAATAGAGATTGGCGAGCTGTTAACATAAAAGCATCCAGATTAGGTTTGAAGAGAAGTAAAGATCAAATAGAAAAATTAAGGAAACAAACAAATTTAGAAACTCTTGGGGTTGAATATATATCTCAATCAAAAGATGTTCAAGATAAAATTAAAAAAAACTGTTTAATAAAATATGGGGTAAATCATCATACCAAAACAAAAGAATATAAAAAGGAAAGGGAAGAATACAATTTAAAAAAATATGGGGTTAAAACAAATCTTCAATTGGAAGAAGTAAAAGAAAAAATAAGACAAACTAATTTAAACAAATATGGTTGTGAAAATCCAAATCAAAATAAAGAAATTCATGAAAAGATAAAACAAACTAATTTAAAAAAATATGGAAAAAACTATGGTCTTTCAAATGAAATTATTAGACAAAAAATAAAAGATACCTGTACTTCTAGATACGGGGTTGATTGTAATTTAAAAATATCTGAAATAAAAGAAAAAATTAAAAGTACTAATTTAATTAGATATGGAGAAACTTGTCCTTTGTTGAATAAAACTATTAGAGACAAACAAAAAAGAACATGTCTAGAAAAATTTGGAGAAGAATTTGCAATAGCATCTGAAAAAGTTCAAGAAAAAATAAGACAAACAAATTTAAAAAAATATAAAATCGAATATCCGTTTAAATCTTTAAATCTTCAAAAAAAGATAATTGACTTAAAAACATTACACGGCACACATAATACTTCAGAACCCGAAAAAGATTTATATGCCCTTATAAAAAGAGTATACCCCCATATGTCTATTGAACAAAATTATAATAAAGACCATCGATATCCATTTAGTTGCGATTATTATATCAAAGAATTAGACTCTTTTATAGAATATCAGGGTTCTTGGACTCACAGTAAGTCTCCTTATGCAGGAGAAGTTATCTCACCTGAGTTCATGAAAAAAACAGAAACAAGTAAATATTATAAAAATGCCTTAGAGGTATATACTATACGAGACCCCCTTAAAAGAAGTTATGCTTTAAAAAATAATTTAAATTACCTAGAAATTTGGAATTCAGATTTTAAAAAGGGAGAAAAATGGCTTACTTTTTTATTAATGAAATTAGGTTTACCCTTAAAATATAATGAAGAAATTTTACATGATGAATTTGAAAAAATAAATAAAAAACATAATTTTTCTGATAATTCTAATTACAATAAAATTGTTGAACATTTTCAGCAACACTTTTATAGAGAAGAAAGAAGAATATGGAATATTCCTCAAAAAAGAGAGATTTTAGTAACAAATAGAACATTTTGGAAAAAAAGAGATTATCTAGAAGTAACAAATAAACAATTTCTTCAAGGTTTTAAAATTTCAGGAATATATAATGGCTTTTCTTTCTTTAGTACTTCATGGATTAAAAGTTTTATTGAAAAATATAAGATATCTTCAATTTATGATCCCTGTATGGGGTGGGGGCATAGATTACTTGGTGCTAATAACATAATATATATTGGCAATGATACTTGTGCAGAAACTGTACAAGGAAATATTCAAATTTCAAATTATTTTAATATGCAAAATAAAACATTTTATAATATGCCTGCTGAAAGCTTTATACCTTATCATGAATATGACGCAGTTTTTACATGCCCCCCTTATTTTAAAACTGAGATTTATGAAGGACATAATACATCTACTTCAAAATATAGCAATTATGAAGAATGGCTAAATATATGGTGGAAAGGTGTTATTAAGTCATCTGTTTTTAATAAACCTAAATATTTTGCTTTTGTTATTAATAATAGGTATAAAGAAGATATGCTAAAAATATGTTTAGAAGAAGGTTTAGTTTTATTAGAAGAAATAAAGGTTGGGGGAAATAATCTTAATCATTTTCAAAGAAAATTTAATAACTCCTATAAAGGTGAATCTCTTTTAATTTTATCTTTATCTTAATATTTTGTCATATTTTACTAATATATAATATTAAAGATTATTTTATTTCAAAAGGAGAAAAATATGGAAAAAGAAACTAAAACAAAAACTGATGTTGTAAAAGATCTTGCTAAAGATGTTGAATTTAAGACACCCTCAAAAAAAGATGATCCTAAATATTTAGAGAAAAAAATAAAAAAAGTATTAAAACAAAAAAAAGAAGAACCTAAAGAAGAACCTAAAAAAGAAAAAAAAGAATCAAGGGTAGAAGAAGTCCTTAAAAAAGTTAAAGCTTATTTAAATAAATAATATAAAAATTCTGTAATAAAAAAGCATAATATTTAAAATATATTATGCTTTTTTTATTTTATATTTTTCAATAATAATCAATTAATTAATGATACTTATGATTAATGTTTAAATAAACATATAAGGAATTCTTATGTCTATAATCGGACTAACTGGACTTAGAGGATTTACTGGCATACAAGGCACTACAGGTGTCCAGGGAATTACAGGAATAAGCATAAAAGGTGATACAGGGCCAATGGGTTTTAGGGGTCCAATAGGAACCCCAGGACCCACTGGACCAATGGGCTGCACAGGTGTTATAGGATATCGTGGTTTTACAGGATTAAAAGGATTAAAAGGAGAAAGAGGCGAATTTGGTTTTACTGGAATAGACGGTTTACAAGGACAAACTGGGCTAAGAGGTGAAAGAGGATTTCAAGGTCCAATGGGGTCTACTGGTTTACCTGGAAAAGATGGACAATCTGGAGATGGTGGCAGCACAGGAATTAAAGGTGATACTGGAGTTCAGGGGCAAAGAGGAGAAAAAGGAGAAACAGGGTTAAAGGGTTTAAAAGGTGATACTGGTTTAAAGGGCGATGCTGGTGTAGTTGGGCAAAGAGGACAACTTGGTTATACTGGGTTACATGGAAAAGATGGTTGGACAGGGTTACAAGGTCTTCAAGGTGTAACTGGTTTCCAAGGACCAAAAGGATTTGGTTTAACAGGATTACAAGGTCTAAAAGGATTAGACGGATTTACTGGACCTATAGGGGCCACTGGTTTTGTTGGAGAAACAGGAATCAGGGGAGAAAGAGGATATACTGGATTAATTGGACCAAAAGGAGATCAGGGAGATCAGGGAGATCAAGGAATAACTGGTCTTCAAGGTGATAAAGGTGACAAGGGTGCAACTGGAATATTTGGTAAAGACGGAAGAACTGGTTTTACAGGTATCCAGGGCACACAAGGTGATACAGGATTAAGAGGAGAAAGAGGTCAGCCAGGTCAGGCAGGAACAGACGGAGAACAAGGTGTATCTGGTTTAAGAGGTTTACAAGGATAT
>Ga0209777_10007703_pt1 | contig 11899 bp, 21 predicted proteins | sample FrelakmetHBP12HB_FD_187147 | JGI IMG/M metagenome (GOLD analysis project Ga0209777, IMG submission 187147) | Freshwater lake sediment microbial communities from the University of Notre Dame, USA, for methane emissions studies -HBP12 HB (SPAdes)... | ecosystem: Environmental > Aquatic >... | reverse complement strand
TATCCATAGGATTTTGGAGAAATTCTTTAATTGAGAGTGGAATAATTTCTGATGTTCGACAAATAGATTTAAAAGGATATTCCGGGCAGATTTTTAAAATTCGTGGTCTGTGGCCTTGGTTTCAAACAACAAATTTTCATAAAAAAATATCGGAGGAAATCTCTTGGTGGGAGAACGGCGAATTGAAAGATGATGATCAAGATAAAAATGATTAAAATATGATTAAAAAATTTAAAATATTTGAAGGAATATCTTGGTGGAAAGACGGAGAGTTATCTGATGAAGAAGAAGATTTTGTCGAAAATGAATTTAAAGTCGGTGATATAGTTAAAAAAATTGGAGTTGCTTATTATATTGATGATAATAAGTGGAAAGAATCTGTGGCGATTACAGGTAGTAATCAAATTAAAAAAGTTAAAGATGTTGTAGATTATTATGGTTACACTGGGCAATTAATAAAAATAGGAAATTATTGGCCTTTATTCAAAGCAACAAATTTTATTAAAGTATGATTAAAACATTCGAAACATATAAAAAAGAACAATTTCCTAAAATTTGGATTACTGGCATTCCTAGTGGTGAATGCTTCGAGGTGGACTATGCAAAAATAGAAGATTTATATAAAGCTAAATTAGTTTATTACGATAGCTCAAAATTAAAAAGAGGAATTTTAGCCTTTAAAGATAAGGATAGAGAAAAATTCTTAGAATTAGTTGGTATAAAAGAAGAAAAAGCCAAACACGACTTTATGATATTCGATAATAGATTCAAACCTGCTCTTATAAAAATAGCAAAAAATATAGTGGAAGAATGCCCATTCTACGTTGAAATGTATGTAAATAACGAATTCATGGGATTTAGTTTCAAAGATATGTATTTCGAAATAGAAATAACAGGACAAAGACAAACAAAATTATACGGTGAATCTAATAGTTACGAAATAGTAAAAACATATAAAGGTAAAACTTTTGATAAATATAAAGTTAGCTCAGATAAACTCTTAATAAAAAGAATTCATACTGAGCTAAACTCTGAAGTTAAAGAACAAGATTAATTATTTTATTCTATAAGTTTTTAATATTTTAAATCCATAATTTTTAAATATTTTTCCTATAGTCCCAGAATCACAATTATATAATTTCGCTATATTTTTCAATTTAATTTTTTTAACAAAATATAAATCATACATTTCATCCTTACTACAACATGTTCTTTTCAATAAAGATTGTGGTATATGATAATCGGACAATCTTTTATTCGGATTGTTAGATTTTCCAATATATCTAATCATATTAGAATCTGGATCTTTTAAGGCGTATATAAAAGTATTTTTCATGATTCTAAATTTTGTAACATATCTATTATTTCAGGTTGTGGCATTTGGTCACTTTTATCACGACGAAAACTCACGTGAGTCCATATCCCTGGTTCACTGCCAATTGCTTCTGTGCTAACATCCCACATAGTAGGGAAATACGTCTTAGGAATGTTCCATTTATCGCAAAGATAATTAACTAGTTTTCCAAGTGAATCGACTTGCTCTTGTTTGTATTTCTCGAAATAAAGATATCCCCTATATGGTTTATCGAATACTTGAACATCTTCATCTGGTATAGTGACTTTAGTAACACCAACGTCTTTTTTCAAATTTGCGTCCCAATATGATGGATGATAACCGTTAGCGTCTTTCATTAATCCCCCCCAATTACAAACCTCTATACCGACAGATTCTTTATTAAGAGTTACATTGCGTGTTCCGTAATCTGTAAATCCTAAACTTTTTATAAAATCTGATTTTATACCAAGATGATGTGCCCAATATTTAGATGAAAAAATTTGATAAATAGTTCCGTCTCCAGCAATTATAAACGCCGTGGCTATTCTAAGCGGGTCTTGTTTCCACCAAGAGATAACTCCGTCGGCATTTCCTCCAGATACGGTATGATGTAAAACTATTTGTTTTTTTTCTGTTTCCTCTTTGTAATATTGATCTTCAGGAAAATCCACCTGAACTAATGTTGATAAATCTAATGCTTCCATATGTTTTGATTATTTTTTATTTACTATATTTAATTTTGCCATTTCAATTTCCATCTCTCTTTGTTTTTGTAAAAACTCAGTTTGTGGAAGATTTTTATCTAATTTAAATTCTATTTTATCATTCATATTCATTTCTAGATTAAATGGTTGAACTTCTCCATTTAAAACTTTATCTAAAGTATCTGATAGATATTCTCTTATATTTTCAGCTGTAGTGAAAGTGAATCTATATTCTTTATCCTGATCATAGATTCTAAAGTCATCGTAACCCATTGTGTTATCTAAATAAAAATTGAGTGATCCAATATTTCCACTTTTCAGAGCGTAAACTCCGGTGACTATTTTATATCTTTTAATAAAAGGATCTCTTATTGAAATTATAATTTGCCCAGGTCCTTTATTCCCTTCTTTTTTAACTTCATCTGTTTTTGCCAGACCAAGGTTCATTGTATATTCTTTGATTGTTCTGAATCTTCTAAGCATATTGCTTGACGCTACTATTTCCACGATAATTTCTTTTTATCGTATATATTATAAGAGTGATGGCTTATCCAATATTCCCTTAGACGAGTTGATTGATCTTTTTGTTATAACTAAATTCTCCATTCTATTTATTTCTTCAACTGGAATGTTGTTCATAAATCCAACATATACAGACACTTTATGATCTATTGTTGGATATTTTTTATCTGTCTTTTCATAGGAAAAATTTTCTTTTATATATTCACCGTCATAGTGATCATATCCATTCCAATTTTCAAAAACTTTAGATTTGATTCTATAAATTATTCTCCTAGATTGTTTTTGATATAATTCCCATTTATCCAATATATCTTTATCTAATAAAAATCCCATATTAATTTTATATTGATCTGTTTGCGTATAATTTTCCACTCCATATTTTTTCAAACAAGATTTTTTAATTTTCTCTTTTATTTCTTCATTTTGAAAACCATACTCGACTCCATATTTTTCTAAATTTGTTTTTATTCTTTTATTTTTAATTTCAATATTTTTTAAAGCTGATTCATATCCATATTTTTCTAAACAAGTTTTTTTCGATTTATCTTTGAAAATATCAGTATTGATTAATAACTCAACTCCATATTTTTCTAAATTAGTTTTTTTATTTTTAACCATAGCACATTTATTGGAACAAGTATAAATATGATATTTTTTTATATTTCTTAAATAATTATTATACGTAGTTTCTTTTTCTTTTCCACAAACATCACATTTAACTCTAATAATAGAATGACTTCCTTTATTTAAATGTTCAATTGGAACAATCAATTTATTTCCAGATTTCAAATTATCATACCCAAAAGAACGAAAATGTTTAAAATTAGCACCGTTCAATGTAATTTCAACTTCTTTATTTAATATCATTCTCTTTTTTATAATTTTTTAAATCATTTAATATTAATTGAATGACATAATCTGTCATAGACATATAACTGTTCTTGGATTTTAATTTTAAAAATTCGTAAATTTCATTAGGCAACCAAAAATTGCACAATTTCTTATCATCTTTCATACATCTTTATATTTTATAGTATATATAAAGATTTAAAAGTCATATTTTTCCATTTATAGAGTTGGGGGAGGCTGACTAATTTGGCTCTGTGTTTGCATTGGCGCTCCACCTTGAGCTGGAGGCGGTGCTCCCATTTGTGCTCCTCCCGGAGGTGGTGCTGCTCCGCCTTGAGCTCCAGGTGCTGGCGCGGCTGGTTGTTGAGCTTCTTTTTCTTTTGGTGTTTCTATTTTATTTTCGTCAGGATTTTCTTTTTTATCGTTCATTTTATCAATTTGTTTGATAACGAAATCCTCTTTAACGTCATCTATTTTAACTTGTTTATCATTAGTTAAATCTATTTGAGCGACTGGTTGTCCACCATTAGGTTCGTCTATTTTACTAGTATCGTATTTCTTTATAATAACATCACAATTTTCAAGATCTTCAACATATAATCTTATGATCATTTGATAATAGAATTCAGCATCAGCAAAATTGGTAATTATACATCTCTTAGACGCATTAGGCGTTGAACTTTTTGATTGATCAACCGGAGTAGAACTTAATGAAAATGAACCATCTTGAAACCAATAATTTATTCTTTTAATGAGTTGTTGGATTATTTGATCCATTTCATAATCTGCTTGCATGAATTCTTCGAACATTTTCACGATTTTATGTTATTATTTTTTTATATATATTAAAAACAAAAAACCGAAAAATGAAAAGGTTGTTGGAATGGGAAGAATTCGAAGATGAAGAGGATGAAGACACATTTCAAATCGGTGATAAAGTAATAAAAAATGAAAAAACTTGGATACCTAGTGATTTTGATAATTGGGGCAGAGGCGAGGGGATTGGAGTTATTATAAAACCACCATTTGAATTGGATGAAGGGGAAGTTGATGTTATGTGGAATGGTGGTAGATGTTTTGAATACACTAGAGAATTAAAAAAAATTAAATAGATATGAAAAGAATATTTGAATGGGATGAATTTGAAACGGAAGACGAGCAAGAAGATAAGTTTAATTTGAGTTTCGAAGGAATTATTCCAGAACGAAGAGGAGCTGGACAAGGCGATTGTGACGGATTAAGAAGAGAAGATGGTGGAATGGCACTAATAGCCTCTTTTTGGAAAGATGACGGCAATGAATCCGGAATTCATGTTAATCTCATATCTTGGGACGAAAGTTTAGCGCACGAAGACATGCATAAAATCATGAAAAGAAAAGTAAGGATAACAATAGAAACTATTGATTAAAATAATTATAAAATTATGAAAAGAATTATTAAATTTACAGAATTTCTTAACGAAGAAATAGACGGAAACGGTGGAGTGGCTTTTGCTACTGGTAACGCAAACGGCATGGGTAATGTTTTAGCACCAACAGTTGGATCATCTCCTGGATCAGTAAGTCAAGCTGGATCTGGACAAATAGGTTCTGGTGATTCAGCTGCGTATGATATGGGAAAGAAATTTGGGCAATATATTAATAAAGATAAAAAAGAAAAGAAAGCTAAAAAACAAAAGAAACAAAAACCTTTTGTTTTCACTAAACAGAGTTTGCCATGGTAATTAAGAGATTTAATGAAAATTGGGATTCATTTGATGATTTTGTAAGACAACAGCAGAATGTTAATTCAGCTAGTGATTCATCAATTAGACCGAAAGAAGAATTTAATGAAAAAGATTTTGAAGTGGTTGGTATTCCCAGTGGACAAATTATTTATATGACAATAAATCAGATAGCTTACTTTAAGAGTAGAGATGTAATAAAATTCATGAAGGTTTGGAAAAAGCCAGTAAAAATAGGAGACGGGCCTGTTGGCTATGTTCCAGTGAAACTTGGTAAATATGTTTTCCAAGATAGTGATTATAATGATATAACAGAACTAATAGAAGATATTGTGACATGGGACTAAAAAATTATAAATTATTTACTGAATCTGCATCTGGAGAAGAATATATTATGGCTATTCCTAGTGGTGAAGTTATATTCGTTAGAATAGAAGTTCTAAGTCGAATGATCGATAGAGGAGTAGTTGAATGGAAACATACTGTAAGAAATTCTCAAAATGAAATAGTTATAGTAAGTTGTTATTGTTTTGAAGATAAAGATATTGATCTAGTAACAAGGTATATAGAATATGTAGAAGAATTTGCTTTGAAAAATAAAAGAAAAGAACAATCTGTAGAAATAAAAAATTGGATGAATGATTATGTTAAAGATGATAAACCTATTAAAATAGATACTATAATACAAATAAGCAAAGAATATCAGGAAGAATTTAGTAAAATTTTTGCAGGTAGAAAAGTAAACATAGGATATCTACAAAACGCCGGAATCCAATTCTATTACGCTATATTTCCAGATTACACTATAAATAAAAATTATTACGCATCTAAGAAAAACCAAATGGAGGGTGTAGTTAGAGCGATGAAAATGAAATATCCAAACGGGGTCTTCACTTACGTTGATAAAATAAGAGATGATAGAATAAAATATCTTAGAGAGTATTAATAGTATAAGTAGTGCCTGTTGATCCACTTGTCGCACTATTTCCAAAAACCCTCCCATTCAATAATGTTGGATCCTTCTTGAAATCTTCAATAATTTTATTCATTCTAACTTGATCAAATAAAACTAATCCATCTTCTAATTTTTCCATTCCATTAGTAAGTGGTTGATTCTGTGTCTTTTGATCCTCCATTTTTTGTTGTTCGTTAATTTCTTTACGCTCGTATTCGTCTCTTAGTTCTTTATAAAAACCTTTCATTTTAGTTAGAAGATCGTTAATCATTTTACTACTATCACGAATTTCTTTTTGATAAGCGTTTACAGCGATATGATTTTCAGGATCATTAGCTCCAGCGTCCAATTGTTTCATACAATTTACAAGTCCTAGTTTAGCACAAGAAAGTGAGAATTTAATATCACTTATTTGCTCTGCGTCATTTTTAATGATGCTTCTAACATTTTTCTTTTTCATTAAATCTTCATTTAGATATAAACTAGATACACATTCCAAGGTCTCACGGGCTTCTTCTTTTATAATTTCGATATCTTTATCGTAATCGTGTTTAATGTATTCAAAATCAAGACCTGGTAGTAAATCCTTTGGTGGAGTAAGTTCTTTTGGAAGATTATCCATCTCTGTTAGCATAGAGTTTATCTCATCTTGTAGGTTAGATATGTTGCCTAATTTTTTATTGATATAATCATTATCTTTTTTTACTGTTTCTTTTTTCTTTGGTCTTCCACGTTGTGCCATATTTTAATTTTATTTTTTTAATATATAGCGTATATATAAAAGAAAACTAGTCATGAACAACATATTATCTTTTAAGTTATTTGAGAGTTTCGAACGCGGTAAATATTATAATATAATCATAACTCCAGAATTGGAAAAATATGTTAAAAAGTATTATTGGCATAAAAATATGCTTCAGCTTATAGGAAAAACTCTTAGAGGTGAATATGTTGTTAAATCTTCAATAGGTGGGTTAAGTGGTTATTATGGAGGTATTGGTGAAGAATACGGTCCTGTTTTTATGACATCACAAGGATATATACCTGCTTCTTGTGTTATAGTAGATGATGGTAGTAAATTCCACAAACCAAGAAAAATTGAAAAACGTGATATTGATCCTTACGACGAAGAAGATTGGGGATGGGAATGGGTGAAAGAAGGTAAAGATGAACCTCTGCCTTTTTATGAAGGTGATAGAGTTATTGTAACAAAGAAAAAATCTAAATATTATAACCAAACTGGCATTATTACATATCTAGATTATGTTGATTCATCTAATCCGATGTCTAGCTCAGCCGAAGTAACATTGGATTATACTATTTCAGGTTGTTCAAAGACTGTGCCAATTAGATTGTGGGACTTAGAAAAAATAGATTCCGTAAGAAAAATAACACTAGAAGATCCTTACGGTGAAGAAGATTGGAATGATACATATGAGTCTAAAGTAAATGAAATTTTCGATACAGAAAAAACATATCCATACGAATTTTATAAAAAAAGATCTTGGATGAAACCATTTGTGGATCATATCTATAGATTTAAATCCAAAGACGATGTAACTTATTATGTGACAGTATCTTATAATTCAGATTTAGGTAGAGCTAGTGTCAAATTCACTGATGAAGCAAATTACACTGGTATAATGAATAAAGTAAAAGATAAATATGTTAATCTTGAGAATTTTGACGCAATTAATGTTTTAAACACAGTATTTAAAATTTGCAAAGATTATTATGTAAAAAATAGTGATAAAATAAAAGAAGTAACTACTAATACTCTTGATCCAAAAAGATTGAACATTTATAAGTATTTATTTGGTAAATATTTTCCGAAGTGGAAAATGAGCTCGTATAAAGATAATCACGGTGAATTTGTTATTGAATGTAGACCTATTAAAAAATAATAATATATATGGGTATGATTATAAGATATGAAGATTTTTTGAATGAAGCTTTGTTACATCAAATGCAACGAGATTATTATGTATATTGTGAAGGCAATTTTAGAGGAGTATCGCCAACTAAAGGAAAATATGCTAAAATAATCGAGCGCAGAAGATTTCGTGATGCTAATTATAATCAAAAATGTTCCTTTAAATTAGAATTTGAAGAACCATTAATAGATAAAAGATCTGGAGAAGAAGTTGAAACAAGAATCATAGAAATATCATCCAGTCAAATAAGAAATTTAAAAGTAATTAACGGAGTAGATTATTTAAGAATAAGAGCTGGGCATACTTTAAAATATGAAGCCTCAGCTATGTTTGATTTAATAAAAAGATCAATCAATTTTCCTTTAGCTCATAAGCTTTACGACATATCTTATTTTGATACAGACGGTGACACTATTACTTTTCTTCCATCCAATAGAGTAGATCAAGTTTTAAAAGATAAAGAAGATCCATATAAATCAAGAAATAGACAAGGATCTAAAATAGGTAGAATATTAAAAAGGTTAAACGATACACTTACAGATCAACAAATTGAGAATTACGCTGTCGCTTTTAAAGCTATATGGAAAACTATAAACGAAGATATTTCTGAGAGATTGCGCGTTGTCACTGGTCCGGAGATAAACTATTGGTATAATTGTGTTAATTATAGTCCAGGAGGAGGATCTCTTAACTCTTCTTGTATGAGAGGCGAGACCGCTCAACCAAGAGTGGCTTTTTATGCAAAACACCCAGAAAAAATAGCACTTTGTATATTAGTAGATGAAAAGAAAAAATTATTAGCTAGAGCTCTTATTTGGAGATTAGACGAACCTAAGGGCGTCGTGTTTATGGATAGAATATATTACGTTCTCCCTGAACATGAAAAAATGTTAGAAATGTATGCTGCTAAAAATAATATAAGAACTAAAAAATCTGGATATAATGATATGTATTATATGGAAGTAAAATTACCTTATACTGTAGGTGAACCAACACCATATCTTGATACAATGCATTATAGAACAGATAAAAAAGTATTTTCAAATAGATGAAAGTAATTAAATTTAAATATTATTTAAATGAATCAACTACAAATTATTATCCTGGTTACGCTGATGATGGAACAGCAGATTCATTAGGAGACATTAGAGAAAAAACTTCTAAAATTGCTAATGAAGAACTAGTGAAAGCCGAGAAGAAAGTTCTTTCTTTTAATAACGATAAAAATTTAGAAGAAGACGAAGCTAAATTTTATCAGAAATGGATGTATGCCAATATGATAACCACATGTCTTCAAGATGGATTTTATATCAATAAGAATGTGATGGAGAAAGCTTCAAAATATTATAAAGAAGTTCTGAGAAGTAAATTCATAGATACTAATAAAACTATGAAACTTCAAGTGATGGAAGTGTTGAAAGAGATTGAAAAATTAGAGCCACACGATAACGATAAATTCTATAAACCAGGATTTATGAGAGAATATACTATAAATGAATAAAAAGATATGAAATTGATTAAAGAGTTCGATGAGTTTGAAGACGAACAAGATGATCCAGTAGGAAGAACATTTTATTATGTTTGTTATAATATTGGAGAAGTTTCTGTGAGAGCCTATAAACTTTATTGTATGAAACTAGATGAAAGTGGTAGATATAACTTTTCTCTTAATAAAAAAACTTGTTTATTTTCTTTAAGAGAAGAGGACATGTATATAGTAACGGACATAAATAAAATAGAGAATAGAAGAAGATACTTTATAGATGAAAATAACGTAGATTTATTTAAAAAAGTTTATAAAATGGCTTTTGAAAGATTTAAATCATATGAAATTGAAAAAATTGAAAATAAATTGAAAGAATTCTATGATAGATTAGGTAGAATCGAAGAATTAGATTATAATGTATTTTTCGAAAGAGAAACAAAAAAAACACAAAATGGTTTTTAATATGGACGGTTGTTTAAATGGAGGATTTCAAGTAAAAAGGATTGATCCATCCGACGAATTGATGATAATGAATGATTTTGGTAGTAATGTTAATTTGGTTGTTAATGGTGAAGCACTAACCCAAGAGCAAATTGTAAATAAATATTATTATGGTAATAACGCTTTTGAGACTATGAAAAATAATCAGTTTAATCCTAAACCTTTCAAAAAAGAAATTAAATTACCAGAAGAAACTAAGCCTATAGAGCCTGGTCAAGTTGATCCAGCATCGTTTTTTGGTAGTTCATTAAGAGGGCTGATCTGAGTCGTCCCATTGCTCTTCACCGTAAGGATCCACTTTCTTTATTTCAGCTTCTTTTTCTAATTCTTTATTTGTTTTAGAAAATATTTCTTTATATTTTCTTCTTCTTTTTAAATCTCTAGATAAACGGAATATATTAGACACTCCTCTTTTTAATAATTTTTCATCTTCTCTGTTTATAGCTTCTCTTAGAGTTATTTTTATATTATTTAATCTATCTTCTAATTCAGGATTATTTTCTACTAATTTTTGAGCTTTCTTTACTTTTCTATTTATATTCCATAAACTCATAGCTCCTTTATTATATACTTTTCTAAGTATTCTTTTTAATATAGATAATGTTAAAGGTATGTTTAAAACTCCACAAATTATAATAAGAGCCATAGGCAATAATGGTCTATAATCCCCCCATTCCGGATCGTGAATTTTCATATAATCTATTACGTAAACAACTATGGATGAAGCAGTAGCTAATCTAGTTGTGGCTTTCCATTTAGCCTTTTGATTTAACCAATCAAAGAAGGATTCTTCTATTAATTCACAATTATTATATTCACTGTAGCTTTTTAACATCAATAATTTTCTGTGTTTTTCCCTAGGTTATTTAATTCTTCAACAGCTTTTGCTCCCATTCCAAATCTATCTACTAAAGGCGCAAAACTATCTATGTTAGCTTTATTAACACCACCAGAAGCTTTGATTTTCATTTTTGATCCATTTTGATCAATAATTTTTCTCATAATTTTCACTTTATCTAGTTCTGCCCCGACTGCAACCATCCCAGTAGATGTCTTTATGAAATCGGCTCCAGCATCTAAACAAATATAAGTTGCGTTTTCTGTTTCCGCAGCTGTCAATAAACCAGATTCAACAATAACTTTCAGTATTACCTTTTCACCATTTTTATTTGTTTTAGCGTGACACATTCTAACTAAAGATTCAACATCATTTAATAAAATGTCGACTACTTGACTACCACTTTTTTTCATCAATTGATAATTCAAAATCATATCAATTTCATCGGCTCCGTCTTTTAAGGCTTTAGCAGTTTCTCTCATTTTATCATTTGTAGAGTTTGTTCCTTCTGGGAATGATATAACTGTGCAAACCAACACTTTAGAATCAGCTAGTTCTCTATATGCTAAATATACTTTATCTGGTCTTATACAAACAGATTTAACACCCATCATATCAGCTTTTTTACAAAGATCTATTATGTCTTGTTGTGTGGCATCCAATTTTAAATTGGTATAATCTATTTTAGGATTATACTTACTGAGACCTTCTGTTGATTCATTTATGAAATTATTGAAATTTTTAATCATTTTATTATTTGTTATTTTTTAAAATAGATTTCTCTTCTGGTGTTAGCCCATCCATACCAACTTTACGCATTTTATCTAAAATATCATCGATCATTAATTCTTTTTTATCCTTTACTATTTCTTTTGGAACATATTTTGGTTTAACGTCTTGACGATACTGAAGTTGACGAGGTTCTTCAATTCTTCTTCTTGGAGATGTTTTAGATCCACCAAATAATTTCTCTTTCCAAGATTTTTTGGGTGATGTTTTCCACCATTCGCCAGCCGTATCACCGCCAGAGTCATAATTTTTAAGATCGGAA
>Ga0209777_10007702_pt1 | contig 11900 bp, 18 predicted proteins | sample FrelakmetHBP12HB_FD_187147 | JGI IMG/M metagenome (GOLD analysis project Ga0209777, IMG submission 187147) | Freshwater lake sediment microbial communities from the University of Notre Dame, USA, for methane emissions studies -HBP12 HB (SPAdes)... | ecosystem: Environmental > Aquatic >... | reverse complement strand
CCTGTTGCAAAATACTATAATTGGTATCGTGTAGTATCTGGGTTATCAAGTAAACTAAGCGATACAAAAAAGCGAGCTAGAAATCACAATTTTGACTGCAACATTGATTTACATTATATCGCAGAACTTTGGATAAACCAAAAAGGATTATGCAACGAATCTGCGTTACCAATGAGTTTTGATGCTGGATCGCAAGAAAATAAAAATCCATTTTCTTGTTCGATTGATCGTATTGATAACTCAAAAGGATATGTAAAAAGCAATGTTAGACTAGTAACACACTGGGCAAACAATTCTAAAAGCACATGGGACAAGTCTGTGGTTGAAACTTTTATTTTAGCAACTGCAAAAAAACTCATGGAGACAGCATAATGCAATCTTTATTGGTAATGGTAATTGAATTATTAATTGGACTCTCAACATGACTAAAAACTCATGGACATTGACCGTCGAAGAAGATCCAGAAACTGGTGACGGTATATTGACATTTCCAGAAGACTTTCTTGAACAAACAGGATGGCAAGAAGGAGATGAACTAGTATGGACCGATCTTGGCAACGATTCATGGCAACTGACCAAGAAAGCGGAACAAGAGTTCACAACACCCGAGGAAGATGAAGCCTGGCGAGAACTAGATAAACAACTAAAGGAAAAACAAAATGGTAGCCGTTAAACGACCTTCTTGTATAGTAGTTGGATGTGGACGCCCTCAGAGCTATGTTAAAAAGAATGCCGATGGCACATTAAAACTTAGAAATTACTGTGCCAAACATCACAAGGTAAGAGCCACAATCAAAGGTGTCAAAGAAGAATATTGTGAAAACAAAGACGGGCATCTAGGATTTGGGCCATGCACTGCTACCATTGTAGATTCTTGTCAATTACACATTGACCATGTTGATGGAAATCGTTACAATGATAACATAGCCAACTTGAGAACTTACTGTGCAAACTGTCATGCAGTAAAAACCAAGCGATGCGGAGATCATAAAAATAACTATGTTGATTTACCTATATCAACATTGGACAACCCTGAATTGTTTGAGTGGAATGAACAACAAGATTCCACATTCAACAATATTTTTCAAATTAACTAAGGAAACAAAATGGCAAAAATCAGCGATAAATTAAGCAAAGTAAATGACAACTTTACTGTGAACATGTACGACAATGGATTCATGGTCGAAATCGGCGGGCGTGACAGCGAAGACGATTGGAAAAATGCAAAGATTCTATGTAACACACTAGAGGATCTAATTGCAGTTATCACAGAAGCTACTACACTAACCAGGGAGTAACACATGGCTTTGTGGACTGTTAGCACTTATTACAAGAAATCCTGCGAAGAAGTTGAAACATACCATCAACGCAAAGGCGACGGTATAGTAACTGTTAGAAACGGTTTTCGCTATGGCGAATGGTCAGTAGAAACTACAGACGATAATCCTCCAGAGTTTGAATTCACCGAAGTACCCGGCGGCGATGGCAAGCGGGACAGTATCGACATGTTGGACTGCGAAGTCAACAACATTGAAAGCGTTGAACTCAACGAAATGTATGATGGCGGTTGCTGGTATGATGTAGCCATTGCCAATCTAGACGAGGACGAAGAAGCCGAGCTAGAAGAGTTTCTGGATGAAAACAGTCCATATGAGTTAGAAGAACGCGAGGATGATCCTTGGAGCCAAGGCGATACACAGTGGTGGATCTGGGGTCCTATTGAAATTAAAAACGAAGCTGGTGATCGTGTGCGTATTATCTGTGCAGACGACGACGGTAATGTTATAGACTTCAAGGAAGAAGAATGAGCACAGACATGGTCGAAGCATTGATGCATCGCATGAAGAATCTGCATGAATTTGTAGTTACTACAGAAGTTCCTGACGGAATGAGATTCAATGGACTTGTGCCTTTTGATATTCAAATCAAAGATGGCATAATCTATGCCCGAGTATGGGCCCTGGAATTCGACGAAGCAGTTGAAAAATTCAATGAATACCTAGAGACATGTAAATGACCGACTCACATCGTTGTAATGTATGCAGTTGTGAATACACAGACGACGAAGGTGGAGTAGAAGGAAACTTTGGTATGTTACCGGTTGCCTTTTGCCCTACCTGTTTTAGTTGTATGTGCGACATGGCATCGCAATACATAAATCCTGTGGAAGAAGAATCTGATCCGGAGTATGAAGAACTACTGCGTCATCTTAGAGGTATTCGTCGAATAGTAATAAATGCTAGACACGGTGGGTTTAGTCTTAGCTATGAAGCCAAAATACGATATCTAGAACTAAGTCAAACACCCTACACATTAGTAGAGCAACAGGATCGACACACACAATTTATCAAAGGCCCGATTGTACAAGTAAACGGCCAATATTTTTGGGATCACGACATCGCCAGAGATGATCCTGTACTGGTCAATGTAGTCAAAGAAATGGCCGAAAAGGCCAATGGTGAACATGCTGATCTAAGAATCGTTGAAATACCTGCCAATGTTGATTGGCAAATTGATGAATATGATGGTGCTGAATGGGTTGCAGAAAAACACCGCACCTGGAGCTAAAATCACGGTAAATATTATATAATGCAACTATCGCAAGTACAACGACTGATTATAGAGCCCACAAGTTTTTGCAATGCCAAATGTCCACATTGTCCTAGATTTGACGATCTAGGACGCTTACATCCAAATCTAACTTTATCCCATCTTGATTTTGATTCAATTGTTAATTTACAAGTTGATCAATTGACCAGTCTTGTAGAAGTAGAACTATGCGGGGACAAAGGTGATCCCTGTATGCATCCAGAAATTGAAAAGATCATTGAATACTTTTCAAACATCAATCCAGCGCCAATTATAACAATGCATACCAATGGCAGTATACGCAATGCCGCATGGTGGAATACCTTGGGAAAAAAGTACCCTAGACTGCAGGTGATTTTCAGTATAGACGGACTAGAAGACACCAATCATTTGTATAGAGTTGGTCTCGACTTTGATACCATAATGAAAAATACTGCAGCCTTTATACAAGGCGGTGGTTATGCCATATGGAAGATGTTAGCGTTTGATCACAACGAACATCAAATCTCACAAATACAACAGTTAAGTCAAACACAAAATTTTGCAGAGTTTAGATGCTTCAATGGACATTTGAATCGATTCCAGAACTTAGCCCAATGGCCGGTAAATGTGGATGGAGTATTTTCACATTACTTGAAACCGGCTAAACAAAACTATGAAATTACAATAAAACATAGTATAATACCTGTAAAGCGTCGACGATTATATCAATTAGAAACAAAAATTTGTCCTTGGCAAAAACGAGGTATTCTTTACATATCGCACCAGAATTATGTGTTGCCCTGTTGTATGATGCACTTTGAAACACAGTTGGAATATCCTGGAAAGTACAAGTTTTTAGAAATGGTTGAAGAGATTAAATATAATGATCTATCAATTTATAAGTTAGAAGATGTTTTGAACCACAAGTTCTTTAATAATAATCTAGAAGATTCTCTTAGAAACGGTGACTATCACAGTACATGTGCTGCATCTTGTAAAAATGAAATTGTAAGCAATTTGGAAAAAATTAAATTATGATACTAGCCTGGCTTCTTTTACTCACTGGATTAACAATATCAGCAGTGGCAATTTACTACAGTGTGGTAGGTCTTACTGCAATTTTCTCTGCGGCAGCTATACCAATTATCATCATGGGCTCGGCTCTGGAAATTGGCAAACTGGTCTGTGCCTCATGGTTGAAATCAAACTGGGAACGAGCACCAGGATTCATGAAGTACTACATGACCACTGCGGTAGTTGTGCTCATGTTGATCACAAGCATGGGCATATTTGGATTCTTGTCAAAAGCACACAACGATCAAAATCTAGTGTCAGGCGATGTCGGAAGTAAAATAGCAATCTATGATGAGAAAATCAAAACTGCTCGAGAGAATATCGAAGCTGACAGGAAGCAACTTAAACAGATGGATGAAGCAGTGGACCAGATCATGGGTCGCTCGTCAGATGAAAAAGGTGCAGACAAGGCCAACGCTGTGCGTAAGAGTCAGCAACGAGACCGTGCGGCACTGGCCAAAGACATTGAGACCAACCAGAAGCTGGTTGCAGCTCTTAACGATGAGGCAGCGCCAATTCGTGCCGAGGTACGCAAAGTTGAAGCCGAAGTTGGCCCAATCAAGTACATTGCAGCATTTATCTACGGCGCAAACCCTGATGGATCAATATTGGAAAAAGCAGTGACCTGGATTATTTTGTTGATTGTTGTGGTGTTCGACCCATTGGCAGTTATCATGTTGTTGGCCAGTCAAATGACTTTTGCTTGGAAGAAGGACGAAGAGCATACTCCAGATCCTTATGTTGCTGATGTTGGCGAGAAGCCAACTGAAGAAGAAAAAGCCTACGAAACAGATGATGGCCTACTATCTGAAGAATACATGGAGGCTTTTAGAAAATCTATTCCAGAACCACCAGAAAATACAGTAACCACATCATCGTTGTTTCCTGAGTCAGATCCTACACTGGATCCTTGCTATAAATGCGGAACACCATTGATCATTGCTCCGGGCATTGGGCCATTTTGTCCCAACAAAGAATGTGATGTTGTGGACAATACAAAAAATGTCACACCCCCAGGATGGATGTTTAGTAAAGTGATACCAGCAGAAGTATCGCAAGATGAACAAGATGCCGTGGATGACACATTGCCATCTGAACAAGAGTTGCACGAGCAGTGGCTCACCGAGCAGGTTCATAATCACAGAATAGAACAACACCGAGCCAACCATGATGAACTGGGTCTTGTGGCCGACAATGATCTGCCCAAGCCAGTGGGAAACATGAGAGGGTTTGGTTCTGAATTTCCAGTGCAAGCACGAAAAGGTGATATGTATCTGAGAACTGATTGTTTGCCAAGTGCGTTATACAAGTTCAATGGTAACAATTGGATTGAAGTAGACAAGAATGTCAGCGATAGCTATGTATATGACGAAGCATACATTGATCACCTAATAGGAAAAATCGAATCTGGTGAATACGATCCAGACCTGTTGAGTGATGCTGAAAGAGAACACATAGAATCTAGATTGTTAAATAATTCAAAGGCCTAACATGAGCAACACCATCAGTCATTGCAGTTTTTGTTCCAAGCACAAAGATCAAGTTATCAAACTCATTGTGGGACACGATGCTGCAATCTGCGATGCTTGTGTGGACCTATGTGGATCACTGCTCAAGGACAGAAAAAAAGATCCTGTGCCCAAGTCTGAAAACACAGTGCTGCCAGATCCTAGAGAAATTAGAGACTTTTTGAATTCTCATGTGATTGGTCAAGACGCAGCCAAGATAGTGCTGAGTGTGGCCATTGCCAATCACTACAAAAGAATAAACAACACAGATCCTGCCAAAGAAATACAAAAAGCCAATATCTTGATGATAGGCCCAACTGGCACTGGCAAAACTCTAATGGCTCGCACAGTAGCCAAGTACTTGGATGTGCCGTTTGTGGTAGCAGATGCCACAACACTGACCGAAGCAGGTTATGTTGGTGATGATGTTGAAAGTCTTGTCGCACGATTATTTTTGGCGGCCAATGGAAATGTAGAACAATGTCAGCGTGGTATCATATTCTTGGATGAAATTGACAAGATTGCTCGCAAGGGCGAAAGTGCCACAGTCAGCAGAGATGTTTCTGGCGAAGGTGTACAACAAGCATTGTTGAAACTGGTCGAAGGCACCAAGTGCAAAATCCCAGTCAGTGGCAATAGAAAAATGTCCACTGGAGAAATGGTTGAAATTGACACCAGCAACATTTTGTTCATTGCAGGCGGTGCGTTTGTTGGCTTAGAGAATATTGTAAAAAATCGCATACAAGGTACTGCCATGGGTTTTGGTGCTAAATTCAGCAGTACCAGCATTGTTGAAAATGAATCAATCACTCCAGATGATCTAGTACGCTACGGAATGATCCCAGAGTTTGTGGGCAGATTTTCCAGTTATGTAAGTTTACAAGCATTGACAAAGCCGCAATTGATAAACATATTAACAGAGATAAAGAACAACTTTGTTGGGCAATATCAATGGTTGTTTGATCAAGATGGTGTTAACTTGGAATTTGATGCAGAAAGCTTGGATCTGATAGCTGAACGCACATTACACACAAAAACAGGCGCTAGAGGCCTGCACACAGAACTAGAGCGTGTGTTGTTGCCGCATATGTTTGATTTGCCAAGATATCGCAAACAAAACATTCTAAAGGTAGTTATAGGAAAAGAGCAGGTAAATACTCCTATGACACTAGCACAAGAAAACCTATGAAATTATACGGTCGCACAGTAATTGTTAAAGACGGTAATGTAGACAAGGCTCTACGCAAATTCAAGAAAAAAATTGTTGAATCTGGATTGCTCAATGATCTCAGAGATCGCGAATTTTTTGAAAAACCCACAACTGCAAGAAAACGCCGTAAATCTGCAGCCAAAAATCGCTGGCAAAAACAAGTGGCATCTCAGGCCTTGCCCAAGAAGTTGTTCTAATTCTCTTTTCCTATAATTCAGATTATAGTATAATAAATACTGTGTAGATGCCGATGGTCGGGTCTACATATAGTCACTTGCTTATAAAAGGAGAATATTATGACTAAAATCACAGCTTTTGATCTCGCCCCTTTCTACCGTACTTCAATTGGTGTTGACCGCCTATTTGATAGGATTGTCAATCAAATTGATTCTGCGGCTAGCACAAATTATCCCCCATACAACATTGTAAAAACTGGTGAAAACACCTTTGAACTACAATTGGCTGTGGCCGGATTTACACAAGGGGAAATTGATATCACTGTCAAAGATGGTACAATTAGTATCGTAGGCGAAAAGAAAGAAACAGATCTACCCGAAGGACATGAATATTTTTATCGTGGAATCAGTGCTCGCAAATTTGTGCGTAGCTGGCCCTTGGGAGAATATGTAGAAGTCTTGGATGCCACTGCCAAGGATGGTGTATTGACTGTTTTGTTGGAACAGCGTGTGCCAGAAGCAATGAAGCCAAAGAGCATTGCTATTACCTATACAAACTAATATAATAGTAAATACACAGTGAGGGGGAACCCTCACTGAACCATATCAACAGAGGAACTAACAATGGCACAAGACGGAACCGCTACAAAAATTAAAGTAAACACTGAGCTGAAAGAACCACCATTGTTCAGAGTGATTTATCTCAATGATAACACAACCGCTATGGAATTTGTAATTGATAGTTTGGTTAACTTTTTTGATTACAGCGCAGAAACTGCATTACAAATCACTGAAAATATACACACACAAGGCAGCGCAGTGGTAGCAGTATTGCCCTATGAAATTGCTGAACAAAAAGGCGTTGAAGTAACCATGTGTGCTAGAACCAACAATTACCCTCTTCAGCTTAAATTAGAGCCTGAAGCAGTTTAATATTCAATAGATATCCGTTTGGGATAATATGCAGTTTGGCACCAATCGGTGCCATTTCTGCCTCTGCAGTTGTTGACATAGCGAATACCATTGTTGTATCTATCCACTGGTTGATGGTAATGACCAAAGCACCATGCACGAATTTTGTTTTCTGTGTCTTCGTCCAAGGCCAGCTCTAGATGTGGATTGCCAGTGGTGTTGAATCTGTATGATCCTGTTAGTTCTATATCGTGTTCGATTATCCATGCAGATGGCACAGTATGAGTCACAATAACAATGGCTTTTACATCTTTGTGAGTTTGTAATTTTCTCACACTGTTCATTAGATATGCGGCATCGTGATAGGCAATGTCTGTGATTGATGCTGCAACAGAATTTGATGTTTTGTATTGTTCTTTGAACCATTGCACAGTTTGGTCTGCATCAATGCTAAGATCCAGATCAAAGGTCCACCAACCATTTGTGGCCAGGATAGCAACACCATTGATTACTACAACATTGTCTTGCATGTAAACAACATTTTCAATGCCTTTGACTGCTTCGACCAAACTGTTGATGCTGTGATCTATGTTGTCTAGTTGATATCTATGTTCATCATTGCCGTCGATATAAAATACAGCTTGATAACAAGTACTTAGATGTTTTAGTGTGTTTAGCACTGTTCTCGAGTCTCGAGCAATATCTCCTGCGATTACACAAAAAGGACTGGTTGCTTGCCCGGTCCAATCAAAGTCACCCCAGGTTTCGATATGAAGGTCAGAAATTAAATCAAATGTGAAAGTCATGATACATATTTAAAAGGATTTAACATGCACATAATATTTGGCGAAGCACAAGCACAAGAGCTATCAGAAAAGTTCATAGTATTAGAATTAGACACTTTCAGAGTTGGGGACACTGAGCAACTGGTAACTGCCTATTGTATAATTGAAAAAATAAATTTTGACAAAATGCCACTGGTTGACAGCTGGCGTACCACGCACCAAGAAATATTGAATAACTATCGTGGACAAAAGTGGGACGAGTGTTTGGCAAGCATTGAATCAGTGTATGACTCCTGGGGCAATGATGTAGACACATTCTATGATGAATTAAAGAAGCGAATTAACTATTTCAAAGAGAATGATCCAGGTCCAACTTGGGATCCTGTGATACCAAGATACGACATTGAATTACCCCAGTGACATAAGTGTCACTGCTTCAGGGATCCGGGTGTGTGTATCTTTGCTGCCCAGCAATATTATTATACGACGCCCTACCAAAGTATCCAGCATCATCACAATACACCCACCGGCTCGTCGAATGTAGCCGGTTTTACTTACAAAAAATCTACTGGAATCCTGTGCCACAAGAGGATTGGTATTGTAGTACAACATAAATTTTCTGTGAGATTTTGTTGATATAACAGGAGTCCGACTGGCCTGTATAACTTCTGAATATTCACTGGCTGCCAACACTAATTTGACAAGATCATTGGCAGTACTGATATTCATTACACTAAGCCCAGTGGGTTCAATGAATTTGGTATCTGACATTCCTATTTCCTGAGCCTTTTTATTCATTGCTTTAATACAAGCATGAGTGCCCATGGGATAGTTTTCACACAACAAATCAGCGGCATGATTGTCTGATTTTACTAAGGCCATTTGAATCACTTGGTGCCGGGTTAGGTTTCCTATTTTTTCTCTGAGGTCTTGTCCAGCATCTATCACAGTCATCACAGTCATCAACTTGGTGATACTTGCAATTGATCTCAGTTGCGTGTTGTTTTCACTTTGTATTATGTTGCCTTGATGGTCGGCTACAATCCAGGATTTAGCAGTTATATTAGCAGAATACGCAGGAATTAAAAAAGTAAAAGATAATAGTAATAATATTTTTTTCATTAGAGTAAGTCAATGGGTTCTTTAAAAAACATACAACACAATACCACTCTGGGAAATTGTGCACCAGGCAGCGGAGTAACACAGTGCGGAATTTGACTGTTAAACACAATTGGATTTAGTAATTCTATTTCTCCAATTTTATCGCACTGAGCAAGATCAATGGATTCTAAGTTGTAAAATTTAGATCCAAATTGATTTATTCTAGGGGTAACTGTTGATAATAGATGATCTGGTACATGGTACCATTGATTTAGTACACTGTGAGTATTCAGAATCGGAATATTAATTTTGGCAACAACCGGTAACTCATCAATGTGTAATCCTGCTCCTGCTGAGTCATTGACCACAGTGACCGCAGCTTCTTTGATTGCTAGTCCAAGACTGCGAGTCCACAATATCAGTGCAGGGGAAGATTTAATAAAATCTCGGGTGTCTATTTTTAACCAAAGATCAGTTTTCAATGAAGCTTGGTCAGATAAGTTGAATTTGGAATTTAAGTAAGTTAAAGTCTGTGCTTGTATTTCTTTTAAATTACTGCAATCAAATTCGTAATAGGGTTTTAAACTCATTGTTATATTGTAACATGATGTCTAAATATTTACCTATTCGCGTTTTGCCTATTTCTTCAGAATATATTTTCTGACTAGTTCTTCGCCTACAAGATATACAACAGTACCTAACACTGCAATACCGATAATTGGTCCAATTTGATCTATCATTTTTTATCCTTGGTTGGGTGAAAACTGTTTACTTGTCGTTGTCCGTCTCTGACCTGACGCACACAACTTATTCTTAAATCCAAGTTTGATATTTTATCGCACTCGTTTACACTCAAAGTAACAGTTGCCATGCATACATGATTGCGATCTTTGTCGTGTATCTGATTACACTGATCTATATCTCCAGCAAAGGAAAACACAGGAAATAACAACATTACAAACATGTAATACATGATGTATTTAATATTTACTCGTAAAAAAAGAGCCTTTAAGGCCCTTTAGTACTGGTTACGAGTTCCAGCGCCACTCTATCGTTGTGGTCGATTTAACTTGGTATTTATCAAGCTGGAATGAAGTCAATTCCACCTGCAGCTAGTACACCGGTTGTTGCTGGTGCAACACCGACAATTCCAATTGTTTGTTGGAATGCCGTCAAATGTGCTGCGGCATTCAACAATGAAGCTTCTGTTGCGGTACCAGTTGCTAATGCGGCAACATAGGGCAATGCCTGTGTTGGAGTAGGTGCAACACCCATTACATTAGTATAAACATTGTTAACAAATGTAGCAAAGTCTGGATTGGCAGTCTTGAACACAGCAGAGTTTACAATGGCATCAGCAATGCCAGTGCTTGTTGTACCTGCATCTTCCATCTTGATGCCAAGACCTTCGTATGTGGTATTAACTGTGCCACCAAATCCGGCTTTTAACAATGAATAAACATCACCAGCATGACCAGAAATATCAAATGCAGTTGATTTGTTTGTGTAGTTAATGCGTTGATAGTTGTTTAAGTTAAAACTTACTAATGTATCCAGAGCACTAGTAACTTTGAGAATGTTATCAGTAGTGTCATTTACTACAGTGTAGTTACTGGACTTGTCAGTTAATGTGTATGTGTTGACTGCGGCATTGGCATCTGGTGTTACATTAATAATTGTGTTAACAATACCATTACCAACTGCACCTACGCCAGCTGTACTAAATGCATTGATTGCTCCATTGGTTCCAAGACCGGTAACAATTACTACATCGTTGTTGGCAGGTGCGGCACCACCAAGTGCAGTACCAGCAATGGTGATTGTATCGCCTAGTGCGTACCCTGAGCCAGGATTAGCAGCTTCAATTACTGTTGAATATACACCATTGGTTTTGGTCACATCAAATTTAGCTCCCACGCCCGAACCGCCGGTAGCGCCAGTTACGGCAGTGTATGTTGCGTTAATTGGTGTTACACCAATTGTTACTGTTGTTGTCATTTTATCTCCTTGTAATGTCAAATAAGTATTTATTATATAGTGTTTCTACGGAGTAGTCAACATATTTTTTGCTTTTTCATAAACAACATCAAACACAGGTTTAGTGGGCATTTTTGGGTCAGTGTTGGTTGTTAAGAAATTTTGGATAGATTCATGTGTTAACGCATTGTCCCACCAGTTGACCCACTTATCCGTGGTTTTTGTTGAATTGAATTCATTAACTGCACTGTTTAAATTTGTTTTTAGTTCAGCAACGATAGTGTCTTCGAATTCTTGGCTGAAAAAATGTTGTCGATTATATTCAGCAACAGCGTTGGCTTGTGCTAATTTAATATCGCGGGTCAAAGGATCCCAAGTTGAAATTGATTTCATTAAACTAACTATGGCATCAAGTCTTTGTTTTGGATCCACTATTTGGTCATAGCTTTCATCCCAGACACTGCTAAAAGTTTTGAATCCATAACTGCGCAGATATTCTAAACTGCCGTGTGTGGCAGCTAGTATAAACGGTTGTGCCATGGCAATGGGCCTAAGTGCTTTTTCAGTTAGGTGCAAGCGTGAGTCA
>Ga0209777_10007701_pt1 | contig 11901 bp, 18 predicted proteins | sample FrelakmetHBP12HB_FD_187147 | JGI IMG/M metagenome (GOLD analysis project Ga0209777, IMG submission 187147) | Freshwater lake sediment microbial communities from the University of Notre Dame, USA, for methane emissions studies -HBP12 HB (SPAdes)... | ecosystem: Environmental > Aquatic >... | reverse complement strand
CTCAACGGGAGGGGACCTTCATGTCCGCGTGTTCGCCGACGGCTCTCCCGTGAAGGCCACCGAGGACTACAGGCTGCACATCGACACGCGATAGGGGGGATGCGGAGCCCGCCAGGGGAGTGCCCTCCGTGGGGAGCGCCCGGTCGGTGAACGCCCGGTCGGTCCACGCTAGTCGTGAGACGGGTTTGCCTTCACCTTGGCGATTGCCTGGCGCACCGCGCGGCTGATTGCCTGCGCGTGCTGCAAGTTGCTGCCGGACTGGGCGTACACGCGGCCCATGAGTGAAACCCGGTACGTCGGCTTCACGTTGTTCAGGGCAAAAGCGGCCATGTCCAGCACGCAGTCCTGGCAAGTGCAGACGTCGAGGGCGGTCGTGAGCTGGGACTCCAGTTCCTGGAGGACCATGCGTTCGGCATCGTTGACCAGTGTTTCGAAGTCATACTTGTCCGTGATCGACATGTCATCTCCCAGCGAGAATGATACTGCGTCCCGCCGTGTGATACCAGCGCAGCACGGCGGTTCCCGGAAAGCCATTGTCAGGCATTCCGTTCCAGGGGCTCGAACTTCGTATACCGCGAGAGAAAAGAGAGCTGGATGTCGCCGACGGGCCCGTTGCGCTGCTTGGCAACGGATATCTCCCGCACCTCCGCTTTCAGGTCTTCCGTGTGAATGAAGATCACGACATCGGCATCCTGCTCGATGGAGCCCGATTCGCGCAGATCGGCAAGACTCGGCCTTTTCCCTTCCGTCTCCCTGCGCACCTGGGAAAGGGCGATGACGGGCAGACCCAGCTCCCGCGCCAGGGCCTTGAGGGAGCGGGAAATTTCCGCGATCTGCTCGTGGCGGGGGAGATCCCTGTTCTCCGACCCGATCAGGGTGATGTAGTCCACAAAAATGATCTTGACGTCCTGCTTGCTTTTCATCCGCCGCGCCTGGGCGCGCAGGTCCAGGAGCTTCAGGTCCGGTGAATCGCTGATGTACAGCGGCGCCTCGTACAGGCGGCCGCAGGCCTCGGTGATCCTGCTGAAGTCCGCGGGGCTGAGCATGCCCGTGCGCATGCGCTGGGAGTCCAGGCGGGCCTCCATGGAGAGAAGGCGCTGCATGATCGCCATGGCGGACATTTCCAGGGAAAAGAACCCAACCGGGATTTTCTGACGGATGGCCATGTTCGCCGCAATGGTCAGTGCAAAAGCGGTCTTGCCCACGGAAGGGCGGGCTCCGATGACGATGAACTCGGAGGCCTGGAAGCCCATGGTCAGCTGGTCCAGCTCCTTGAAGCCGCAGGGAATGCCGGTGTACTCGGTCTTTGAATGGTAGTGACGCTCGATTGCCTCGAATGTGAGCTTCACGATCTCCTTGGCGGGAGAGTAGGTACCGGTCTGGTTCCGGTCCGAGATCTCGAAGATCCGCCGCTCGGCGTCCTCCAGAATGACGCTGATCTCCGAACCCTCGTCGTGCGCGTGAGAGATGATTTCCTGCGAAACACGCGCGAGGGTGCGGCGGATGCTGCTGGCCTGGACGATCCGGGCATAGTACTCGACGTTGGCGCTCGTGGGAACGGCGGAGGTGAGCCGGGAGATATAGGCCCCGCCCCCGCACAGCTCCAGGGTGCCCCGCGCGCGAAGCTCGTCCGAGAGCGTGATCAGGTCAATGGACTGGCCGCGGTCGAACAGTGCCAGCACACCCTCGTAGATGCGCTGGTGGGCGCCCCGGTAGAAATCGTCCGCACGCAGGAGCGGGATGATGGTCGGGAGCGCCTCGGGATCGATGAGCACGGCGCCGAGCGTCGCGATCTCCGCGTCCTCATTGTGGGATGGGATGGCGTCCCGGAGGTTGCCGTTGGACATGGCGCCGCTCACGCCTTTTTCCCCCCTTCGGGCCCAGTCACGGCCCTCGATTTCCGGCTGCTATTCGTTGGCGGAAGGAACAGGCGTCGCTGGCGCAGCAGGAGCCTCGGCAGCCGGCGCGGCTTCCGCTTGAGCAGCCTTTGCCTCCTCGGCTTTGCGCGCTCGCGGCGCTCGCTGCTTCGACTGCGTTGATGAGGCGCCGGGCTGTGCCGCGCCTTCCACGATGAGCTTTACCGTGGCCTCTTCCTTGTCGTAGAGCCTGATCCGGATCTTGAAGGTGCCCACGCTGCGGATGGTGTGCTCGGGGATCTCGATCCTTTTCTTCTCTATCGTAAAGCCCTTCTTTTCCAGCTCGACGGCGACGTTCGTATTGTTGACCGAGCCGAAAAGCTTGCCGTTTTCTCCGGCGGGAACGCTGAACCGGATTTCCTGCGCTTCCAGTCGTTCCTTCAGGCCGGCTGCCTCCAGGCGCTTCTCCGACTTCCTCTTGTCAATGGAAACCCGCTTGTGCTCCAGCGCAGCAAGAAAGGCCCGCGTGTGGGGTACCGCAAGCTTCTTGGGCAGGAGGAAATTGCGGGCATACCCGCTGGCCACGTCCTTGATGTCGCCCTCTTCTCCGAGGCCGATGACGTCCTGATTCAGGATTACCTTCATCTGAAATCGCTCCTTTCGCTCAAAAAATCCGCCTCTGGCGGCGCAAGAACCCGCCCGTGGCGGCGCTATTCAATCGGCGCCGCTTCCCGGGGGATGCGGTACCGTATCCAGTTTTCAGAAATCCCGAGGACCGGGATTGCAAGGACAATGAAAAGCCCCGCACCAGGGGAGGCTGCCAGAACGGCCAGCCCCACGACGAACAGGAACCAGAACAGGCGCGGAACACGATACTTCTCGAATATGAAAAGCACTATTGCCATGCCCTGCAGACCGAAGATGAACAGCAGGACCAGCCCGATGTTCCACGCGGCATATGCCCAGTATGAGATGCCGAAGAACAGGTCCGCAAGCACCAGGGCTCCTGAGATGATGAGGGGCCACAGCCAGCCGCTTTCAAGCCTGAACCGAGAGAGGCGAAACCCGGCCGCAGCGCCCAGCATGGCGCGCGCCCGGTGAGCCGCCGCTTGTCCCGCCCACCAAGAGAAGGCGAGCAGCACCGCGTAGTCCGCGAGCAGACTCCGCAGAAAGTACGCTTCTGCCAGGCGGCGCAACCGGTCGGGCTGGAGCATCTGCGTGAGGAATGCAGCCGCCCCGCTGTCTGCGGCCGGGGCAACCACGCCAGCGAGCGTCTTCGAGACCTCCGCGAACAGGAGATTCATTGACTGCTGGAACGCCGGCGTTCCCGAGAGCCAGACTGCCGCGGGAAGCGTCAGCGCACCCGCAAGTCCGGTGGCGGCAAGCAGCATCACCAGGGTCCGTGGCCTCCGCTGGAGCGGGATGTTTACCACGATCATGCCAAGCAGGAGAACGCCCGCGAGGCCGATCTCGATTGTGCCCATGATGTCGGGCAGGTCGTGGGTGGGCGAGACGATCGCAGGCCAGAGCCGGATGAGGACGAAGACCGTGAAGAATGCTCCTGCCGCCACCGCAAGGCTGCCAATGCCGCGGCGCGACGCAACGATCTGCAGCGGCACGAGGAATAGGACGAATCCTACTCCGGTGTGATACAGCAGGAGCGAGGAGAGCGTAAACAGGAGTATCTCGAAGTAATGTCCGCGCCAGGTTTTCTGGAACATTGCACCGCCGCAGGCGTGAGCGCCATGCCGCGTCCCTTGACGGGACACGGCATGGATCGTGCCCTACCTCGACACGTACGGAAGCAGGGCGAGGCTACGCGCCCGCTTAATGGCGCAGGCGAGCTCCCTCTGGTGCTTCGCGCATGTCCCCGTGATCCGGCGCGGCATGATCTTTCCCCGCTCCGACGTGAAGCGTTTCAGCCCGCCCGCGTCCTTCCAGTCGATGTTGGCCTTCTTGATGCAGAACTTGCAGACCTTTCTCTTGAAGAAGGTCTTGTGCCGGCCGCGGCCTTGGTATCCTCCGCGCTCGCCGCCCCTGTCACCGCGATCCGAGCCGAAGCCGCCTTCCCTGCGGTAGCCGCCCTCGCGCCTGTACCCGCCGGGTGCACGGTCGCCCTGGGGCCTGTCGCCTTGGGGCCTGTCGCCCTGGGGCCGATCACCTTGGGGCCTGTCGCCCTGGGGCCGATCACCTTGGGGCCTGTCGCCATGCGGTCGATCCATGCCGGCCGAAGCGCCTTCCGGAGCGCGGGGCGCTGGTGCCGGAGTGTTTTGATTATCTGACATGATCTGATTCCTCTCCTATGGTTCTTCTGGTGGTCTGAATCACATCCGCATCCCTGCGGGGTTCAGAACGGAATGTCATCTTCGAAATTGTCCGGCGCGGCCTGGCCTCCCTCGGGAAAGTCGGCTCCGCCCGAAGGAGCGCCGGCGCCGCCGGATCTGCCTTCTGCCGGCGCGACCTGTCCCTGCCGTCCACCGCTCCCGCTTCCCAGGAGCATCACGTTGGTGGCGGAGATTTCCACCTTGCTGCGGGCCTGGCCGTCCTGCTCCCAGCGGTTCTGCCGGAGCTGGCCCTCGATGCCCACCTGTTTCCCCTTGACGAGGTACTGGTTCAGTGACTCGGCCGTCTTGCCCCACAGCACGATGTCGAAGAAGTGCGCCTCGTCCACCCACTGGTCGTCCTTCTTGCGGCGCTGGTTGATGGCGAGCCCGAACTTGCTCACCGCGGAGCCGTTGTTCGTGTACTTCAGCTCCGCGTTTCGTGTCAGCCTGCCAACGAGGACGACGTGGTTGATATCTGCCATGGTGCCCTCCGAGGAGAACTAGTTGTCCTGGCGGACGAAAAGGTACTTCAATATCTCGGGTCTGAGCTTCAGCGCCTTGTTGAGTGCCTTGAGGGGCTCGGGTGGGCTCTCGATGACGTAGAGGACGTAGCGTCCCCTGTCGTTCTTGCGGACCGGGTAGGCGAGGAGCCTGTCCCCCATGTCCTCTTCCTTCTTGATCGTGATGCCGGCGCCCTCGAATTCCTTCTTCAGGAACTCCCGCCCAGCCAGGTGCTGGGACTCGTCGCTGGCGAAGATCACGACTGCCTCGTAGGTCTTCATCCTGTGTTTCCTCCCTTTGGACGAACGACTCGCGTCGATGCGCGAGTAAAGAGGTAAAAGCCAACATAACGGCGGAAGCGGGGTCTGTCAAGTGACCGCGGCCAAACGCCGATCATCGAAATGAGCGAAATGACGCGAAGAATAAACTACGAGGACGACATTTTCACTGTCGCGCTGCAGGTCCGCTGCCTGCAGGATGCACTGAAGCTGGAGGTGGATCCTGATCTCTTTGCGGAGCGGATCGCGGGGGACATCGGATGGATCGACTCGATCACCGGCAGCCTCTACCGAAGCCTGCGGGAGAGTTCGCTGTACGTCAAACGACAGGAACACCTGAAGGAGCTCGCGAAGCTGAAGCGCTACTTCTCCGAGGCGCTGGACGCGGTGCTGGGCCGAAAGGCACCTCTCTCGGACGCGCTGCTCGAAAAGCTCCCCGGCCTTCGCGGCATCCGGGATGCGCACGCCCGTGATATCTCCGACATCAAGTTGCTGCTCGAAGGCAAGGGGTCCCCCGAAGAAGAGCACATCGTCTCGGCGGAAGAGCTGAAGTTCCTCATGACCTCGGACGACGAGGAGACCTGAGCCCCGAAGCGGGAAGTTTTTTTTCCCCCGAGGAACTCCCATGCGAGGACTTGACCATCCTGCCGTATCCCCGGTACTGTAGGCGCAGTATCTCGTAGCGCGCCGGAATGACCGAGCTTCGCGGCGGCGTGTCTGTGTGCGTCGCGCACGGCAAGTGATAGTGGCAGGGGTGGAATTGTATGTACGCTCTCGTTGACATTCTGGGCAAACAGTACAAGGTGGAACAGGGCGCCGTTCTCAAGGTGGATCACCTGGCCAAGGACGCGGGGGAGACGGTGGAGTTTGCCTCCGTGCTCATGGTGTCCGACGGCGGATCGACCCGCATCGGCAGTCCCTACCTTCCCGGCGTGTCCGTCAGGGTAGTTGTCGAGGGCGAGGGTCGTGGCCGCAAGCTCGTGTTCGGCAAGTTCAAGAAGAAGAAGAACTACCGCCGCAGATTCGGACACCGGCAGCAGTACTCCACCATCAAGGTCGAGGGATTCAACGGGCTCAGCTGAGACTTCCGTCCTGCACATCCGCATCGTTCTGTCCCCCCGGGGGCACCTGAGGGGATTCGATGCCGGCGGGCACGCCGGCGCGGAGAGGGCCGGAATGAACATCGCCTGCGCGGCCGCGACCTCGCTGCTGCGGACGGCGGGGAAGCTGTGCGCCGAGCGGGCGCTCGTGAAAACGGGCGGCGCAGAGGCGCCGGACAGGATGAGACTTCTGCTTGCACCGGTGGCAGAAACAGACGACGGCTGGCTCGGAGGAATGACCGATTTCCTCCTGCGGGGATTGAAGGATCTCGCGCAGGAGTTCCCGCGCGAGATCGTCGTGCGGACGGAAACGACGGAGGTCTGAGATGGGACGCAAAAAGGGCGGTACGGCGAAAAACGGCCGCGATTCGCAGTCGAAAAGGTTGGGAATCAAGCGGTACGCGGGTGAGCTCGTCGCGGCGGGGACGATCATCGTCCGCCAGAGGGGCACGAAGTTCCACCCCGGCGACAGTGTCGGTCGTGGACGCGACGATACGCTCTTCGCAATGGCCACCGGGCATGTGGTGTACCAGACCCGCAGGGGAAGGAACTACGTCGCGATTCAGCCCGCCAAGAACTGAGACCGCGTGAACGGCTTCGTGGATGAGACTTCGATCGTTGTCTCGTCCGGCAGCGGCGGCGACGGGGCCGTGTCCTTTCGAAGGGAGAAATACGTGCCGCGGGGCGGTCCCGACGGCGGTGACGGCGGGAAGGGCGGTGACGTCGTTTTCGTCGTGAGATCAAACCTGAAGACCCTCTCCTCTCTCAAGATGAAAAGACATTTCAAAGCCAGTGACGGCGGCCGCGGGGCGGGGCAGCGGATGCATGGCAAGGACGGGGCAGACATTGTCGTCCCCGTTCCACCCGGCACTGTCCTGCGTGAATCCGGCTCTGGTGCGCCGGTCATCGACCTCAAGCGTGACGGTGACACGTTCGTATATCTCCGCGGGGGCAGGGGAGGCAAGGGCAACTCGCACTATGCCACATCGATCAATCAGGCGCCGCGCTACGCGCAGAAGGGCATCGACGGTGTGACGCGGGAGTTGAGAGCAGAGCTGCACCTCATCGCCGACATCGGACTGGTTGGCATGCCTAATGCGGGCAAATCCACGCTTCTCTCTGTTCTCACGAATGCTCATCCCCTCATCGGCGACTATCCATTTACGACGCGTACGCCGAGCCTTGGCCTCCTGCGGCTGCCGGAGCGGGACGTCATCCTTGCCGATATCCCCGGCATCATCGAGGGCGCCTCGCACGGACGCGGGATGGGCCTGAAGTTCCTCCGCCACATCGAGCGCTGTGCCGCCCTGCTTTTCCTCGTGGACCTTACAACTCCCGATTGCCCCGGAACCGTGAAGCTCCTCCAGGCCGAACTGGCGACCTACTCGGAGGCGCTCGCTTCCCGGCCGAGGCTTGTCGTGGGGACCAAGAGCGAGCTGCCGGACTCAACTGCCGGACATGCATCCATGGCTGAAGCTTGTCCACCGGGCGGCTTCGTGCCGGTTTCCTCCTTCTCAGGTGAGGGTCTTGTAGAGCTGGTCAACGCTATACGGAAGATCGTTGCATCGCCGGAGGCGGATTCTGCATCGCCGGAGGCGGAACAGCTCTCACATCGCGTCCCTGCTGCGGGGGACGAGGAATGAAGGCGGTTGTGCTGGGCGGCACCTTCAATCCGGTTCACTACGGGCACCTTTTTGTCGCGGAGGAAGTGCGGGTAACCCTCGGGTACGAGGCGGCCATTTTCGTACCTGCCAACCAGCCGGTGCACAAGAATCCCGCACCGGTGCTGGATCCCGCGCACCGACTCGCCATGCTCCGGCTTGCCGTGTCGGGCAACGAGCGGTTCATCGTGGACGCCGGGGAGATCGAGCGCGGCGGACCTTCGTATTCCATTGAAACGGTGTCCAGCCTTATTCCCCGGCACCGCATCGAGGGGCGGCCGGGTTTCCTTATTGGCGATGACCTCGTGGCCGGCTTCCCCTCGTGGAAAAACGTGGATGAGCTCGTGAAAATCGTGGACCTCATCGTGGCACGGCGCACAATGGAAGGGCCCGCCGGCCTGATGTATTCCCACAGGGTCGTCACCAACACGGTGCTTCCGATCTCCTCATCGGAAATCCGCCGCAGGATCCGTGAGGGCGGGACTGTCCGCTACCTTCTTCCGGATGCCGTACTCGACTACATCAGGGACAACAACCTTTATGGATAACAGGAACATATGGAGATCGAGGGCCGCCGCCCTTGCCGAGGCCAGTCTCTCCCGCCCGCGGCTGATTCATTCCAGGGAAGTCGCACGGCTTGCCAGCGAATTGTGTGACCGTTTCCACGCCGACGAAGAAAAGGGGTATATCGCCGGTATTTCGCACGACCTGGCGCGCGAGCTGGACATCTCCGAGATGCTCCTGCTGGCGGAGAAGGACGGTCTGCCTCTTCGTGACTGGGAGAAGTCCAACCCCCTGCTCCTGCACGGCCGGGCCGCCGCCGCCATCCTGACGAAGCACACGGGGTATGTCGACGAAGAGGCGCTGCAGGCCATCCGCGATCATGTCACGGGACGGGGCTCCATGGGGCCCATCTCGAAGATCGTATTCGCCGCGGATTTCCTGGAGCCAACACGGGAGTTTGTCTCCCCGGAGTTCCGGCGGCGGACCCTCGGGCTGAGCCTCGATGAAATGGTGCTCGCGGTCCTTGAGCGCAAGATCCATTTCGTGAAGGCCGCGTCGAAGGAAGTTGCCGGGGATGCCCTGGCCCTCCACGAGGAGCTGACCAGCCATGCTTGAGCGGAGGAGCCGGAGAACCGACAGGAGCATCATGCTCCTGATCCTCATCCTGGTCATCATCGTCGGCACCGGTGTCTATGCCATTCTGCAGCTGCGCGTGGACCAGATCACAGACTCGCTGAAAAAGAAGCAGCCGCTCAACACGCTGTTCATCTTCTCCGACGGCGAAAGGGCTCTTTTTTTCGAGGTGTTCTTCTATAATCCGGAAACCCGAAAGGGATCGATCTTTTACGTTCCGGCCAACCTCGGGAGCGTCATAGCGACGATCAACCGCGTGGAGGGCATCGATGCCTTGTACCGCCGTGCGAACGTCCTCCCCCTGAAACGCAAGGTGGAAGACCTGCTCGGGGTGCCCATTCACGGCATAATCGACATCGGGTTCGACGAGACTGGGCGCCTGGTAGACCTGATGGGCGGGGTCGACGTTTTCATCCCCAATCCCGTCAATCTCACGCTGCAGGATCACCGGATCCTCCTGCCTTCCGGCAGTGTCTCGCTGGACGGGGACAAGGCCCGGGATTTCATCAGCTATCAGGACCCCCTGGAGACGGACGCGGACGCGATCGGCCGCCGGCAGAAGTTCCTCCAGGCTTTCCTCAAGGGGCTGGGGGAGAACGAGGCGTTCCTCCTGCAGCGAGGACCTTTCCGCATGCTGCGCTCGCTGCTTCGAACCGATCTGCCCGGAAGGGCATTGTCCTCCTTCGTGGCCGAGATGGGCCGTTTCGATTCTGAACGTATGGTGCTGCAGCGTGTGCTGGGGACGACCCGGTCGGTGGACTCCCGCGACCTCCTGTTTCCCCACCAGGACGGGGAGCTGCTGAAGCAGGCCGTGAAGCAGGCGATGGCGGCGAATGCCTCCAACGAGTTCGTTCCACCGGACGCGCTCACCATCACCGTGGAGGTTCTCAACGGCACGAAAACGGCAGGGATGGCCAACCGTGCCCGTGATCTCTTCCAGAGCTACGACCTGGAGGTCATGGCGCCGAACAACGCGGACAACGACCAGTACCTCAACACCGTGGTGCTGGACCGCAAGGGAAACATGGATAATGCAAAGAAGGTGGCTGATATCATCCATTGCACGCGCATTTTCTCGAAGCCGGATCCCCAGATGGACCAGGCCGTGGATGTGACGGTGATCCTGGGCAAGGATTTCGATGGCAGATACGTCAAGTAGCCGGGACGCGGCGTTTCAAGCCGCGCGGCTGATCGCCGATCACAAGGGGGAAGACACGGTGGTGCTGGACATCAGCGAGGTGTCCGGCTTTGCCGACTTCTTCATCATCGCCACCGCACGCAGCAGCGCACACCTTGCCGGCCTGCACCGGGAGCTTTCTGTTTTCCTGAAAGAGCGGGGGATTCGTCCTCTCAACGGCGGACACAAGGGAAGGGCGGAAACCGGCTGGCTTCTCCTGGATTGCGGCGATTTCGTGATTCACTTGATGGAAAAAGAACAGCGGGATTTCTACGACCTCGAACGGCTGTGGTTCAAGGCCGAGCGGGTTGGTTACTGGTCGAAGTCCTCGTAGTCAAGATCCTCGTCGACGTCGAAGTCGTCTTCGTCGAGGTAATCCTCCTCGTCGATCTCTTCCTCTTCTTCGTCGACGTCCTCCTCCTCTTCCTCTTCTTCTTCCTCCTCCTCTTCTTCCTCTTCGAAATCCTCGTCCATGTCGTCGTCGAACTCTTCTTCCTCTTCGCTTATCTCTTCTTCGTCGTAGTCTTCCTCGAGGTCATCCTCGTAGTCGTCGAAATCGTCGTCGAGGTCCTCCTGGTTCTCGCCGCCGTCCGAGCTCTCGTCGTCGCCCTTTCCCTTGCCCTTGCCGGGCGAGAAAGAGCGCGCCGGATTCGGTTCTTTTTCACTGTTTTCGTTGATTTCCAGCATTGTTCAACCTGCCTCAGCTCAAGAAGTATGAAACCAAGCTGAATCTACGTCCAGAATTTGCGGCTTGTCAACTAGTTTTTTGAAGCGGATGTCATCAATCGAGCCGGCTGCTAGGGAAACCGTCAGAAGGCCGAAAGGGCCGCGGATGGTCTACCGGAATGACTCGGAAAGCTCCGGGACAAGGTTCTGCAGCTGCGGCGCGGCGATCACCGGGGGAGGTGTAATGTCACAATGCCTCCATGGCTACGGGCTCGCTTTCGTGCATCCGTGCACTCGCTCGCCCTCGCCCTCCATGGCTACGGCACCTCTTGCGACGATCCCCCCCGTCTGCTATTATTCATTGCTGCGGATTCGCCAATGGGAGGACACCCATGGAGATCACGGACATTCGCATCAAGAGGGTCGAATCTGACAACAAGCTGAAGGCGTATGTCACAATAACCTTCGATAGCTGCTTTGTTGTCCACAACCTCAAGATCATCATGGGCCAGTTCGGCCGGTTCGTGGCGATGCCCAGCAGGAAGACCCGGGACGGCGAGTTCAAGGACATTGCCCACCCGATCAATTCGGATTTCCGCAGGAGGATCCAGACCCGCATCCTGGAAGAGTTTGACAAAGGTGCTGGAGAAATGCATATTTCGGGCCAGGACGACGAGGACTACCCGCAGGCCAGCGACATGGGGGACGGCGTACCGGAAGAAACGCCCCCGTCGACCTGACGTTTTGCATGAGCGCAGAAGACCACTCACGCGCCTCCTTTGGGACGTCGGCAAGCGGTAAGCCACCGGATTTTGGTTCCGGCATTTCGCAGGTTCGAATCCTGCCGTCCCAGATGAAAACAACCTCCGGGCGCCGCCGGAGGCGGATTCGCGCCGCCGGAGGCGGATTCGCGCACGGATGAGTTCACACGAAGGAGCCTTTTAAATGGAAGCAAAGAAGCTGAATGTCGAGATGCGACAGGGTGATGGCAAGGGTCCCGCGGGCCGGCTGCGCAGCAGCGGCAAGATTCCTGCCGTTATCTACGGACACACCACGCCGACATCGATCGCCATAGATGCCCGCGAATTCCGCAATGCCTTCAGGCGGATCACGGAAAATACGATCGTCGAGCTGCACATGAGCAGCGGGGTCCACGAGGTTCTCGTCAAGGACTACCAGAAAGACAATCTCACCGGACAGA
>Ga0209777_10007700_pt1 | contig 11903 bp, 11 predicted proteins | sample FrelakmetHBP12HB_FD_187147 | JGI IMG/M metagenome (GOLD analysis project Ga0209777, IMG submission 187147) | Freshwater lake sediment microbial communities from the University of Notre Dame, USA, for methane emissions studies -HBP12 HB (SPAdes)... | ecosystem: Environmental > Aquatic >... | reverse complement strand
AGCTGCCTTACTATACCACTTTGCAGACTCCGTATCGTCCTGAGGAACAAATATACCGTCTTGGTATAAATCGCCAAGCCAGTTCTGGGCATTGATGTGTCCCTGTTCAGCCGCTTTACGATACCACTTTACAGCTTCAGCAGAATCCTGTGAAATGCCTTCAGCGTAGAAGTACTTCAAACCCAAATTGAACTGGGCCTTTGAGTCTTCTTGCTGGGCCGCTTTAAGAAACCATTTCACGGCTTCGGAATCGTTTTGTGGAACGCCTTCACCTTCTTGGTACATAATACCCAGATTGAACTGGGCTTTTGCGTCTTCCTGCTCCGCCGCTTCAAGAAACCATTTCAGAGCTTCGGCATAGTTCTGCGGAACGCCTAAACCCTTTCGGTACATCACTCCCAGATTATACTGGGCATTTGAAATTCCCTGCTCCGCCGCCTTACGATACCACTTTGCAGCTTCGGCATCGTCCTGTGGAACGCCTAAACCTTCTTTATACATCATACCCAGTATGGTTTGTGCGCCTGCTTGTCCCTGCTGGGCCGCCGTGCGAAACCACTTTTCAGCCTCAGCATCGTTCTGTGGAACGCCTAAACCGTCTTGGTACATCAACCCCAGATTATACTGGGCATGTGCGTATCCCTGCTCAGCCGCTTTATAATACCACTTTGCAGCTTCGGCAGAATCCTGCGAAATGCCTAAACCGTTTATGTACATTCCGCCAATATCAAATTGAGCTTCTGCTTGTCCCTGCTGGGCCGCCATGAGATACCACTTTACAGCCTCAGCATCGTCCTGCGGAACTCCGAAACCTTCTTTGTACATCATACCCAGTATGGTCTGGGCATCTGCTTGTCCCTGCTGGGCCGCCTTATGATACCACTTTACAGCTTCAGCGTAATCCTGCGGAACGCCTAAACCGTCTTGGTACATCACACCCAGATTGAACTGGGCAATGGCAACTCCCTGTTCAGCAGATTTCAAAAACCATTTTGCAGCCTCGGCATCGTCCTGTGGAACGCCTTCACCTTCCTGGTACATAATGCCCAGATTGAGCTGGGCATTTGCGTTTTCCTGCTGGGCTGCCATAAGAAACCATTTCACGGCTTCGGCATCGTTTTGTGGAACACCTTTGCCTTCTTTGTACATCATACCCAGTATGTTCTGGGCATCTGCGTCTCCCTGTTGGGCCGCTTTGAGATACCACTTCGCGGCCTCCGCATCTTTCTGCTGAACGCTTAAACCGTTTACGGACGTCACGCCAGTCTCAAATTGAGTGTCTGCAGCTACCTGTTCTTCCATCTTGAGAGACTGCTTTTCGGTTTCCGCATCGTCCTGCGGAACGTCTTTGAGCTCTTGGCTGATTATATCCAGTGTGCTCTGGGCCTCTGCGTGTCCCTGCTGGGCTGCCTTACGATACCATTTCGCGGCCTCCGCATAGTCCTGTGGAACACCTCTGCCTTCAACGTACATCATGCCCAGTATGTTCTGTGCTTCTGCATCTCCACGCTCAGCCACCTTGATATACCACTTTACGGCTTCAGCATCATTCTGCGGAGTAAATATGCCTTCCCGGTATATGTTGGCAAGCCAATTCTGGGCTTCTGCGTGTCCTTGCTCAGCCGCTTTGCGATACCACTTCACAGCCTCATCATCGTCCTGCTCAACGCCTTCACCTTCCTGGTACAGAATACCCAAATTGAACTGGGCATCTGCGTGTCCCTGCTCCGCCGCCTTACGATACCACTTCACAGCTTCGGCTTCGCTCTGCGGCACGCCTATGCTTTCTTTGTACATCATTCCAAGTACGAACTGGGCGTCTGCGTGTCCCTGCTCCGCCGCCTTACGATACCATTTTGCGGCTTTTACATCGTCCTGGGGAACGCCCTTGCCTTCTTGGTACATCACACCAAGATTGAACAGGGCATCTATATCTCCCTGCTTAGCCGCCTTACGATACCATTTCACGGCTTCGGCATAGTCCTTTGGAACGCCTTTACCAGTTATGTCCGTTACACCAGTATTGTTCTGGGCAACTGCGTTTCCTTGTTCAGCCGCTTTGCGAATATCTGCTAAACGTAATATATTTTTTTTCATGTGAATTATACTCACGAGAATGTTCTTCATTCAAAAAAGGTTCTTGATTTTCAGACCATTCTCTAAAAAATTTACACTTAATTCAAGCGTCTTATGTATCTAACAATTAATGTCCAAACTTCTCTTTTCCTATGATTAACTATCATAATAACACTATTAATTATTTTTAAAAGAGAAAAATATGCAACTTTATTGATAATGGATTGAAGTCTTGTATCCTCTTTGAGATTGACGATTTATTGAGGAAGAAGCAAATACTGCTTTCACCTGCAACTATTCAGTCATTGGCACTAATCAGAATTTAGAGTTGCCGTATCAAAGTAAAATGCAAGGTTCCTTTACTCCAAATTCCTCAACAGGGATAAATTTTCTATTGCGGAATCTGGTTTTTTTGTGAAGATTGCCATTGATTCAGGCAACTCGTGCTTAATTGTGTTTAAGCGTGAGAAAATCCAGCAGATCTTTTATAAAAACGTCGCGCTCTTGGCTCATGAAACCGTGACCGGAGCCCTTATATTCGATGAGTTTTGCCCCCGGTATACGCCCGGCAAGTATTCGCGAATTCTGCGGCGGGATGAGTACATCATCGGTGCCGGTTGCAACCAGTGTGGGATTCTTAATTTCAGGCAGGCGATCGTAGGTGTCGGATTTAGCGCAAGCCACCAATTGGCGTAAGGCGTTTGCGTTGCTAATGGGGGCCCGCAGGTAGCGTTCCTTGAAATGTTTCACATAATCGGGGCTTGCGTCAAGAAAGTCTTTTGTGAACATCAATTTAAGCACTCTGTCAAACACGCCGTCGAGTCCTCCGCTTTGGTCCATCAATATCCGCATGACCTCGTCGGTTGCCTGAATCATGTGTTTACCTCCGCAGAAGGTACATCCGAGCACAAGATTATTCACTCTTTCGGGGTATTTAAGCGCCAGTTCCTGGGCTATCAACCCGCCCATCGACATGCTCAGTATGTTTGCGCGTTTGATTCCCTTTGCGTCCATCAATGCGACAGTGTCGTCGGCGAACATCTCGCAGGTGAACTCGCCCTCGGCAGGAGTAACCGTGCGTCCGGCCCCGCGGTTGTCAAACATCAGCACGCGGTATTTCTGGGAGAGCTCGTCCACTAATTTGGGATCCCACCAGTCCATGTTGGCGGTGAGCCCCATGATAAGCACTATCGGATATCCATCACCCACGGACTCACAGCAGATTTTAAGATCTCGAACCGTTACCTGTTCTATTGTTGCCTCCGTAATTTCAAAAAATGCCAGCTTTGAAAATTCGAGCTACCCCGATAATCAAAGCTGGTATGGTCTTTCCAATATGATAATTGAATATTTTTATGTGACCAGTTGACGTTTTGCCGCTCTATCTTCTATCATGTCCTTCCGGCTTTCCTTCTCCCTGATGGTTGCCACGTCCTTGTCCACCCGACTGGGGATTGGACTGAGGCTGGCGAGACCTGATATTCCCCTGCTTGTTTCGGGGAGGCAATCCCTGCACACCCCATGTTTTCTGTTCCCAATGCCTGTTTTTCTGCCAGCCTTGCCAATTGCGTTGGAGATCCTGATGCGGTACCCGCTGATGTTCCCACGGGTGACCTTTCCATTGATGATCTCTGTAATTATCTCTCCAACCGGGAGGAATATTTCTGTGAAAAGCCGGTACGCCTCTGTAATAACCCCACCCTCTGTCATAATAATGAGATCGGTACCAGCGCCCTTCCCATGGACGCCACCACCAGCCGCCGAAAAAGAATATATCCTCTTGAACATCGGGCACCGCATAAACATTCGTTTCCGGTATTACCACCGGTACAGGCGGTGCCGCGAAAATAATCGGCGGGGGCAGAGGAATATCAATATTTATGCTTACCCCGGCCAGCGCCGAAACCGGCGCGAAAACTAACAATGTCAAAAACAATATTTTCAAAATCAACTTTTTCATCGAATTGCCTCCTTTGTTAATCATTAATCCGATCGCATGTCGAACATAGTGATCGGTGCCGACTGTTTGATGTCTTACGAAACATCGCTTGTTCGTTGTTGAAATATAAGAAACTCGGTCTCGTATGTCAAGGAAATATTGGCCGCAAAATGTAATGAGACTCGCTGAAAACGAACGAAATGAAGTTCGAAGCGTTCGTAGAATTAGTGAGTCCCAAGTTTCAGAAGCGTAGCGCGCTGAAATTTGTTGGACGAACTATCCCTTGTGCAAAGCACAGAGGGATATCCCAGGAGCGAAGCGACGCGGGATTTGAGTCCCAAGTTTCAGAAGCGTAGCGCGCTGAAATTTGCTGGTCTAATGAATGAAGGCGGCTTGGTATTAAAGTTCAAGGGACTCGTGTTTGTCAGTTGCAGAGTGCTTTTGGCTGCCTGTGTAGAGGTCGTATTCGAGAAGGCGGCATTCGATTTCGCCGTTATAGAAAATAATTCGTCGTTTGGTTCTCAAACCCACTTTCTTGATCATTTCTAAATTGCCTGTAAAAATATAGCCGCTGTAGCCGCCGCCGATATTTTTGAAAAAATCTCCAATGCCCTGATAAGTCGCTTCCAGTATTTGCAAATCTTTTGCCCGGATGTGACCGCTTCTATCTTGCCTGTCGGATGCCTTGCAAATGATAATTTTACGACCCTGTACAGCCGCTTCCCTGCTGACACGAAAATCTTTTGATTGTGGTTTTGTATTGATGGCTTCCATTCGCTCGCCGTAGGGAGGATTTAAAATGATTATGCCGCCGTCTTCCGGAATCGAAGTTTCTTCATACGGGCAGGTATTAAATTCGATCAAATGATCAACTCCGGCTGTTTGCGCGTTGTGTTTGGACGTGGCTACCGCCGTTTTATCAATGTCTGTGGCGATAATTTTTGCCGGCAATATTTTTTGGGCCTTGGCTTTGGCTTTTCTGCGTATTTCCTGCCAGAATTCTTCAGGGAATCCTTTGATGAACATAAATCCGTAATTATTTCGCATCAGGCCGGGGGCTCGATTTAAGGCGATGAATGTCGCTTCAATGGCCAAAGTTCCACTGCCGCACATGGGGTTGATGAAGTTTTTCTCACCCTTCCAGCCGGTAGCCATGATGACAGCCGCTGCTAATGCTTCCTGCATGGGCGCTTGCAGGGGAATCTTGCGGTATCCGCGCAGAGAGAGACGCTCTCCCGAAGTATCCAGATAAACATCGGCCTGATCGTTCTTCCAGTAAACATGGACAACAGCTTTATCCTTATCCGGGCCGGAATCAGGCCGCCTGCCGCATTTATCGCGAATTCGGTCGACAATGGCATCCTTGACCTTGACATTGACGAAACGGGAATCGGTAATCAGCGGGTTATCGGCAATCGAGGTCACGCAAACATAGGCCGCCTTGCCGGAATCATGCAGGAGATTTTCCCAGCAAATAGAATTGATGCGCCTATATAGGATCTCCGGCGTATTGACTATTAACTTCTCCAGTTGGTAGAGCACTCGCTGGGCGGCGCGCAGGTGCATATTTAAGATCATAGTGTCCTGAAGAGTTCCTTCGGTTTGAATCGCCGTATCCAACTCCGCCAGAACCGGAAAATCCAATGCCTCGATCTCTTCCTTTAGATAAGGCGAGACGCCCTTCGGACAAGTTACAAGTATGTTACTTTTCTGATTCCAAATTGTCATAACACCCTTCTAACATAGTACGATGCTTTTGATAAGCATGAAATCCACAGCATACTTCACGAACTCATACTAATATTGATAATTCTTGACCTCAACAGTTTGTAGGCGTAAAATAACAAAGTATTATTGCACAGGGAAAGGAAGAGCGCCCGAAGTATATAGAACGAATTAAGGCGGAGCTGAATGGTATTATCAACCGCTAAAAAAGGTTGCCTAAAGATCAAAAAAATTGTTAAAGAAGACGATTCCATTGAAGTAATTCTAAAGGTTATCGATAAAGAAAAGATTTATCAGCGACTGGCAATAAACCAAATATATAAATAATGGGGTGCGGTCCGGTTGTTGATATTAATTCTGAATGGTGATATTAAAAACATCGCCACTTTTAAAAGGAAGTAATTTACAAGAGAATAAGTGGGAAGGAGGTGAAGTAAAGGGGCGGCTCGTAAGAAATAAAATGATTAATAAGAAAATAATTTGCGCAATACTATAAGGAAAAAATTAAAAGTTACCGTATCGGGCATGGATTAAATTGTCTCCATGTATCAACAAATTTAAATAATGAAAGGATGAATTAACATGAAGAAAATTATAGTTGGTTTAGCTGTCGTCCTGTTTGTAAGTATATCTTTTTTAATGGCCTGTTCCGGTGGCAAAAGCGCGGCGGAACTGGCGATAAAAACCGCCGAAGAAGCCGTTAACGCGACCAAGGCTGAAGCAGCCAAGATTGTTCCTGATCAGGTTAAATCACTGGAAGACGCATTAGCCGCCGCGAAAGAAAAGGTTATTAAAGGCGAGTATAAAGAAGCTTTAGGGGAGGCAACCGCCCTTGCCGGCAAGGCCAAGGAAGTGCTGGCCGCCGCGAAAGCCAAGAAGGAAGAGCTGACCAAGAAATGGACAGAATTAAGTCAGGGACTTCCTAAAATGGTTGAAGAGATTCAAGGTAAAGTGGATTCTCTTTCCAAAGTCAAAAAACTTCCGGCCAGTATAACCAAAGAAGGATTAGAGGAAGCTAAAGCAGGTCTTGCTTCCCTCAGGGAGGAATGGGGCAAGGTACAGCAAATCTTTACAAGTGGAAACTTTGTGGAAGCGGTCAACGGGGCAACTTCTTTAAAGGATAAAGCGACAAAGATTATGGAAGCTTTGGGCATGAGCGTTCCAGCCGCCGCACCGGTTGCTGCACCAGCGCCAGTTCCTGCGCCTGTGCCTGCTGCCAAGTAATAATTATTGATCTATTATAATAAAATCATAAAGGGATATAATCCGATTTTAGACCGGATTATATCCCTTTATTAATGAGACCCACGCTTCAGAAACAAATTGTTTCCATTTTATTATTCCGCCTTCACTTTCATAGTGATAATTCGTTACCCGCCATGATACGATTTCTTTTCTCTCTTTTGCATATTATTAATATTCTTTTTGAACATTTCAACAAAGGGACCATCCTCGCGCCATGCGTGGCATGTATTGACTAGAAATTGAAGCGTCATTTTTGCCTGATCAGAATCGAAAGATGCCGGTTTTTGTGCTTGGTGTGCTGCAAATCCCTGAAAAACGGCTGGGGCCATTGCTCGGAGGAGCTCCACCAGGTGGGTGCAGCCCTTATTACCCCCAGCTATTTTTTTTACTTTTAACGTAAAACCTTTGGTAATGGCCATACCCTTAATGGTAGCGAGGCAGTCGATAGTTTCCCGGCACGCTTTTCGTGGAACAGATATCATATCAACATCAACATCCTCAATCAAAAGATTAGAACAGTTAACCAGCAGTCGTATAACCATGTGATGAATGACGCCTCTCGGAAACTTTTCACCCGTCATAGAATATGAATCATGAAAACGATCATCTTTGAGGCGACCTTCTACAATTATTCTTTGTCCGTCATAATCGTATGTCGCTACTTCTATATTTCGTGTATGTAACTTTTTCCCTTTTGATTTCCAAATGGACTGCATTTTATTTTAATTCTCCTGAAAAAATAAAGGTCACACGAGGTCTCGCGTGTACTTCCGGTAGTGCATCCATCAAGGGGGCACAATAAAAACAGATCATTTCCTTACCTATGAGCTACACCATTTTGGCGTGGCTCACACACCTCGTTACTTCCGTCCGGCCCCGCTGAAGGGAGACAGTTCAACTAACGAATTCCAGTTTCACTGCCGCCTCAATATCATCTTTGATTTAGAAATGGTATAATATTATAATCTCAACTACGGGGGATAAAGATATGTGTGGAAGATTCGTACTGATAAGCGATTTGAAGAATATACAAAAGAATTTCAATATTCAGGATGTATCATGCGAGCACCAGCCGAGTTGGAATATAGTGCCGAACCAATCAGTGCCTGTTGTAATTCATCATAACGGAATCAGTCAATTAGTCTGTTTCAGGTGGGGGCTGATTCCATCATGGTCGAAAGACCCTTCAATTGCCAACAAGCTGATTAATGCCCGTGCGGAAACAGTGGATAAGAAACCCAGTTTTAAAGATGCTTTCAAAAAAAGGCGGTGCCTTATAGTTGCTGACGGATTTTACGAGTGGAAGAGGGAAGGTAACAGAAAAATGCCGCTGTATTATTATCTGAAATCAGGCCGGCCTTTCGGATTCGCGGGACTTTATGAAACATGGATATCACCGGACAAAAAGGAAATCAATACCTGCGTAATCATTACTACCGGTGCCAACGAACTGATTGCGCCTGTTCATGATCGCATGCCGGTTATTTTATCCAATGATCAGGAGAGAGTTTGGTTGAATAGCGATGTGGTTGATGTCCCGGGTCTTAAGTCTATTTTAAAACCGTACCCTGCTGAAAAGATGGATTACAAAACGATTGACAAAATTAATTAAGAATTATATTTATTTCTACAAGTATAGAAACATCTAAATTAAAAGGAACGGTCGAATTCTATGCCGGAAAAATCGAACAAAAAGAACCGCGACAAAAATATGGAGCGTATGTCTGCCGCATTTAAGGCTTTATCCAATGAAACTCGTTTGGCGATTTTTGAAAAAATCAGTCTTGGCCAATGTAAAGCAATACTGAATAAAGATAACCGGCCATCTGTATGCAGTATAGCGGATAATTTTAATATATCTCTTTCCACTATTTCCCATCACATGAAAGAACTTCGAAATGCCGGGCTCATCGATTGCGAAAAAAAAGGTCAATTCATTTTTTGTCAACCCAATGATAAAACCATCAAAATGATGGTTGAATATCTAAACAATATTATAAAAAAATAGAACAATCTGTTCGTTCAAATGGACCAAGCGAATATATCCTTCTCACTTAAGCATTCGATCACGGGTATGAAACCCCAAAACAAGCTTTGGAAACTTATTTCCGAAGCAAGCCGCGGGGGTATTCAACCCTCCGCCTTTAGCGGGATTGTTCGACTTACAAATTTTAAAGCGTTTCACTTTTAAAATTTGAGTCTCATAAATAAATCGTAAATACCCAAACTTTAAAGATATATAAGGTGTTTTTATAATTTTATGAAAATATCCTTGACAAAAGAATAATTGATATTATATTTAGATATATATCGAAATATAGATATATCGAAATATAAAAAAGGGAGGCTTTTTATGTTTACAAAAAAAGAAGCGATTAAAAGCAAGGGGTTTGAGCTTTGTCAGTCCTTTATGGACAAATGTTGTAATCCCGGGTCAACAGAAGAAAAGGCGGGAAAGTTTGATTTTAAAAGCTGTGAACAAATGATGAAACAGTTCTGCGGTGGGAAAGATGGGAAATTTGATTTTGAGTCATGCCGGTCGAAAATTGAACAATGTTGTAAAGGAAAGAATGAAAAATCAGATAAAAAAGAAAATAACTAATTTAAATGTAAATGATTTAGGGGTAAAGACATGGCAGAAAATCATAATTCAAGCGAGTCAACGAGTAAAAGATCTCACTGTTATGGGATGTGTGGAGGGAGAAGCAGCCGCGTCTTCTGGGGAATATTATTTATCGTAGTTGGACTTTTCTGGTTTGGGAAAGAAGCGAACTGGTTTTCATCGGAATTAATGACGCTGTTTTGGCCGCTTGTGTTCGTTCTGGCAGGTACCTGGTTTATCGCAGCAGCCTTAACAAATAAAAGGGCTCATCGTTAAAATGAATAAATTTAAATGGCGGTTAAAATCAAGAGAAGTGTTATTTTGCTGTAGTGGTAAACTGCCGGCAACGCCGAGTTTAATTAATGGCTTTGCCGGCAGTGGCAAAGGAGAATCATATGAGTTTTCTGATTAAAACCTTAAATCCCGAATTCATCAAGAATCGTACTAAAACTGTCATACTAATCTGGATTCTCTTTATACTTGGACAGGTATCGGGAATTATGCTGGTGCTCTTCCTTTTTCTGGGCTCCTTTACCATAATTGATCTTAGTCTGAGCGTTAGGGATGCATTACTGATAGACACTTTTTTATCGATCATGTTTTTCCTGCAACACAGTACAATGGTTCGCAGAGGATTCAAACAGTGGCTTGGGAAATTCATGCCGGATATATATCATAATGCTTTCTATGGATTAACCTCAGCCATTGCGTTGCTAATTGTATTGGTTTTCTGGCAGAAATCTCCCACTCTAGTAGCGCATGCCGATGGGATTATTTTCTGGTTACTTCGCGCTTTATTTTTCCTTTGCCTGGCAGGATTTTTCTGGGGGGTGAAATCACTTGGTTCATTCGACGCGCTCGGCGTCAAGCCCCTTATGCGTTATATCGGCAATAGACCGGGCAAACCGCAACAGATAATTGCGAAAGGCCCATATAAATGGTCGCGGCATCCGCTGTATCTATTCTTGATATTCTTAATCTGGGCGTGTCCTGTGCTAACTTTGGATAGGTTGATATTCAATATCATGTGGACTTTTTGGATTGTTATCGGCACGTATTTAGAGGATCGAGATCTTCATCGCGAATTCGGAAGCCAATACCTTGAATACAGCTCGCGGGTGCCGATGCTGATTCCTTATAGAATTCCAAGAAATAAACCTGATTGATAAAAAAATGACATGATTAATACTTCAGTTTTTCTGTCTATTCTAAAACCATACCCTGCTGAAGAGATGAACTACAAGCCCGGCATAGAGCCGCATAGTTTTTAATGAAGATGTAGTATATTTATTAGGTGCATATCAAAATTATTTCGATAGCCGTCACTTTGTTTGTCCGGTTTCCGGAATGTTTCCTCCGAGATCCTTAACCAATCTGGTGAATGATTCCTGCGCATACAGAAACTTGCCTGCCACCTTGCGCAATTTATCTACCTTCTCCTCAGACAGAGTCAAAGCCGTGGGGATTTCCTGAAAGTATTCCCGTTCCGTCTTGTCGGGAAGAGAGTCAAAAGAGACATGAATTATATAAATTTCTATGTTCTTTTTCCCGTCCTTATCGCTTTCGTGTGTCCATTCCTCAGCATAGCGGCGCAGCAGATCAATCGTCTCGAAATTGTACTTGTTGATCATGATGGTTGAAGACGCACCAAGAATTGCTCCAATTCCCGGGATATTGTCAACAAGTACCCAGCTATTCCTTTCCTTCGTTTGCGCGTCGACGATGATGAAGACCAGTTGGCGGCCGCTTGTAATTTTTTCTTCTTTCATGATATCTTTGATACCGCCCATGGCCGCGATGGTTTCTATAATGTTCCGTACGCCAAGGTTATCCGACACGCCGCCTTCAATCAGATGGATGTATGGTTTTGTTTCCGGATCGAGATAGGTTTTTGTCGTGAGGGCTTTGTTATATCTGCGGCTTGTGGGATCGGGTTTCGCAAGGGCGTTGATCATCCATGCGGGTTCTTTGTGGGGGCAGTCCCCAGCGTAGTTTTTGAGAATAATCGGTGTCAGTGCTCCCGGAAAAGCCGCCGAAGCTGCGACAGCCCGAGCCAGAGGGAATTTTTCAAAATCCGAACAGATGAGGGAGAACTGGCTAGGAACGAACGGAAAAACGATGCCGTCATTGGCGTCTGTGGCAAGAATGTTGACAGCGGGACCTTTACCGCTGGCCAGATCTCCGATGGTAGCGTCGTGAAAAATCATGTCATCATAGTATTCCTGTGCCATATCACTTCTTCCGAAGCGGGGAGACCATAACCGGATCCAGTTTACCGGATTAATCAGCCCAAAGATGAGTCCGTGTTCAAGATCT
>Ga0209777_10007699_pt1 | contig 11904 bp, 10 predicted proteins | sample FrelakmetHBP12HB_FD_187147 | JGI IMG/M metagenome (GOLD analysis project Ga0209777, IMG submission 187147) | Freshwater lake sediment microbial communities from the University of Notre Dame, USA, for methane emissions studies -HBP12 HB (SPAdes)... | ecosystem: Environmental > Aquatic >... | reverse complement strand
CCCTATATTGCCGAACCTGGTAATATGGCCGTTCCTGACGCTGACCTTGGACCCCTTGACCTCAAACGCCGTGTAGGCGTACATCACCGTGATCTCGGTCAGAAGGGTCGTGCCCTGTTTTGCATTGTCGAAGGATAGCCCAGGCCAGTCCCCAGGGTTGGGGGACCCGGACGAGGATGTGAAAATAACATTGGTGGCGACCAAGGACCCCTTGATCACGAGACCCGACGTGTGGTCGAACTTGACGACCGCTCCGCTTTCGATCTTCAGGCTAGCATTGGACAGGACCGTCACAAGAGATGCAACATGGTACGGGCTGCCCTGGTTGGTCCAGACCGTATCGTAGTTGATGTCCGAACTAACTTCGGTCCCTGCGGCCTGGCACGGGAACGCAGGCAGTACAAAGGATAGTACAAGGACCAAAGTAAGGACTGGAATGTATGTCCCGACGCGTGCCATACGGCATGTGGATTGGGATAACCTTAGAAATAGGTTTGGTTGGAACTCCCAGGGGCGAAGGGGCCTAGGTCACGATTTCCTTGAGCTTGCCCATCTCGGCCGCCCTGCGGACCTCCAGTGCCACGCGCCTTCCCGTGGACATCTCCCTTCTCCATAGCGCGTTGCCGTAGGCGTGCCCCACGGCCATGTGAACATTGGTCCCGCCGCCGACGCGGGGTGCCACATCGTAGATATGGAACTTCATGTCCTTGTCGACGCAGGTCTGTAAGCAGAAGGGCCCGATGATCCCGGGCGCGTAGTGCTCCTGGGTCGCCTTGACGAACTTCTCGGCAAGATCGAAAGCAGGCTCTAGCAAGGATTCCCTTAAGGTGCAGCTGTTGTGGCCTACGACGGTGTACTCTGGCGTCATCTGGTTGGGGCCCAAGGCCAATTGCTGGACCGCCGGAAGCCTGACATGGCCGTCAAGGCTGGATTCGAAGCGCCAGTCGATTCCTAAGAGCTCGATCCTCCTCATGGTGGGCTCTATCGGGCTGTAGAAGAAGTCCAGGTTGAAGACCGGCCCGATGATGTACTTCTCGATGCGGGCGCCCTTGAGGTCCTCCTTCGTGATGACCTTCTGCTTGATGAGGGCTTCGGACTTGTCCTTGTATTCTTTAAAGGACGCGCAGGTGAAAAATCCACGCTCGAGCTTCTTTTGTGCGTGGTGGAGCTTGACGATGCTCAGCTCGTTGATGTCCTTGGGGTCCTTGACCTTCTCTGGGAAGGGGAGCCCTGCCTTTTCAAGGAGCCAGTAGTAGTCCTTCTTCTCGCCCCTTTCCTCGGACCTCAGCATGTTCCTGGAACCGACCATCGGGATGGGGAAGTGGTCCTCGATATCCTCGAGAGGGACGTAGGAAGTGAAGCTCCTGTTGGGCACGAACATGACGCTGTCGTCGGTCAAGGCCTCGATGATCTTGGGCTCCAAGATCTCCTTGAACTTATCCAGAAGGATTATCTCGTCGACCATTCCGCGCAGGACCTTTCCATGGGGGTCGCGCTGGGCCCTAAAGTAGTTGGAGTACGGGGCATCTCGACCTTTCTGGCACACGACCAGGGTCTGGAAGCCCTCTGCAACGGCCCCGTCGCATATATCTAGGCCAGAGTGGGAGCCCACGCAGCCGATCTTCAGGTGGTCCGCATCGAACTTGTCAACTATCTTTTGGATATCCTTGCGCTCTATCAAGGTCCTTCCCCCAAGGTAAATCAGGACGATTTCTGTAATGTTTGGATATACATTAATCTTGTGAAAGAAATTGAAATATCCCTCATCTGTCCAGCTTGCCCTTCTCAGTGAGCTCCTTGAGGGTCTTGCTGGTCCTGAGGATACCGCAGAGCCTGCAGATCTCCTGGTCGACGACCTTTGCACCCTCCTTTTCGATGCGCTTTGCGGACTTGGATATTTCGTCGGAGAACGCCTTGTCCTTTATTTCCAGGCGGCCCCTTTTTTTAGATATATATTGGGACACTGCAGCATCTGATAATCCCAGGAACCTCGCCGTGTCCCGCTGGGTGTAGCCGTGCTCTTGGACCAAGCTTTGTACCAGTTCCTTCCTGATGGCCGGAAGGACGAACCATAGGACCTTCTCGCAGGGCGTTTTCATAGCCTTCACCTGGACACAATAAGACCAATTAAAACTTCCGAAGATAAAAAAAGAAAGGACCTTGGGTGCCTAGGTCGAGCAGGTATCGCCTTCGCCCTCGCCGTGGTCCTCACCCATTGCCTCCTTCTCGCGTATGTCGGCAACGATGGGCTCGAGCTCGGCATAGAGGGCCTTGAACCTGGCCTTTGCCTTCTCGTCCTTCTTGAGCCACTCGAAGATGGCAACCTTCAGGGCGTCCGCAGCAAGGTTCGAGCAATGCATCTTTATTGCCGGGAGGCCGCCCAGGGCTTCCGCAACGTCTTTCCTAGATATCTTTGCAGCGTCGGTCACAGACTTTCCCTTTGCAAGCTCGGTGACCATAGAGCTCGTCGCCACAGCGGCGCCGCAGCCGAAGGTCTTGAACTTGATGTCCGCTATTTTGTCGTCGCGGACCTTGATCCAAATGAACATCTTATCGCCGCAGACCGGGTTTCCAGCGGTTCCGAGCCCGTCGAAATCCGCGAGCTCGCCCATGTTTCTGGGGTTCTTGAAATGGTCCATGACTTTATCCGTGTACATGCCAGGCATTTTCAACACCTCTTTCAATCCTTATAGAGCCCCGGGGGCGTCAGGGGTGACATCTCCCGTAGCCTCTTGACGATCTCCGGTAGCTCCTTGATGAACTGGTCAACATCCTCCATAGTGCTCCATCTTCCAAAGTTGAGCAGCAGCGCGCTATGGGCCTCCTCATGCGGGATGCCCATGGCCCTCAGCACATGTGACGGCTCCAAGGTCTTCGAGGTGCACGCCGATGATGTCGAGGTGCAGATGTCGACCATATCCAGGTTCAGTATGAGCGCCTCGCCCTCGATGTAGCTGAACCTCATGTTCGCGTTCTGCGGGAGCCGCTTTGTCCTCGAGCCGTTCAGGTGCGAGGCTGGGATCTGTTTGAGCAAGGTATCGATGAGCTTGTCACGCATTCCCATGAGCCTCTTGCTCTCTGTCGGCATATCGGCCAATAATAGCTCGGCGGCCTTTCCCATGCCAACTATCCCAGGGACGTTCTCGGTACCGGACCGGAGCTTTCGTTCCTGTCCACCGCCATCTATCAAGGGCACGAGGTCGATGCCCTTTCCGACATAGAGCGCCCCACAGCCTTTCGGGCCATAAAGGTCGTTGGATGCCAAGCTCAAAAGATCGATGTGGTCGGCCTTGACGTCGATGGGGATCCTTCCGGCGGCAGGCACCGCGTCCACATGGAAGGCCACCTTCTTCTTGGAGCAAAGCTCCCCGATGGCCCTGATGTCTTGGATGGTCCCGACCTCGGAATTGGCATAGGCCATTGTGACCAAGATGGTCTCGGGAGTCATAGCCTTCTCAATGGCCTCTTTGGAAACGAAGGCCTCTTTGTCAATGGGTAGGTAAGTGACTTTGAAGCCTTCCTTTTCCAAGGCCTTGCAGACATTGAGTATCGAAAGGTGCTCGCCGACGCTTGTGATGATATGCTTGCCCTGGCCGGCGCGCTTTCGGGCCAGGCCCTTTATAGCTAGGTTGTTGGATTCGGTCGCGCCGGATGTAAAGATGATATATTTGGTCTCGGCACCGATGAGCTTGGCGACCTGCTCCCGGGCTTTTTCGACGGCCATCCTCACAGGGCCACCGTACGCGTGCAGCGAACTAGGGTTGCCGAAGTGCTCCGTGAAGTATGGCAGCATGGCCTCGACGACACGCTTGTCCGTAGGCATGCCCGCGCTGTAATCCAGATAGACGCTCCTTCCCATCCGCTCGCCTCCCTTTTCGCATCGTCTTTTCGAATATTTAATCTATCTATTTCAAGCTAGATGATGGACTTAATATAAATAATATAGAGAGGAGCCCCAAAGGGCTCCTCGAACCTCTTTGGCCTAGGCGCTGCTGATGAAGCCACGCTCTTTCTTTTCGCGCCTATCCGGGACAGTGGCCTGTGGCACCTCGCAGGTCATGGCCGCCTCGGCACCGTAGGCCGAGGTGAGCATGGTCTTGAGGACCCTTTGTACATAGATCTGGTCTATGAAGGTCTTCGCAACAGGGCTTCCGCGGTCCTTCTTGATCCAGCCCCGGAGCTTTTCCTTGTCCATGCCCAGGAACAGTGCAATGGCCGAATAGCTCCAGCCTTTGCCCTCCAAGGCCTTTGCGATGTGGTAGTTGATGTGCTTTTTCGTCAGCTCCAGGACCAGCTCGCGGAACCTTTCATCGATGAAATCCTCGGAAACCAGCCTGTGCTCCAGGTTGTGAGGCTTGCGCTCGCCCTTTATCCAGGACGACACGGTCCTTTCCGGTATTGGCTCGATGTGTAAAAAGTCGCGAAGCATCTGGCTGATGGTCCTTGCCCCGATGCTGCGGGCCCCCTCCTCACCCCGTGCGATTTTCGCCTCGTTGGAGATTTTAAGGGTCAGGAAGTAGTCGATGTTCTCCTGCGTTAGGTCCCTCTTGATGGTGTCCATAAGGGATTCGAACTTGCTGTCCACGAGTTCCTTGTCGACGAAGCTGTCCCTGACCGAGGCCGGCGAGTTACCCTTTCTCCAGCTGTTGACCGTGCTGACCGGTATCCCGAGCTTTCTAGCAATGTACGAGCTGCTCAGGTCGTACTCGAAGAGCCTGCCAGCGAGGTGATAGTCCAGGTTCTTGAAGGTGGTGACCCTGCGGATCTTCCATAGCCTGCTTGTTACCTTGTCATCGTTAAAGTTCTTTTTGGCCAGGTGGTGCTTTTCCCCCATCTTCTTCCAGCTTTGGACCATACCCCTGCTCCTGAGCAGGTGCTTGGCCGTATACATCGCCCCGAAACCGTACTCTGAAAGGGCTAGTGCAACACGGAAATCTATGGCCTTCATGTCCGCATCGGTCCCGTCCTTCTTCTCGTGCTTTCTCACCAGGACCTCTTCCTTCGGCTCCTCCTGTGCCTGTTCCGTGTTCTCTGCGCCCTCATCCTCTATCTCTTTGTCTTCTGACATATTATACCACCCTCTTTGATATGGATTCCAATTTGTAACGATTGCAATTTAGGATATAATACAATCTCGGATTATTTATAAGTTATGGTCAGCTATGTTAATTCTGCCCACCAGAATCGTATCGAAGACCGTTTTTCTGAACAAACTATCAATGGCATCTCGATTTATGATACAAATGACCAATTTAGCGTTTGTCGACGGCTTATCGTCGGTGGGTATGTGCCGCCTTTGGCCCATCTTTTGGGACCTTTTCCTTCACTTTCCGTCGAGGTCCGCATCTAGGCATAAAACTCACAACAACCTGTCTTTCGCCCAAAACCTATTCAAACGATAATCCCATTCACGGGCCATGGAAAAGCTCAGGTTCGGGCCTGCCGGCGTCCCCATGAGCACAGAACGCCCTCCTTCGACCGAGAACGGCATTCAGAGATGCTCCCAGCTGGGCCTTGACTGCATGGAGATGGAGTTCACCCACGGGGTCCATATGAAGGAGCCGGCTGCCCTCTCGGTGAGCCAAGAACGCGAAAAGCACGACGTGGTCCTTACGGCCCACGGCCCCTATTTCATCAATCTGAACTCCAAAGAAAAGCCCAAGCAGGTTGCAAGCCGGGAACGGATATTGCAGACCGCCCGGATCGCACACCTATGCGGCGCCTGGAGCATTGTCTTCCATGCGGCCTTCATGATGGAGATGCCTCCCAAAGAGGTCCAGGCCGTTGTAAAACGCGAAATGGGCGTTATAATGGACACTCTTGAAAAGGAAAAGAACGACATCTACGTTCGCCCCGAGACGATGGGAAAGCCTAGCCAGTGGGGGACCTTGGACCAGATACTCGAGCTCAACCGGGAATGGCCCCGCGTGATGCCCGTGGTGGACTTTGCCCACATCCATGCTTATCATAATGGTAAGTTCAATACGTACAAAGAATTCTGTTCAATCCTAGACAAAGTCGAAAAGGCCCTCGGGAAGAAAGGCCTCAAGGAGATGCATATACACGTCTCTGGTATCGAGTACGGACCCAAGGGCGAGAAGAAGCATCTTTTTCTGAAGGATTCAGATTTCAACTACAAGGATTTCTTGAAAGCGCTCAAGGACTACGAGGTCTGCGGGTGTGTAATAAATGAGAGCCCGAACCAAGAACAGGACGCGGGGCTGATGAAGAAGCTCTATTCAGAGATATAGAATTCAGATGATGAACTCCTCTTTATCTAGCGCCCTCCTTTCGAGCCCCAGATCCTCGACCATGAAGAACTTGTCGTCCCCAAGCTCGACCTCTCTGCGTCCGGCATAGACCCCGGCGGCGATCCTTCCTAAAGAATCCGCCTTCATTATACCGGAGCCGCTGTCGCCGCCGACAAGGATCGCGCCTTTAACATCCTCCACGAAAGGCAGGTTGTCCGGCGGATGGTAACCGTAATGGCCAGCCCAGCTTTGCTCCGGGACCGCGCCCTTGAACGCCGGGAAGTATTTCACCACCTTGGGCAGGACACGATCATCGAAGAACTCCCTCTCGGCTTTGGGAGAGTCCTCGATACCAGGTTCCCTATCCTCGTCCGCATAACCTAGAATAAAGGAATTGGCCGCGGGCCTGAGGTAAGCGCCGTCCGGAACTATCGTGAATGGGATCAAGCTGTGGGAGCTGAAGCCCTTGGTGTGGTAGAGCTTCTTTAGAGCCTCGCCTTTGGCCCTCACCGAGAACAGCTGTCTCTTCTTAGGCACGACCTGGACCTCGATGCCAGCGGGCCTCATGAGCTCTCCCATCCAGGCGCCATTAGCGATGATGACCTTCTTGGCACGGATCTCCTTGGGCCCGGCCTTGACGCCCACGATCTCCCCACCGTCGAGCACAAGGCCTGTTGCTTTCGTATCGAAAGAGACCTTCGCGCCCAACCTCACGCACTCCTTGTAATAGAAATCGACCAGGTTGTTCTGGTTGAGGATCCCGCACCGGGCACCAAGGATGCCTTTGTCGAGGTCCCCAAGCTCCAGCCCGAAAAGATGCTTTGCAAGGTCGAACCGGTCCAGGACCTCGAAGACCACGCCCGCATGTCCCATATAATCGAGCGCGTCCCTGTTCTTCATGAACTGGGCTTCGGTCAGCAACCAAAGGTACCCGATGTTGCGCAATCCGAGGTTGCGCTCGCGCTGCTGGATGATCTCATAAAAATGGATGGACCCCTGGGCCAGCCTGCGGTTGACCGGGGATGTGAATATGTCCCTGAAGGCCGCGGCCGAGCGTGCCGTGTTGCCTCTTCCGGCCCCGCTGAACATATCTATTATACACATGTCCAGCCCGTGGTGGTGCTGCCGTAGAATATGGTACGCACTGGCTAGGCCCAGTATCCCCGAACCTACGACCAGGACCTCATGCTCCTCAGCCATTGAAATGCCCACCGTTCCCTTTCCTATATAGGATTATAAACGGTAATCTATGTTACTAGTAATAACCTTCACAATAATCCATTCATATCTTGGCAATAACTTCTTATCATTAATGTCGAGTTTCACCCCCTGGGTGAGCCTAAATGGAAGCCTGTATCAAGGAGCTTGAGAAGGCCTTAGGAAAGGAAAAGGTCCTGACCGAGGAGTTCCAGCGCTACATCTTCGGTGCTGACTGGTCCCCGAGGACCAACGACGAGATCTTTCCGCCGGATGTTGTCATCATGCCCAAGACCACCGAAGACGTGGCCATTGCTGTTAAGATCGCTTACAAGTACGGCATTCCCGTGACCGCGGGTGGAGGCCTCACCGGCATGGCCGGCGGCGCCGTCCCCATCTATGGCGGCATCTACATCGACGGTCTTTCCTTGAACAAGGTCGTCGAGGTTGATGTTGCCAACCAGGTCATACGGTGCCAGAGCGGCGTGACCTTGCAAGAGGTCGTCGACGCAGGGGAGCCCCACGGCCTTTGGCTGCCCAACCTGCCCGAGTCCAAGTGGTCGTGCACCGTTGCCTCGGCCATAGCCTGCGACAACGACTCCACCTTCGGCATGAAGTACGGCAAGATCCTCAATGCCTTGCTATCTGTCGAAATCGTTACCGGCACCGGGGAGATATTGGAGTTGGGCCACCGCAAGGCCCACTGCACCTCCACCGGCTACAAGCTCAAGGACCTCATCGTGGGCTCCGAAGGGACACTGGGCGTCATCACGGCCGCGACCTTGAAGCTCGAACCCGTCCCCGAGTTCCGCCAGGTCGACATGATAATCTTCACGAAAATGGGCGTCGCCGTGGACTTCCTCAACCGTCTCCTTAAAGCCGGCATCATGATAGAGGGCGCCCACATCAACTGTAAGCGCAGACTGAAGTTCTACACGCACGCCTACAAACAGAAGCACGGCCACGACCCCGAGGTCCCGGAATGGGCCGGGGCTCTTCTAGCAATAATCCTCTCAGGCGACAAGAAGGTCGTCGAGTGGCAGCGCGCCTTTGTCATGGAGACCGCCAAGGAGTTCGGAGGTCAGCAGATCTTCGAACGCGAGATAATAGATGGCTGGTGGATCTCTAAGCACACCTTGGACTTCGTGCCCTACCACCAGAAGTGGCCCGCCACCCAGATGGAGAAGAAGTTCGGCGCAGCGGACCCAGGGATCCCTATGGGGCGTCTAGACGAGTTCTACGACAAGTTCATCGCGACCGCTGAGAAGTACAACCTCTCGGTCCTGGGCATGAACGCCTACCTGGAGCATCCCAACAGCATCGGGTTCTCCCTGTCGTGCGCCCTCTTCGTCAACTACAGGGACCAAGACGAGGTCAACCGGTTCCGGAAGTATTTCGAGGAGCTCACCAAAGCAGCCGTCGACATGGGCGGCACCATGAGCACCTACATGGGTGACACGAACCTCAAGGTCCCCTACTTCGAATATGAGCACGGAAAATCAGCCAAGTACATGAAGAAGGTCAAGGACCTCTTCGACCCCAAAGGCATCATGAACCCCGGGAAGAAGTTCGCTTACCATCCCAAGAAGAAACCTGCAAAGAAGGCCGCCAAGAAGAAAGGGGGTGGCAAGAGATGAGCCCGAAGAAAGCAGCCAAGGCAAAGAAGGAACCCGAGTTCCTTGAAAGCGTAAAGGCCCAGCGCTCCGAGGTGGAGACCTGCTTCGGAACCTCCTGTAACATGTGCGAGCGCGACTGCCCTGTGTATCGGGCCCGCCGCAACAGGACCCTGACATCTCGCGGCAAGAACCGGGCCTTACTGGGCGCCCTCAAGGGCCACTATCCCATGGGCTCCGAGTTCGCAAAGGCCGTCTTCACCTGCACGATCTGCGGTCTGTGCGACGCGCGCTGCGCACTCAAGAACACCGAGCGCTTCGTCGAGGTCCGCAGGCAACTGACCGCACTGAAGCTCAACACTCCCGACCAGGACAAGACCGTCGACACCATCAAGGCCACCGGGGACGTCTACGGCCGGAACCTCGATGTCACCGAGCTCTTCAAGGAATACGCCGACGGCGACACCCCCGTGTTCATCGGCTGTACCTACAAAGGCTACGAGAACGAGGCCCGCGAGGCCCTCAAGGTCCTCGAGCTCTTTGGGGTGAAGCCCAAGGTCGGAAAAGAGGTCTGCTGCGGTAATGTCATAGCGCTCATGGGATACGGCGAGGAGTTCAAGGAGGTCCAGGAGGCCGTCAAGAAGGCCTGGCCCTACAAGGAGTTCCTTACGCTGTGCCCGTCGTGCGCCCATGTGTTCAACAAGTACTACGGTTTCAAGGCCAAACATGTCATCGAGTACATCGCCGAGCACATGGACAAGGTCAAAGACAAGATCAAGCCACTGAACATCAAGGCGACCTACCACGACCCGTGCGACCTTGGCCGACGCCTCCAGGTCTTCGACCAGCCACGAAATGTCCTCAAGGCCATAGGCGTGGACCTCGTCGAGATGGAGCTCAATCGCGAGTTCAGCCACTGCTGCGGCGCGGGCGGGGGCCTCTTGGTCTACGACAAGGAACTTGCAGAGGACATCGGAAAGAACCGCATCCGGATGGCCTCCAAGACCGGTGCCGAGACGTTGGTGACCGCATGCCCGACCTGCGAGACCCAGTTGACGACGACCTCCATGCTCGTCAGGAAAGAACTTCCCAAGCGTGTTAAGGTCGTCAGCATCTGGTCGCTTCTATTGAAGGCCCTGTCGTAAATCGATGGGGCCTTCCTAGTCCTTCTTTCCGCCTTCAATAATTCAATATTATTTATTTAGTAAAACATGTACAGTCCTAGGAGCCAGTCCTTATGCCGCCCGTTCCAGACCCGATATTCATGAGGAACGACCTCAAGGTCGTGACCATCTTCATGGTCGTTATCCTCCTGATATCGATGGGCCTCGAGCTCCGGCCCCGCGACATACCTAAACCCGAGGATATCCAGGGGACCACCAACCCACCGCACAACCAGACCCAGGACCTCGTAACGGCCGAGGTCCTTTCAAGGTCAGGATACACCAATGAGGGCCAAAGCTCCCAAGAGAAGTTCGGCCTGGGGTATCCGCTCGTTACGGCGGTAAAAGTTGAGCTCAAATGGACCGACGATTACGGAAGCAATGATGTCTTCAAGCTCGAGCTCTCGCGCGATGATGCGGTCTTAGGACAGGACCAAGGGAGCACCGGAACCATCACCATCGAGGTCAAGGCCGGCACCGGTGAGAACCTAGCCGGGAACTTCACCGCGACCATCACGTGTGTCAGCGCCCCGGGCGTCGTAGGACCATCTCCCATCGACCGCGACAAAGGCAATTCTTGGGACCTGACGGTCAGCGCGACCTACCAGGAGGCGGGGAGCCCATGACGTCGTGGACGGTCCCGGACTATACCATTTCATGGCACCTCTTCAGCATTTTATTCAGTTTATTATTGGCCGTTCTCATCCTGCGCCTGAGGGCCCAAAGCGAAGGCAATCCACTGACCCAATCCCAGCGGTGGGGACTGACCTTGCTGGGTTATCTCTACCTATCCAACACCCTGCAGATCCTCACGGGCGTCATCAACATCCTGGCAACCTCGGGCAATGACTATGTCACAAATAATATCATGTATCGCCTGTCGGAGAACTTCAACCAACTGGCCTCGATGTTCTTGCTCATGATCGGGCTTACCTATCCGAGGCCCGTCGCGAAATGGAGCCGTCTGAGGGTCGTACTAGCCCTCATCGCGCTCCTTTGGACCGTCGTGATAATCTATCAGGCAGGGGTCCTCGAGCATGCTCGCGTGCCCTTCTTCGGAAACACTGTCCGGCTCATCGAACCCCTTTACTATATCGCTATCTTCGTCCCCATCTTCCTTTGGTTGCCACAATACGAGCACCAGAACTCGCCTGAGATGCGCATGGTCCTTACACTAATGATCTGGGGATACCTGTTGTTCATGTCCGCCAATCAGCTTGCGGATCTGGCCTATAGTGTCCATTCCTCTCACGGGGTCGGTGACCAGACCATCTGGCTTGTCGTGCTCGTGACGTTGGCCTTCATCTACCTTGCCCGGACCTTGTACTTGAGACTGGGCAGATGGTCCGCAGCCGAGAAGGCCAACTTGTTCTTCATCATAGCGTCGATTGTCCTGTCCATCAGCTATTACGGTATCAGTATCTATACCGAGCCTGATCCAAATCTCGCCAACGGGCCTTTAATTTCCCAATTGATCTTCGTATTGACCTCGGGCCTTTGGATGATCGTGCGGCCAGCGCTGTTCTTCTACGGTCTGGTCAGGTACCAGTTCTTCGGCCCGTCCGTGAAGGCCGACTCATCCCTCGTTATGGTCTTGTCGGTCCTGGTCTCTGGCGCAGCCTTCCTGTTCTTGTTCTTCGGGCTGGCCTCGGTCGATGTCGCAGCGGGCGCTGTGGCGGG
>Ga0209777_10007698_pt1 | contig 11904 bp, 10 predicted proteins | sample FrelakmetHBP12HB_FD_187147 | JGI IMG/M metagenome (GOLD analysis project Ga0209777, IMG submission 187147) | Freshwater lake sediment microbial communities from the University of Notre Dame, USA, for methane emissions studies -HBP12 HB (SPAdes)... | ecosystem: Environmental > Aquatic >... | reverse complement strand
CATAAAAATATTGATTTTGGGGTGTGCGGTATCTAAAAAGGGAGTGGCTTTAGAGCATGGTTCAGCCAATATTGAGGTCACTGCTTAAGATGGTTCTTGAATCTGCCGCAGATTAAGAGGTCACCAAGTCACGAACATTGGCATGTCCACGTGGACGTATACTCCGTTGGTCATCGCTCGCCTTCATTTTCTATTTTTCAAAAATTTTCACTTCGACCTCGAAAGCTTTTCCCCAGTAACGGACCTTGCACGTAGGCCGTCTAATCTTGCGCCGTTAATCCCCGCTTCGATTTTATAACTCACTTCGAGTACCCGGTGGGTGGTTGGCATCATGCCCTGTTCTTCTCGGTTGTGGTTGGTAATGGAGATTAGGCTAAACTAAGGAAGCTAATTATCCCTTGATGGCAAGTAACCATTCTTAGGTAGAGCCAAAAGCGTTGCGTATACCTTCGTCCATTTCATACGCGAGGAAGTCATTTTCATGCCGCCGCGCGCGAGCGTAATCATATTCTTGTGGCGGCCACCACAGCGTTAGTTGACCCTTGCCAGGCCAATCAGTGTGATACAATGAGTGGGGCAGGTCATCATCATGGATCTCCCTCTCCACTTGCATGGCACGGCCTATTCGGACTGATCGAGGAATTGGTAGGAGCTGCTGAGGAGGATCTAAGGATGCGAGACAGCGTGGAATCTGAATCTCGTGGTTTTATGAAGAGCAGGGTCATTCTCACCGCTGCGGAGCTGGATTTCTTCACCAGGCTTGATTTGGAATCTCTCTCTGCGAGAGAACTATCGGATGCCCTCGAACTTGATGAAAGGGCATCTACACGGCTGCTGGACTGTTTGGTGGCCCTCGATTATCTGAAGAAGGAACAGGGGCGTTACCGGACAACCGAGAGAGGGTCACGTCTTTCCTCTGCCCATCCACAATCGATTCTTCCATCGGTCAGACACGCCATTCACCTCTGGAACAACTGGAGCCATCTGACAGCGAACATCAGACAGCGCGCCAATTCTTCGTTAAGGGCAGGTGCTGGGTCGCTTTCCGACTGGGACAGGCAGGCGTTCATCGGCGCCATGGACGTGGCTGCTAGGCAACTTGCCCAAGACATCAGCCAGAAATACAATACAGCCCCGTATCACCGGATGCTGGATGTGGGAGGAGGGTCCGGTGCCTATACCATTGCTTTCCTTAACCAGAACCCGATGTTGCAGGCTGTCCTCTTCGATTTGGCAGCTGTCATTCCTATCGCCCGAGAAAACGTAAGGCAGGCCAACCTTGAAACGAGGGTGAGTTTTGTGCCGGGCGATTTCTATGTTGATGAGCTTCCTCGCGGTTGTGATCTGGTTCTGCTATCAGCCATTATTCACCAGAACAGCCCGAGTCAGAACTTGCTTCTTTTTCAGAAGATATATCGGGCGCTTGGTAATAATGGCGTATTGCTGATCCGTGACTTCGTCATGGATTCAACTCGGACAAAGCCGCTCAGCGGCGCTATGTTTGCCCTAAACATGCTGGTCGGCACTCAGGGGGGCGATACCTACACGTTTGAGGAAATTGAAGGCAGTTTGAACGAGGCAGGTTTTGGTGAGGTGGAACTGTTAACAGCGGATGGCGAAAAGATGGATCAACTGGTACAAGCCAGGAAAAGTGAGTGTAGGCCGTAGGGCTGTTTAGTCTTTCTCCGTTAATAGCCCTTCGCTTTTTTGTCTCTACTTCGAGTACACACCGGGTGTCGGCCGAAGAATCAGTCAAGCATCAGAAGCATCTGGCTGGCATTCCTAACGGCCTTATCCTCGTAGTTGTTGTTGAACAGCGCATGAAGCTGTCGGGTCTTGCCAGCGAGCTCCCTCACCCTAGGCACCCACTCCTTCAGTTCGTCGTCCGAGTAGAGATAATTGAATCGCTCCTGGACAGCGATTCCTTTCTTCTCCCAGGTTGCATTATTTCTACCGTGGAAACGGAGGATGGCAATATCAGACGTGGCTTCGATTACAGGAGGGACAGAGGACTTGAACCCTGGGGTTCGTCAACGCAGACAAAGGGCAAGTTGTTATCCCGCAGAAATTCGATGGTGCGTTGCTGGTTCTTCTCATTCAGCCATGAGTTATGTCGAAACTCCACCGCAATCTTGTACTGGGGTAGCTTCTCCTTGCAGGACAGAATGTAATCACGCTGCTCATCTCCGGGATAGAACCACGGCGGGAATTGAAAAAGCACGACTCCCAGCTTCATAGCGCTGTCCAGGGGCAGTAGCGCCTGCTCGAACCTGTGCCACAGCTCATCAGTCAGCTCAGACGGTACATCGCGCTGGTACAGGTTGTCCTTCTCCTTTGTCTCGGAAGGCAAGGCATCCCTGATATCCTTAGGCAGGGCCCTGGCCTGAGTAGGATGCTGCGTGAACAGCCTGAATGCCTTGACATCGAAGACAAAATCATTCTCGGTGCGCTCCACCCAGAGCCTCGAAGTCTGCTCCGCTGGCATGGCGTAGTAGGAGCTATCAACCTCGACAGTCCTGAACTGGCTGGCGTAGAACTTCAGCCTGTCCTCTGCCGATTTTGCCCAGGATGGATAGAAGCGGCCCGACCGTATCAGAGTGGGGTCTGTCCAGGAGCAAGTGCCAACCAGTATATCGCCCATTGTGTTCCTCCAAGCTGTATTGGAATTTTATCACACGTGGTGGCGTGACAGGAAATCGGGTGTTGCCGCCTAGGCGAAGTTCCGCGCCTTTGGTGCCGGAGCCTGATATGTGCTGCGCTGTCGCTCTTGTTCCTCTTTGAGCGGTAACAGGTGTTCTGCCACGACGTTAATAATCCCGTCCCTCTTCTGTAATATGCCCTCCACCACTATTATCGGCTCCATTCTGGCTATGCGGCGGTATTTCACGTACGTCTGCGGCCTCAAGATCACATTGACCAAGCCATACTCATCCTCAATAGTCATGAACACAACACCTTTCGCTGTTATCGGTCTCTGTCGGCAAACAACACAGCCAGCTACACGCACTTTGGTGTTGGTTGGCAGTGAGGCGATTTCTGAACTTCTCAGCACCCCGTCTTTGGAAATGCCAGGGCGGAAGACCTCCATAGGGTGATGGCTGGCTGACATCCCCTGTACCGTGTAGTCGGCAGATATCTCCTCTCTCAGGCTCATCGCTGGCAGCGGTATCTGGTACGCAGGAAATTCAAGCTCAAGCATATCGGGGGCTTGATGCACCAGAATGCCAAGTTCCCAGAGCAATTGCCGCTTAGGTACGCCAAGATAGTCGAAGGCACCAACCAGTATCAGACTCTCCATCGCTTCACGGTCCAGCTTGGTGCGGTGATGGAAATCTTTCAGCGATGTGAAAGGCCCTTGCTTCCAGCCTTCCTCTATCTTAAGCCAGGCCTTCTCACCAATCCCTTTAACATATCGAAAACCGAGCCTTATCCTGCCGTTCTCGATCGTGCATCTTGCTTTGCTCAGGTTTATGTCCACCGGGAGGACTTCAATGCCATTCCGCTTGGCGTAGTTTACAATGACCTCGGGCGAGTAGAATCCCATGGGCTGGCAGTTCAGCAGGGCGCAATAGTATTCACTGGGATAGTGGAGCTTGAGCCAGGCTGATCTATATGTAGTCCCCGCAAGTGCAGCGGCGTGCGCCTTGCAGAAACCAAACTCAGCGAAGCTGGCTATCTTCTTGAAGACGAGTCTCGCGGTACCCTGGTTAACCCCGTTTCGCTGTGCCCCTTCCAGAAAACGCTGCTCCAGTTTAGCCATCGCTTCCCTGGAGCGTTTACGGCTCATCACCCTTCTCAGAGAGTCCGCCTCGCCGGCGGTGAAACCTGCTATGGCGATGGCTGCCTGGATTACCTGCTCCTGGTATATGATAACCCCCAGGGTTTCCTCAAGGATTGGCTTCAGCTTGGGATGAAGATAGGTCACCTTCTCCCTCCCCTGTCTTCTGTTGAGATAAGGATGCACGGCGTTGCCCTGAATCGGCCCCGGCCTGATAATGGCCACCTCAGCTATCAGGTCTTCGAAGCATCTGGGCTTTGACCGGGGCAGCGTGGCCTGCTGCGCCCTGGACTCAACCTGAAATACACCGATGGTATCTCCCCTGCATAACATCTCATAGACTTCCGGCTCATCCAAAGGGATCCTATCCAGGTCAAGGCTTATCCCCCTGCCCTCCCTGATAAGCTTCACTGCCTCGTCGATGAGCGAAAGCATGCGCAGCCCCAGCAGGTCTATCTTGATCAAGCCCACATCGTTGATGTCATCCTTGTCCCACTGGGTTACCACTCTGCCTGGCTTGGTGGCTCTCTCCACCGGCACGATCTCGGTCAAAGGAGAGGTGGAGATCAACATACCGCCGACATGTATCCCCAGGTGCCTGGGGGAGCCGGCTATCTCCTTGCACAAGTCGAGGAACTGCTGCCATGGTTTAGAGGCTATCTGATGCTCAAATTCACTGAGCTTAGACAAATCCTGAGCTACCGCTTCTGCGGAGCGTATTTCCAGCGACTTGGCCACCTTATCGAGTACGTGCAGTGGAAGCCCCATGGCCTTGCCTACATCCCTGACAGCGTTCCTGGCCTGGTAGGTGACCACATTACACAGCATGGCTGCGTGGTCAGTGCCATACTTCTTGTAGATATACTGAATCAGCTTCTCGCGGTGGTCCTCGCAATCGGAGGCGATGTCTATATCTATGTCAGGTATGGCCGACATCTCGTCATTGAGGAAACGGCCTGCGAAGAGCTTGTGCTTGACTGGATCGACACGGGTTATACCGAGGAGGTAGGTTACGATGGAACTTGCAGCAGAGCCTCTGCCCTGAGCCGGGATGCCGTTTACCCTGGCATATTCCATGATGTCCCATACGGTCAAGAAGTACCCGGCAAGCCCCAGCTTTCGGACCAGGTCGAACTCCTCCCTCAGCCAGCGCTCTACCTCCGGTGTAACCGCCTCGTATCTCTCCTGCACGTTCTGCCAGCACAGTTTCTCCAGGAAGCTATCCGCGGTCTCTCCGCCAGGGACCTGGAAATCAGGGAAGCGGTAGCTGGAGAAGTCAAGTGTGACATTGCAGGCTTCGGCTATGTGAACTGTATTGCTTACTGCCTGGGGATATTCTGCGAAGAGGCGTTCCATCTCGTCTGCTGACTTGAGGTAATATTCGGAGTTAGGCCTGCGCAGATGATGGGACTCATCGAGTGTGCTGCGGTTCTTGATGCAGACCAGGACGTCCTGAAGTCGGTGCCCTTCCCTCTTTGCATAGTGAACATTGTTGGTTGCCACATATCTGACTCCGAGTTTTACAGCCAGATAGACAAGCTGCGCGCAAAGCTCCTTATCACCTGGGCCAAGGTTGTTCTGCAGCTCAATAAAGAAGTTATCTGCTCCAAAGATTTCCAGGTACTTTCTGGCGGCCTGGAAAGCCTTGTCTCTATCACCTTTGATGAGCGATGCCGATACCTCGCTCTTGTTGCATCCTGACAGGCAAAAGAGGTCGCTGGAATGCCTTGCCAGGGTGCTGAGGTCGAGAGACGCCTGTCCCTTGCCGTGCCTGAGCTGCGCGTGGCTGACAAGCCTGCTGAGGTTGGAGTATCCCTTATCGTTCTTCGCCAGCAGAGTCAGGTGGTAGCCGCCGTCCAGGGTCATCTCAACACCGATGATGGGCTTAATACCCAGTTCCTTCGCTTCCCGATAGAAACGGATGGCACCGTATAGCCCGTCATGATCGGTGATGGCTATGGCTGGCATACCCAGTTCTTTGGCCCTCGCCACCATATCAGCAGGATGGGAGGCGCCATCCAGAAAAGAGAAGTTGGTGTGGCAGTGGAGTTCAACGTACATGGCCTAGCTAATACCTCTGTTCGTACCATTTACTTGTAATGAGGTCATGGAAGATGGTCATCACCGGACCGCTCCGGAGTTCAACCTGGAAATAGTGGCGTGAAATCTCCTCCCGCCACCACTCATCATCTATGCGCCATGAGTTTAGTATCGCTGCTAGCTGGCTCTGTTTGCCGTTCCGGGTAACAGCGGCAGGCTCACCTGAGTCATTTGTTAGGATTTTGACCAATCTGGGCATGTGAAGTGGGGTGATCATAGTAACAGCCTCCTGCTAGGGATTGAAATCGGCGAGGCCGGAGCGTCTTTCCGGTATCCGCGAGCCCGGGTCAACCTGCACCACCTTCTTCAGAGGGTTTTTGCCTAATCTGGCCTGAAGCTGCCTGGCAGCACGTCTTAACTGCGCATCTTGCCTGACTCTATCCCGCGTGAGCAGCGAGCTCTGCTTAGCGATCTCACCGCCAAGCTGCGTAAGCCCCAACTGTATCTCTGTCACGCCTGCGGAGAAATGAGAGGCCTCCAGGCGGTGCTTAATTAAGGACGTTATCTCGCGCTTGGAATCAGTGGGCTCTTTCAGATTGATGCTGTCATACCATGGGCTTGTTCCGTCAAGATGCAAACAGAGCCTGATTTGTCCGCACACCTGATTGCGATTTTTCAGAGTAGGTATCATCTTGTCGAGAAGCCTGTCTATGGCTGCTAAGACTGTATCGACAGATTCCAGTGGGCTCTCACAGGATAGCTCCTGTTCCAAAATGGCAGGCTTCGATCTGGGTATCAAAGGGCGCTCGTCTATACCGTTAGCAAGTCGATGGGCGAGAACACCCTCATCTCCAAATTGGTTTGCCAGCGCATCCAGGGGCAGTAAGGCTATCTGGCTCATGATTCTTAGCCCCAGTAAATCAAGTCTGCGTTTCGTGTCCTCAGATATGGGCAGCAGATTCGCTGGCAGAGACGCAAGGAATTTTCTCTCCTTTCCTTTTGTTACGATGTGAGGTTTATTGGCAGAGGCCAGGGTGGCTGCTACAGCCGCAGAAAACTTGTTGCTGGCTATGCCGATCCTAGGTTCTATACAAATTTGTTGGGAGACGTCTGAACTGATTCGCCTGGCGAGAGTTTCATCAGAGGCAAACAGCCCCTCCAAACCTGAGCCATCAAGGAACGCTCTACCCAGTCCGTCCGCTTCCACTGTCGGGCTGAATTGCTCCAAGACATCTAGAACATCCTCAAATGCCCGGACGTACTTATCCTCATCGAGCTGTATGAAAATGGCGTCGGGGCAAAGTTGATGCGCTTGTCTGAGTGGAATCCCAGGCACTATACCCCACTTAACTGCTTCAATGGAGCATTCGAAGACGGGTTTTCGGTCATTGGGGAATCCACCGATAACGATAGGGTGGGATTTGAGCTCAGGGCATTCTCTAATCTCTGCAACAGCCGCAAAATGATCTATATGAACACAGACCACTTTCATCCGAGGTCTCCTCCTGTCCGTCAGGCGCTAACAGCCGAGGGGAAGACCTCCATTATAGAACATGCGTTCTATCTTGTCAAGAGTGACTTGGCGTAGGCCGCGGCCGCCCTTCGGTGCTTCATGCTGTCCTGATAAGGTGAATTTTTCAGGTAGACGTACAGCAAACGAATAACAGAAGAGACCCCGATAAGAGGTCTCTTACATCCAAGCGGCCTAATAAACTGCGAGTACTATTTGTTCCCTTATCCCGAAAGGCTTCTAATTGACGACTACTGTCAAACCGAATGTCTCTATTGGCGGAGTGCCTGCTTCCCACGGTCTGCTATATCCCATGGATATGGTGCTTGTTCCTTGCTTGAGCGCTTTAAAGGTCCACACCTCTTGGCCTCCAGCCCCGACCAGGTTGGTCCTGGGAGCTATGTATTGATTCCCTGATTTTTGCAGTACGCTCTCATCGCCTATACCTGTTAGACTCCAGCTGTAGCCTGTGGTAACGTTGGATGCTAGGGTCACAACCAGCGAATCGCCAACTGAGAGCTCGACCTGTTTGCCCGAGTAGGAAGTGTCAACGTTGATGCTCTTGCCTCCTCCGGCCGTCGCCGCCATTACTCCCACGGCAATACCGACCATGAGAACCAATGCAAAGACTATCCATATGACTCTTCTCATTTCTGTGCTCCTCATCTCTCAACTAGTGACATGCTACCGTACGGTTCGTGCAGGTATGCATGTTACCGCATTTGTTCAAGATTACTGGATGGCATAACCTACCTGAACGTCTACCATGATGTCAGTCTGGCCCGCACTAATGGGAGTATTAGCTGCCGAAATGCCGCCTTTAATATCAAACGCTGCCGGATAGATTATTGGAGTAGAAGAACTTTCCGAAATGTACATGGCTTTACCCAGTGTCACACCTGCCAATTCCGCAAGCTGGCTGGCCTTGGCTTTTGCATCATTCATCGCGAGTTCCCGCGCCTGGGTATAGTATTGGTTCGGCTGGTCCACCGAGAAAGTGACCCCGTCTATGGTGAGGAGATCACCTCCGGCTGCTACCGCGGCGTCTATGATTGCACCTGTGGTATCTATGGCTCTTATCTTAACAGTGACCATGTTGGTGACTTCATAACCCGTTGTTGGCTGGACCGGAGGCCTGATAGGCATCACTATTGAGGCTCCACTGGATGACCCATTAGGAGTTTCGGGAGGCAAATAAGGTGTGGGCGGGATAGGATTGGTCACTTGCTGAATGCTAAAGTACTGAGTCTGAATGTCTTTCTGGTCCACACCATTAGAGGTCAAAGCGGACACTACCTTATTCATGGCTGCAGCTGCTTGAGATTGAGCGTCAGCGACTGTCGATGCCTGGGCCGATATCCCCAGATTCAAGATAGCAACATCCGGGGATACAGTCACCTTGCCCTCCCCGCCGACCCAAATTCCCTGCTGATTGTATGTGTCAGAACTTGCCAGCAGTTGCTGACCAGCGGCAACTCCTGAGGTACTATTGCGCCCTGCAAAAGCAACAGCTAATACGGCGATAAGTATCACCAACCCTAATGCCAATATCAATTTTGTTTTCATCTTCCATCTCCTTAAGATTTGTCAATCTATGGGCAAAGCATTACTGTCTCTGATAATATAGACGCTTCAAGACCTGTAATAGTTCCACCAAGATAGAGACCAGACCCACCGCCTGTAGTGCTTCATGCTGCCCTTTCACATAGGCAGAGAAATCTATGCCTGAAGCTCGGGGAGCACTCAGATTTTGATTACAGGGCTTAGGTCATGGTGCCTTATAGCACTTCGAATATTCCTGTGCCTATTGGTTATCAGTAGTGGCCGCAGGCATTATCTCGGGGGTTCACTTTCCTGCAGAACTTGGATGAAGTTTCGGAAAGTGCGATGAGCATAATTCTGGAAAGTATCCCTGCGCATGGGGCCACTGTACTGCATTGTCACAAGAGCAGGACCTTCGGCGCCTGATTCTGGGAAATACTTGCTCAGGTTACCGATAAAACCGCGAAACCACCTGCCTCCATACCGGGATCGCAATGACCTAATCTCTGCCAGGATCAAATCCCACACTTCCGTAGAGGAATCCAATAAATCAAAGATATAGTAGAGATCCTTGGACGCCTTGGAATGCCTACGAGAGAGTGTTAGCCCCTTCTGATAAACAAAGGCACCAGGTGAAGGGACTTTTACAACCAAGCTAAAACCCAAGCCAGATACAGTGTCATTGATCTCAATTTCCTTAGTATTCTCTAGCAGAATCTGCAGATATCTAAGTGCTTGAGCATTTAGGCCGCGTTGCACGGTAATCGTTGCCCCGCCAGGTCGACCAACCTCTGGCGTGAGAAACTCAATCTCGGCTACAGGAGATAGTAGCTCGTACTTAACTATCGAGGCATCTAAACCGTGTACGACTTTGTACCCTGCGCTAGATAGTAATTCATCTATCGTTGGGCGTTCGCGCTCCTTTAAGCGTCTCGGAACAGCAACATCTATGTCCATCGTGCGCACAGAAGGATGACGAAACGGCATCTGACCATACGCACGATACAAGAATGGAACCCACCCGCCAACAATTACGATTTCTTCGAGGTATGGTTTCAAAACCTCTATTGTTTTGAGGAGCGATAAAAGATCAGTCTCGCTTACTTCCACGCGTGCTTCCCACTATCTTTTTGAATCTAGGTTGAATGACCTTCTCCAATAAGTGTTCTGCCTGCTCCTGACCCCGAATTGGATATCTATTCAGATCTAAGTATAATTGGATGTCTGAAACAACATACCATTTCTTGATTTTTCGTGCGCTGAATAGGGCTGAATATTTGTAGTGAGGACGAACTAAGATTAAGTTTGCGCCCTCTCTCCTGGGCTCCAGCCCTAGTTGCCGTTCAACTTCAGGGAGGATTACATCGAAATTCCGCCCATCGATCATGAGATGGACTTGATTGAACGTAGAGTAAGGAGAGACCAAATAAGCCCCCGCTTGAAATCCAATCGCGACCAATTTGTCGCTGTCAAGACTAAGTACACTGATTCTCTCGAGCACCTCTTGAAAGTCTAGTGCATGGCAATAATAGTAGTAGAACTTGTTTCGACGCCAGTCATATAGGTCTGCCCACTCTTTAAGCATGTCCTCTCCACGGAGTAGTGCTACCCCTCCCTTGCGGCTAAATTCAACCAGCCCTCGTTCCCCTAAAGTATCAACAACCCTAGAAACCCATCCAGGATTGATGTCGCCAAGTTTTGCTATCTCCCGTATCTTCCAAGAACGGTCCGGTTCATTCATTAATATACGTAATATGATTGATGCTTTATCCGAATAAGGATTTAATCCTTCACGTTCGTAGCCAAAAGGATTTCGTTTCTCTTCTCGTTCAATGAGAATACCGTGCGCCCTCAAGTATATGTTCCCAGCCATATCTATGTAGCCAACTCCCATCTCCTTAAGAAGCGCTCTGCGATTAGGCCCCATGAAATGAGACGCAACTACGGGAATGCGGTTTGGCCCGGAATACTGCTTTATAGCTTCAGCTGCCAAACGCAAATCTACTAGGTGTGGTCGTTCTTTCACTTCAATCAATAAGTCAATTTTTCTTCCATCTATATCAGCTCGAACCGAGAAATCGGACAGCCGGTCATGCGACAGGGGTTGCGCCTCTATGCTACTGCCTAGTCTGAGGCCAGCCTCTTCAAATCTTTGCCTCAGGTCATTTATGTTCAACATCATACACCTCGCGTTTGCCTTGTTTACTGGCTATCATCTGTTGCCTGCGCACTAAACATACCACATATAATAAACAATGTCAAGTTATCCACACTAGAAGATACCAGTCGAGGAAACCCCCGGATTCTCACTACGGGGCCTGTGGCCCTAGCTGCTGCGTCTACGCGTGCAATCAATAACTGGGATTCATTAAGTGACATTTGCCTCGATTAATGGTAGTCGGTCATCGCCGGCCTTCATTTTCTATTTTTTTGAAAATTTTAAAATCGCCCTCGAAAACTTCTACCCAGTAATGGACCTTGCCAGTAGGCCGTCTAGTCTTTCTCCGTTAATTGTGGTTTCGATTTTTTAACCCACTTCGAGTACCTGGTGGGTGGTTAGGTCTCACGCCCTGCCTCTTATTGCAGAGCCTCGTTCTTAACTTCAGGTCGAAGCAGACACAGCCAGCTCGAGCAATAGACAGTGTACTACTAGGTAGCTTTTTGACAAGCAGGTGGTTTCGCGGTAGACTGAAAATAGCTAACGAATAGCTAACCGACAGCGCATAACGGGTTAACACTGTTTGGCATTTTACGTTCAAAACGATATTTTCCTAGTTGACACAAAGGTTCTATTTTGAACGTAATGCCACCATTTAGCACGTTCCCGGACAAATCCCCTATGCGCTACCATAAATCAAAGAAGGTGGTTGTATGGGTGACATACTGGATGAGGCGGCCGCTGTGGTTCAATGCAAGGAGTGCCCCTGGTATAAGTCCTGCGTGATGCCTATGAGGATCACCATGGAGGACATTAAGAGGCAGTTGCCAGACTCTTCCTTCGCTTCTGAGGATACTACCATGTCCCGCTACTTTG
>Ga0209777_10007697_pt1 | contig 11905 bp, 7 predicted proteins | sample FrelakmetHBP12HB_FD_187147 | JGI IMG/M metagenome (GOLD analysis project Ga0209777, IMG submission 187147) | Freshwater lake sediment microbial communities from the University of Notre Dame, USA, for methane emissions studies -HBP12 HB (SPAdes)... | ecosystem: Environmental > Aquatic >... | reverse complement strand
ACAAAGGCCTGGCCAACTCCCGCGCCAGCCGCCATGTGGGGTCCAAGCCCAAGTCCGGCACGGGAAGCTCACCAACCGGCCAAGGCACAAGCCTGACCTGCCAGGAGCCGTCCAAATCGAACACGTCTGCCTTGAGGATCCTGTCCAGGAAGTGAACGCCGTAGATGTCGAATTCCACGACCAACGGCCGGAAGACCGAGACGTCCATGAGAGCATGTGACTCCAGCGCCAGCGACCGCAGCGCTTCGTCAACGCGTGCTTCAGGCGCCTCGCCCACAACGGCCCGCCCGCCTTTGCTCACGCCGCTGAGCAGGAAAGCCTGCGGTTCCGAGTCCGTGCCATCAAAGAGCTGCTGGAGCCGCAGCACGTGGCGCTGCCGCGACCCAAGCAGGCCCGCGTCGTTCAGTGTTCGGCGTGTTTCCGAATCCATGAGGTTACTCACAAAACCCTGAGTGCCCGCGCAGAGCGCCTGCCGGGCCCCTCACCCTCAGGCACCCGCAAGCCAACCACACACGCCCGAGGCTTCACCAAGTCTCTCCTCACCTGGCCGAAATCTTGTGTTACCTGAGTCACGAGGCGCATGTCCACCGAGGTAAATACTCCGGAGCCCGCATTGACGCCAGTGGAGCACGCCTTAGTCCTTGAGATTATGCCTCGAATGTGCGAAGCTCAAGGAAATGATGAATGACGGATGGCGAAGAGAAGCGCGGCAGCAACGGGAAGTTAGTTCATCATTCCCCGTTCCTAGTTCCTCGCTCTTGTTCCTGGCTGCTCTCATCGTCCTGGCGGTTAATCTGTTTGGGGCGGACATCCGCTGGGAGCCGCTCAATGAACCTGGTTGTGGCGGCTGGGTCACGTCTCTGTCCGTAAGCCCTCACGACACCAGGCGCGTGCTGGTCGGCGGCGACATGCTGGGCGTGGGTTTGAGTGAAGACCAGGGCGAGCACTGGCAGTCCACGTTCGGATTCAAGAGCTGGGAGATCGGCGATTTCACTTGGCACCCGAAGGATCCCAGCATCGTTTGGGCCGGGACCATGAGCGGCCCTTATGTGAGCACTGATGGCGGACGCAATTGGCAGGAGCGGCGTCAGGGCTTTCCGGCAGTCAGCGAAGGGATGTACACGGCGCCCATCGAGAAAGCCCTGATTGACCCCAACGACGCCTCGCACTTGATCGCCATGGGCGGCTCGAGCCGCGGCTGGCAGTCGCCGGGCAAGCCGCGCTGGGGCGCCATCTGGGAAAGCCGCGATGGCGGGCAAACGTGGAAGCACCTCTGCACGTTGACGTCCAGCGGTTCATCCACGGACGTCAGTGCCACGGGCCTCAACATCGTCTCTGCCACGTTCGCGCCCAGCTCATCCGAGGTACTGTATGCCGCTGTGCGCGGCGCAGGATTCTACAGCAGCACGAACGGCGGAAAGACTTGGACTGTGAGCAACTCCGGCCTGTCAGGGACGAACATCGAACGAGTCGTCGCGCATCCGCAGGAGCCCAAGACGCTGTGGGCCTGCATGAACAACCACAAGGCTCAAGGAGCCAAGACGTGCGTGCCCGGCGGCATCTACAAGAGTACAGATGGCGGCGCGACGTGGACGGCAATCTCAAAGGGCTTGGGCAACCGTAGTGCGCCGGAGGATCACTTCAGCGCGGGCTACAAGGCACTCGTCGTGTCGCCCTCCAATCCGGATGTGATGTACACGTGCGACACGGCCTGGAACACGGGCGTCATCTACCGCACGGTGGACGGCGGGAACTCCTGGCTGCCTGTCGCCACGAAACAGAACATCGGCCAGAACGAGAAAGACCCGGCGCGCCGTGCGTTGCTGGATGCGCGCAAGGTGGAAGTGGCCCATTTCTCCGGCGTGGCCATGACCTGCGGCACGTGCGACCCGCGCGACCCCAACGTCGTCTACATGGCGGGGAGCGAGTACATTTTGCGTACTCTCGATGGCGGCAAGACCTGGACCGACGCCACGGCGGAGAAGCTGGCGGACCACGCTTGGCGCGGCCGCGGCTATTCAGGCCTGTGCGATGTGAACTTTCGCTTCGACCCATTCAGGAAAGACCACGCAATTCTCTGCGCCATGGACGCGGGCAAGTGTTGGGAAAGCAGAGACAGCTTGAAGACCTGGACGTTCCGCGGCAGTGACCCGAACCCGTGGGGTGGCGGCGGCGATGCCGTGTTCACTCGCGGCGACACCATCTACGCGACGACGGGCCAGTTCGGCGGCAACGGCGGTGTCTTGCGCACGACTGACGGGACGAATTGGGCGGCGCTCACCGGCAAGAAGTTTGGCCTCCCGGAATTCCAGGGACAGGGCACTGCCAACGGCATTTACACGCTGCCTGACGATCCGCAAAAGGTATGGGTTGTCTTCGGCGGCAGGCTGTACCACAGCACCAACGGCGGCGAACGCTTCGAACAACTCAAATGCGGGCGCGAGCTGAACTGGATTGCCGGTGATCCCACGAAGCTCACCCGCTTCTACGTCTCTGGCGCGCGCAATGTCTACATGACCGAAGACGGCGAGAAATTCACCGGGATCGGCGGGCCAAAAGTCGCCGGCCGCATGACCGTGGACAGCCAGGGCCGCCTGTATCTGGCGGCCTGGCGCGGCCAGCGCCCCGGCTTGTGGCGCTACGACACCGGCCGGTGGGCGCGCCTGCGCGACGATTTCTATCTGGCTAACGTCGCGGTTGACCCGGCCAATCCCGAGCGTCTGGCCGCCATCGCGAATGACGATCCCTACCACGACCACTGCAGCGCGCGCGGCGTGTGGGTTTCATGCGACGGCGGCGCGAGTTGGTCGCCCGCCAGTGACGGCCTGGTTATGCTCCGCGGGCACGCCATCGCCTTTGATTCGTATAACTCCGAGCGCCTCGTCTGCGGCACGCAGGGGCGCGGTTACTTCGTGGCGCGCTGGCCCCAAAATTACAAGCCCTCTGGCATGGAGAAATATGTCTCGACGGCGCAGGACGTAGCCTTCGCCGCCGAGAACTGGGACAAGATCCAGCCTGTAGAGATCAAGAACGGCGCCATGACCCAAGGCGACGCTGTCCCCGCCGAATGGACTGGCAAGTGGGGCGAGGGGAAAGTCAAGCGCGACACGGAGGTCTTCAAAGAAGGGCCAGCCTCATTGTGTGTGGAAGTCGCCGGTGGCAAGAGCTGCCAGGCATTCCAGCAGCTTTCGTCCCAGGGCGGCGAGACGTTCAAGCTGCACGGCTGGGTGAAGGCGATGGGCAAGGTGAAGGTCAACGTCGCCGTGCAGTCCTTCGACGAAGGCTGGACGAAGAATAACTTTGACCAGGTGAAGTTTCTCCAGAATGACGCAGATTGGACCGAGTTCGAGAAGGAAGTCACGATCCCCGATTGGGCGGCGCGGTGCAATGTTGTGCTACTGGTTGAAGGCGACGGCAAAGCGTGGCTGGATGAAGTAGGCGTTGGGAGCGCGCAAAAGTGAGCCGGCAGGAGATTGATGAACTTGTCCGCCGCGTTGGCGTGACCAAGGCGGGCGGTGAACGGAAGGTCGCGGCAATTCTGTTCACCTATCGCTGCTCCATTGCTTGCCGCCACTGTCTCTTCGGCTGTGGCACTCAGCGCCCGGACGTGGCCATGGACCCGGAGCGCTGCGTCCGCTACCTCGGGCACCTGCTGGAACTTGGGCGCGTCGTCCATATTGCCGGCGGCGAGGCGATGCTGTATTGGAATACGCTCAAAGAAGTCATTCTCCTCGCCGAGCGAAGGGGCGTCAGCCCGCATTTCATTGAGACTAACTGCTCGTTTGCCGGCGATGATGCGCTTGTCCGGGAACGATTCGCGTTCCTGAAAGACCATGGCGTAATGGGTATTCTCATCAGTGCTGACCCGTACCATCAGGAGTTCGTTACGCCTGAGTACTCCCTGCGAGCCCAGCACATCGGCCGCGAGATCTTCGGAGCCGAGAACGTTTGGGAGCCGGGCGTGTCCGCTGACGACGTGCGCGAGTTCGCCTGTATCGTGAAGGACGAACAGCGGCTAAGCGAGTATGTCCGCGCTCACCCGCCCACGTTCACAGGCTCGGCGGCCCACCAATTGGTGCGGCTAATCGAACCCAAGCCGCTTGAGGAAATCCTGTACGAAACCGGAACGGATGGACGGCGCCAGTCGGTCACGTGCGCGAAGGATCTTGGCCTGGAGAGCATCTGGGAAGTCCACATTGATGTGTACGACAACATCCAGACCAACTGCGGCCTGATCTTCGGCAAGGCTGACCGCACGCTCATCGCCGAGGTGCTGAAGCAGCTCCCGCGTGTGAACTTCATCGTCCGGATGTTGACGGAAGAGGGCCCGCTGGCACTGGCGGAATACGCCAGAGACAAGCACGGTTTCCACATTCCGCAGCAAGTGCGGCAGAAGTGCGAATTATGCTACCACGCGCGCAAGTGCCTGCATCCGCACTATCCCGAGCTGATTGGACCGGCGGAGATCTACGAGTGAGGCCCGCGTGTCACTGCTCTTTTCCCTGCTTCCCTCTTTCTTCAGTGAAAGTCTAGAATTCAGCCGCTCGAGGTATATACTGCCGCCCAAATGAGGAAAGCGGTCGGCATTTTGGCTCGAAGGAAGGTTCTCTGCGTAGTTGCTGGCGCCATCGCCGCGCTGGCCGCCTCTCTCTCTCGCTCCGGCGAAGACAGCGCGTCGAAGCAGACCCAATCCCTGGGCGCCTTCATCGTACCCGTGGCCGCGGCAGCGTCCAGTTCGCAAGAAGGCGCAGGTCGCCTGCCGCTCAAGGTGATTGATGGTTCCGGTTTCGAAGAATTGACGCCCGGCAGCGGGGTCTACATCCATACCAACAACGTTTACGCCGACGGCAACTGCATGTGGAACGGCGGCATTACCAAAGACACCTGGATCAGCTTCGACCTTGGCAAGGACTACAACGTCAACGGCATGTACGTCTGGAACTACAACGAGAAGGGCTGGACGAACCGCGGCGTCAAGGATGTAGAAGTGCTCGCGTCGCCCGATGGCGCCGAGTTTAAGCCGGTTGGCGCCTTCAAACTAGACATGGCGTCCGGCACGGAAGACTACATGGGCCAGACCGTGCCCTTCGACAAGCCCGTCAAAGCGCGGCACATCAAGTTCCAGATCAAATCCAACTACCGCAACGGCGAGCAAACCGGCCTCTCCGAGGTCCGCTTCAGCAACGCCGACGAGAAAGCGCCGCCCCCGAAGAGGATTGAGTACAAACCAAAATACGCGCGGCTGGAACACCCCAAGCTGGCGCTCGGCGCGCCGCTGGCTGGCGCGGAGAACTGCGTCTTCCCGGCGGATGCCGGCGTCGTTGACGTCACCAAGCCGCCGTACAACGCGAAGGGCGACGGCGTCGCCGACGACACCGCCGCCATTCAGAAAGCCTTCGACGATAATCCCGCCAGGGGCTCCATCATTTATCTGCCTAACGGCGTCTACCTCGTCTCGGACACGCTGCGCTGGGGCGGCAAGCCCGACCAGCAGAAACGCACGGTGCTGTGGGGGCAGAGCCGCGCGGGAGCCGTCATCAAACTGCGCGATAGCTGCCCGGGCTTCGAAAAACCCCGCAGGCCCAAGGGGGTCATCTACACGGGCAAAGCCCCCGCGCAGCGCTTCGGCAATGAGATCCACAACGTCACTGTGGACACCGGTTGCGGCAACCCCGGTGCGTGCGGCATCCAGTTCATCGCCAACAACCAGGGCGGCGCCTACGACATGACTGTCGTCTCCGGCGACGGCTACGGCGTAATCGGCTTCGACATGGGCTACACGGACGAGCAAGGCCCGTGTTTGGTCAAGAACCTGAAGGTCGTCGGCTTCGACATCGGGGTGCACACCGCCACCAGCGTCGCGAGCGAAACGCTCGAACACATCGTTGTCGAGAAGCAAAACAAGTACGGCATGCGGAATGATGGCCAGCCGTGCACCGTCCGCGACCTGCAAAGCGTCAACGACGTGCCCGCGTTCCGCGCCGGCTCCGGCTTCAATGTCCTGGTGGACTGTGAGTTCAAAGGCATGGGCGCGGCTTCCAGCCAGCCGGCGATGATCAACGACGGCGCTTTAGTGGCGCGTAACATTAAGACCACGGGCTACAAGATCGCACTCGAAAACCATGCTGGCGACGGATCGAAGGACGTCACGGGGCCGAACGTGGATCTGTTCCTCAGCAAACCCTCCGCGGCTCTGCTCGGCGGCCCCGGCAAGCCGATGAACCTGCCCATCAAGGAAACGCCCACCGTGCCGTGGGACGACCTGAATGACTGGGTTGCGCCGCAGAGATTCGGTGCCAAAGCCAACGATCAACAGGACGCCAGCGCTGCCATCCAACAGGCGGTTGACTCCGGCGCGACGACAGTCTACCTGCCGCGCGGCAATTACCAGATTGGCAGCACCATTGACATCCGCGGCAACGTGCGGCGGCTCATCGGCTGCAAGGCGTGGCTCCAGCCCGTCAAGCCGTTGTCCGGCGAAGCTAAGCCGCTCTTCCGCTTTGAGGACGGCAAGGAACCAGTGGTGGTAATGGAGGAGATAGACAGCGATTTCGCGAGCGGGAAGTTCTGCTTCCTGGAGAACGTAGCGTCGCGCACACTGGTGCTGGCGCGCCTGGCGATCAACTTCCAGGGTGCGGATGCCTACCACGGCACCGGGACGGGGCCGGTCTTCATCGAAGATATCGTGGGCCGCTTCTTCCGCTTCAAGAACCAGACGGTGTCGGCGCGGCAGTTCAACGTGGAAGGTGACGGCACGCACATCCTCAACGAGGGCGGTACCATGTGGATCCTCGGCTACAAGACCGAAGGCGGTGGCGCGCTCATCGAGACGAAAGGCGGCGGCAGGACGGAAGTGCTCGGCGGCTTCAGCTACTCCGTCGGCAAGATCCAGCTTGCGCCGATGTTCGTCATCGAAGACTCCGACGTGGCGCTGAGTTTCGCCGAAGTGTGCTACTCCAATCAGCCGTTCCCCATCATTGTGCGCGAAACCCGCGCCGGCCAGACGAGGGAACTCAGACAGTCCGACCCGCTCTGGAAGCGCCACTTCACGCTGTTCACGGCGGGGAAGTGAGCCTCACCACATGGGGAAGCGAGGACAGCGCGCTGCGGAACGCGTGGCGGTGTAAGGCGTGTTTTACAGTGAGGAGAATCGGATGAGCAACGAACGAAAACTTCGCGTGGTGATGGTCGGTTGCGGCGCAAGAGCGCAAGAGCATATCGCCTGCATGCTCGACTGTGGCGCCGTCGAACTGCTGGCCCTCTGCGATCTGGATGAGAAGAAACTCAAAACCACGGGCGAGAAGTTCAAGGTCGCGAGGCTGTACGCCGATATGGCTGAGGCGATCAAGACGGAGAAGCCGGAGCTCGTGGACATCTGCACCCCGCCCACGATCCGCACCGGCATCATCGTCCCGGCCATCCAAGCAGGCGCACCGCATCTCCTCATCGAAAAACCCATCGCGCTCAAGCCATCCGAAGCGCGGCGCCTCGTTGACCTTGGCCGCGAGCGGCTTATCGCGGTCAACACGCAGTGCCAGTGGATGCCGCACTGGCAGCGAGTCTGGCCACTGCTCGAAAAGAAGGCTTTCGGCGACATTCACCGCATCTATTGCGGCAGCGCCGCGAACATCCTCGAACAAGGTCCGCACATGCTCGACCTCGCCCTTAAGGCCGCGAAGCTGTCAGGCCTGCCGGCGCCCGAATGGGTGCTCGCCAACTGCTGCGGCCTGCAGCGTTACGGCCAAACACCTGTTCCGGAAGACACTGCGGCGACCATCGGCCTTGGCGGCGTGTGTATCCATCTGAACCACGGCCCGTCAGCGCCGCGCGTGCCGCAAGAGGAATGTTTTTGGTTCCATAAGACAGTGGACATCCTGGGCAGCAAGGGCCGCTTCTGGGCGTCGCTCGGCAGAGGTTGGAGGCTCTGGCTCGACGGCCAAGTGGAGCAGGGGCCGACTGGTTGGGACGTGGACAATGCGGCAGCGCAGCGCGCCATGTACGTTGACCTGCGCAATGCGATCCACAATGGCACGTGGCGTGACTTCCCGACGAGGATCGAGGTCGCCAATCAGGCGTCCGATTTGATTTTTGCCTGCTACGCTTCGGCACTCGGCGGTGGCAGTGTCAAGCTTCCCGCGCAGTTCCAGGATTCGCTCGTGGACAAGCTGGAAAGTTTGCCGAAGTAACCGGCTTGCTGTTGCGCCCTGATGAAGATGAGCTGCTTCTCCGCCTACTCCGGGATTAGTTTCCTTAGGCAGGTAACGCTCGCGGCGGCCCACGCATCTTCTCTGGCAATGGTCGCCCCCACGGACTCACCGAACGGTGTCCACTGTTCCAGAATGGCGCTTTGCACGCGCCCTTGGGCGCGCAGGCAGTCGAGCAGCCACGGCAGGTTCAGCCGCCCCTGGCCTGCGGGCGCACCCTCGACCGTAAAGCCCAAGCGCGTCGGCGCGCGACGGATTACGAAGTCCTTGACGTGCAGATTGACCGCATATTGCGCCAGCCGCTCGACGACCGCTTCCGGGCCTTCGAGAGCGCCGAACGAGTTGACTGTGTCCAAACACAGCCCGACGTAGTCGCTGCCGATGCTGTCGAAGATCTCCGCGAAAGTCCGCGAGCTGAACCGGTCGTGGTTCTCAATGGCCAGGCAGACTCTCCCCGCCGAGAGTTCCGGCAGTAACTCCTTTACAGTAACGACCACTTCGGCGGGTGACGGTTCGTGGCCGCCCTGATCCACGACTACGCGCAATATAGGAGAATGAAAACGCTCCGCCAGGCGCAGGCACTGCCGGAGGTGCGCCAGTGCGATGCCACGCGTGCCGACTTCGATCTGCATGTCCGCCTCCCGCGCCAGACGTTCCAACCGCGCCAGTTCCGGCTCGCTCATCCGTTCCAGCGGCAAATTATCGCAGATCTGGACCACGCGCACGCCGAGCTGCACGGCCTTGGCCAGCAAATCGCCGGCAGTCATGGGGTGTTCCGGATACTGCCCCGTGAGGCCGATGGCCCACGGGTAAGTGTATGAGCCAATACCAAGCTTCATGCGTGCTCACCGTCCTTGTCGAAGTGAATTGCACGACCCGTGCGAGCCGATTCGTAGGCCGCGAAGACGAGCTTGACGGTCTTCAGGTTGTCCTCGCCGCTGGTTTCAGCGGACCCTTGGCCCTGAAGTGCCGCGAGCAGGTTGGCGTGGCACGGCACGATGCTGGCCTGCACCAAGTCGTACGCCGGATCGGCCCAGGCATAGCGTGGCGGCGGGCAGCGCCGGGCCAGCGTGCCCCGTTTGGTCGTCAAACGCAGCCAATAGTCGGGCCCCAATTCCACGGAGCCGCGTTCGCCTTCAATCATCACATATGTTTCCGGGAAGCGGTCGTGCTCGAGGTAGTTCTCCGCGTAGGCCATCTGGCAGACGACCGAGGTTTCCCCTGAGCGCGCGGCAACGCTCGTCGGTCCCATCTCCATCAGCACGGTCGCCACGTCTTCGCCTTGGATGTCTCTGTGCACACGCCGCGTGCAGCAATACAGCGTGCGCGCTTCGCCGAAAAGAAAGCGCGCCGTATCGAGAATGTGGCTGCCGATGTCCGTCAGGACGAACTTCTCCAGCGTCCGCAGGAACGGCTGGTTGTTAAAGACCGGGAAAACAGTGATGAAGTCCACCCGCGCACGGAAGGGGTGCCCGATGTCTCCGGCGTCCAGCACGCGCTTGAGTTCCCGGAGGGGTGTCTGCCAGCGCCAGTTCTCGTGCACCGCGTAGAAGACGTTTTCTCGCCGGCAGGTCTCGACCATCTCTTGGGCGATCTCAAGCGACGGTGCCATGGGCTTCTGGCAGATTGCCGCCAGCTTGCGAGCGGCAGCCAATTCAACGAACTGCGCATGTGTGCCTACGTCGGTGACGATGTCCACGAAATCGAGCTGTTCTTTGTCCAGCAGGGCTTCGGGGTCGTGGTACACCGCCGGTACTCCGAAGCGTTGCGCGAGCGCTTCGGCCTTCGCCCGGGTGCGATTGTAAAGCGCCACACAGCGTGCGCCTTGGAGTTCCCGCCAAGCAGCGAGTTGGAACTGCGACCAGAAGCCTGTGCCGAAAATGGCAAAGGACAGTTCCTTCATTGCGCTTCCCCTTTCCGCGCCGCATCAATTCGCATTACCGCGAACGGACGCAAACCAACATCAAGCTGACCGTGCACCGTTTGAGCTAGCGGGCCGGGTTCTCGACGATAAGACTCAGGTGCACGTAGCGCCTCCGACACGTTGGTTTCGTCCAACACCTTCATTCGCACCCATGTTCCCAGACTCGCACAGCTCACGCGCACGAGTTGGGGGCGGGCGCTCAGGTTGGCCAGCATGACCCGCATGCGCGTTCCCGCCCGCAGGGCAACTCCTTCAATCTCCAGCGGACAGGACGAGATGGATGGGGCAATCCGCCCGCTGGCAAACTCGCCGATATCTGCCAGCACGTGATACAGCGGAAAGACGGCGCCTGGGGGCGCTGGAAACCCGCGAGGCAGAGACTCGCCACGCGCCGCCTTCATCACGCCGCGGCAGCCGGTCGTCTCGTAATACGTGATAGACGCCGCGCCCTGCTCAGCCAAGTGCTTGAAACTGCCCAAGGTCCAGCCCGCGCCGAAGAGAGACATCTGGCGGCAATCTGCTTCCGGCGGCGCCACGCCGCTCGGACGCCGCCGCAGCGTGACCGGCGAGATCACGATTGGCCTGCGGCCGGCGAACACCTGCGCGTTCCGCACCGTCCAGCCCTGCGCTTCGAGATTCTCCACCAGTGTTGCGTTGTCAAAGGCGTGTACCTGCGGGCTAAGCGAGTAGGCCACGAAGTCCAACGCTTTGACCGCCGGCCGGTTCCGGTTCAGCTCGGTGAAGTCCCTGTCGGTTCCGGCGCCAATCACAGCTTGTGGGTTGATGCTCGTCAGATGCGCGCGTGCCAACTGCACCGAATGCGCCGTGGTGGTTTGCTTTCCTGAGTCGAACACCAGCCACCGCATCACACTTGGACGGCTGCGTTTGAGCGCCGCCGTGAGCGCCGCCAGTTCCTCTTCCACAACATCGCTCAGAAACAGCGCAACTTCGAGTGGTACGCCAAGCGCTCGCGCTTGTGCCACGGCCCTCTGGAATTCCTGCGGCCACTCCTCCGCTGCCAACGCCAGCAACACGCGCAGATGCGCCAGCCGCAGAGCTCGCAGCCGCGCCGCCTCAGTCTTGCTCAAGGCCTGCCCATGGCTGGCCACTTCGACACCGATGGCAGGCAGCGGGACGGAGGGTTGGCCGCTGAGCTGAAATGTCACGCTGCGATCTGGCGCTACCGCAGCGCAACTCGCGGGCCGCCGGCCATCGAGCTTCAGCGTGACCGTCTGCCGCACACGGGCGCCTTTGCGCACCGTTACCGGATATGGCCGAGCCAGCGGGGTGCAATAGGTCTTATACGAAGCGTCAGTCCAGTTGCGTTGGTCTTCCGTCTCAAACGTGTCACCAGCAAAACGCACTTCGGCCGCCAAGCCTGGAAGTACCTCGTGGATGATCCCGCGGAGATTCACGAATGGCTGGTGCGGCGCGATGCGCCGCGGGAATACGGACGGCTCGATGTCGCCGTTGGTCTTCAACAGGCGGCATGGCTGGCCCTGGCATTCGCGCACTGGATGCAACACACAGAAGCCGACGCGATTCGCGCGAAATGTCGAACGCGCTATGCCGTCAAAGGTGTACCGCACCGTGCCGTTTGCGCGGCCCTCGATCTTTCCGTGCCACGAGAAACTGATGCCCGCCTGAAGGCCTTGTCATTGTACACATTTCTGGGCCAGTCGCAGACCCTCTAGCAGGAGCCGCAGGGTTTGCCAGCCCAGCCAGATTGTCTGCCACCCTGGAGCGCCGTTGTGTTTCAAATGTCCGCCAAGCTTCG
>Ga0209777_10007696_pt1 | contig 11907 bp, 6 predicted proteins | sample FrelakmetHBP12HB_FD_187147 | JGI IMG/M metagenome (GOLD analysis project Ga0209777, IMG submission 187147) | Freshwater lake sediment microbial communities from the University of Notre Dame, USA, for methane emissions studies -HBP12 HB (SPAdes)... | ecosystem: Environmental > Aquatic >... | reverse complement strand
CGGGCAGGACAAGGCCCGCAAGGTCCTCGTGCGCGGCGGGGTTTACGAATTCTCCGCCAGCTTCGCCCTGGGCCCGCAGGATTCCGGAACCACGAAGCACCCGGTGATCTGGGAAGTGGCGAAAGGTGAAAGCGTCCGCCTGGAAGGCGGTCGCCAGTTGCCTGCGTCGGTCTGGCAGCCAGTTGAGGACAGCGCCACCTTGCAGCGGCTGGAATCGGGTGCGCGCACCAAAGTGCGGAAGGCCGATTTGAAGGCTCTTGGCATCAGCACGCCGCCGTTCCCGACCGCCTACCACGGCGCTCCTCCCGGGCCGGAGCTTTTCTGCGGCGACCAGCGCATGAAGCTGGCTTGCTGGCCCAACCAGGGCTGGGCAACCATCGCGCGAATCGTCGAATCCGGCTCCCGCCCCCGAGACGGCGACCAAACCGGCCGGGCTGGCATATTCGAGTATTCGAGCGACCGTCCCTCGAGTTGGCGAGCGGCGGACGGTGTCTGGCTCCAAGGTTACTGGTGCTATGACTGGTATGATGAGGTCATTCGCGTGTCGGCGGTGGACCCGGCCACGCACCGGATTACGCTGGCCGCTCCGCACCTTTACAGCCTGATGCAGGGCAATCCCTCCCCACGGCGTTATCGCGCCCTGAATGTGCTCGAGGAGCTGGATCAGCCCGGCGAGTTTGTCATCAATGCGACTTTCGGTGTGGTTTACTTTTGGCCGCCGGAAGATCGGCCCGCGCCGGTAACCGTCTCGACCCTGGATGCCCCCATCGTGGTGCTCAAGGACGCATCGCACATCGTCTTGCGCGGCTTCGTCGTCGAGTGTGGCCTGGGCGATGGGATCGAAGTGAGCGGCGGAACCAACTGCTCGATCCAAAGGTGCACCGCCCGCAATCTACGCAGGACAGGCATTCGCGTGGACGGCGGCTTCGCTCACCGCGTCTGCGACTGTGACATCTACGACACCGGCACCGGCGGTCTGACCCTGACTGGCGGCGACCGCAAGACGCTTGCTCCCGGGCGCCATGAAGCGCTCAACAACCACATCTGGCGCTTCTCGCAGCACCAGTTTACGTCCGCCTACGGCCTGACGTTCGGCGGCGTGGGCTGCCGAGCCGCGCACAACCTCATCCACGACGCGCCGCACCAAGCCATCTTCGTCGGTGGCAACGACCACGTCTTCGAGCTTAACGAAGTGCACCACGTCTGCACCGAAACCGACGACTGCGGCGCCCTCTACAAAGGCCGCAACCCGTCCAGCCGCGGCAATGTCATCCGGTTCAATTACTGGCATGACATCGGCAGCCCTATGGGTCACGGCAACGCTGCGGTCTATTTCGATGACGGCGACGGCGGTGACCTCGTGCTGGGCAACGTGTTCGTGCGTTGCGGCGAACCGGGGCGCGGCTCCTTTGGCACCGTCTTTTCCCACGGCGGCCACGACATTCGGGCTGAGAATAACGTCTTTGTGGACTGCAAGCGTGCCCTGGGCTCCGCGCCCTGGGACGACGCCCGCTGGCGGGACGCCCTCAAAGGCGGACAGGATTGCTTCTTCCCCGACAAGCTCCTCAAGGAGGTGGACATCACCAAGTCGCCCTATTTGGAGCATTACCCGGAGTTGGTGAATTACATGGACCCGCCGCCCGGCGCGCCGCGGGTCAACCGGGCCAAGCTCAACGTGTTCGTGCGCTGCGGCCAACTCTCTGGTGGTAACTGGCAACTCGAACCCGGCCCCAACTGGTCCACCGATCGCGACCCTGGCTTTGTGGATATGGACAAAGGCGATTACCGTCTGCGTCCTGGCGCGGAGGCCTTCAAAAAGCTAACGAGCTTTGCACCCATTCCTTTTGATCAGATGGGCCTTCAGAGGCGCTGAGTTCAGAAAGCCAACGAGACCTAGCCCGGATAGTTCCTACGCACGAATCGCCAACAGGATGTAGCCGCCGACGTCAGTCGGCGCATTCTCTCCGCACCGAAGATGGCGCCGACTGACGTCGGCAGCTACTCAGGTGTAAATATGCGGGCTAGACGAGCGTCCCGAATATTCTTTTTGAACTAAGCGTCCAATCTACCGGGCCATGAAAAGCATTCACCTTCGCACTGTGGGATTCCTGACATTGACCATCGCCTTGTTCCTCGGCCTTCCTTCCGCGGCTCAGGAAGCTCGAACCGCTGGTAGAGCGCCCCGGACGGAAGCGCAGCATTCTTCGGAAATCCTCCCAGCACGATTCCAAGCGACAGTATATATGAAGTTCATGCCGCGCCAGACCGGCTTGCGAGACTCGACGACAAAGCGTTGACCCGCCAGGCAGCCACTCCCGAAACCCTGCTTTCCGACTTGGGAAAGACCGGAAGAGCACGGCTGCTCTACCACATTGAGCAACCCGTCAACGTGTTCTCCTCAAAGATCATCATAGGCGCAAGCGAACCTGTTATCAGCGGGACGCATAAGTCGACTACGGGTGGGACAGTTAACTCGATCAACTACCAGAACGTGGGCTGTATCCTTCGGCTGTCCGCTCAGTCTCCGCCAAAGGACGGGAACAGCGCGGCTCCGATTGTGACGACGGCCATCCAACTCTCGGTTCTCAGTCCAGGCGAAAAGGAGATTGCCCCGGGCCAGAAGGACTCGGCGATCCGGGTTACGTTCCTGGACCACAGCGAGCCTTTGGAGCTGGATCGGCCACAAGTGGTTCTGGCCATCAGCTCGAATGCGGTCAGCAGCTTCCGAGGATCGGATAATGGGAGCGGACGAGCCGAAGTCCCCACCATCCCTGTCGCATACGTTATTCGGTATCAGTTTAGCCCTCCCACTCAACGCAGCGCTGCCGTTGACAGCAAGCCGGCCGGGCTGGCGACGACCGCCGGCGATACTACGAGATCGACCAACGCCCTCAACGCGCAATTCCAGATGACCGTTTACGAAGTGGAGGCCGCTACCAATCGCTTGCCGGCCCTCGACATCAAGGCATTGGAGCGCGCCGCCACACCTGAAAAGTTGCTCAGTGCCCTGAATGACGCTGGGAGCCCCAAGGTCCTCTATCGCCTCGACCAGCCGGTCAATGTCTTTTCGGACGAACTGATGGTCCGGACCAACAAGCCGATGGTGACGGCGACCAGAATGGGGCGTGACGGCAACCCCATCAATAGCTTCACCTATCACAACATGGGAGTCATTGTTCGGTTCTCGGCCCAGGCACCGCCAAAAGGGGTTGAACGCGAAGGTCCTGATGTCGCGATTTCCTTCAACCTATCGACCGAGGCTCCCAGCCAAACCGAGCTTGGGCTGGGCCAGATAGCCATGTCTTTCCCTGTCGTTTCCCAGGAACACAATGAGCCCCTGGAGATGAATCACCCGCGCCTCATACTGGCCATGGGTTCGGCGTCGGTTTCCGAGCAGGCCAAACCGTTTGTTTACATCGTTCGTTACCAGTTGAGCCCACCTGCGGCCAAGTAACTATCACCAGTCAGTTGGAAGTCGGAATTCCCTTCCCTGTCATTGTCATGTTAGGTAGGCTGTGATCTGTGAGAAGCGATGCCAAAACCTGGCCTGCTTGGCTGGCGCCAGCTTGCTTGCTGACCGCCCTGTTGCTTGGCGGGGTGTTTCTTGGGCGCACGGCCCAGCAACCGCGTGGTTCCCGGACGGCAGAACCTTCAGGCCCGCAGGTTTCAGCCCTGGCTCCCGATTCCGCATTGCCGCCCAGCACGTCCGCGTGGTCCCCACAGGGACCTGACCTTGTGGGCCGCATCGTGAGCACGCAGGGCGACCCGGTACCTGGCGCCAAGATCTTCATTGATGCCGCAGGACCCCGCGTGGGCCGGGGTTACACCTGACCCTCCTGCTATGCGGATTGCCGCAAGAGCGCCACGGCGGATGCTCAAGGACAGTTCAAGATCGAGTCGCTGAGTTCCAACCTCCTTTTCAGCGCAGTGATTGCGGCGAGTGGATTTGAACCAGTGTCTCTCACCAAGGTTGATCCCACCCAGCCACGGCTTGTGGTGCGACTCAAGCCGCGCCTTAAGGACAAACTACCGGCTAACCAAACCGTCTTCGGCCGCGTCCTCGATGCCCGGAGACGGCCTGTTGCCGGGGCCGAAGTAGGGGCTCAAACGATCACTGTCGGTCGAACCACCTATGGTCGGCTACCAGAAGGAACTGACCTTGCGGCCGTCAGCGATTCGGCGGGGGAGTTCGAGATCTCCAGCGTAAAGGCATTTGATTCCATGGAGTTGCGGGTTGCCGCACCAGGCTTGGCGCGGACGACGTTTGCCGGGGTGACCCCGGGCGGGGGTCGGCGCGATTTCGTCCTGCCTGTGGGTGCGGCCCTTGTCGGCCGCGTGGTGCGCGATGGCAAGCCAGTGAAGGGCATTAATATCGGGGTCGCGAGCGTGGACCGTGGCGTAGGCAGCTTCACGGGCGACTTCGTGGTGGGCACGGATGCGAACGGCCAGTTCGTGCTCCCGAGCATCCCGGCGGACCGCGACTACCAATTCTCCGGCGTCATGGATTCACTGCGAGGTGTCGGTGCGGTGCCTGCACGGGTGGTCCACGCGGGAAAGGACGGTTCGAGGACCGACCTGGGGGTGATAGGCATGACGCCTGGCTGGCGTGTGGCGGGTGAAGTGCGCGTGGCGAACGCGAAAACGCTGCCGGTCGGTTCGCGCCTTATTCTAAACCGGGAAGGCGCGTGGGATTTCAGTGTCATCGACCTGCTGGCGGACGGACGGTTCGATCTACCCAATGTGCCCGGCGAGGTCGTAAGTCTGCGGGTTGGCATGGCAGGCTACCGTGCAGCAGGCAGTCAGCCCAAACTCGGGCGTCTGGCGTCCGACCGCACGGGACTGCTCTGGCTGATGGAGCCTGGGGAATGACTCCCGATTACTCCTGCGCTACGCGACCTGGCTCGCGGACGCCTATGCCCTTGCGCTTGGTTAAAGAATCGCCCAGTTCCCGGCGGGCCTTCTCAGCTTCGGCTTCGAGACGCTTGACGATGTCAGGGTGCTGCCCGGCTACGTCAGTGACCTCGCTGATATCCTTGACCAAGTCGTATAGCTCGGCCTGCTCGATCTTGCGCTGCTCGTACGGGACAGGCGTGCCGCCGTGTCCGCCGGGTTTTCCGGCCAAGGTGCGGTAGGTGTGCGGCAATTGCAGCTTCCAGCGGCCATCACCACTCACCACGGCCTGAAGCTGGTTTGCTTCGTAATAGAACCAGTATGCAGCGTGCGGGTTCTTCGCGCCGCGCTTGCCTGAGATGATCCGCCAGACGTCAAGGCCGTCGATCGGATGCTTTGGCAGGTCGGCGTGGATGAGCTTGGCGATGGTCGGGAAGAGATCAATCGTCATCAGCATCTGGTTGCACTCCATGCCGGCGCGGATCTTGCCCGGCCAGCGCATGATGCACGGCTCGCGGGTGCCGCCTTCCCAGCAGGTGCCTTTGCCCTCGCGCAGGGGATAGGCCGAGCCGGCGTGATCGCCGTAGCTCAGCCACGGGCCATTGTCCGAGGTGTAGATCACCCAGGTCTTGTCTTCCAGCCCAGTCCGCTTGAGAGCGTCCATCACCTGGCCGACCGACCAATCAATCTCCTCGATCACGTCGCCGTAGAGCCCCCGCTCGGTCTTGCCGCGGAACTTGTCGCTGACGTGCAACGGCACGTGCGGCATATTGTGCGCGAGGTAAAGGAAGAATGGGTGGTCCTTGTTCTGCTCGATGAACTTCACGGCGTGTTCCGCATACCAAGTGGTGAGCTGGTTCTGGTCTTCGTGTGTGACCTGGGGGATGGCGACCTTGTTGCCCTCGAACATGATCAGGTCCGGGTAGCCGCGCTTTCGCTGTTCGTCGTTGGGCGGCAATTTGACGAGGTCCGGGTGCAGCGGCCACATGTCATTCGAGTAGGGCAGGCCGAAGTATTCATCAAAACCGTGCTGCAGCGGAAGAAACTGCTGGGCATCGCCCAGGTGCCACTTGCCGAAGATGGCCGTGGCGTAGCCGCGCTGCTTGGCGAGTTGCGCCAGGGTCATTTCGTTGCCGCTGATGCCCACTTTGGAGCGGGGCCCCAGCGCGCCATGAATGCCGATGCGGTTCGGGTAGCAGCCCGTCAACAGCCCCGCGCGCGAGGCCGAGCAAACCGGCTGGGGCACATGAAAGTTACGGAAAACACAGCCCTGCGCTGCCAGGCGGTCGAGGTTCGGCGTATGGAATCCTTTAGCGCCGAACACACCGACATCCGCGTAACCTTGATCGTCGGTAAAGATGATGACGATGTTCGGGAGCGCCGCAGGTTTTGCCCCGCGCGCGCTGGTCGGGAAGTTGGCGGCGAGGCAGGCGGTCAGTGAAAGCAGTGCGAAGGATAACAGTGATTTCCGATGGGCGCGTCTCATTTTGATTCTCCGGGCTTTATTGTGGTGCTGCTTGAGGGGGGCTGGGAAGTCTTTGAGCCGGCAGCGGGAATAAGCGCGCGCCGGATGGGCTCGATCCAGGCGTCGTGGCCGATGTCGTAGAGGATAAAGTCGCTGTCGAATTGCCAATAGGCCCAGCTCCAACCGCGTTGTTCGGCGGCCCGCGCCACGCTCGCAAGGTAGCGCACCCGCGATTCCATTGGGGCCTTGTCATACGCGCCGAACTCGCCGAGGAACAACGGCCGGTTCTGCGCTTTGCCCCAGCTTGCGGCCTTGTCAAAGTCGCCCTTGATGACGCCGAGTTCTTTCTCCGTACCTGGCCAATCAACTCCCAGCTTGTCCGCGCGCCCCGCCCACGCGGCGCCCTGGTGCGTGAAGTCCATCGGTGTGTAGTAGTGGACCGTTACAATGAGATTGCGATCTGCGGCCGGCAGCTCCAGTTCGGCCAGGTGATCAATCGAGTTCCAGAACCCCGGTCCGACAATGACGGTGCGGGTCGGGTTCTTCTCCCGGATGATAGCCAGCGCTTCGGCCAGGTATTCGTTCCAGAGCGCCGGGGTCAGTTTGTGCGACGGCTCATTGAGCACCTCAAAGAGCACGCTCTCCGGCGCGCCCTGGCAGTGGGCGGAGAGCTGCCGCCAGAAGGCGAGAAACTTCGCTTTGTTTGCTGTGGGGTCATCGCCAAGCGGAATAAATTCGTGCAGGTCGAGAATTACCCGCAAATGCTGCGCCTGTGCCTGCTGGACAGCCCAATCGAGCACCTTAAACCAGGACTCGCTCAACGCGTAGTCGTTCGCCGGGTTCATCTGCCCGAACGGCTGCAGGTTGATGCGCACCGAGTCGAATCCAGCCTCCTTAAGCAGGCGGAAATGCTTTGCTTGAAGCCGGGCCTGGTCGCGCGAGCGCCAGATCGGATCGTAGCCGAGTAAGTTGACGCCGCGACCCAGTTTTCGGTTCTGCTCGAAGGCGTTCGCAGTCCCTGGCTGGGCCCGACCGACCGGGGCCGTGAACATGAGGATTGCCGCCAGCAGCAGCAGCGTTGGCCTGCTTTGTTGAAATCGAGCCATTCCATTCATGTTGCCGAGATTACCAAATCAGGTTCCGCCTTTGAAGGGCTAATCCTGAGGGTGGCGCTCAGCAGGCGCATCCGGACACTCTCACCACCGCCGACCGTGACTTCCTCCCTCGCCCCGCGAGGGACGAGCGGGGAGGGCCGGGGTGAGGGGATCGTTACTGCGGCTGTGGCATTGTTTGGCGACCTTACTCTCTCCCCATTCCTTCGTCATGGGGAGAGGGAACCCTCGGCGGTGGGAGTGTCCCCATAAGCGCCCGCGCTCAGCCCTCTGCACGCGCTTAGCCGTGTCTATGCAGTCGGAGCGCGCGTTTAGGAACCGCAGAGACACAGCGCGGCAAAGCCGCAGAGAAAACAGCGAGGCAGAGAACCCTCGAACTGGTCACCGTTCAGTGACAAGCATTCAGGCTGCTGGAACTGGTTTGCCTCTGCGTCCGTCGCGCCTCTGCGGTTTATCGGGGCTTGGTTCAACTGCATGGTTACGGCTTAGCCCGGGTTAGTCCATTGCTGGCAACGAAGAGGGTGGAAAGACTGCCCCGGGTGTTTGAACATCCTCCCGACTGCAGCCCAAGCCAACCCGCAGGGTTGCCAGAGAGTAGTCGGTGGTCGTTCGGGGCAAAGGGGGGAACGACCGCCGGAAGACGCGTCTTGGGTCCGCGCACCCCGGCGGGGTGCCAGACCTGGTCTTGATATGCTTCTCGCTTAAGATTCTTCTTGTCAGCCACCCTCATCGGAGCCACACCGCTCCCATGGGGAAAGAGCGAAATATTGCACTTTCGGCAGATTCTTTGTCGGATTCTGAGTTCGGCGGCTTCTAATAGGTAGATAGACGATGATAAACGACGAACAATTGCTGCAGCAATACGCACACGAAGACTCCGAGTCAGCCTTCGGGGAATTGGTGACGAGGCACATTGATTTCGTCCACTCCGCCGCGCTCCGGGTGGTGAACGGCGACAGCCATCTGGCCCAGGACGTCACCCAAACGGTGTTCATTGATCTGGCCCGCAAGGCCGGGAACCTGCCGCGTAGCGTTGTCCTGGCCGGCTGGCTGCACCGGCACACCTGTTACGCCGCCGCCACCGCCGTGCGAACGGAGCGCCGTCGCCACACCCGCGAACAAACCGCCATGGAAATGAGAGCACTCGACGACAACACCCGGCCGCCGTGGGAACTGGTAGCTCCCTATCTCGACGAAGGCCTGAACCAACTGAACCCCGCCGACCGCGATGCGCTCGTGCTGCGCTTTCTCAAACGGCAGGATCTTCGCACCGTCGGGGAGGCGCTGGGCATCAGCGAGGACGCGGCGCAAAAGCGTGTGGACCGTGCCCTGGAAAAGCTGCACGTCTTCTTGAAGCAGCGGGGCGCCACACTCACGGTGGCTGCCCTGGGGACAGCGGTGACCACCGAGGCGGTCACAACCGCACCGGCCGGATTGGCCGCGGCGATCACCGCGACAGCCTTGGCCGGGAAGGTCACGGCGACAACGACTGCAACTCACACAATTCTGACCACTATGTTTAATGCAAAAGCAATAATCGCGACAGTTGGCGCAGCCGCCCTGGTTGGAACGGGCACCTACCTGGTCCAGCAGCGCCAAGTCGAAGAGCTCAGGGCCGAAAACCAGAACCTGCTGGCACAGCGGCAGCAGTTGATCGCTGACCAGAAAGCCGCCGCGAAAGCGGCTCAATCCACGAAGGAACAGTTGGCGCGCGTCCAGCAGGATAATACCGAGTTGCTGCGCCTACGCAACGAGGTCGGCCAATTGCGCCAAGCAGCAAAACAGCGCCCCAGCGAGGCGGCGGCGGCGCCAACCAGCACGGGCCGATCCGCTGCCAATCCAGGGCCGGTCAATCCCTTGCCTTTTACCACTGAGCTATTCACGCGCATGATGCTCGTCCAAAACGCCGAGAACCTGAAACAGGGAAAGGGCCTCGACCCCAAGCAACCGCTGCAACAGTTGCTCCTGGATTATCTGAAGCAGAATGGTGTTGAGTTGCAGTTGCCAGCCTACGCCAAGTTCGACGAGGATACGCAGTTCTTGACCATCCATGCTTCTGTCGCGGACTTGGACAAAGTGCAGATTCTGCTCCCCAAGCTGCGAGACAAGCCATGATAACCGACTTGTTCAGCAACGGGAGCCCCCCAAGGGCGCATTGCCCAAGTCGTTCGGTGGTAGGCGCGTCTCTCCGGGCGCGCCGCGTGGGGCTGAAATGGTTCTAAACGTGCGAGCCTGGGCTACCGCCGAGGGCGCGCTCGGAGACTCCCTACCTTCAAATTTGCGGACGACTTGGGCAACACGCCTTGTCGCCGCCGCCGGAGCGTTATCGTTGCCGCCCCATATGCACAAGGGATATACAAGGGGTGCTCAAGGGATAGGCGCGCCGCCAGTGGCGGGCTCGCAGGCTGACGGTAAGCCAGTAGTGCCGAGCGAAAACGGGGCGAAAACGGAAAACGGGTCAGACCGGAGATTCGTCCGGCCAGCAAACTTATTCAGGGTGGTCGCGGTTGCCGGGCAGTTTGTCATCTCCGGCCCAAGCCCTGAACTTTGCGGGGAGGTATCCGAGCCCCGTTGGAGTTGTCCAGTATTGGGACAATCCGCTCTGACCTCAGTTGCATGGATCAAACCGATTACAGAAGCAGGGGAGACTCATGGGAGCCTCGCCGGGCACTCGCCGGACACTCGCGCCGGGGATAACATTTGGACTCCCAGGGGCGCCTCCAGGCTCGGCCAGGACTCGTTATGTAAGCCAGGCTTATTGTAAACGGGAGGAAGGCAGCTTTCCCGTGCTTGGGCCCCTTGGGAAAGCGGGTAAGCGATGGTGGGAATTCAGCGGCGGGCGGAGGACTGACCGCCCTGCCATATGCGAAAGGGTTCCGCGAGCTTGAAGCAGCCGTGGCCACACGTCCTGAAACGGTTAATTGGCTTTCCTCAGGTCCCGCTTTCCCTATCCTCTGCCGGGTATGTTTGCGCGCATTCAATCCGTCCATTTCGTTGGAATCTGCGGCACGGCCATGGCTTCGGCCGCCGCAGCGATGCAGGAAAAAGGGGTTAAGGTCACCGGCTCCGATCAGAACGTCTATCCGCCCATGTCCACCTTCCTGGCGGAACGCAAGATCGAGGTGATCTCTGGTTACTCAGAGCACAACCTCGCGCATAAGCCCGACCTGGTCGTGATCGGCAACGCCATCTCCCGCGGCAACCCGGAAGTCGAGTACGTGCTGGACCACCGGCTGACCTACTGTTCGTTGCCGGAGCTGCTCAAGGAGTTCTTCATCCGTGGCAAGCGTTCGCTGGTCGTCGCCGGCACGCACGGCAAGACCACCACGACCGCGCTGCTTACCTGGGTCTTCGAACACAACGGCCTGAACCCCAGCTACCTCATCGGCGGCATGCCCAACAACCTGGGGCAGGGTGCGCGGTTCACCGACAGCCCATGGTTCATCATCGAAGGCGATGAATATGACACCGCCTTCTTTGACAAGCGCAGCAAGTTCGTCCACTACCTGCCCGAGGTGGCGATTGTCAACAATCTCGAATACGACCACGCGGACATCTTTGACAGCCTCGAGGCTATCATGACCTCCTTCAAGCATTTCATCCGCCTGATCCCGCGCAACGGCCTCCTGCTCGCCAATGGCGACGATGCGAACCTGGCGCCGCTGCTAAACGTGACCCACTGCCCGGTAAAGCGCTTCGGTTTGAGCGAAGGCAATTCCGTCCAGGCCTTCAATATCCGCTACGGACCGACGGCGACCGAATTCGAGATTCCCAGCTTCAAATTCCACACGAACTTCCTGGGGGAACTCAATGTGCGCAACGCGCTCGCGGTCGTCGCTTGCGCCAAGCATTGCGGCTTAAAGAACCACCAGATCCAGTCCGCCTTCGACACCTTCAAAGGCATCAGGCGGCGTATGGAGGTGCGTGGCATCGCCGGCGGAGTGACCGTGGTGGACGACTTCGGCCATCATCCCACCGCGATACGCGAGACCCTGCGCGCGCTGCGGATCAAATATCCCACCCAAAAGGTCTGGGCCATCTTCGAGCCGCGCAGCAACACGACTCGCCGCAATGTCTTTCAGGCCGAGCTCGCGAGTGCCTTCGCCGATGCCGACGCGGTGGTCGTCGCGCAGGTGGCCCGTTTGGAGCTGCTGGCGCCCGAAGAACGCCTGGACCCAGCGCGGCTGATGCAGGATTTGAAAGCGCAGGGCAAAGACGCCGCCTATTTGCCCGACGTGGAGGCCATCGTGGGGCACGTCGCGCAAAGCGCACAGGGGGGAGAAGTCGTTGTCGTCTTCAGCAACGGCGGGTTCGGCGGGATTCACGGGAAGCTGCTGGAGCGGTTGGGCCGGCGCTAAGTGGTCGGATGTGCTTCACCTCCCTCCGCTTTGGTCATATGGGCGACCCGTGGCCGTTTCCCACGCCGGCGGCATCGTCGGG
>Ga0209777_10007695_pt1 | contig 11908 bp, 8 predicted proteins | sample FrelakmetHBP12HB_FD_187147 | JGI IMG/M metagenome (GOLD analysis project Ga0209777, IMG submission 187147) | Freshwater lake sediment microbial communities from the University of Notre Dame, USA, for methane emissions studies -HBP12 HB (SPAdes)... | ecosystem: Environmental > Aquatic >... | reverse complement strand
CGGCTGGCGATCATCTTCTTGCTGTACTCAAGGGCCGTGCCGTCCGTTTCGGCCTTCTCAAGCTCCTCCAACCGGGCGAGCCGCGACCGGATCGTCCGAAAGTTGGTAAGAGTGCCGCCCAGCCAGCGTTCGATCACAAAGGGCATGCCCACGCGCTGCGCCTGCTGTTGAACCTGCAAGCGGGCCTGACGCTTGGTCCCCACAAACAAAATATCCTCACCACGGGCCACCATCTGCGCGATGAACTTCTTCGCCCTCAGCAAACCCTTCACAGTCTCGCGGATGTCCAAGATGTGAATGGTGTTGCGCTTTCCGAAGATGTACGGAGCCATCTTCGGATTCCAGCGGCTCACGCGATGGCCGTAGTGAATCCCGGATTCCACCAGTTGACGAACCAACTCCGATGCCAAAAAGCACCTCCAAAAACTGACACAACTCCAAACAACGACCGCTCAGCCGGAACGATGCACTGTACCAGATTCGTAGCTTTGTTCAAGCAACGATGCCCTGCAAACATCCCGCCAGCACGATTTGAATATTGCTGGACCCCGGGATCACTATTCGCCGCATCGGCAGGAGGCCGGTTTCCCAACCCCGCACGACCACGGTTGACTCTTGTTTGCCGCTCCCTATCGTAGCTTAACCCTTTGCATGGCAATAAGTTACAATCAATGAGATTGCGCTCCGGCGCTGGCGGTTGACCTCCTGTCGGATTCCACCTAGCGTGCCCGCCGTGAGCCGACCAGCGTCTTTCCAGCCCGTACCCTTCCAAGATTCGAATTCGACCCCCGCAGCTTTCGGACGGGTTTCCGCTCGGCAGGATTGTGACAAACACACGCTTAACCGACGAAAACGCCCCCTCGTATTCATCAGCGCCGCCGAACCCAGCGCCGACCTCCACGGCGCTGCCCTGATTCGAGCGACACGCCAAGAGTGTCCCGACGTCCGGTTTGTGGGCGTCGCCGGTCCGAGGATGGTTGCCGCCGGATGCGAACTGGTCTACGACATGACCGGACACGCCGGAATGCTGCTCGGCGCCCTTGCCAACGTTGGTCGCGGAATCGCCATGCTCTCAGCCGCCGACCGCTATTTACGAATGTACCCATTCGACGCCGCCGTTGTGATTGACAGTCCGACCCTCCACCTTCCACTTGCCGCCAAGGCCCAGGCCGCCGGCGTTCCCGTCATGTACTACATCGCTCCGCAGATGTGGGCCTGGGGCGCCTATCGCATCCACAAGCTTCGCAATCGTTGCGATCGGGTCGCGGTCATCTTTCCGTTTGAAGAGGAATACTTCCGCAATCAAGGCGTAGAGGCGCGATATGTCGGCCATCCCCTGTCCGATCAACTCGACGACGAGGTGACTGATCCTGCGGTCGTCGCCGAAATCCGCTCGCAGGGTTCGCCCATCGTCGCCCTGCTCCCCGGTTCGCGGAAGCACGTGGTCCAGGCAATCTTGCCCGACCAATTAAGAGTCGCCGAACGAATCGCGGCTGAATTTCCGAACGTCTTCTTCGGCATTTCCGTCGCCGGCCCAGCCGTGGCCCCACTTGTCGACCGCCTGAAAGCCACCTCGCCGGTTCGCAATCGCTTGTACGCCTTGGATCGAGCGGAACTGATCCAAGCCGCCGACCTCGTGCTCGTCGCCTCCGGGACGGCGGCGCTCGAAGTCGCGTTTCGCGGCCGGCCGATGGTGGTCATGTACCGCTCCTCGCCGCTGCTCTATCACCTGGTCGCGCGCTGGATGATTCATACTCCGTATCTCTCGCTGCCGAATATTCTGGCGAATCGCGAGATCGTCCCGGAGTTCATGCCCTATTACCGCTCAATCGAGGTAGTTGCGGAGCGCGCCGTCAAACTGCTCAAGTCCCCGGAGGATCGAAATCGAATGATCGCCGACCTCGCCGCCGTCGTCGCCCCACTTCGCGGACGCAGCGCGGCACAAAACGCCGCGGCCATGCTCCTCAACATGATCCGCGCAGGAAGACACTGACCCAAAACGGTTCACGCAAGTAGGAACGCAGAATGTCTTGCGCTCTGAGAGCGTGTGTGCAAAGCTCTCTCCCTGCCAGGGAGAGGGAGTTCTCACACACGCTCTGAGTCCGTATCCCAGGCCCACATCTTGATCCGCGGCCTCCAGTCCGCAGGACCGGATCGCGCAGAATCACTTCGACGCCGCGTCGGTTCGTAGGCGGGCGAGCAAGTCGAGGTTCTGCCGAACGGCCTGGGGAGAGAAGCTGATAAGCAGGTTTCGATCGGTGACCAGGAGTGCCGGCCCCTCGACGCCGACGACCAAGTGCCACACTCCGTCATCGTCGTGACGAAGCCGCATGGGGCTTCCCGCGTCCAATTCCAGTTGCCACATCTTAAGCAAGCCATCGACGCTGCGGCGGAGGCGGTCCGCGTCGCCCTTGATCGGCGCGACGATCGTCCAGGCGGGGGGCAAGCGCAAGGCGTGTTTCGGAAAATCGTGGACAACTATTGGTCCGTCCAAAAACGCAAAAATGTCGTCCGCGAAACTGATGCCCGCCCGCGATTCGATGTCTCGCCAGTAGGTGCAACTCCGGGCGCGGTTGGCCGGACTCCGCCCGGCCAGATAAGCGTTCCTTACACGGTCAAACCACACCGCGGGCTGCATGTCAATCGCGGCGAACGCCGTCGCCGAATCGGGAATGAGCGGCGCATGGGGCGCGTCGCGGACGGCTGCACCGGCAATGACCGTGGACTCGTCGGATGAGCCGATGCGCAGCGACTGCCGGATTTCGACGGCCCGCCCCGCGTAGCCGACGGCCCACAGGCCGCGCTCGCACCCGCCGATTTGCAGGGCCTGCAACACGCGATCAATCCTTGTCGCAAGTTCGGGTCTGGAGCTTTGCCGGAGCTGGTCATAGCGTACGTAGAGGGTGAACAGGGCGTCCTGCGCGGCAAGGCGGTCCACTGCGGCGAGAAACCACGGATCGGCCGCCACGGTGGACGACGGACTTTGCAGCGCCGCGGCGACGCGATCGAAACTCCCGTCACCGATCGCCACGATGAAGTCGTCGCCGATACAGCCCCAAGTGAGTACGAACCAGTCCGCGAGGCGGCGATCGCGCAGACGGTAGGTCGTCGCCCCCTCGCGCTCGATGGTTTCCAGCGTCGTTTCGTCCTGATTGGTGAAGCTGCCCAGGAGGTGCTGGATTCGGTGCTCAATCCGTTCGTTGCGGCCTTTCGTGTGCATGACCAGGGCCGCGTTGAGTCCCGCGAGGCGATGACTGTCTTCGTCGGTCTTCTCCGCCCGGATGTCGAACAGCATCACTGCGTGAGGGTGTTCCAAAACGACGGACACTGAGGCCAGCGCGTCCAGCCAGGCCCGGGTGCACTCGCCGATGGCGGATAGGAATCCCAGATCGAAAGCCTGGTCAATCAGGAACGTGGCGAACTCAAACGAACTTTGCTTGCCCTCTGCGGCGGCTTCGGGCGGTTTATCATGGGATCCGCCTACGAAATAGGCCGCCACGACATCGTCCGGCACCGCCCTTGCCAATTCCGCCGGGACCGCCCAGGTCCGCCTGCCAGCGCCGGCGACGGCGAGAGCAACTACCAAGGTCGCTATCGCGCGAAGCGACCATTTAGGGACCCCACTTGGTGAACGAGGAGGTAGGATGGTGAAAGTCATGCAAGCTGTTCTATCTTACCCACTGGGGTCCAGGATAAGCGTCCGATCCATGGTCAAATCTTGTCCGCTCAATCGTTGAGGCGAAGTCGTATAGACTATGGCGCTGAGTGCCGGGTGCCGGGTGCCCCATCCATCGCGTAGCGATGGGTGGGGGCGCGATGATCGGATGCGCCGGGCTGGGGTTCGCCCCGGACGCACCTTCTCCCGCCGACGCGCGTCAACCCGCCCCAGCAAGACAGGATTCTCCCGTCCGACCACCGCGGCCCCACCCTCACCCTTCGCACCCTTCAGACCCTTTGCCCCTTTCAAACTCCTCACCTATGCATTCGCAAGAAACGGGCCCAGCAATTACCGAATGAGCACGCCGAGGCCGCGAAGCATCCCATCCCGCCGCGATCTTCTTCCGGCACGCTGGCGCAGATGGGACGGAGCTGCTGGCCGCACGCAGCCTGGAGTCCACGCCTTCGTTTTCGCTCTTCGAACTTCGCACTTCTAACTTCCGTTCGTGCCCGCCCATCGAGCCGCGACCGAATGGCGAATGCGGAATGCTGAATGGACCGCTACCGACACGCGCTGTCCCCCGTCATTCCCTCTTGGTTTTTGAACTTTGAACTTCTCACTTCGAACTTCCCCAGTGCCTCTGTGCCTTCATGCCTCCTATATTTCTGCGTTTCTGCTTTTCCCCTCTTTCGTCGGCCATGCGGTTGTTGGTCACGTCGTGGTCATCGTACTCGGTTGACGCGCTACTCGACTGCGATTCATCTTCATACTCGAGCGAACCCACTTCTCACAGAACATCGCCACGCACTATTTGTCAGCGCTACCAAGTGATCGCGCGCCCACTTCAACTTTCCAGTAAGCGACCAAGGCATCCTGAGTGTAGGCCTGCCCACACTCCGGGCAGCACCCATTTGGATCGCTCCCGACTAATGAGTACATGCAGTTAGGACACTTTCGACATCCTGCGGCGCGCGCCTTCTGTACGTTGCGCAAGTTAGCGACGGTACGTAGCAACGCGATGATCAGGAGCGGAGCTCCGATCAGCGACGGAACAAACAGAATGATTCGCCACACCTTTGGCGTATTGACTCCAGCTACCCTCAGAATCCCAGCAATTGCCATCGTCAATACACACACCAGGAAGATGACCATAACGGTCAATTCCTGCTGCCGTCGGCGCCGTAAAGCGTCTTGAAATAGAACTGTCTTTGTTTTCATGGCCAATCTGACAACAGGAGGTCCAGACCACCATAAATACTACCCGCTCCCAAGAGTCCAGATACCCCACCAAGCTCCAACGCGAGCGAGGCCCCTTCAGCTACTTGAGGAATGAGGCCACTGTAAACTCCACTGATCCCTCCAGTAGCCAAGGAAAACGCAAGAAACAGAAAGGCCGTCCCTAATCCAGCAAGGGTCTTTCGTAAAGCACAGTTTGTTGTCATGGTCGCCAGTGTCAAAAGAAGCGTGCCAATTCCAGCCGAAATCATTGCGAGCCCTTGAATCAGGGCCCCGAAGTACATGGCAAACGCTCCGGCTACGATCATGCCTATCCCGGCAATGAGGCCTAACACTTGGCTGGCCGAGATCAGACCAGTCGGATCCGTCGCGTTCACCGGATCGTTTTCGCAGTAAGTGTACCGATTCATTCCCTGCGTCGTCATGCTCGCAATTGCGAGCGTATCCGGTTGGATGAATCGTCCGATGGTCGGGTCGTAGTGCCGGGCCTGCATGTAGACGAGGTTGGGGGCGGTGTCGTACACACTCCCTTCCGCGCCACGCCAGGAAAATGACCCGGCCAGGGCCGATCCACCCCCCTGTGGTCCCCCCTCGGGAAGGGGGGAGGCTGACATGCCGTTGCCGAAGGCGTCGTAGGTGGCGAAGGAGGCCCGCGAGGGCGTCGAAGGATTATCGTCGTCGTCCATGAGCAGCCCGGTGTGGCCGCCCATCGCGTCGCGGAGGTAGTAGATGTCGCGGTTGTTGGTCACGTCGTTGTCATCGTACTCGGCCGTGCGCGCGATGGGCCACAGCGGGCCGCACCAATACGTCGAGGCGCAACGCGCCGACTAGAGAAACCGAGCCCCGTCAAGAGAGCCCTGCAGTCTTGTCCAACCAGCTGCGCCAATGCTTCTGTACGACCGCAATGTCGTAAGGAATCCCACATTCCGGACAATGATGCGTTTCCGGCAAATGCGAAAGTATGTAGCCGCATTTGAGACAAATGCGACCGCTCTCGCCCTCGACCAGCTTTGTCAGCCACTTCTGGCGCCTTCCGTAAGAAACCCACATCCCCGCCATTCCCCCGACAAAACTCAAGCCCAGCAACGAATATATCGGTATACGTGGAAACGTCGTCCACTTCGAGAGCTGCAAGAAAATCTCTAGCATCGCCATGCCACCCAGTACATAGCCAAGGGTCGCATACCATCTCGGGCTCGCAAAGCGAGGATCTCCCTTTCTCGTCAGTCCGACGGTCACACAGCCATCATGCGTCTCGCCGATTCGTTCGTTGACTGGCTCCATTATCAAAGGCACTAGCGAAGGCCGTACCCCTCTCATTGCACAATCGGAAACATGTTCGTGCGCATAACACTCCATTCTGTTATGCGACCAAGCAAGAACGTGACTGCGGTTTGACGAACATCCGGTAGCGGTTGAGAACAAAAGCTGGTTTCTTCCAAGCGTTCTCATCATCGAAAGGTTGCTTCGCGTCATCTTCGTCGCGGCCAGCAAACATGAGCATGATCGCGGACGTGAGCAGAAACCCCACGGCAAATCCCATTAGGAACGAAACTCCCATGAAGCCTAATATTGTTCGCATTAGTAGATTTACGAAGACCTCGATGCCTATCAATCCTTCCGCGAGAAGTGCACTGAGCATTACTTCTCCGTTCCTGGCGGCCAAACTGCATGGTCGTGCCATGGTATTGGCAACTCCAAACCCCAACATGATCTCGATACGTAGTATCCAATCTGCGGCTGACATCCCCGATTCAATTATCTGCGATGCCAGCAAGCCACCCAATATTGCCCCAAGAGTGAACGCGCCCACAAAAAAAAGAAACGGGACGAAATGCCCTGTCGGGTCACTGTGGTTCACCGGATCATTCTCGCAGTAAATATACCGATTCATCCCCTGCGTGGTCGTGTTCGCCAGCGCAAGCGTATCCGGCTGGATGAATCGTCCCATGGTCGGGTCGTAGTGTCGGGCCTGCATGTAGACGAGGTTGGGGGCGGTGTCGTAGACGCTGCCCTCGGCCCCGCGCCAGGCGAAGGAACCTGCCAGGGCGCTGGGCGTTCCCGGCGACATGCCGTTGCCGAAGGCGTCGTAGGTGGCGAAGGAGGCCCGCGAGGGCGTCACAGGATTATCGTCGTCGTCCATGAGCAGCCCGGTGTGGCCGCCCATGGCGTCGCGGAGGTAGTAGATGTCGCGGTTGTTGGTCACGTCGTTGTCATCGTACTCGGCCGTGCGCGCGATGGGGCCCAAGGGGCCGTGAAGGTACGTCGAGACGTAGCGCGTGCCGACGTAGGTCGAGGGGTAGAGCGGATCATTATTGTAGTCCTGCAAGAACGCTCCGTGATGCTCGGCCAGGACCATCGTGCTCGGGCCGTCGTGATTATAGTTGACGGCTTCGAATTTGGTAACCGTTCAGGGGTCAAAACGGCGAAACCAATACTGGCAACAGGGTTTCGTACTTGCGTGTGAACGAAAAGCACGCCAGAATCGTGGCCTCATCCTCACTTCACCCGCGTTCTCAGTGTGAATTTCGCCAATTTGACCCTCTGTGGGGTTTAGCCAATTTTGTCCCCCTCGAAGGGGGCGATATCGCGAAATTCCCGAGGATTTCGAAAATTCGCGCCCCGGGGCCGAACATGGGGAGTAGCAAGAATTAGGAAGAACGTCGATTTCTCCGATGTTTTCGCGTCCAAAATTGGCTAAACCCTACCCTCTGAATGGTTACAGTGAAACCTCCGCTCAACCCTTGAGGCGAGGTCGTGTAGACTACGGCCATGCCCGTACGCAAGCGAATGCGAATCTCGCTGGCACGCAAGATCAGCCTGCTGTTCGGGGCGGCGGTGCTGTTGGTCATCGGTACGACCCTTTTTGTGCCGTGGCTTCACATGAACGCGCTGCACGAGCAATCCCTGCTTTGGCAGGCACGTCGCGTCGCTTCTGCCGCATATCAGGCTGCGGATTTGGCCGACCCGGACTGGACGGCGGTACAAAGGCGGCTGGACGAAGACTGGCCGACCCTTTCCGGCGAACTGCTCTTGGGTGGTGTCGATCGCCCCCGTTTGGTTCGTGCGGAGCGGACTGGTCCTGGCTTTCAGGACGATGCTGTCGCGCACCTGACATCGAATCCCACGCAGCACTATTACTGGCGTCGCCAGAACGATGGCCGGACGTTTCGGTTTGCAATGGCCGTGCGTGGCGATGCGGTTGATCCGTATCCCGACGTTTTGCGCGGGATCATAGATGTATCACTTCCGATCAGTGGTGATGCGGCCGTCTGGAATACCGTGGTGACCGTTCTCGCCGGGGCGAGCGGCGCGATTCTCGCGATCCTTGTTTTTTACGTTGTGACTCAGCGGCTGGTTCTGACGCCGGTGGCGACGCTCCGCCAGGCGGCGGAGCGGGTTACGAGCGGCGATCTGTCGGTGCGTTCGTCGATCGCCGGGGGGGGTGAGTTTGAGGATCTTTCCGACGCATTCAACGAGATGCTAGCGCACCTGAAGGCGGCGCAGGACGATCTGCAAACCATCAACCGTTCGCTGGACATCCGCCTGGGAGAGCTGGCCGAAACCAACGTCGCCCTTTACGAATCCAACCGGCTGAAGAGCGAGTTTCTCGCCAACGTCACGCACGAATTGCGCACGCCGCTGGTCTCGATCATCGGGTTCGCGGAGCTATTGAACGATTCGGCGAAGAACCCGTCGTCCGATATGACGCGGCTGGGCCGCTACGCTCAGAACATTCTCACCAGCGGGCGGAGTCTGCTGGAGATCATCAACGACCTGCTGGACATTGCCAAGATCGAGGCGGGCAAGATGCAATTGCACATCTCCGAGTTTTCCATCAAAGAACTTTGCGACGACCTCATGGACTTCGTCCGACCGCTGGCCGACAAACGCAATCAGCGCCTCAGCTCGCGTCTGGCGCCGGACCTTCCGCGGTTTCGCGGCGATTCAGGGAAGATCAAGCAGGTTCTGTACAATCTTCTGAGCAACGCGATCAAGTTCACGCCTTCAGAGGGCGAAGTGTCGCTTACGTTGGAGCCGGTGAACTCCGACCGCGTGCGGCTGATCGTGCAGGATACCGGGCCGGGCATCCCCGAGGCGCAGCGCACCCGCATCTTTGAAAAGTTTCACCAGATCGATTCCTCGACGACCCGCGAACATGCCGGGACGGGGCTTGGCCTGGCGATAACTCGCGACCTCGTCCACGTACTGGGAGGGGCCATCGAATTGGAGGCGGACCGCGGGACTGGGGCGACTTTTGTGGTGACGTTGCCTATTCGCCACGAAGGCGAAGCCAGGCCGGCGCCGGTGCGGCAAACCTGATTCGCCCGAGACCGCACCGGCGCGGTGGTCCCCCTTTTCGGTCGGCGCCGGAGACGCTATGCTGATTCGCTAAATCCGCGATCCGGGCGACGGCGAGGAGCCCGGAGGTCGGCGTCTATTTGAAAAATCCAGGAGTTCATCAATGGCTCAACCGCAAATCGCAACCAAACTTCCCGAAAACGCGTATCGCGAACTCAAGCCCGGCGAGACCTACGTCCCAATGGTGCCGCCCGGCGCGATCGTGCCAGAGATTACCTTCCGGTCGATCGCCTTCGGCATCATCATGAACCTGATCTTCTCCGTGGTGGCGACGTATTTGGCGCTGAAAGCAGGTCAGGGAATCGAAACGGCGATTCCGATCTCCATTCTAGCCGTCGGACTCTCCGGACTGCTGCTCCGGTTCGGGTTGCGGCGAAGTACGCTCATCGAGAACATTAACATTCTGGCTATCAGTACGACTTCCGGCATTGTCGCGGGCGGCACGTGCTTCACCATGCCGGCGATCTACGTTCTGGAACTGCACACCAAGCTCAACATTTCGAACCCGGCCCTGTTCCTGCAGATCTTCTTTGTGCCATTGCTCGGCGCTTTGCTTGGAGTGCTGATGCTCATTCCATTTCGCCGCTACTTCGTGAAAGAAATGCACGGGAAGTTCCCGTTTCCGGAGGGCACCGCCACCAACGAGATTCTCGCCACCGGAGCGTCGAGCGGCGGTGGACAGGCCTGGGTGCTGATTTACTCGTTCCTGCTGGCCATGGCTTACAACTTCGTCTCGGTAGCGTTAAAGGTCTTTACGGAAACGTTCACGACGGGGATGGCGGCTCTGGAGACAACTAAACAGGGCATCAATGCGAGCATCGAGACGCTGGCGTTTAAGTCGGAGTTTTTCTCGCAGCTCACCCATAAGATCAAGGCCGTATTCTTCATGGGCACCGGGGCCTACTACCTGGGGCTGGGGTTCATCATCGGGATTCGTTATGCGGCCATCATCTGCGCAGGATCGTTCCTCTCATGGTTCGTTATCGTGCCGCTCCTGGGACAGTTCGACCTCAACACTCTGCACCTGCTTAACGCCCACCAGAAGTTCACGAATACGGAGGCCGGTTCGATCTTCTTCTACATTCCGCGCAACATCGGGATAGGCGGCATTTTCGCCGCGGGCATTATCTCGATCCTGAAGATGAGCAAGGTGATCGTCACGGCGCTGAGCCAGGCGCTCGGTGGGTTGTCCAAGTCGCGAGGGGCTGGCGCAACGCAGGACCGCACCGAGTTGGACATGAGCTATTCAACCATGTTACTCCTCGGAATCCTGGTTACGGCGGCCATGGCCCTGTACTTCCGCTTCATGGTGCTGGCCGAAATGCCCAACCCCACTCGGCTGACCGTGATCGCGGTGCTGCTGGCGCTGGGGGTGACCTTTTTGTTTACGACCGTGTCGGCCTGGGCCATCGCGGTCATCTCCACGACGCCGATCTCCGGCATGACGGTCACGACGATAATCATTACGGCCGTGGCGTTGCTGTCCGCGGGCTTGGAAAAGGGCGATCGGGGAATGCTGGCGACGCTGCTGGTGGGCGGCGTCGTCTGCACGGCCCTCTCGATGGCGGGGACGCTGGTGACCGAGTTTAAGCTGGGCTATTGGCTCGGGGCTACTCCGCGGAGGATTCAGTGGAGCGCCATTTTTGCCTCTGTGCTCGCTTCCGCCGCAGTCACGGCCACGATCATGCTGTTGGCCAGCAGCCAGGGATTCATCAAGTCGGCGGAGCACAATGAGCCTCTGTCCGCCCCGCAGGCGAACATGATGGCCAGTGCCATCCAGGGATTTCTGGGGACGGGCGGGCAAGTGCCGTGGCTTCTTTACGGCACGGGGGCGGCGGTTTCGGTGATTCTACTGATGCTCGGTGTCAGCCCGCTGGCATTCGCCCTGGGCATGTACCTGCCGATGGAAATCAACTCGTCGATCTTGCTGGGAGGAATCGTTGGTTGGATGGTCGGGCGGGGAAGCAAGGGTGAGAAGTTGACCAAGGCCCGCAATGACAAGGGCATTCTGGTGGCGTCGGGCTTGATCGCTGGCGCCGCCATTATGGACGTGCTTATAAAGCTATTCATTGCTTTCGTGGACAAGCCCCTGTTCAAGGACAACCAGTTGATGCCGCGATTGGACCTCAGCGCCCGCTGGATCGCACAGGGGAGCGACCCGGAACAGATTGCCCGCCTGAACAATTGGCTGGGACTGGTCTTCCTTTTGGCCCTGGCGCTGTTTGCGTACTGGGACTGCCGCCGGGCGAAGCCGGGCAAGGAATAGCGCGTAGAGTGCGCGCTAACTGCGGCGTTCAAAGATATTGGCGAAGTCGCCAAGGATGGAGCCTTCGTCTTTCCCACGGCCTCCGCGCGACGGGAGGTTGGCCAGAACCCTTCCCGCGAGGCGGGTGAAGGGCAGCGACTGGATCCATACGGTTCCGGGTCCGCGGAGAGTGGCGAGGAAAAGCCCCTCGCCGCCGAAAATAGCGTTCTTGATTCCGCCGACGACTTCGATGTCGTAGTTCACCGACGGCTGCAACGCAACCAGGCAGCCGGTGTCGAGCCGCAGCGTTTCGCCCGAGGCCAGTTCGCGGCGCTGAATCGTTCCACCCGCGTGGACGAAGGCGAGGCCGTCACCGGTGAGACGCTGGAGAATGAACCAGATCGGAA
>Ga0209777_10007694_pt1 | contig 11909 bp, 8 predicted proteins | sample FrelakmetHBP12HB_FD_187147 | JGI IMG/M metagenome (GOLD analysis project Ga0209777, IMG submission 187147) | Freshwater lake sediment microbial communities from the University of Notre Dame, USA, for methane emissions studies -HBP12 HB (SPAdes)... | ecosystem: Environmental > Aquatic >... | reverse complement strand
CGGACACGAGACTCGCGCGAGATCATCCGCCGCTTCCAGGAGATGGGCGTGACGCACATCTGGATTCACTGGGGGGAAATCGACCGCGTGCGGAAGACCTACGGCTGGTGGGACGAGATCAACGAACCGCTCATCGAGGGCCTCGTTGCCGCCGGGGCACAGGATGTGGATGTCCTCAACGAAGGCCCCCCCGCCGCCGGCCACAGACCCCTGGTGGAAATGCTGATCCTGCCCCGGGCACAGGCCGGCACGAAACCGCGGACACGGAGCGTCGCTGACTGAACATCTGTCAGGCTTGGCCCAACCCGTTCCTGCACGGTCGAAAAGGCCGTGTTGCTAAACGCTCGCCCGCAACTATAATGTCTGAATCCCCGGGCGGACGGGATTCCGCCCGCGGACAACTTGAGGATTGAGGGCAAAGCATGAGCAAGCTGAAGGGCAAAGCCATCGTGGCCCAATCCGGCGGGCCGACCGCCGTCATCAACGCCAGCGCTTGCGGCATCATCCAGGCCGCGCTCAAGCGCGACGACATCTTCACCGGCGTCTATGGCGCCATCAACGGCATCCTGGGCGTGCTCAACGAGGATCTGTTCGACCTGGGCAAGGAGGACCCCGCCGAGATCGACCGCCTCAAAAGGACCCCCAGCGCCGCCTTGGGCAGTTGCCGGCACAAGCTTAAGAGCCTGGAGAAGGACCGGGCTGATTACCAGCGCGTCCTGGAGGTCTTCAAGGCCCACGAGGCCCGCTATTTCTTCTACATCGGCGGCAACGACTCGATGGACACGGCCGCCAAGATTTCGCGCCTCGCCGACGAGATCGACTACGAGATGATCGCCGTCGGCGTGCCCAAGACCATCGACAACGACCTGGCCTACACCGATCACTGTCCGGGCTACGGGTCGGTGGCCAAGTTCACCGCCGCCAGCGTGATGGAGGCCGGCCTGGACACCGCCGCCCTGTACACGCACGACACCTGCACGGTGCAGGAGATCATGGGCCGCAACGCCGGCTGGATCACCGCCGCGGCCGGCCTGGCCCGCCGCCGGCCGGAGGATGCCCCGCACATCATCCTGCTGCCGGAGGTGCCCTTCGTCCTGGAAAAGTTCGTCAGCGACGTCAAGGAGTGCCTCAAGGCCTTCAAGCGGTGCTTCATCGCCTGCGGCGAGGGCGTCAAGACGCCCGACGGCAAGTACCTGGGCGAGGCCGGCGGTGCGTTCGCCAAGGACGCCTTCGGCCACACCCAGTTGGGCGGGGCCGGCGACGCCGTCCGCGCGATCGTCGAAAGCCAGTGCGGCGTCAAGTGCCGCGTCAACCGCGCCGGCACGGCCCAGCGCAACGCCATGCACTTTGCCTCCAAGACCGACGTCGCCGAGGCGTACAGGGTGGGCAAGGCCGCCGTCACGGCCGCCATCAGGGGCGTCCGCGGCAAGATGATCACGCTGGAGCGCCATGACGAGGCCGGCCGGTATCGCTGCACCACGGGCCTGGCCGACCTGGAGAAGGTCGCCAACGGCGAAAAGTTCGTGCCGCCGGAATTCATCGACTCCTCCGGCATCGCCGTCAGCGACGCCTTCCGCGCCTACGCCACGCCGCTGATCGCGGGCGAGGCGCCGATCGACATCGGCCCAGACGGCCTGCCGGTGTATGCCCGGCTCCTCAGGACGCCGGTGGAAAAGCGGGCCGTCACCGGGTACTTCAAAAAGTGAAAAGCTGCGTCTCTGCGACGCAGAGACGCAGACAAACAGGAAGGCAGATTCGAAATCCGAAGCCCTAAGCACGAAACAAACCCAAACCCCAAAACCCAAATGACCGAAACGACGCCCACGGGGTCTGGGACGTTTGATCTTTGAGGCTTTGGGCTTGTTTCGGATTTCTGTCTTTTTGCTCTGAGTTCTCTGTGCTTTCTGTGGCGAGGTCGTGTGGTTGTGGATTAGGTACTGGAATCAAGGGCCGATATGCTGCGGTTTCAAGTGTATCGCAACGGCGAACCGGCCAAGGAGATAGACCTGGCCGGGGCATACGTGTTCGGGCAGGACGGCATTCCCGTGCGGGCCGACCTGGCCGCCGCCAATGGCCTGATCACCTGCATCAAGCGGGTCCCCGGGGCCGCGGGCCTGGCCCTGCTTTGGGACGCCGGCGAGGTGGGGCGTTTTCTGCTGCCCACCACCCGCCTGCCGGACCAGGCCAAACCCTATAACCTCAACGTCGAACTGGCCCGCGCCCAGATCGGAAGGCTCGCCCAGAAGCGCGAGGACTGGGGACTGTTCGACTACGCCGAGGCCAAGGCCCTCAACGACGAATTCCGCGGCACCCGCAAGTTGCTGATCGAGGCGCTGAAGTCCGGCGACCCGGTAAAGGCCTCTGCGATGGCCGATGAGGCGCTGGCCAGCGGGCTGGTCCTGGGCGAAAAGATGGCCCTGTTCCACGCCGATATCTTCCTGGGCCGGCGAAAGGCCTCCGGCGCCGCGCCGCTGCGGACGGGCTTCGGGTGCGCGGTGGACCTGTTTTCCACGGCGGAGGGCTACCGCGAGCTGTTGCGGGACATCTTCGATTTTGTCAGCGTCGCCATCCCCTGGAAGCAGACCGAGCCCAAGGAGCGGCTCTACCAGTACACGCAGACGGACGTCTGGATCAACTGGGCCGCCCGTAGCCGCAAGGGCCTTTACGCCGGACCGCTGGTGAGTTTCCAGCCCGATCACCTCCCCGAGTGGCTCTACATCTGGGAGCACGACTACGAGACCGTCCGGGACCTGATCTACGAACACATCCAGCGGATCGTCGGCCGCTATGAGAAACACGTGCGGGTGTGGAACGTGGTCAGCGGCATTCACGCCTTCAACAGCTTCAACCTCAATTTCGAGCAGCTCATGGAGCTGACGCGGATGAGCTGCCTGCTGGTCAAGAAGCTCGCGCCGCCCTCCCAGGTGATGATCGACCTGGTCCTGCCCTGGGGTGAATACTACGCCCGCAACCAGCGGACCATCCCGCCCCTGCTTTACGCCGACATGGCCGTCCAGAGCGGCATCAAGTTCGACTGCTTCGGCGTGCAATTGTACGCGGGCGTGCCGGTGGATGGTTTTTACGTCCGCGACCTGATGCAGATCAGTTCGCTGCTCGATGAGTTCGTGGGGTTCGGCAAGCCGGTGCACGTGACGGCCTGCCAAGCCCCCTCCGACGTTGCGGCCGACGCCTGGGACGCCTGGGGCGGCCAGGCCCCCGTGCCCAAGGCCGGGCAATGGCACGCGCCCTGGTCGCAGCGGCTGCAGGCGGAGTGGCTGCAGGCGGTCTATCGCATTGCCATCTCCAAGCCGTTCGTGGAGTCGATCTGCTGGCGGGACCTGGCCGATTACGAGGGCCACTTCATCCCCCACGGCGGGCTGTGCAAGAACAGCCTGGAGCCCAAGCTCTCTTGCCGGGAACTGCGGAACTTCAAGGCCTCGTTGACCGCCGGGGAGAAGGTGATCGACCAGCAGAAACGCAAGCCGCCCGCGGCACAGCAATAAGTGGTTCCAGCCTTTTCATGAAACAGCACGTTCAAACCCGTCTTGACCTCGCCTGGCGGCGCGGCAATCTCGCCGCCCTACTGGTCCTGTGCGTGGCCGCCGGCGGGGCCCTGGCGGGGCGGGGCTGGTGCAGGACGATTACATTCGAGGACCAGCCCCGCATCGATCCGGAGCGGGTACAGGCCGCCTTCGACAAGGTCAATCCCAACACGGACGGCCCCGGCTCGCTGCTTCGCCTTCCCGAGTTCGGCCCGGCCCGGACAGAGGCCCTGATCACGTATCGGAACCGCTACGCCCCGGCACCGGCCTTCCGATGTTGGCAGGACCTAGCCCGCGTGCCGGGGATCGGCCCGGTCACGGCCCAGCGCGCGGCGCCCTACGTGAAATTGCCGTCGAGATAGCTTTTGACGTTGCAGCCCGTCAAGCCCCCGGCATAATAACCCCATGACCAAAGAGTCCTATTCGTCGGCCCGCAGCCGGGACCGTTACCGCCGGCAGACCTTGCGGCCGCTGAACTGCCTGGTCTTCATCCTGCCGCCACTGGCGGCGTTTCAGTGGGGCGCGGCGACGTACGGCACGACCCTCCTGACGCCGCATTACATGCACGTGGTGCTGCGGTTCTTCGGCGCCACGGCGCCGTTCCTTCCTCCCCTGCTGATCGTGGCCGTGCTGCTGCTTCAGCAGGCCGCGCACCATGAACCCTTCAAGGTCCAGCCCAAGGCGCTGGCCGGCATGGTCGGGGAGTCCATCCTTTGGACCTTCCCCCTCATCGCCGTCAGCTATATAACCGCGCGCGTCGCGAGGATGGCCGGGATGTTCACCTTGCCCGAGGCCGCTGAAAAAAGCCTCCAGGACGTGCTGCAGGCCCTGGGCGCAGGCATCTACGAGGAGTTCGTTTTCCGCCTGGTCTTCCTGGGCCTGGTCATGTTGATCTTCGTCGACGTCTTTGAGATGAAAAAGGAGATTGTCATCTATATGGGCATCGTAGCCTCGGGCGTGCTGTTCAGCCTGTGCCACTTCACGACCGGGCAGACCCCGTTCCGATGGGGAAGCTTCATTTTCCTCGCCCTGGCCGGGGCGCTTTGGGGAGGACTGTACGTCTTCCGGGGGTTCGGCATCGCGGCCGGCTGCCATATCGTGTGGGATATCTACGTCTTCATTTTCCAACACTGAACCCGGGTCCACGCCGAGGAAATCCACATATTCCTCGATCAGCCCCTCGGCCTGTTCGTACTGGTGCCTGGACTCTGCCTCGACGATCCTGATCATTTTGATATTCCTGCCGCGACACCGACCGTTCCACAATTGAAGGGAAATGCCGTCCTTGGCGAGAACGGGATGAGTGGGCCAAGAGTGTGGCCGCGACGGTGTGCTACTTGCCTCCCTCAGCCGGACGGAATGCCGCCGCCATCAGCACCACCATTTCGTTGCGGTCCTTGAGCAGGTAATCCACGATGGTCTGATAGCCGGGGCTTTGGGTGGCCCCAAGCAGCTCCACCAGCCGGAACCGCACCAGGGGGCTGGGGTCCTCAATCGCCGTCGCCAGCAGCGGCATGACGTCGCTGGCCAACAACCTGGGCCCCACCGCGGAGGCGGCCTTGGGGCTCGGAACAGCGCGGGCCTCGGCCAGGTCGCACAGCGCCGCGAGCATCTCGGCCCGAACCACGTCGGAAGGATCGGCAAGAGCCCCCTTCACCATCGAAAGCAATACTCCCCGCCTGGGGTCCAGTCCGCGTGCGAAACTGCCTGCCTTATTCGTCTCAACATCGTGCGCAAAGGCGAGTAACGAAGCGATTTGCCTGGCCGCCCGCATCCGCACGGGCATCTTGCCTTCCTTCAAATCCCGTGCCGTGGCATTCAGCGCCGAGGCGTAACGTTTCGACAGGTCCCCGGGTGATCCCGCCACGGCAGGGGCCTCGCCCAGCAGGCTCAGGCGGACGAGTTTCGTCGGCGCCACCCTGACCGCCGGCAGCGAGCTGACAAGGCCTTCCGTCACGCTCTCGGCCGGGCCTGACGGCGCCAGGGGCACCTGTAGGCCCAGGAACTTCTTGTCCACATCAACCGGTTCTTTCTGGATCGGATCCAGCACGCCCAGGACGGCCAGATGAAACTCCTCGAGCGGCCGCGAATTCAGCCTCACCGCAAGACGCCCGTGGTCCAGGCGAACGACGCGCTTGACGCTCTTGCCCGGCGGCAGGTATCGACCGCAGGACCAGGCCACCATCGGCAGATCGACAAAGTATTCCCCGGTGCCCGAATCGCTGACGGCCAGCACGACCTGAAGGCTCATCACCGGGCTGACTAGGCCCCAGTCGCCTATGGGCACGTCAACCGTCCCGCGATTGGCAAGGGTGGCCTCCAGTTCGATGGCCTCGCCGGGCGCCACGCGCGGGCGGAGGGGGGTCATCTCGACGGCAATGAAGTCCTCCGGCCGCAAGGCCATCTGAAGGTATTGGGGCAGGGAGGCAAACCCGGCGGGGGTGCCAGCCGCTTCCGACGGCGCAGAGGACGGATTGGCGACAGGGATTTGGAAGTCCTGCAGCACCTTGAGCACTTTTGAGGCGCCTTCAAAGGCGCCCAGGCGAACTTGATTCGTGCTGGCCACGGCGGCCAAGCGACGGAACGCCGGGCCGCTTCGGCCCAGCGCCGCGGCGGCTTCGATGACCTTGGCGGCGTCCTGCTTCAGCTTTTCGGCCTCGCCAGGGGGGGCCCGCTGGGCCTGCGCGAAGTCGTGTTCGGCGAGGAATGCGGCGGCATAGGCGTCCTTGGCACAGGTCTTCTTCAACCGCTCCAGGGCCTTTTCGACCAGTTCGGGCTTCTGCGATGCCAATTCCGCCACGCCCAGGATGCGCTGGGCGACCGGGTCGCTGTCATCGCCCGAGGCGCCCTGGCGCGCGTACTTCAGGGCCTCGTCGATGTTCCTGCGGTTGACAAGGTGAAACCACGCCAATTCCGAGGCCAGGGCGGGCGAAAGCGGGCCGGTCAGCCGCTGCACGTCGTAGTTCAACTCCATGACCCTGACCCGCTCGTGGGCATTCTTTTCGTCGCCCAGGGCCCGGTAGGCTTCAATGAGCAGCGACTGCATATCGACGCTTTCACCGATTTCCTTCCACCGCGGCTTGGCAGACCCCGTCGGCCCCGTCGTTGTGGGCCCGCCCAAGCCCCCCGGCGCTGTGGCCTGGGCGACAATCGGCCCGAAGGTCTCGATCGCCCGCCGATACTGACCGGCATCAAGCATCGCGTTGAAATACTGCGTCACGAAGGCCAGCGAGACCTCGTCCCCGGTGCCCCGGCGATTGTTGACCTCCCAAGCGTAATCGAAGAACAGCAGTGCCGGATCGTACAGGCCCATGGAGTCCAGCAGCAGGGCCAGCTTCCAGGAGATCTCAACGGCCAGAGGGTTACCGCGTAACAGCCCCAACAGCGTAGCGGCGTTGTCGGCGGGCTTCACTTCCTTCAACAGTTCCAGGCGGTCGTTCAAGGCCAGCGGATTGGTCCCGTCCAGCGCCAGCGCGGCGTACAGGGCCTCGAGGGCCTTTTGACGCTGTCCCTGACCCAGCAGGACCCTGGACAATTCCGCACTGGCCTGAGCCCGCATGGTCTCGGGCAGGTCCCCTTGGGCGGCGAGCGATTGCAGGAATGCCGCCCGCTCCGGCGCCGTGCCTATGCCAAGAAGACGCAGCCGAAGCCGTTGAAGATAAAGCGTATAGTCGTCGGGACTGGCCCTTAAGCAGGTCTCCAGGGCCATGGCGGCCTGGGAGTACTTGCCCTGGATTTCGTAGACGTCCGCCAGGAGACGTTCGATCCGCACGTCACCGGGAGCGAGTTGTTGGGCAAAGAAAGCCAGCGCCACCAGCCTCCGGGCTCGCGCGGGCGCCTGGGAGGAGGAGTACAATAGCGCGGAGGCGGAATCCCGCAGGCTGTCGGCGGCCAATAAATCGGGCTCTCTTGGCCCGGGCGCCGTTGCCGGCGTCTGGGAAGGCTGGGTGAAAACGGATTCCCGCTCATCCTGCTGAACCGCCGCGGCGGCAGAAGCATCTGCCGATGCGCCCTGCGCCCACGACCCTGCCCACAGTCCTAACCCTGCCGCCGCCGCCAAAAAGGATGAGAAACCAATCCTCAACCGCATGCCGGGTCCCTTGGCCGATCCTGCATCAGATCCTTGCATTGTGCGCGCCTGTCCCATGGCCGGCTGCGGCCGGGCCTCGCCCTATCATAGGCAGCACCGTCAGGGCACGCCGCAAATCATCTGGCAAATAGCCAATCGGTTGTTGAGTTTACCGAGGCGGCCTGATCGTGATGGTCCTGGTGTCCGGTCCGCGCCTCACCACCAGCACGACGGACTTAGGCGGCGTGGCGTTGACGGCCGCATCAATGGCTGCCTTCAGGGTGTCAACCTTGCTCACCGGCTCCTCGCCGATCTTCAAGATCAGGTCGTTGCCGGCCAGCCCATCGGTGGCCGCGGGGCTCTTGTCCACCACGCCGATAACAACCAGCCCTCCCGGCGTGTTGGCAATGTATTCGGGGGCCATGTACTTGTCCATGTCCACCTTCTCGCGGACCCACAGGCCCAGTTTATCGCTGTAGTAACGCTTGGCCTCATCCGGCCGCATCGGTGAACTCTCCAGCATCAAGGTGACGGGCGCCTTGGCGTCGCCGCGCAGGACGGTCAGGTTGAGCTTTTCCCCCACGGGCATGCGGGCGACCTGTCGCACGAAGTTCTGCACGACGAGTTCCGGCGTGGCCAGCCGCTCCAGCGGCTTGTCACCCACGGCGATGATCATGTCGCGCTCCTTCAGGCCGGCCTTGTCGCCGTTGTAGCCCGAAAAGACTCGGTCAATCATCACCGCCGGGACGTCCAGCTTGGCAAGCTTGGCCTGGTCATCGGAGACCGGGGCCATGTTCACGCCCATCCACGGCAGCCGCCTGGGATTGTTCTTGTCCGGCCAGTTCTCTTTAGCCAGGCTGGAGCCGAATTCCTCCACCGGCGTGAAGAAAGCCGTCTCCTGCATGTTCTGGAGCAGCAGCGGGGTCGGCCCCTGCTTGGTCGGCGTCTGGTAATCCAGGAACATCTGCCTTCCAACGACACCGATCGCCTCGGGTTTCTCGGCCGCATAGACCGGCGAGCCGATGTTGGTCAGCTTGCCGCCGGTCACATAGATCAGCTCGCCGGGCAGGCGAACCTTGGTCGAGACGTAGGCCACGCCGACGTAAGGCGCGTAACCGGTGTCCTGACTGAGCAGCCCCAGCGAGGTCACCTGCTTGCCCACGATGACCTCCGACTTGGCGGCGAATTTGATCGGCGTCCACTGTCGGCCCGCCGGCGGGGCGGCCTTGATGAAGCCCAGCCCGCTGATCGGGTCAATGCCCATCAGCTCCGCGAGAAGGGTCGCTTTCTCGACGCCAGGCAGAACGATGGTGACGTTCTGGATCATGGCCGCCTGCGTGGTGGGCTCAAAGACGTTGGTGACGAAAATGCCCGAGGCATCGATGCACATGCACTGGCCGGTCATAGGAACCTGTCCGCGGATGTCATCCAGGTAGCTGCACTTCATCATCACCATGGAGCCCGAGGCCGTGTTCAAGACCTCGGTCATCGCCTTTGGCGTGTCGGCCTTGATAACAGTGGGCAGGACAAGCATCCCTATTGCCAGTAAAACGATCATCCGTCGGTTCATGTTTTCTCCTTGCTCTTTTGGTCGTGGGGCAGTTCCTGTGGTCATACCATTATACTGAAGCCGGAAGATCCCTTGTCCTCAGCCGACCGCCCCGCTGGGAACGTCTGATAAGGGAGCAGCTTCCGGAAACCTCAAGTCATCACGTCTTGTTTCTCTGGGCTTTGCCCGCAGCGGCGCCAACCGCCTCGGCCCGCTCTTTCCAAGCGGGTCCGGCCGATGCCGGAAGATACCGCAGAGCTAACCATATTACCATACCTATCGTCATCATCAACACCGACGTGTACTGATTATGCGTAAATACCATCCCCGCCCGCGACCCACCGTGCAGCCAATCCCACACCGGCAGCAGATTGTTGGACCGGATCGATTCCTCGAGGAACCGCAACACCGGATAAAGGATCAACAAAAGGGCGAAAACCTGTCCCTCGCGCTTGCGCAGCGGCGAAAACAGCAGCAGCATCCCAGCCAGCAGCAGTGCGTCCAGCAGGCTCAGCAACTGTGCGGGACGGACCGGCGCAGAACGCTCCTGCCCGGCAAGGGCCAGCGTGTCAGCCTGCAGGTACTCGTTGGCCCTGGCCCGTTCCTGCGGCGACAGTTCCCCGTCGGCGCCATGGAACTGCTTGACAATCCTGGCCTTGCGGTTCCGCAAGTACCTCCACACCTCGCTGAACGTCAGGCGGGCCTGGCGGTAATTGGTGATGTCGAAGCGAGTATAGTTCAGCGCCTCGTCCCACGATTCGCTGCCCCGCAGCAGCCCGTCGCTTGCGGCGACGGCCTTGGTCCACTCCTCGTAAGTGATCTGGCCTTCCGGGGCTATGGCCTTGAACAGATTCCTGGCCTGGTCTTCGCTGCCCATCATGGTCGCCAACTGGTCGCTGCTGAGCTTCCCGTGAAGGTCCCGCGGAGGCAGTAACCTCAAGCTCAGACTGTCCTGGTTCACCAGACGGACGTCCGGATGAACCACGCCCTTATCCAGTTGATCCCCGTAAACCGGGGAGGGGGAATCCTGGTCCTGGGAATACGGATTGCCGCTGCGATGGACCTTCAGCAGCGGCTTGGAATACATGGGGAACGATGTGGCCAGAGCCCAACTCGCGTCACATTGCCCGCCGTAGCAGCAGCCGTTAAGCAGGCAGCCGGCCCGCCCGAACGCCAGGCCGAACATAAGACTGGGGGCAAGGATATCCAGGTATCGCCGGATGGGCAGGCGCTTGAAGCGGAGGTAGAGCAGCACCATGAGGGTGGCCAGGATGACCCCGCCATAATAGATCAGCCCGCCGGAAGTGATGTTGAAGATATCCCCGATGCTGTTGTAGCTGACGCCGTGCCGGGTCTGCTGAATCACGTAGGCCAGGCGCGCCCCGACAATGCCGCCGACCAGCGCCAACATCCCGCAGCGAGCGACCGCCTCCCCATCCTCTCCCGCCCGACGGGCGCGCCGCTGGGCAAGATAGATGGCCAGCAGAAAGCCCAGCACCAGCATCAGTCCGTAGCCATAAACGCGCAGCGCAAGATCGTGGCCCAGAACGTGCATGGTTCCGAAATCCACGATGATTTGCCGCATCAGTCTCTCTGAGAAATCATGCCTGGCCGCCGCCCCAGCAACCGCCCGGTTAAAGCGTCTTCGCCAACTGGTTCTTGTCGTTGACTATCACAATGCGCGGCTTGATCTGCCGGGCTTCCTCCGCCGTCACGTAGGCGAACGCCATGATGATGATATGATCGCCGGCGTTGACCAGTCTGGCCGCCGCTCCATTGATGCACACCATGCCGCTGCCGCGCTGGCCTTGGACCACGTAGGTCTCGTGCCGCGTCCCGTTGGCCAAGTCCGCCACGAGAACGCATTCGCCCGGCAGCATGCCTGCCGCCTCAGTCAGCTCCGGATCAATCGTAATCGAACCGACATAGTTCAGGTCGGCGGCCGTGACCGTCGCACGGTGGATCTTCGCTCGCAATACCTTCAAGAACATTGACTTCCGGCCTTTCCACGATGTCCCGACCGCCCAGGCCGGGCACGCAACAGCCCGTTATTCTAGGCTTTTGACGGCCGCGCGTCCACTACCATGTTGTCGATCAAACGCGTCGATCCCAGCTTGACCGCCAGCGCGACCAGCACCCGACTGATCGTACTTACTACGTCCGCAAGGCTGTCCGGATCGACAATTTGGATGTAATCGACGATTCCCTCCGGCGCATGGGTAGCCAGGTATTGCCGCATCGCCGAAATGACCGCCTCGGCAGGCGGGCGACTTTCCCGGATCATCTGCTCGGCCAGGCGCAGCGCGCCGTACAAGGCCGGAGCCCCCTTGCGCTGCGAGGGGGTGAGGTGGGCATTGCGGCTGGACATGGCCAGGCCGTCGCCCTCGCGGACGGTCGGGCAGAGCACGATCTCGACAGGGAAATTGAGGTCCGCCGTCAATCGCCGGATGATGGCCGCCTGCTGAAAGTCCTTGGCCCCGAAAAAGGCCTTGTCGGGCTGGACGATGTTGAACAGCTTGGCGACCACCGTGCAGACGCCGGTGAAGTGCCCGGGCCTGCTGCGGCCGCACAGGGTCTGACTGAGCTTGCTGACGCTGACCTCCGTCAGGGATTGGCCCGCCTCGGCCATGTCAGTCCGCGGGTAGATTTCTTCCACGGACGGCATGAAGACGGCATCGACGCCGCGCCGGCGGCATAGGGCCAGGTCCGCCTCGGGCGTTCGCGGATACCTGGAGAGGTCCTCGGCGGG
>Ga0209777_10007693_pt1 | contig 11910 bp, 13 predicted proteins | sample FrelakmetHBP12HB_FD_187147 | JGI IMG/M metagenome (GOLD analysis project Ga0209777, IMG submission 187147) | Freshwater lake sediment microbial communities from the University of Notre Dame, USA, for methane emissions studies -HBP12 HB (SPAdes)... | ecosystem: Environmental > Aquatic >... | reverse complement strand
ATATAATTTTTAAGGGATTTCCTTCGCCCTTGAAGATCAAAAAATAAATTGGGATAGAAATTAGTCGTTTATAGTTATGACCTCTTTAAAAAAAGCAAACGCCTCATCATGACTCCCCGGAAGCTTACTTTCCCAATCTAATTTCCGTCGCGCGCTGCCACGTCCAAAAAACTACTTAAAAACTCAGAGTATCTCGGTCCCTCGAACGAGTGCTCAAGTCTGTGCACGGGGCTGGACGATGTTTATATCGAACCATTATCCAGCAATCAAAAAATCAAAACTATTTCCTGCCATTATACATCGCTTGAATCTCTGCGGCCGATAATGCTCGGTTATAGATATGATTTCTTTGTACTGAGTCCAAGTTTTTCCATCAGCCTGTAGGAATCGGCGAACATGGCATAACCGCGCCATGAAGCGTGCATATTCAGAACGCGTTGCTTTGATACTTTCCTTTTTTCAAACATATATGCGTAGCGCCCGCTTTTTTTCAGAAACCGTTTGACGGTCGATTTTCTCAAGAAACGGCGGTTGCCGCGAATGACGTATCCCAGAAAATCAATACCTTTATCTATCGGAAAAATCTCGGCCTTCTTTGGGTGCATTTCAAGCTTCAATCGGTCGCGCAGAAACATTCTTATGCGCTCTTTGTCTTCGCGAAGATGTTTTTTGTCCAATCCGAATATTAGAAAATCATCCATATACCGGATATAGTATTTCTCGCGGAGCACCCGTTTCACAAAGTGGTCGAGTTCGTTCAGATAGACATTCGCGAAGATCTGGCTCGTAAGATTGCCTATCGGAATCCCCCGCCGGCCAATGGCCTGAGCCGCACCCACCCACTTTGAGTTGTGGAGCGAGTCGGGCGGGGGCAATGGCGGGCAGGCTTGCGGATTACTTGCGATTATCTCGCGAAGCAGCCACAGAATATTTTCGTCATGGATTTTCCGGCGGAGCATCCCAAGGAGGATTTCGTTCCACATTATTGAAGTACTTGGAAACGTCGCACTTCAGGCAGTAGATCTTCCCCGTCAGATGACTCATTTCGCGGCCATCGAACGGGGTTTGTGCGGCACCTTTCGTCTCTCTCTCTCTCTCTCTCTCGTGCCGGACAAAGTTTTTATGAAACTTTCGAGTCGAAGGATTGCGGCGTGCGTTCCTTTACCTCTCCGGCAGGCATAAGAATCATAGATGAATCCTTTGTCCAAAATCGGTTCAATGATGTTGCAAACCGCGTGATGCACGACGCGGTCGCGGAATGGAGCCGCTTTGATGGTACGTTTCTTTGAATCGGTAACGACAAACTCGCGGTAGCCGCCGTGGCGGTACGTTTTAGTGATCAATTCCCTGCGCAACGCGAGCAGGTTTTCTTCCAAATGATATCCGAACTTCAAAATGGAGCTGCGGTAGCGTTTGTTTTGTCGGGCATCTTTGTACGCCCGGTGGAAATTTGCAAAATCAATGACTTTTGAAAATAAATCGGTCATATATAAATAAATGAAAAAAATCCCTTGCCTGCGGAACGGTGGCGCATAAAAGGTTCCCGTCCCGCAGGCGTTCTTGTGTGGTAGCCAGAGGGCGCCAGCAAACAAGGAGTAGGGACTTATATTTTCCCTTTCGGGTCGAAACCCTACCGGAGAAGGAATAATGGCAGTAGCCGTCTTGGCACAGACCTGCATCCTAATCCTCAATTAGATGAATGTCAGGCGTTAGGAAGCGCACCTCGTTATTAAAACGGGGCAGGAATCCATAGATATCCCGTTCAGGCCAATCATGTAAATTATTGATGAATACCGGGCACAGCGGAATCCCACATTGTTGTTCGTATTGCCCGTGTCCCAATTCAGGTTCAGTGTGAATGCTCCCGCATTCGAACCATTGTTCCAATTGGCACCGCGAAGGAAGACTCCACTGTGTTCGCCCTTATCCCTCGGTTACGAGCGGGCGAGTTCCCAGCCATCGCAACCTGTTTTTATTATATCCCGTTTCTTGAAATTTTCGTATGGGGTTGGTTATAAAACGGCTATGCCGGACGTAAAAATTTATTCATCCAGCCGGAAAGCAACCGCCCTATTTCATTCATTTTCTCCGCAGCGACGCTATACTGTTTGATGTTCACAAAGTGCAGATCTTTGGAAAGCCGAATCAATATCCGCAGTTCGTCCAACTCCACGCTCGCCTGCTTAAGTGTAGCGGCCTTTTCACGTAAGGCGTTTGCGACGATCATCGAGTGCAGGAGGTCGAGCGTTTTATTTTCTATCCGCTGGCCAAGGACAAATCGCTGGCTTTTGGGAAATTTATTGATAACCGGATGAAGCCAAAGCAAAAAGTCATACGTTTTCTGATAGATGATAAGATCGTCGAGCATCGCTGTAAAAAATTTCAGAAAAATGCGAAGAGGATTTTAGATTCCAGATATCTACGCGACGGCTACCGGGCACAGCGGAATCCCACACCGTAGTGCGTATGGCCCGTGCCCCAACCCAGGGCCAGTGCGAATGCCCCCGCAAACGAACCATAGCCCCAATGGCACCGCGAAGGAAGACTGTCGTCCCCTGATTCACTCCCGTGCCATAAGTGTACACTTGCCCCATGCCTTGCGTGGAGTTCCATGATGAATTCGGCGGGGCGACCAATGCCTTCACCACATCGGATGACCATGCGGAAATATAGGGCGTCGTGGAATTTCCATATTGGCACCATTCCCATCCGCTGCCGTTATCAGAACAGGTGGGCAGGGCCATCGTGGTCACGAGATCGCCCTGGTTGTTGACGCTTCGCTGCACGTGCTCCCAGACATTGCCCGCCATATCCCAGATGACCTGGCCATTCGAGAGGGTGAGAGTCCTTCTTTGGTTGCCTCCGGTGTTTGTTTCGCCGTAATAGCCTTGGGTGTCGTCGCCTGAGGCTTGAAGGGCGTTGGCAGGGCTGTTGTCGTTATGGCCGGAATAGATATAGTTGGTGCCGACGGTTCCGCCGTACCAGTTGGAACCCTGGCTTGCAGCATTGGTTACGATGGTCATATATTCATCATTCGTAAGAAGATGGGCGCCGATGGATTTGCAATACGTAAGCGCGGTATTGTGGCTGATATCCGCGATGGGATAGCCGCTTGGTGCGGACACGACTTGTTTGGTGTTTGTGGTGGTGCAGGTGGAAGTGGCGCTGTTGTTGTCTTTATATGTTTGATAGCTGCTGTCTTGGGGAGCGGTGAGGAGGCTTCCTTTGTTGTCGGCGCATTTGGCATCGTATTTCATCACGTAGAAATCATTGGTGCCGAAAGTGCTGTTGCCGGGGACCTTGACCCAGGTATTGGGGAATCCCCCCTGGAGCGCAAATGACCCTTGGGAAAAATTGGGGAGATTGGGGAGGGATTTCTGTGCTTCGGGGGCGGCCGATATCTTGTAATTGGTGCCGTCGGTCGTATAGGCATAATATTCTTCTGATGAGGTGGTGTTCACGGGATCGACGGGAAGCTGGGAAAGGGGGTTGCCGGTGGAGACGGAAGCGAAATTGACGGGGATCCATCCCGTGCCGTCGGAATTGCGATAGGTGCTTGAGGCGGCGCAATGGAAATAGCCCGAGGGGAAACCAAGGGATGAGCAATCGGTTCCTGCGGTCGTCGTGGCCGAGGGATCGGGGATCGAGAGATAGGCGATGGAGGAAGAACCGAGCTTGGCGGTCGATACGTCGGCCACATAGAGGCCGATGGCGGTATTCACGTTGTAGATATCGGAGAGGCGGGTGGTGTCCCGTGCCGATTTCGCCATTTCGACGGGATTCAAAACGAAGACAAGCACGACCGCGAGAATGGCGATGATGGCGATGACAATGAGGAGTTCGACGAGGGTGAAACCCTTGCGATGACATGTGCGTATTGATGAACTATGACGCATGCAATGATTATAGCATAAAGAATTGTGGATTGTGAAATCCCAAGCACCCACAAGACCTATCCTCTTTTAGGAGGACGATGGTTCAATGGGCGCTGGTTAAACGTGCTGTATCCTAAAAGATAGTTCGAACGCATTTCGCTCCCGGTGGGAGCGAAGAAAACTCCCCGCGAAATTCAAAAAACATTGTTGCTTAAAGAAGAAATCAATAGATTTTGCCCCTAAGAACAATTTAACCCTTCTTTTTTTTCTCACCCCATCCCTTATCCTAAAGACAGCTCATAAAAAATTTAATAAGAACCTTACCAACCAAAGAGGGGGAAGCGACTATGAGAATAAGGGTGATTCATTTTAAGAATTTAAGTTCTGAATGCCTGAGCGTCCAGGCGTGGGGCTTGGGAAATTGTCTAACCTGTCCACTCAAAAACACGATAAATTGCGGCGGAAAAAGGATTAGAAAAGCCCGTCGAAACTTATTGGGCCAACGAGTGCCAATAGAATAGGAGGATCAAATGGTAAAAACCAATAGTCTTTCTTTGCCGTATTTTTCAAAGGATTCGGCCAGCATTTTCCTTCTCGATGGAAGGCAAATCAAAGTGCCCCTTTCCCATTTCCAAGACATGACCACGGAAGGAGGGAGATTTCATCAGTTCTATACCTACTCAATAGGAGGTAATAAAAAATGGTCACCAAAGAAACCAGAAGGTGGTTAAGAGCCCTTGAGATTGCCAAGATTCTTTTTGAAGACCAAGGGTATCATTCCCTTTATCTTGAAAGCATTGAAAATTTTATCTGGAGGAAAGCCATGTATAGCCCAAAGATAAGAGAGGATTTAATCCCCAAGATTTATCGGGCGGCCAAGGCCCAAAAAATTCGGATGACAACTTTGGTCAACCGGGTCTTGGAGAAGGCTTTGGCCGAGGAGGATGGGATTATAACTAAGGAAGAACTGGCAAAGAGGTAGGGACAAAAGGTAAATTATAAGGGAAGATTATACTTTTTCTTCCCTTTTTAATTTTGCAATTGATATGATAAATGCAAATATGAGAAGGAAATTTCTTTGATAGGGGCGAGTCCCATGGAATCTGAAAATCTGTTGAATAAACCTTTCTGGGTTATTCAAGAGGAAAACAAGTTGAACATTTTTAGGAAAATAATTTCCCATCTGAAAGGGCCGGAATTAAAGGATCTCTGCCTCTGTCTTTTGATGGTACGGGAGTACGATGGCCTAAGGGGTCGCGGAAAGGATGAGGGGATTTTTCTTAAATACGATATTCAAATTGAAGAGACTTTGAAGATGGAGTTGGCTGCCCAAAAGTAAAGGGGGTAATTTTTCTTCTATATGACTACCTTGGTCAATTGGTTTTTAGAGAAGGTTTTAACCGGTGATCAGGAGATCGAGGATGAAAAGTTTTTTAAGTTTCTTTAGCTCTCTATTCATTCCTATCATTCTTTTAATTTTCTTTTTATCTTCCAATTTTTAATTATTGTCATCATATAAGAAACTGATATCAAAGAGGATGCATAATCCTATCTCAAATTAAGATATTAGACCATTTGATCGAATGTATTCTTTCGTTGCTATCCATGTAGGCTCCGAATTCCAATCAATCTCTTGAATATCTTTCATTACATCAAAATCGTAAAGAGATTCAATAATACAAAACTTTAATTTCATATTCTCAATGATTCTAATTGTTTGGTCATAATATTTTGGATTTGGGCCAACCGGAAGAACAGAGAATAAATCAACAGGTTTTTTCATGCCAATTAGATATATACCTTTATTTCTGCAAGGACCTATAACTATATCAAAATTATCAAGTTTGGAAAATCCATCCAGAATAATCTTCTTGGTTAAAAATACTGTGTCCCCATTAATCATTACAACTTTCTTGTACTTATTACAAAATAGTTGAAATGTACCCCATAAAACAGAGTTAGGTCCGCGAAGTTCGTCACCTGGTACATGGATAATATCTATATCAGGATAAAGTTTCCTAAAGTCCCGAAGGGTGCTTTCCTGCGAATCAATAATTGCTATCTTACAATTTAATCCTCTGATACTTTCTAACAAATCATCAAGAAGTCTTTTGGATATTTCCGCCGCCTTACTCATTCCAATTTCACGTCCCAAACGAGTTTTTACTCGGCCGGGCTCAGGATACTTACACATGACTACCAAGATGTTCTCTTTCATGTAGCTCCCTTTTAAAAGGAAATAATCCATCCTTATAATTGGATAGCTTCTACTTCAAAAAAAATCATGAACTCATTTGAAATATCTTGAATCTGGATTCTGTTGAGAAGGCTATCTGGATAATTCAGTTAAATAATTATGCGCTCAAGTTTTTGACGCAACAAGGTTCCCCCTGCAAGGCATCCATTCTTATTGGAGCGCCAATTCCATTGCTTTCCTTCACAATCTGTAACATGACCTCCAGCTTCCGCTATCATTAAGTATCCAGCAGCAATATCCCAGCTATCCAAATGATAGCTAAAGTAACCATCTAGTCTTCCAGCTGCTACCCAAGCGAGGGCCAGTGATGCAGAACCAAGAGTAAAAATAGAAAAGACTCTCTTATTTATCTTCGATAAAGCTAGGCGAGTGAATTCTCGCGATTTATCGCAATGTCCCCAATCAAACGCGATCGCACTCTTTTCTAGTCTATCTTCCCAATTTATTGTCATTTTTTCCCCATTGATTCGAAATCCTATTCCTCGTGCAGCACTGAACATTTCATTTCGACATGGATCAAATGTCACCCCAACAACCACAGAGGTTTCAATTGCAACAGCTATTGAAATACAAAACAAAGGTCGATGCTTACTATAGTTAATTGAGCCATCTATTGGGTCAATGATCCATGTAATATGACGATTAGTTTGAAAGTTTAATCCAGGCTCTTCAGCTAAAAATCCGTGATCCGAAAACTTGTTGTGGATCTTTTCTACTATTTTCTTCTGGCTATCAATATCCACCTGAGTATATATGTCTCGCTCCCCTTTTTTATAAATTTTAAATGGGCGGTCCCATTGCTTTAGCACAAAATCTCCAGCACTCTTTGCAACTTCCTCGGCTAATTTCAAAAGATCATTTTCGACAATCATTATTTTGCTCCAAGCTAGTTTTATCGTTTCTTCCAATTACAGAATATTGGAAGTGAATCTTGAAATTCAATCGAAGACGGGCACCACCCTTATGATATTTTAGAATCTAATTTTTTCTTCAATTCAAGAATCACATCATCTTCGCTCTTAGCGTTCTCATGTTTAATAAATACGTCCTTATGAATATCACCCGTAAGAGTTCCACCATAAATTATTGTTTGCGCTCTAATCTTAATCGGGTGTCGAGCAAAGAAGCCTCCTTCATTGCGGTCGAAATTCATTGTTGTCGTCGAATAATACTCACTCGTCGGGTCAATAGAGTCTCGTCTTAAATTCACGATCTCGTATAGACCTCTATTCTCTATAAGGTCAGTTACAGACCGTACGGTTGATCGTTCCTCAAAATTCTCATCCAAACCAAACCCCACCAAAGTAGTTTTAAAAAGATCTTGTTCAAAGCGCCAGACACCGAAGTATGGTTTATCTTCTCCTCGCTTTTTGTATGTATAAGACCATAACCCTGCAAGATAGAGTCTCCCCCAATACAATTTCAGTAAATATTCTGATTTAGAGAAAATGGCATAGAGTCCGATAAGAAGAAGGCGATAGACACCTATCGAAGTAAACAGGGCTAAGATAGAATCTATGATATGGTTGAATATGACAATCTGGTTTAGGAAAGTTTGTACAATAATTGTGTAAAGAACGACGATGGTGATAACAAATAGGTTTAGGCGTTGAATTCTTTCAGACATAAAAGGCACCTCCCAGCCATCGATTCACTAAATCAATTTATCTGCTTACATCGATAAAACGAATTCTACTAATTGGTTATAATTTATTATGCCGAAATGTCATCTTTTGTTTTAAGAAAAGTTATCTTTTTCTTTTCGGACAGCATCCCAAGAGCGAATTGGGTAGTATCGGTGATAACTTTACACATATCAACGTCTAGATAATTAACCCCTTGTAATGGCAGGCAAAATAGTTCCACATGGTCAAACTCTCTAAAGTCGTCTTGACCTTCTTGAGTATATCCGCCCAAGATAAGTAAACATAGACCTTTAGTGCTGTTGGCCACCACGTATGGTACTTTGCCATATTTGGATGATCTATCAAGACGCCCCTCCCCTGTGATTACCACACTAGAATTCATCAAAGATTCTCTAAAAGAGATAAGTGAATCTAAATAGTCAAGGGTTGGAATTATACGCCCCCTGAGAACTGCTTTTATTGCAGCTGCAATTCCACCAGATGGACTCGTATATGGAGTATTCCGAATAGGCGCCCCGAATTGATCTTCCATCACGCTACCGATGCGATCAAAATTTTGGGATAGCATTTGAAGGTCTCTAGATTTTAATCCTTTTTGTTCGCCATAAACACTAACATGACCTTCGTTTCCACATAACGAATTAGATGTATCGGCAAGACCAATGAACTCAGTCTCCTTAATTCTTTTATTAAAATGATCAATATTTATGTGAGCCAGTTTCGACATAGATAATACTGTTGGTTCTAAACGCTCTCCTTTATTATTAAAAAATCGTGCTCCTAGGGCGGATAACATTCCTATCCCTACATCGGTTGTTGCAGAATCCCCCATACAAACCATAATTCTCTTAAAATCAGAATAGATAGCTTTTTGTATTAATTCTCCCACACCGAAGCTGCTTGATTGAATTGGATCCCTTTCGCTAGACTTGAGCATGGATAGGCCGATTGCCTCGGAGGTCTGAATGATTGCGCAATCCCTAACTTTGAGCCATCTGGCACGTACTCTTCTACCATAAGCATTTAATACAATGGAGGTGTTCATTTCTCCACCGCAGTGTTGCTGAATTATCTCCAGTGTACCTTCACCTCCATCGGCAAGGGGAATAACATTAACATAAGCGTTAGGAAATACTCGGCGAACAGCAGTTTCCATACACCCGGCTGCCATTTGCGAAATTATTGTCCCTTTGTAAGAGCCCGGAGCTATGCTAATGGTGAGTTTCTTAGCAGAAATTTCTGTGGTTTCCTTTTGCACACAAATTGGATTGCTCAGATTATTTCTGCGGCCAGTTCTTGCGAATGAGGTCACCCAATTCTTTGAAGTGCTCAGGGCTAATAGGTGTCACATCGCTCATAATAGGAAGTTTTGGCCAACCTTTATCATTAAAGACCACTCCACAAACTTCTTTTGTCGTCCCATAACGCGGAATCACATGCCAATGAACATACTTATCAACCATCATGTACAAGACATAGTTGATCTTGTCAAAGTTGAATGTCTTTTTTAATGAATATTCAAGGTCCGAAGTTACCTTAGACAGTTCTGCAAAGGCTGCTGAGGGCACATCTGGTACTCGTTCGGCTTCGGTCTTGCTAGCCAGCACCAAAGAACCAGCCGTGATTTGTTCAGGCCGAAGTAATACTACCCAATATTGATAATCACCGAGAAGCGTATCCGGATATCCAAATTTCATGATAGTTTCGTTAAGCATGATAAGCCCTCCTTTTTTTAGATTAATTTAATTTATTAACTATAATCAAATAATTACTTAAAGTCAATAATTTTGATCAGAAACGAAAAATAGGTTTTAACGAAACTGCGACTTTGGAAGCGTTTTTTAGAGAATCTTTTCTGCACTATCTTTAAAATTTATTATGATTTAAATTTTCTCTTTACATTCAAAACATTCCAAACCTTCCTTTATTCTTATTGCAGCCCTCTTCATAAGTGCTCTTTCTTGCATATCTACCAAATAACCTTAAGGGAATCGGCGGTCACGTCTCTTGGGCTTAAACTCATATTTTTCGTCGGATGCCACTCTTCAATTTAATTCGTTAAGATTTGTGATAAAATACCAATCAAATTTATCAAAGAGGATTAGAGTATGGAAAAATCCAAGTCTGTCGGCATCTGGATCCGAGTCTCTACGGAAGACCAGGCCAAAGGGGAAAGCCCGGAGCACCACGAAAAGAGGGCTCGGGCCTATGCGGAATCCAAGGATTGGGAGGTCAAAGAGGTCTACCACCTGGAGGCGGTCAGCGGAAAGTCGGTCATTGAACACCCGGAGACCAAGCGGATGCTCCATGACATCCGGACCGGCCATATTGAGGCTCTTATCTTTTCCAAGCTGGCCCGCTTGGCCCGCAATACCAGAGAACTCCTTGAGTTTTCCGATATATTCCGGGAGCATAACGCAGACCTGATCTCCCTTCAGGAAGCTATCGATACCTCCACTCCGGCCGGAAGACTTTTCTATACTATGATCGCGGCCATGGCCCAATGGGAAAGGGAAGAAATTGCCGAGAGGGTGGCGGCTTCGGTTCCGATTCGGGCCAAGCTCGGTAAGCCCCTTGGTGGGCAGGCCCCTTTCGGCTATCAGTGGAAAGACAAAAAGTTGGTTCCTGACCCTCAAGAGATTCCCATCCGGAAACTGGTCCACGAACTCTTTTCGGAGCATCAAAGGAAAAAGACCGTGGCCCGGCTCCTAAACCAGGCCGGTCACCGGACCCGGAATGGAGCCAAGTTTACTGATACCACCATAGGAAGGTTGCTCCGAGACACCACGGCCAAAGGTATCCACAAAGCCAACTATACTAAAAGCTTGGGGGACAACAAAAAATGGATCTTAAAGAATCAGGAAGATTGGGTGATTACTCAGGTTGAACCTATTATCTCGGAAGAGCTTTGGGATCAATGCAACTATATCCTGGATGAACAAGAGAAGAAAAATAAAAAACCCGCCCGCAAGGCGGTTCATTTATTTACCGGGGTGGTTGGCTGTGAATGCACCGGGAGCTTTAATAAGATGTATGTTCCTTCCAACTCTCCCAAATACGTTTGCCAGAAGTGCCGGAACAAGATAGAAACCTCGGACTTAGAAGGGATCTTCCACCAACAGCTAAAGGACTTCTTTTTCTCCTCTGATGAGATTGGCAATTACCTAAACAGCGCCGATCAGATGATCAAGGACAGAGGAGAGATATTAAGGGCTCAAGAAGAAGAAAAGAAAAAGGTCCAAAGAGAGATGGAGAAGGTCTACCGGGCCTATATTGACGACCAGATTTCTGTAGAAACTTATGGGAGTCAGTACCGGCCCTTGGAAGAAAGGCTCAAGCAAATAGATAATCAGATCCCGGAACTCCAAGGAGAGATTGACTTCCTCAAAATCCGGTACCTCTCCAGTGATCAGATCCTAAACGAAGCCAGAGACCTCTATTCCCGCTGGCCCGATCTCCAACCTGACGAAAAACGCAAAATCATCGAAAATATTACCGACCGCATCGTCATCGGCCAAGACGAAGTCGATATCCACCTCTGCTACCTCCCCTCCACTCCTGAAATCATGACATCTAAGCAACGCAACTTCAGGGATTCATAGCCGCTACCAGCATAAAACGGGCAGGATAGGTCAGGGAGGTGATAGCCCGGGAAATGGTCACCCGCCCGTCTTCGATGGGTTGTCGAAGAACTTCCAAAACGTTTTTTTTGAATTCAGGCAGTTCATCTAAAAAGAGGACCCCGTTATGAGCCAGGCTGACTTCGCCTGGGCGAGGTACTTGACCACCGCCAATAAGGCCGGCATCGGAGACCGTATGATGGGGGGATCGAAAAGGTCGGGCAGTAATCAGGGCCTGATCGGCTGGCATTAGACCCATGACACTATAAATCTTAGAGGTTTCCAGGGCCTCCTCAAAAGTCAGGTCAGGCAAAATGGAGGGAAGCCTCTGGGCCAGCATGGTTTTTCCAGAACCAGGAGGCCCAACCATAATGATGTTATGGCCGCCGGCGGCTGCAATTTCCAGAGCCCGTTTTACATGCTCCTGACCTTTCACCTCATTAAAATCAAAAGGATAGCCTTGCTGAAGGGAAAAGAGTTGCTCTCGATTCCGGCTCAACGGAAGGATAGGC